>Ga0193727_1000119_pt1 | contig 25263 bp, 23 predicted proteins | sample H2c2metaG_FD_143051 | JGI IMG/M metagenome (GOLD analysis project Ga0193727, IMG submission 143051) | Soil microbial communities from a riparian zone of the East river system, Colorado, United States - H2c2 | ecosystem: Environmental > Terrestrial > Soil > Riparian zone | place: USA: East River...
CTTGTCCGGCGTCGGCGTCGGCCCGTGCTCGCAGTTCAGCGCCTTGGCGAGGATGCGCGCGAGCGAGGTCTTGCCCGTTCCGCGCGGCCCCGCGAAGAGGTACGCCTGGCGGATCTGCTCGTGCGCGATCGCGTTCTTGAGCGTCCGGGTAACCGCCTCCTGGCCGACGACCTCGTCGAAGTCCTGCGGGCGATACTTGCGGTACAGGGCGGCCACGCGACGACTCTACCGAACCTCGGGCCGGGCGCACCGCGCGCCTGAGAGGCAGTACTTAGCGCTGCTTCCTTCCGGATCTGACGCGGTTCGCACGCTCCCACCGCCCGGGGCCCGGCCCGAGGAGACGAAGCGTACCCAACGGCTATTCTGGGGCCTTCCCGGGCGCGTAGCTCAGCGGGAGAGCGCCCGCTTCACACGCGGGAGGTCGCTGGTTCGATCCCAGCCGCGCCCATCGCCGGCCGGCGCACTGGACCACCCGGAGGAACAGTCCCGCGCCTAGTTCCCGCTTGACAAAGGTTCTGACCCTGGTTTCGACCCTTGTTTTGTGCGCGAGGCTGCGATAAGAACTCGACGGCGTTCGGACTTTCGAGGGGAGCTATGCGGCCTACGATCCCCGCAATCGAGGAGTGCGAGGGGTCGATTCACGGCCCGTTCTCACGACGCGCGCTGCTCGGGACAGGCGCGGTCGCCGCGGCGGCCGGGGTCCCGCTCGTCGGCCGGTTGTTCAGGCTCGGCGACGCACTCGGCGCGCCGTCGAAGGCACAGGACGCCAAGATCCTGCAGCTCGTCCTGCAGCTCGAGTACACACAGGTGGCCTTCTACCAAGAGGCTCTCAAGCACGCTGGGCTCGAGGGCGAGCTGCGCGACTTCGCCCGGGCCACGCTGGCGCACGAGCGGCAGCATCTCGCAGCGGTCAAGAGTGCGCTCGGCGCCAACGCTGGCGCCAAGCCGACGTTCAACTTCGGCCAGAGGACGAAGAGCGCTCGCGCGTTCACGCGCTCGGCGATCGAGCTCGAGGACATCGCGGTCGCCGGCTACAACGGCCAGGCGGCGAACCTGACCAAGGCCACGCTGGCATCCGCGGCGGAGATCGTTTCGGTCGAGGCGCGCCACGCCGCCTGGGTCCGCGCGATCGCAGGTCAAGTGGCGGCCCCGGACCCAGTCGACAAACCGCTGACCGCGAAGCAGGTCTCGGCAGGGCTGCAGGCGTTCGGAGTGAGCACGTAGTGGACGGCGTTCGGAACGTTGACGAGTTGCTGGCCGCGGTGGATCGCGACGACGCGGTCGCCGAGGCGAGGGCGCAGGCCGAGACGACTTCGCGCCAGGGACTGCTCGGACTGACGCTGGCCGGCGCCGGAGCGTTCGTGCTCACGCGGGTCGGTGGCGCGGCTGCGGCCGGGGTTTCGGCCACAGACGTGAACATCCTCAACTATGCGCTCACGCTCGAGTACCTCCAGGCCTCCTTCTACACCGAGGCCGAGCGGAGCGGCGCCCTGGCGGGCAAGACCGCGCAGGCGGCTCGAGTGGTCGGCGCCACCGAGCGGGCGCACGTGGCCGCATTCCTCAAGCTGCTGGGATCGAAGGCCGTCAAGCGGCCAACGTTCGACTTCCAGGGTACGACCGAGCAACAGAGGGCGTTCCTCAAGACGGCGGTCGCGCTCGAGGACCTCGCCGTCGCCGCCTACAAGGGGCAGGCGCCGAAGCTGCAGTCGAACGCGGTGCTCGTGGCCGCGGTGGGGATCCACTCGGTCGAGGCCCGGCACGCGGCGTGGATGCGCGCCCTCTTCGGGGTTACGCCGGCGGTGAATGCCTTCGACCAGCCGGCCTCGCGAGCGAGCGTCGGCCGGATCGTCGCGTCGACCCAGTTCATCGTCGACAAGCCGCGGATGAGAGCGAGGAATAAGCCGAAGTTCACCGGTTGACGTGAAACGCACGACCCGCCTAACCGCGGCGCTTGCCGCCGTGACGCTGGCCGGCTTGCTCTCGGCCGGGCTCGGCGCGGGCAACCGCGAGCCGGACGCCTCCGACTTTCGAGCACTTCCTCCAGCGCCCGCCTCGGCGCTGCAGATCAGCCGGTCGCAGCGGCTCTCCTCAGGTCGCTACCTGTCGCGCTGGACTGTGGTGCGGGCGGCGACGGCTGCCCACGCGCGACCAAGCGCGAGCTCGCGTGTGGTCGCGGAGCTCGCGGCCTCCGCGCCGGAGGGAACGCCGAACCTGCTGACGTTCCTGCAGGCCCGTGGCGGCGCCGACGGGGCGGTGTGGGTGGAGGTGCGCCTGCCGGTCCTGCCGAACGGCAGCGTCGGCTGGGTACAACGGCGGTCACTCGGGCCGTACTCGACCGTCGACACCCATCTCGTCGTCGACCGCGCGCAACTGCGGGCGACGCTCTACCGCGCCGGGCAGGGCGTCTTCAGCGCACCGGTCGGCATCGGCACGGCGGCCTGGCCGACACCGGCCGGCGAGTTCGCCGTTCGCAGCGAGCTGAGCCGCTACGCGAGCCCGTTCTACGGGCCGATCTCCTTCGGAACGACCGCGCGCTCGGCCGTGCTCACGGACTGGCCCGACGGCGGCTTCGTCGGCATCCACGGGACGGACGAACCGTGGCTGCTGCCGGGCCGCGTCTCACACGGTTGCATCCGCCTCCGCAACCGCGACATCCTGCGACTTGAAGCGCTGCTGCCGATCGGCACGCCGCTCACGATCCGATGAGTCGCCGTCCCGTCTTCGTGCTTTTGCTCGCTGTCGCGATCGGCGTCTCCGTGGCGGCTCCGTCCATGCGCGCCGATACGGGAAAGACGCTGAAGCATCCCCCGTCCCTGCTCTGGAAGTCGTACCCGCTCAAGCAGCGGGCAACGGCTCAAGCGCGAGCAAAGGCGAGAGCGGCTGCGCACCTTACGGCCCGCACGCGGAAGGCGAGCGCGCAGACTCAATCCTCGAAGACGTCGCCCTCCTCGACCCTACTGGTCGTCACGATGATGCTGGCGGCGATAGTCGCGGCCGGGATGATCGTCCTCAGCCGCCTGCGGCCGGTGCGTCTCGGCCTGCCTTCCTCCCGGCGCCGGCGCCTCCCGCCACAGCCCACGTCGACCGTCCAGAGCACGTCTGGCGAGGAGCTGCTCGATGCGCTGCGGCGCTGGCTCCCACCCGGCTCCGACGAGCTGCCGGAAGCGATTGTTGTCACGCCCACCCTGCCTGCGCCGAGCCCCGTCTTCGAAAGCACGGAGACGCGACCGAGGCCAAAGCCACAGCCCAAGACTCCAAAGGAGCCCAAACCGAGTCAGGAGGCGAAGCCGGCCGCGAGGCCAGATATGCCGAGGCCGAGACGGGCGGCCAGGCCGACCCGCGAGGTCGTGCGCCGTCCCTCGCACCGGCAGGGGACAAGCGTCGCACGGTGCGAGATCAGGCTCTGGCGCGGCTACGTCAAGTGCCAGCTCTACGCCGTGCTGGAAGGTTCCGACGAACGGGCCATCGCCTCCTCCAAATACTTCCGCCTGCGTGACGACGCGATGTCGAGCCCGAAAGGGCAGCAGGCCCTCACGGCGGTGCTCGCGACGCTCGAGGCCAGGGGCTGGACCGTCGTCGGAGTCGGCCCCATCTGGTATTGGCACCGCCTCGAGCGGTTCGAGTAGCCGTTGGCCACCGGGCGCTGTGCGAGCATGGCCGAAACGGTGCTCGAGGACAGCGTGGAACGCCCGGTCCCGACGCTTCGGCACAGGGACGATCTGCAAGGCCTCCGCGCGCTCGCGGTCCTGCTCGTTGCGCTCGACCACGGCGGCGTGCCATTCCTGCAGGGCGGCTACGTCGGGGTCGACGTCTTCTTCGTCCTCTCCGGGTACCTCATCACCGGGCTGTTGCTGCGGCAGGCTGGACGGGACGGGCGCGTCCGGCTGACCGACTTCTACGTTCGCCGCGCGCGGCGCATCCTCCCCGCGGCCGTGCTGACGCTTGTCGTCACCGATGTCGCCTCGCTCCTGCTGCTCAATCTCGTGCGCGCGCGTGAAGCGGTCAGCGACAGTGTCTGGGCGGCGTTCTTCATGGCGAACGTGCACTTCGCGCGTGAGGGCAGCGACTACTTCTCGCAGCTGCAGCCGCCCTCGCCGGTGCAGCACTACTGGACGCTCGCGGTCGAGGAGCAGTTCTACCTCGTCTGGCCGGTCGCGCTCGCGGGTGTGCTGGCGGTTCCCCTCCTGCGGCGGCGGCTGCTCTGGATCGTGCTCGCCGCCGCCGGCGCGTCGCTGGCCTGGTCGATCCACAGCACGGCGACTGACGCGACCTACGCGTACTACTCCACGGCCACTCGGGCCTGGGAGCTCGCGCTCGGTGCGGCGCTGGCGATCGCCGCCCCACGGCTGCGCGGAGCAGTGGCCTGGCTCGGCCTGGCGTGCATCTGCACTGCCGCGGTCGCGTTTTCGAGCTCGACGCCCTTCCCCGGCTACGCCGCCCTGCTCCCGACGATCGGCGCGGCACTCGTGATCGCCGCTTCCCCCGGGCGCGCCTCGCGGTTACTCTCTCTCGCGCCGTTCCGCTTCGTCGGCGACCGCTCATACGCCTTCTACCTCTGGCACTGGCCCGTGCTCGTGATCGCGGCCGAGTACGTGGGCCACGATCTGTCGACTGTCGTCCGGCTCGGCCTCTTAGCTGGAGCCTTCGGCCTGTCGATACTGAGCTATGCCCTCTACGAGAATCCGATCAGGCAGATGAGGTGGCGCCCGCAGACCGGCGCGCTGCTCTGGCCCGCCTCGGCGGCCGTGATCCTCGCGGTCGCAGTGCCGATCCTCGTCTCGCTGAACGCGCGGGCGACACGGATCTCGAACGCTGCTGCAGCCGTTCGTCCGACGGAGCTGGTGCGGGAGACCACCGCCGCGCGGAGTTCCTGGAAGCCGCTGCCGGCGGTGCTCGACGCCGTCAACGCCGCGAAGCGCGGCGCCGCGCTGCCGTGGCCGCTGACGCCGGCTGTGACCGACCTGCGCAACGACCTGTTCGCGTTCCCGAGCGGCTGCTCGGCCCGCCAGGACGAGACCACGAGCAAGATCTGCCGCCTCGGCGCGGCGGACGCCACGAAGACGCTCGTCGTGTTCGGCGACTCGCACGCCGAGATGTGGATGCCGCCGGTTCTGCGCATGGCCAAGCGCGACGCGTGGACGGTCGTGCCGTTCGTCAAGGTCGGCTGCGTCTCGAGCTCGTGGACGCACAAGAGCTGGCCCTGCGGGATCTGGTACCGCTGGGCGATCAACCGCGCGGCGGCGCTCCATCCGCAGGCCACGCTCGTCGTCGGCAGCTGGGCCGGAAGCCGGACGCCGGTCGCCGCGGTCAAGGGCGTAACCGGGTTGATCCGCGACGCCCGCAGCTTTTCGGCCAGCACGATCGTGGTCGGCGACTCGCCGCACCAGCACCGCAACCCGGTCGACTGCCTGCTCGCGGCCGGCGCGAACATGCGGACCTGTAGCTCGAAGGCGACGCTCGTCGAGCAGCAGACCGACGCCTCGGTTGCGGCGGCCGCGGCCAAGGCGCACGTCGGCTTCATGAACGTCACCGGCTGGTTTTGCGCCCGTGCCTCTTCGGTCGCGGTCCTCTGCCCGATGGTCGTCAACCGGACGATCGGCTGGATCGACCAGGGCCACATCTCCTCGACCTACGGGGTGGAGCTGTCGACGCCGTTCCGCAACGCGTTCCGGCGCGAGCTCTTCAGGTAAGGAGCGGCGCCACCTCGGCGCCGAAGCGGCGCGCGCGGTCTTCGAGCTCGGGTGCGTCGTGGCCGAGGTTGACGACAAATCCGTCGCACCCAGCCTCGACGTAGTCGGCCAGCCGTTCCGCGATCCACTCGGGCGGGCCTTCGACCGCGTGACGTCCACGTTCGTCCTCGCCGGTCTTCGGCTCGTCGGCGAAGTACGTGCTGATGCGGAGCACCGTCCGCCCGTCGAAGCCGCGGCCGAGCTCGCGCAGCTCGTCTACCGAGAGCGCGACCGGGTGCCAGACGCCGGTCTTGGCCGCGCGGCGCACGGTCGCGCGCGAGGTGCCGGCCACCCAGAGCTCCGGCGTGCGTTCGAGCGCCGGCGCGAGCCATCCGTCGAGCGAGAGCAGCTCGCCGTCGTAGCGTACGCGGCCCGGCATCTGCTCGAACGCGGCCGCAGCGAGGTCGAGCCACTCGTCGAGCAGCTTCCCTCGCTCCGCGAACGGCGCACCGAGCGTCTCGAACTCGCCCTCCATCCAGCCGGCTGCCACTGCGGTCACGACGCGGCCGCCCGAGAGGAAGTCGAGCGACGTGAGCTGCTTGAGCGCGACGAGCGGGCTTCGCGCCGGGACGATCAGGGCGGAGACGCCGAGCTGCAGCCGCTTCGTCCGCCCCGCGAGGAAGCCGAGCGAGACGAGGGCCTCCGCGATCGAGCCATAGATCGGCGCGTGCTCCTCCGGCACGACGAGGTGGTCGGTCACCCAGCCGGAGTCGAAGCCGGACTCCTCCGCCGCGACTGCGCACGCCGCGAGCCGCTTCGCCTCGAGTCCTTCGCCGTAGTTCGGGAGAATCAGGCCGAGGTGGAGCGGCATCGCGGCGGAAGCTACCCGCTAGAAGGAGCCTTTGACGATCAGGACGCCGCCAGCGGTTTTGACGCTGGCGGCCGTACCGGCGCGGATGGCGGGAACGGCGCCGTTGCGCAGCTCGATGTGGGAAGCGCCGAGCGCGCCGACCTTCGCGCTGCCGAGCCGCTTGCCGCCGACGTAGAAGGTCACCGTCTTGCCGGCGAGGCGCCGGACGTGCTCGACCTCGGCCTCGAGCTGCCGCTCGCCGGCCCTCGCCTTGAACGTCGCCGAGCCCTTCGCAGCGGGGAACGCCTTTGTGGGCTTGAGCACGATCCGGGCGCCGCCGCCGCCGGACGCCAACACGCTCGGGACTGCTACGGCAAGCATTAGCGCGGCCGCCGTCAGAACCATGGTGATGCGCTTCATCTCGAACCTCCCTGGGTCGTTGTGCCTCATGACCAGGAAGCTATGAGGGCGCCCGCCAAGGTCGGGCAAATGCAGGCAAGGCGTTTTCCCAGGTTGGGTTAAGCGTTGGTAGGAGAGCCGGGGCCGCGTCACCGCGGCCCCGGCCGATCCCCCGTTACCTGCGCGCGTAGTAGATGAACTGCAGGAACAGCCCGGCTGTGAACGGGGACGGATCGCGCATGTCCGTCCAGGTCGCGTTGGCGTGACCGTCGCTGCCGTAGGCGAGCCCGATGTAGTCGCCGTGGAAGACGGCGCAGAACTCGCAGTTCGGGTCTTCGGCCTGGAAGAACTCGGACATCGTCGGGTTCGACGGCTGGGTGCTGACCGTCGTCTTCACGAACGATCCCGGCTGGCCCTCGGCGAGGGCGGTCGTGTAGGTCGGGCCGTTCGAGCTTCCGCGATCGTGGTAGAGGACGCCCAGCTTGCCGTTGACCGGGTTCACATCAGCCCACGGGAACCACTGGTCGCCCGCGCCCGGGTCTACGGGCGTCGGCGTCGTCCAGTGCTGGCCTCCGTCGTTCGACTGCACGACGAACACGTCCGAGTTCGTGACCGGATGGTCGCTGTCGTGGAGACCGTTCCGGTTGTCCGAGAATGCGAGGTACAGCCGCCCGTTCTGGGTCGGGTCGGCCACGACGTTGCCGGCACCCCAGACTCGCACCTGGTAGCCGGTCAGCGTCTGGCGGCCGTCCACGTTGATCGGGTAATCGCGTGAGCCGTCCTCCATCGCCACGGCGAAGCTCGGGTTCGACCAGTGCACTCCACCGTCGGTCGAGCTGACGACCAGATACTGGTCCTCGAAGACCTCGCCGGGCTCCCAGGTGGCCTGGTTCTGGCTGTTCATGAAGCCCACGTAGACCGTCCCGTCGGGACCGACGGTCGGCACCGAGGCCTGGTCCTCATCACATTCGCCCGCGTTCCCCGCGGTCTGGAAGGTGCAGAGGCTCGTGCTCGATCCGGAGATTTCCTGCGGTGTGGACCAGTGCTTGCCGCCGTCGTCACTGTAGGTCTCCATGATCGGCGACTCGACGTACTCGCCGTGGTCGGCGAGGAACGCGGTCCACGTCACGTAGGTGCGCCCGTAGAAGCGCGAGCTGGGGTTGTTGTCAGTCGCGATCCACTCCTTGTCGTTGAAGACCTGGCGCGGGTCGAGGTCGCAGCCCTTGCCGAAGCCCACGACCACCGGCTTGTCCCACGTCAGCCCGCCGTCCTTGGAGGGCGAAACGACGACGTCGCCATTGCACGCCTCGCCGTCCATCTTGAACTTGTAGTTCAGCGAGGAGTGCAACGCGACGTGGTGCTTGACGTCGTTCGCGGTCACCGGGTCGCTGCCGGTACGGCCGTCCTCCTCCGTGGACATGTTCCCCGTCGACCAGGTCGCGCCTCCGTTGAACGACGTGTAGTACTGGTCGCAGCACGAGCCGTAGTCGTTCGAGCTCGCGATCATGTGCTGCGGATCGGAAGCGTCGACCACGATGTTCGGCTCGTTGTTCGGGAACGGGTCGTCGCAGTCGAGATTCGTGTTGAGGCCGCCCGAGGCAACGGAGCATTCGAACGACCAGTTGTGCTTCGCCCCGGGTGCCACCGTGCGCACGAACGGCGTCTTCTCGGCACCCTCGCCCTCGCCGCCCGGTGGTTCCGCACGGACGCCCGCGGCGAGGAACAGCCCCAGGAGGGCCGTCGCCGCGAGCAACAGCATGCAGCGGGTCTTCGTCATCGATCTCCCCTTTCGTTGACGACCTGCCTCGGCGGGAAGGTATAGGAGGCTCGATCTCCAGTCCAGGGGCCGTTTGGGCGAGCCGATCGGGGCTAGGGTCCAGCGTTCGTGTCCTGGCACAACCTCTCCGACATGGATCTCCAGCTCGCGCGCTCGCGCAGGCGCGCGACCACCCGGCGCAAGCTCCCGCCGAAGCGCAGGCCGGGCGCCTGGCGCAGCGTGCGCGCCGTCGTGCTGGCGCTGGTCGCGACAAACACCGACAGCGGCACGCCAGTAGTGGCCGATGCGCTCGCGAAGGCACTCCGGAAGGGCCGCGGCACCGGGCAGGTCGCGCTCACCGTGGGGGCGGCCGTAACGCGTCGTGCCGGCGGCTTCGCGCTCGAGCTCTCGAGCCTCGTCGACTCGGCGACCAACGTCAGCAGCACCATACGAGGAGTCGCGCATGAACCCGGACGCCCACTCGGGAGCGGGGGGCAACCGGCCTGCTGCAGCTGATGCCGGCGACCGCGCGTGAGCTCCGGCTGGACGGGGACGACCCGGCGGCGAACGTGCTCGCGGGCGCGCGCTACCTGCGGCAGATGATCGATCACTTCGGCTCGCTCGACCTCGCGCTGGCCGCCTACAACGCAGGCCCGAACGCCGTCGAGCGGGCCGGAGGGGCGCCGACCACGGCGACGCTGCGCTACGTGAAGAACATCGAGGCCCGCGTGGGCCTGCTCGCGGGCTGCTAGTTCCGCGAGCTGCGCGGCGAGGTGCGGATGCTCGAGCACCGCAAGCGCGAGGCGCTCGAGCGGCTGAGGGAGATCGCGGCCGCCGCGCATACCTCCAGCCGCAAGCGTGCCGGCAGCACGTCCTGGCCTGGGCCCGGCAAGCCGGGCCCCTTGCCGCAAGCGTCTAGCTCGCGGCGGCGATGCGCTCGCTCAGGTTCGCAGTCGGGAAGTTCCGGAGCTTGCGCTTGAGGATGTCCGCAGACATGGGCCGCCTTTCGTTCCGCAGTTGATACGCCGAGGGAAAGATTCGGCTTCCGGCGCGAGCTGCGGCATCCCTCGAAGTGGCGCCATCCGACCCTCGTTCTAGGGTTTTTCCATGCGCTCGGCCCTTCTGCAGCGTGGGTTCGCAGAGTTCGTCGGGACGTTCACGCTGATCTTCGTCGGCGCCGGCTCGATCATCGCCACCCACGGCGGCAACCTGACCGCGATCGGGCTGGCCCACGGGCTTGCGATCGGCGTGATGGCCTCGGCGGTCGGGCACATCTCCGGAGGTCACTTCAACCCCGCGGTGACGTTCGGCTTCCTGATCACGCGCCGGATCGAGGCGCACCTCGCGGCGGCCTACTGGTTCGCGCAGCTTGTGGGAGCGATTCTGGCGGCGTTCCTGCTTCAGGCGGTGCTCCCCGAACAGCAGGTCGACGCGGTCAACCTGGGCGCCCCTTCGCTCGCCTCGGGAATCAGCGGAGGCGGGGGCGTCGTGATCGAGGTTGTGCTGACCTTCTTCCTCGTCTGGGTGATCTTCGCGACGGCCGCAGACCCGCGCGGGGCGTTCGCCTCAATCGCCGGCCTGGCGATCGGCCTCACGATCACGCTCGACGTCTACATGGGCGGCCCGTACACCGGCGCGGCCATGAACCCGGCACGTGCGCTGGGACCGGAGCTCGTGCAGAACTTCTGGAGCAATGCCTGGGTCTACTGGGTCGGGCCGCTGATCGGCGGCGGCCTCGCCGCGCTGGCCTATGACCGGCTCTACCTGCGACCGCCTTCGCCCGAGCCCGTCGGACCCCCCGAGACCGGGCTCGACGAGCCAGGCGCGGGCGAGGCCGCGACTCTCTAGGCAGTCACCCTCTTCGGGCGATGCCCCCGCCCGACTCCCCGGGAGATCCTGGGCGCGTCGAACAAAGGAGAGACCATGTGGTGGGGAATCGGAATCGGGGCGTTCCTGTACATGATCCTGTTGATTATCTTCGGCCTGGGACTGGCGTACAAGGGACGTTGGCTGCTGTTCATCATCGGGTTCGTCTTTCCGATCGTCTGGATCGTCGGCTACGCGGTCTACGCGCGGAAGCCCGCCACCGCGTAGGGCTCGCGCAGAGGGCGGAGCCGCCCCCGGAGCCATGCTAGGTTCCCGCGGTGCTGCTGCTGGGGCTCTCGACCGGGCACAAGATCGGGCTCGGGCTCGCGGTCCTGGGTTTCGCCGGTTTCTCCCTGATCGTCTCGCTCCTCGTGCCGCGGTACTACCCGCAGTTCCCCGGCCGCGGGCTGCGCGTCTTCCTCGTCGCCTGCCTGCTGCTGTTCGTCGGGATGATGGCCGCGGTGATCGTCCTCGCCCGCGAGACCACCGAGGCGGAGGCGAAGGGCCCTGAGACCACGACTGAGGCGACCACGACCACCGCGACGACCACGACGACGACGACCACCAGCGCTGCGACCTCCGTCCCGGTGAGCGAGATCGAGTTCAAGATCACGCTCCCGAAGACCACACTTGCGGCCGAGGCCTACAGCTTCGAGGTGAAGAACGACGGCAAGATCGAGCACGACCTTGTGGTCAAGGGCAACGGGGTGGACGCGAAGACGCCGACGATCGCGCCCGGCAAGTCGGCAACGCTGAAGGTCGACCTGAAGCCTGGCACCTACGACGTCTACTGCTCGATCCCGGGACACAAGCAGGCCGGGATGGACGTCAAGCTGACCGTCTCCTGAGCCGCGGTTGACGGCCTCGGCGCCGCCCGGTAGCGTCGGCGCACTCGGTCGAAGAAGGGAGGAGCATCATGGCTCCGCGGCGGATTCGAACTGCGGCACAGTCGGCTCCTCAGGTGCGCCCATGACCGAGGCCGACGACAACCTGCGCAAGATCGATCACGTCGTTGTCCTGATGATGGAGAACAGGTCGTTCGACCACATGCTCGGCTTCCTCACGATCGAGCAGGGCCGCGAGGATGTCGAGGGGCCGACCACGGCGATGAAGAACGAGTATCGCGGCGAGTCGTTCCACGTCCACCCGGCGGTGCGGACGACGATGACGAAGGCGCAGGACCCTTGTCATTCGAGCTGGTGCGTGGACGAGCAGGTCTCTCACGACTGCGGCGGCTTCGTCTCGAACTTCATGAAGACCCGAAAGGGCGGCGGCGCCAACCCTGGCGTCGTGATGGCCTACCACCCGGCAGCGCACCTGCCTGTCTACGACTTCCTCGCTCGCGAGTTCTGCGTCTGCGACCACTGGTTCTGCTCGGTCCCGGGGGCGACGATGCCGAACCGCTGCTACGCGGCCGCGGGCACCTCCAACGGCCTGCGCGACAACATCAAGCCGAGCCGCCCGTACAACGTTCCCTCGTTCGTGCGCCACCTGAAGGACGACCAGTGGCGCTGGTACTCGCACGACTACGTCCCGACGATCTGGCTGCTCGACCCCGACGTCGGCCTGTCCATTGAGAATGTCCCGGCGTTTTTCGACCGGCGCGACGTCTTCGGGCACCGCAGCTTCATCGAGCGCGCCGCCAAGGGTGACCTACCGGCGGTCTCCTGGATCGACCCGAACTTCTACGACCTGACGTTCGGGCCCGCGGGGTCGAACGACGACCATCCGCCCTCCGATCTCCGGGCGGGTCAGAAGCTGGTCCTCCAGCTCGTCGACGCGGTCATGCAGAGCCCGGTCTGGCGCAAGACGCTGCTCGTGATCACCTACGACGAGCACGGTGGCTTCTTCGACCACGTCCAACCGCCTGCGGCCGCCGACGACCGTCCGGCGATGCGGCGCTACGGGCCGCGTGTCCCGGCGCTCGTCGTCTCGCCCTACGTGGCGGCCGGGTCGGTGTCGAAGACCGTCTTCGACCACACCTCGATCATCAAGACGATCCTGACGCGCTTCTGCGCCAAGCCGAACGGGAGGATCCCGAACATGGGCAAGCGCGTGGCGGCCGCCCACCACCTCGGCGAATTGCTGACGCGCCCGACAGCGCGGAGGATCAAGCGCTCCGAGTACCAGTCGCTCGTCGACGACTCTGCGCGCTGGCACGAGGAGATGGTCCTCGATGGCGTGCCTGCGCCCGGCGAGGGCATGGCCATCCCGCATGAGCTGACGGACTTTCAGAAGGACTTTCTCGACGCGAAAGGCGACCTGCTCGCCGCCCGCCGCCAACTCGCGGCGGCGGGTAAGTCGGTCTTCTGAGGCGGCCTCGTTCTCCGTTCTGACGCGTCGCTGGGTCGCCCGTAGGCGAGGAGGACAGTGCTCGAGCACGGCCTCTTCGCCGGAGGCGAGCCAGCGACGCGAGCGGCACCGGAGGCCGGCTTTGCCGGGCGCCGGTGCCGCGGTCAGGACGGAGAAGGAGGGATTCGAACCCTCGAGGCAGGGATTCTCCCCACCTAACGCCTTAGCAGGGCGCCGCCTTCAGCCACTCGGCCACTTCTCCGCGCGGGCGACAGGATAGCCGAGCCGTCCGAACGCTACCCTGTGGCGCGCAAAACTCGGAGGGGTGGCAGAGCGGTCGAATGCGGCGGTCTCGAAAACCGTTTCGGGCCTTTGGGTCCGACGAGGGTTCAAATCCCTCCCCCTCCGCTCAGACAAGCCGAAACCCGCTTCGCTAGGCGGGTTTTGGTGTCTCCAGAGCCGCTCACAGCGCCCTCTCGCTGTACCGCTAGAGACCGCTTGGCACTGGCGCCGGCTGGCGCAAAGCTGGCGCAAGATCAACAGGGCCGAGCGGAGAGCCGAACGCCCTCCGCGCAAGGGTGCTTCCCGCGACCCGGCCCCCGGCGCAGTCTTTACGCGGCGGGCTCGTAGAGGAGCCGGAGCGTGAGATCGACCGAGAACCCGAATTGAAGAAACCGAACAGCCTCCTCTTCGGGGATCTCAACCTGGGCCGCCAAGACCAGAGCCGCGCAGGGCGTCGCGCCCGCGTTCACGAAAAGGTTCAAGCGCCGGCGAAGTAAGCACTCGACCTCGGCCGCAGACAATCGCTCAAATTCTGCCACAGTCACACCGGACTCCTTCCATGCCGCATTAGCCGGTGACGTTCGTATCGGCTCGAGAGCGGCACGGCTCACTCCCCCTTCAAGGGGAGTTGGCAAAAGACGCACCGAGCAGAGGCCATGCGAGCGCGCTCGCGTGCGCCTAGCTCAAGGTCTGTCGCCGTCAGGTCTTTTGTCTCTCGCCGAGCATTACCTTCGGGCTGAGAGTCAGTGGGGCGGTCGGTGCTGCGGTGCTGACCGCCCCGCCAGACGAGGATTAGCACGCGTATGAGCGACGCTATTCCCTCGCAATAGCTATCCACGCCGTCGCTCGGGACACCGATCAGTGACGACGCATTCGGTCGGCACGCCGCCACTTTCGCCCACCGAATGAACGCCGCCAACTGAGTAGGAGGATCCACCGTAATGCAGAGTGCCGCTACACGTGGTTTCACTGTCGTCACCGTCGTGACGCTGGTTTTCACGCCGATGTGGAACGGAAAGCATTGGATCGACCACCTGATGGGCAAGAAGACAGAGACGACGATCGTGAAGTGCCAGCAGGACGATCCCTGCCCGGCACGGAAGCACATCACGCAGAAAGTCGTTCTGCCGAACCCGTAAGTGTCTTCGTATCTCCCGCTCGCACTCGCGATCTTCCTCGTCGCGTTCGATTTTCAGAACCTGCGCTCTTGGAGCGGAGGGCGGACAATCAAACCCGACCGCGCGAAGTCGCAAGACTTCACGATCGTGGTGCCGGTTTTCGGGCATCCGCGCTATTTCGAGGCCGAGCGACTTCTCCGCTATCGCCACAAGGTTCTCGTGGCGATGGAGATCAGCTCGCCGGCGATGGCGGCATTCGCGGACGAGCTCGAAGCACACGGATGGACCGTCGAGCGTCTCGTCGTGGAGGATCCAAACCCCGCAGTACTCGTGGCGGCCGCGCTGCCCGCCGTCGACACGACGTATACGTTCCGCCTCGACGCTGACACCGACATCGGAGACGATGCTGCCGCCGCCGTCGCTGCGGCAGCCGTTGCCGGCGCCGATCTGTGCTCGATCAAGTGTGCGGTCGGCAACCGGACGAACGTCGTCACCAAGCTGCAGGCACTCGAATACCGGATGGCTATGCTCAGCCGCCACTTCCGTCCGTGGCTGACCTCGGGCGCGTGCTTCCTCGCACGCACCGACGCGCTGCGCGAGATCATGGCGCGGCACTCCTGCTGGACACCGGGCGAGGACATCGAAACGGGCCGGACGGCGCTCGCCCTTCGCATGCGCATCCGCCATCTCGACATGGTTGTGCACACCGACGCGCCGGAAAGCTGGCGGGCACTCTTCCGGCAGCGGAGGCTCTGGTGGGCGGGCGCGTTTCGCCACTGGTGGATCAACATCGACCGGAACTTGCTCCACCTGCCGGTGCTGACCAGCTATTACCTCATTGCGATCTGGGTGACGTGGTATGTGAAGTGGTGGACGATGCTGACCCCGGGCGCGGTCGTCTCGAGCCTGCCCTACGTCTACTGCGCCTACCTCTTCGTCACGGTGACGTCGAACCTACAAGTTGTCTCACCGTGGATGGTCGTCTTCCCCTTCTATGCGCTCGCCCAGGTGCTCGTGATGCCGGTCTTCGGCGCACTGACGTACTTCGGGCTGGCGAGGCGCCGGCGCCACGTGGGGCGGTACGGGTTCGGGTATCGCCGCCGCGAAGTTCTACGGGTCGTTCGACGCGTGATGACTTACCCTTCCGGGCGGTCGTAGGCGCGCCTCATGCCAGCCCGAGCACAGAATCGTGCGCGCCGGCCGTCTCCGGCTCGTTCCGGTCAGCGAGCTTCACTGCTGGCTCGACTCGAATGCCGCCGGAGTCTTTGAGGAGGCGCCGTGATCGCCCAACGCCCAGAAGAGAGAAGTAAGCGCCCGAGGCGTCGCGTCGACCTACTGCGGAGGAGCTGTACTCCTCCAGGGGAGAGGGAGAAGGTCGTCGGCGATCTTCCTGCCGTCCGCGCCCCGGACGCCACTATCGACCGTACTACTTAGCGTCGATCGCTACGAGCGCCGAGTCCAACAACGTCGCAAATAGCGGCGACTCATGGCTGGTGCGGCACGCTCGACGCAGGATCTGCCGCGGCTGTGGGATCTGCATGGACAGGTGAGCCGGGCGGTCTGGCCACCCGGGGGAGAGTGGGTCCGCCCGGCTCCCGCCCTGATAGATGCGCGCAGTGCCTTAGCCTGCGCGCCTTCGACCACGATCACGGTCGGCATAGGATTCTTGGGCTTGCCTCCTCGCGCCTGAGTCGCCATCATGTTGGCTCCAGCAGCTCGACGGGATACCGGTTACAAGCATTCCGGGATGCGGCGCTCGGGCGTCTTGATCCGTTCCAGCGAGGTCGTGACGAGAAGGCCGCAACAACACTGCTCGATCGCACTGTGGCGTGGCTACGTGTCGGCGCAGTTCTATGTTCAAGAGCCAGGGCATAGCGATGCGCCTCGCTTCTCACCTTCGTTCCGAACCTGGCATTTTCCGTGGGAAGGCAGCGAGCCCCTGGATGCCGACCTGAGCGCTCGCGCTGCACTGGCGGCGCTCCGAGACGATCTCCTGGCGGCGGGGTGGACGCGTATGCGGCGCGCGCCGGGTACCGAGTGGTACGAGCTTCGCTTTCGGCGCGACGCCGCCGCTATTCGAGAGCCCCAGCGCGACCCGGCCCTTTACGGGGCCTAGTGGCTCGTTCGTCACGGCAGCTCACGAGCTTGTTGGCAAGCCAGGCGTGATGGAGTCCACGAAGCCGATCAAGAACACTGGGAGCCGAGCACTCCCTCACTCCCCTGGAAGAGCTGCCGCCCAGCCTCCCCGGAAAGGGAGCTTGCTCGGCTCCCACTCTGATAGATGCGCGTGGTGTCCGAAGCCTGCGCGGTTCAAGTCGTCAGCGAAAACCAGGGCGCCCGGTGGCGGAGACAGCACGCCAGGGCCGGGAGGGGGCTCAGGGTCGGCCCGTGGCGGCATGCTGGGACTTGAGGGCGTGCCCCTCGCCTCCGCAGCACCGGGCTACAGGAAGTCTAGGCGTCGTCGTCCTAGTGCCGTAGCTCCCGGAGGCGCGCCCTCGCCAGCTCGAGGAGTGCCGGTAGGTCACCGCAGATCTCGCAGCGATACAGCCGAACGGCCCTGTCCTGGCCCGAGGCGAGGACGAGCCGCCCGTCCGGGCTGAACGACGCGCTCGTGAGGAGCTTGCCCTTGGGCACAGTGCCCGCTCGCCGGAGATAGAAGAACGGCTGGTCTGCGTCCCGTTGCCAGAGGCCGACGGTAATCGGGCCCGTGGTCGCGATCCACTCTCCGTCGGGGCTGAAGGCGCCTCTCGAGGCCGGCCCGGTGTGGCCGACGAGTTCATGGAGGCGAGCCCCGGTGCGGACGTCCCAGGTCTGCACGTCGTGGCCCGTCGCGAGGAGGAGCCGCCCGTCCGGGCTGAAGACGACGTCGGTGAGCGGCACCTTCGAGATCTTGTAGAGGCCTCGGCGCTCTCCCCCGACCGCGTCCCAGATCCTGGCGGCCCCGTCGTTCCCGGCCCCGGCGACAAGCGACCCGTCTGGAGAGAAGGCGACGCGCGAGGCCCCGCCGCGGGTTCTGAGAACGCGGATCCGCTTCGCGGAAGCGACCGACCATTCGCTCACACCCGCGAGCCCCGCGCTCGCAACCGTTCTTCCGTCCCGAGCGAAGACCGCGTCCGTGACGTCCCCTTCCTGCCTCCCGGCCCCGAGCGGCTTCCCGTCACTTGTCCTCCAGAGACGGATGCCACCGCCGGCGTCCCCGGTCACGACGATCGTCCCATCCGGGCTGAACCTGGCGACGGACACGGGGGCGCCCTCTTTCAGCGCTCGGAGCCGGGCGCCTGTCGCCGAGCTCCAGATCCCGGCGGTGCCGTCTGAGCTCGCAGACACGACCAGGCGGCCGTCGGAGCTGAACTCGGCATCTTCGACCGCGCGCTTGTGCGAGAGAACGTGCAGCAGGTGCCGGCCGCGAACGCTCCAGATCAGGGCCGTGCCGTCGGTGCCTGCCGAGACGATGCGGCGACCCGTCGGGTCGAACGACGCGTCCACTGCGGCGCCGCGATGGGCTCCTCCCAGGGGGAGCAGCTCCTGGTCGAACTGGGTGTCCCAGAGACGCGCCGTGTGGTCGGCGCTCCCGCTGAGCAGCAAGCGTCCGTTCGGGCTCCAGGCGACTGTCCGCACAGCCGAACCGTGGCCGACGAGATTGCCGACCACGCGGCCGCCCAAGGCGCCGTTGGCCGACAGCACGTGCACGGTCCGGTCGGCGCTCGCATCCGCCAAGAAGATCCCACCCGGGCTCCACGCGACTGCGAGCACCGGACCGTTGTGGGCCGGAAAGTAGAAGAGGCGGTCACCCTTCGCCACGTCCCAGATCCGAACGCCGCCGTCTTGCCCCGCGACGGCGAGCAGGTTGCCGTCCGGGCTGAAGGCCGCGTCGGTCGCCACGCCGGGGTTGTCGACGAGGCGGGGGCCAATCTGGCGGCCGCTCCGGGGATTCCAGAGGTACGTACCCTGGAAGCCCGTCGTCGCCAGGAGGTTATCCGGAGAGAATGCAACGCCCTCTAGCTCGACCCGCTTGTGCTCCATTCGCGGCGCCAGCACGTGCAGCAACCGCCCGGTTCTCGACTCGAAGACGCGAACCCGGGCGTGCTTTCCCTTCTCGAGGGTCGCGACCAGGCGGCCGTCGGGCGAGAAGGCGCCTTTCGTCGCAGCCCGCTTCTCGAGCACGGCAACGGGATGGCCGGTATCCGTGCGCCAGACCGTCGTGCCGCGCCCGGTGGTCGTGAGCAGGACGCGGCCGTCGCGGCTGAACAACGCGGAGCTCACGGCGCCCGGCAGGTGCAGCGTGTGCAGGCGCTCTCCGGTTGCGGCGCGCCACAGCATTGCCTCTCGGCCCGCGGCGCCGAGCACCAGCGCTCCGTCAGGCGAGAAGGACGCCGCCGTGACGGGGGCTGCGGCCGGCAAGATTCGCTCCAGCCTTCCGTTCGTCGAGTACACGCGTAGCCCGCCGCCTGCGTCCGCAGCGAGCATCCGGCCGCCCCGGGAGGCAAACGCCACGACGGATACCCGCCCCGGCGTACGGAACACGCGGCGCTCGTGGTTTGTCACGAGCGCCTGGCGGAGCACTCCTTCCGCGCGAGCCCCTGGATCGCTTCGGGCAGCGGCGACCGCATCGGCGAGCGCCCGCTCCGGGTTGGTCGCCTGTTCGAACAGGGACGTCGCCTCGAGGGCATGTGCCCGCGCCAGGCGAGCCGCACTGCGCGCGTGTGAGCGTTCCGTCAGGGCGTAGACGGCGACCGCGGTCATCGCTCCCAGCGCGACGAGCGAAGCTGCAGCGACTGCAACGAGGCGGCGCTGCCGCCGACGGGCTTCCTCGCGATCGCGCTCGATCACCCGACGCGCGCGCCAGGCGAGGACGCCGTCGGCGAGGACGTCGTGGAAGATCTCGTAGCGCTCGCCTCCCCCGGCTCCGTCGACTGCTCGCAGAATCCGCTCGCGACCGAGCGCATCGAGCACGGGCATGACCTCGGACTCTCCGACCTCGGCGTACTGCGCAAGGTCGCGGGGGCGGTGCGCGATCTTCGTGCCCGACGGCGTGACGAGGTGGTCGAACATCGTGGCGGCGACGTCCTGCTCTGCCGGCTGCAGGCTCCCGAGCGCCCGCTCGAGATGCGCTCGCACGATCGACTCGGCCCCTCCCAGCTCCCGGAGCGTTGCGAGGCGGAGAACGGGCGAGTCTCGTTCGCGCTCGACCTGCCAGAGCCGCTCGAGCACGAGCTGCAAGTACGGGGCCTCGATCCGATCCTGGTCTTTCTCGACACCCCCGCGGCCGGATCGCCCGACGTCGACCTCTCCCGCCGCGACCTGATCGAGCACCGCGTCCACGAGCTCGGGCTCGACCTCGACCGTTTCGCCGGTCAGCTCGTTGTAGCGCTCGATCGGCCCGAGGATCGCGGCGCGGCCGCCCTCCTTGTCGAGGTGGTCGAGCCTGAGGTAGTTGGCAAAGAGGTTGGGGATCCGGCCCTTGAACGCATCGAGCTTCGCGAGGGCGTCCTCGCGCAGCCCGAGGAGGAAGTTCGCGCGCAGGCCAGGCTCGCGAATCGCTGCCGCAAGCTCGTCGGAGAATTCGTCGCGCTCGTGGTAGAGGAAGTACTCCTCGAACTGATCGAGGATGACGTAAACATCTCTGCCCACTGCTTGCGAGGCGGCGGCGAGCCTCTCGGTCAGACTGCCGCTCGACTCGATTCCAACGGCGGAGTCGATCGCCTCTCCGAGCCCGCGCCGGGGATCGCCGGCCCACGAGGAGTAGAAGACGACTCCGGACTCCGGAATCCGGCGAAGAGCGGGGGTGACCGCTGCGCGGAGGAGCGATGTCTTCCCGACCCCGCTCGCGCCGTACAGCACCGTCAGCCGGGACGCGAGCAGGTTCGCCACGATCACTTCCCGCTCGCGGTCGCGGCCGCAGAACAGCTGGGCATCGAGCTCGGTGTCCTGGAACGGCGCGAGCCCCTTGAACGGCGTCGGAGGCGAGCCCGTAGCGACGCTCATTCGCTCGTGCCGGCCGGTTGGGCAGCCACGTAGTTGCCGAGGATCCCGGCGTACTCGTCGAACGGCAGCTCGAGCACGTCGACGTCCCGCCGGTGCCAGAACTCCCGCTCGAGCGGCTTCGGCTGCGGCTGGACGGCCCATGAGTGGTAGCTGAGGGGCTGGTCGCCCCAGAGCCGGTGGAGGATGACCCGGAGGTTCCAGTCGGCCATCGTGTAGCCGAGGAAGAGGAAGTGGCTCCGGCGGAGCCTCGCCGCGAGCGATACGGGAACAGCGGCCGCGATCTCCGTCTGCGCGAGGTAGTCGATGTAGTCGTCCTCCGTCACGACGAAGCTCTCCCACTCTCGCGCGGATGTCCGCTCGACCTGGCCGTGGAGCTTGAGGATCACCGTGTTGCCGTCCAGCGAGAGCTCGGTGGCGTAGGTGTTCGGCTCCTCGATCAGCCTGCCGGTGCCGTCCGGCGCGATGTGGCAGAAGCGGCCGCGATGGCGGCCGGTGGCGAGGTAGGTCACGACTTCGACGGCCTCACCCGCCTCCTCGAACGCCTTCTCCAGCGCGGTGTCGTAGCTCGTGGTCACCACGACCTGGGGTGGCAACCTGCGCTCGCGGAGAAGTGCGGGGATCGACGCGAGAAAGCGATGTAGTGGCGTGGGGGGCAGGTCGGCGTCGAGGAGCTCATGGAGCTCGTCGTAGAGCGGCCCCGAGCCCTTCATCACGGCGACGTACTGCGCGACTGACGGCAGCGTCGCCCGCCGGCCGTCCGCCGGGTAGCCGAAGCGCTGCGCGAGCCGAAGTGTGAGCTCCGTGACGTCGGCACCGAGGACCGGGACGACCCGCCCCTCGAGGATGGTTCGGGCGACGTCTTCGAAGTGATCCTGCGCAGGAATCTCGCGGGCGGGCACGAGGTCGACTTCCTGGCGGAGGATCGCGGCGTGGAGCTGCTGCAGGCGCGGGCTCGGGTCGATCCCCAGCTCGTCGACGAGCGTGCGGCGACCCTGCTGGAAGGCGTCGAGTGCCTCCGCCTGCCGGCCTGAGCGGTAGAGCGCAAGCATCAACTGCTCCCGGAAGCGCTCCCGGAGTGGGTGCTCGACGACGAGTGCCTCGAGCTCGCCGACGAGCTTCCCCGGCTCCCCGACCTCGATCTCCGCCTCGATGCGCTCCTCGAGCAGTATCAGCCGCAGCTCCCCGAGCCGCCCGATCTCGCTCTGCGCAAAGGCCTCGTAGCCGAACTCCTCGAGCGGCGGCCCGCGCCAGAGCTCGAGCGCGTCGCGAAGCTTCTTGCTGCGCTCGCTCGCGGACACGACCTTTGCCTCCTCCAGAAGCGCCTGTGCCCGGTTCACGTCCAGCTCGGACGAGTCGATGCGAATCAGGTACCCGGGCGGCTTCGTCACGATCCTGTCGGCCCCGAGCACCTTTCGCAGCTGCGAGACGAAGTTCTGGAGCGAAGTGGCGGCCGTTCGCGGCGGCTGCTCGCCCCAGAGCGCTTCGATCAACCGGTCGGTGGAGACCGCTCGCCCCGCATCGAACAGGAGTAGCGCGAGGAGGGCGCGCTGCTTCGGGCCCCCGAGCTCCAGAGTTGCGTCTTCGCTGGCCACCTCGAGCGGGCCGAGCAAGCGGAAGTCATGACGGTCAGCTACAGGGATCACATCGCCCTTTGCGGGAGGATCGCGCCCGCTTGCCCTCGTGTCAACGGCCCGAAAGGGCGCCGTTAGCGAACCGTTGGCGGCCCGTGACCGGGCGGTTTGGACCCGGGCGGACGGTGGCCGCATGGCTACCAACAACCACATTCCAGTTCGCAGCGCACGGCGCTGCATCCTTCGCTCGGCCGTCGCGAAGTTTCTCTTCGCCACCGCCGTCGCGATCGCAACAAGCTCGGCGCTCGCACTCTCGGGCACGCTCACCGCCGGCCCCGGAATCGCCCAGGCGACCGGGCCCAAGTCCGCTCAGGCCGTCTCGGGCAAGGGCTATGGCTATCCCGTCAAGCCGTTCGACCGCGAGCATCTCATCCGCGCGAACTTCGGCGACCCGCGCATGCAGTTCCACGGGCCGCCGACGACGAACACACTCATGCACGCGAACGGCAGCTTCTCGTTCCACCAGGGCGTCGACATCTCCGCTTCCGGCGGCACCGCCGTCTACCCGGTCGTCGACGGCACCGTCACGTTCGTCTCGACCGAGTGGATTCGGGTGACGTCGGGCGACCGCGCCTTCGAGTACTGGCACATCCGCCCGCTCGTCCGGAAAGGCGAGCACGTCACCGCTCGGCAAACGCTTCTCGGCCACGTCACGAGGATCGAGAATCACGTGCACCTGACCGAATACGAAGGCGGCCGCGTGGTCAACCCGCTCGTGCCCGGTCGGCTCACTCCCTATCACGACTCGTCAGCTCCCGTCGTTCGCGCAATCACCTTCCGCCAGACGGACGGCGGAACGGACGTGCTGCCGATCTTCGTTCGCGGCCGCGTCCAGATCGTCGTGAACGCCGAGGACGCCCCGACCGCAGCAGGCTTCCGCAAGTGGTACGGCCCTGTGACGCCCGCCCTCATCACCTGGCGGATCCGCAGTCTCCGCACCGGCCGGGACGTTGTGCGAGAGCGCATCGCGAGAGACGTTCGAAACGGCGTGCCGCAGAACTCGTCCTTCTGGCAGGTCTACGCGCGTGGCACGTACCAGAACCAGATGGTCTGGGGGAATCACTACTCGTACCAGGAGCGCGGCACGTACCTCTTCAAGCTCGCGCAGCAGTTCGACACCCGCACCCTCCGCGACGGCGTCTACGACCTGATCGTCAAGGCGACCGACGTTCGCGGCAACACGGGCTCGCAGACCCTCCGCTTCACCGTCCACAACCGCCCGGGCTGGGCCTGATGACGCGGAGGGTCAAGCGGATCCTTGCCGCGGCGCTCCTCGTGGGCGCCGCGGCAGGCGCGCTGCTGTTCGGGCGCGGCCATGGGCAACGACCGCAGGTGCCGCCCGTGCAGACCGGTCGGAGTCATCCCCACGTAATTCGGCCCTCGCAATCGGCGTTCTCCTGGCCCGTGTACGGCTTCGATCCGGCGCGCACGCACTCGGCCCCGCTCCGGCTCCGGCCACCGTTTCGGACCCTGTGGAAGGTGTACAGCGACTCGAGCTTTATCGAGTTTCCGCCAGTGCTCACCGCCGGTCGCCTCTTCTTCGGCACGAACCACGGGCTCGTGCTGGCGGTGGAGGCGTCCTCCGGGCGCATCGCGTGGCACCGCCAGTTCGCCGGCTGCGTCGCCTCATCGCCCGCAATCGGAAACGGCGTCGTCTACATCGGCTTCATGGATCCGCCGCCTTGCAGGGGCTCGGCCCCGAGCTTTCTTGCCGCGCTCGACGCCCGCAACGGGGGGACGCTGTGGCGCTTTCGCGCCGGAGTGATCGAGGCCTCGCCGCTCCTCGCCGGTGGGCGCCTCTACTTCGGCTCCTGGGATCATCGGGTCTATGCGCTCGACCGCACGGGCCGGCTCGTATGGAGCTTCTCGACCGGCGCCCGAGTCAAGGGCGGTGTCGCACTCGCCGGGGGCACGGTCTACGTCGGTTCCTACGACGGGTACCTCTATGCGCTCGACGCGCGGGGTGGACTTCTTCGCTGGAAGGCCGGCGGCGGACGGCTCGGCGGCCTCTACGCGACGCCTTCGGTCGCTCACGGTCGTGTGTTCGTCAGCTCGACCAACGGACGCGTGTACGCCTTCTCACTCTCCGGAAACGAGCTGTGGTCGGTCCAAACAGGAAGCTACGTCTATTCCCCCGCTGCGCTCGCTGGCGCGACCGCGTACGTCGGTTCCTACGACCACCGGCTCTACGCGCTCTCGCAGGCAACTGGCCGCACGCGGTGGACGTTCGACGCGGGCGCACCGATCTCGGGAGCCCCGACGGTTATCGATGGCCTCGTCTACTTCTCGACCTGTGGGTCGTGCTCGAGCGACGAATCCAACCCTCGGGCGCGGCGGACGTTTGCCCTCGATACCGCGAGTGGGCGGCTCGTCTGGCGCTTCCCTGACGGTGAGTACAGCCCGGTGATTGCCGACCAGGAACGGCTTTACCTCACAGGCTTCACCTCGCTCTACGGACTCGCCCCCCGAGGCTAAGGCTGACGGTCGCCGGAACCCGCCGTCGTGTAGGCGGGTCCCGGCGTTTACCGGCAAGACAGGGGTCGGCGGGTCTTTGGCTACCCGGGGAGGATTCCGGCGACGTTCTCGAGCGCGCCGCGAACGTTGTCGGCGAGCAGGGTGATCGCACCGATCACGGCGATCGTGATCACGGCGAGGACGATCCCGTACTCGGCCATCGTCTGCCCTTCCTCGCGCCTGTGCAACGAGCCTGCGGCGACCTGCGCAAAAATAAACAGCTTCAGCATTTGATTCACCTCGCTTCCGCGAGTCTCGGCACTGCGGCGCGCGCCCTCTTTTGACTCACGCTGCTGACGTCATCGTTCGGATGCGCCGAGAGGCCGATCCCTCGTGCTGATGTTTCTGCTTTGAGCGAAGTTCACCGTTTGCTTCGGAGTAGGGTTGCCTCACCCCGACAAGGAGGCTTCACATGCTCGCGCGCGTGGTCACGTTCGACGGCGTCACCAAGGAGCGGATGGACGAGATGCGGGGCGAGATCGAGGGAAGCGACCCGCCGGAGGGCCTGAACCCGAAGGAGATGATCGCCCTCCACGACCCCGAGTCCGACAAGGCGCTTGTTCTGATCCTCTTCGAGAACGAGGACGACTACCGCCGGGGCGACGAGGTCTTGAGCGCGATGTCGACCGACGATACGCCGGGACAGCGGACGTCGGTCGGGCGCTACGACGTCGCGATGCGCCAGACGATGTAAGAGCGCGGGGCGCCTCCCGCGTGGGGGAGGCGCCCCAGTTCGCGTTACGAGGCCGGGATCGCCGGGCCGGCCGGGTAGAGCACGCCGTTGAGGACGAGCCGCTCCTCCTGCATCGTCCACATGCGGTACCACGGGTTGAACCCGATCAGGATCGCGTGGCCCGCGCCGAACGGCTGGTCGACCACCGCCGGCCGCCCGGGAAGCGGG
>Ga0193727_1000120_pt1 | contig 25199 bp, 23 predicted proteins | sample H2c2metaG_FD_143051 | JGI IMG/M metagenome (GOLD analysis project Ga0193727, IMG submission 143051) | Soil microbial communities from a riparian zone of the East river system, Colorado, United States - H2c2 | ecosystem: Environmental > Terrestrial > Soil > Riparian zone | place: USA: East River...
CGAGCGCCGTGAGCGTGAGGGGAGTGCTCTCCATCCGCTCGAGGGACGCGACTGCCGCGATGTGCACGGCGGCGTGCGGGTCGTTGATCAGCCGCGTAAGCCGCGCGATATCGCTCGGCATCGCGCCCACGCTCAGAAAGCGCGCGCACTCGAGGCGCTTCCACCAGCGGGCCGAGTTGCCGTTCGCGCGGACGACTCGCGCCCACCATTGGTGCTCGAGTTCCGCGGCGAGCTCGCGCCAGCGCTCTCCCGGCACGCGCGCCGACCAACCGACCAGCGCGTCGATCGCGAGGGATACCGGCAGCCGCGCCAGGCCGATGAGGACGCCGGCGAGCGGGGCCGCCCCCGCGGCCCAACGCCGCATCGCGTCGTCGACGGCCGCGCGCCGTGGTTGGAGGTGCGCGCTACGCCGCAGCCGGAACCAACGATTCAGAATGATGAGCACGACGAGGGCGGCGAGGAGCACGCCCTGAACCAGCGCGACAACCAGGAGGAACTGGCGGCTCGTCACCTCCCCACCCAGCGGCGGATCTTCTCGAGGGCCACGCGCAGGCTCATCGGTTTCACCATGTAGTCGATGGCGCCCGCCTCGAGGCCGCGCAGTTGTTCGGCCTCGCTCCCGTGCACCGTCGTGAATACGACACGGAACTTGCCGGCGCATTCCTTCTGCAAGGCTTCGAAGATCGAGTAGCCGTCGAGCGCCGGCAGGTCGACATCGAGCAACAGCAGCGGTACGGTCCCGCGGGTGTCCAACGTGCGCAAATGGTCGAGCGCGTCACGGCCGTTCCGGTAGTGCACGAAGCGATACCCCCGAGCCTCGAGCCCGAACGTGAGGAGGTCGGCGAGGGCGGCGTCGTCTTCGACGACGATGACTTCGGGGACGTCGCCTGGGGACGGGTCGTGCTGGGTGTGCGTGGTGGGTGTTGCGTCGGGCGTGCGCGGAGCTGTCGCGACAGCCTGCTTCGTGAACAGCGCGGCGGCGAGGCGGCGGACGAAGCCGCGGGCCGCGGCGCCGCGCGCGGCGACGCCATCGGCCGGCTGCGCCAGCCATTGCTTGGCCGCATCCTCCAGCTCGGCAGCGACCACGCTCGCCTGGGCGAACCCAAACGACCCAGCCGAGCCGCGGAGCTTGTGCGCATCGCGACGCAACTCTTCGATCGCCGCCACGTCGTCGCCGGAGGCGATGAGCCGCTCGGCCAGCTCCGCGATTCCCCCGAGCTGGTCACGCGCTCCCTGCAGGTACTCGTCCCGGAGGCCGGGCGGGAGCCCGAGGTCGTCCACTTGGCTCACGGTTCCAAGATACAGCTAGCTTCATCTTTGACCTAATGATTGAGCCCGACGCACTCCCTCTGCCCCCTTCCGGCGGGGTGGGCCTCTGCGCGACCTGCGTTTGGATGCGGACCGTGTCGAACCGGCGCGGGTCGGTGTTCTACCGCTGCCGGCGGGCCGACGACGACCCCCGGTTTCGCCGGTACCCCGCGCTGCCCGTGCTCACTTGTCCGGGCTACGAGCCGTCAACCCCATAGCGATCGTCACCAACGCGACGATGTCGAGCACCTCCGCGAGGGTATGGGCGAACAGGAAGTGCGTCAGGTGGGCGTGGTACGTGATGTACGACAGCTCGGCGAGGATAAAGCAGAGGAACCCCGCGTTTTTGGTTTTTCGATACAGCCCAAACGCTACGAGGCTCAGCGCGGTGTGAATGACGATGAAGCCCCAGTGCGGGATCGCTTGCATGAAGCTCCCGAACGGGGCAGCCACGGCGTCTTCGTCTTGGAGCAGCGAGAGGAGTAGGAGCATCGTGGGAATTTAGGATGCTCCTGCCATCATGGGGCCGGCCCCTAAGGCGCGGCGGCCGGTCCCCATCCCCCTCTTTAGCGAATTCCGTGCCGACGGGCTGTGCAGGTGTATCTCGCGCGCGCAGCGCTGCTTAGCGGTCGTCGGCCGCCGGTGTGACGTCGCTCACGCTTGCAGTCTGCCGCTTCATTCCCCACTTTGATCCCGCGCGCCTGCCGACATCCCTCGCCCCGAGGTCAACTTGGTTCAGACGCGTTCGTTAGAGCGCGCGAAGCAGTTCTTCTTCAGGTACTTCGAGCGCATCTTCGTCATCCTGCTCGTCGCATCGCTGCTTGGCATCAATTACCTGATCGACGAGAAATTCGCGTTCCTCAGCTTCTATTATCTCCCCATCATCCTGGCGGGATTCTTCGGCGGGCGCCGTTTTGCGGTTTTCGCGGGCGTGTTCGTCGTGGCCCTGGTGTTCTTCTTCCAGATGATCGAGGGACTGGGCATGGAGGCGGGGCTGACCGAACAGGCGGTCGTTACGCTGATCCCGTGGGCGGGGTTCCTGATCCTCACGGGGTACGTGGTCGGTGGCTTGGCGGAGCAGCGCGCGGCGCGCCTCGCCGATTTGAAGAACGCGTACGTCGCGACGCTCGAGGTCCTGACCTTCCATATCGAGACGACCGAGCGTCACCAACAGGGCCACTCGAACCGCGTCGCCGAGCTGTCTGCCTCGATTGCCCACGAGATGAGGTTGTCGGAGACGGAGATCGAGAATCTGCGGATCGCCGCGCTGCTGCACGAAGTGGGCACGGCGGACCAGCGGCTCCTCAAGCTGTTGTCGCGATCGGTGACGGATGAGACGCTGGCCGTTGCGCGCGGCCTGCGCGGCGCCGCCGAGATCATCGCCGAGTATGCGCACTACTACGAGATCGTGGGCGACGACTGGGACATCGAAGCGCTGCCGATTCCGCTGACAGTCAAAGTGCTGGCGGTCGCCGACGCGTTCGAGACGTTGCAGATGGCGACGCCCGTGCGTCCGGCGTTCACGCGCTGGAGCGCGTTGGAGGAAGTCGAAAAGGGCGCGGGGAAGACGTTCGCCCGTGAAGCGGTGCGCGGCCTCCGCGTCGTCGCGGGCCGCCCGGAGAAGGAGCTGCGAGTCGGCTAGCTAGGCGTCGGGAGGCGGAGCGGACCGTCCGCTCGCGACTCCGCTGGCCACGCCGACGCCGAAGGCCACCGCGGTCCCCACGGTGATGATGGGGAGAAGGGCGACGGGCGCCACGACGGCGGCGGCCACGGCGCCCGCGATCAGCGGGGCTGATGGTTTCCGGATGGCGTCGACGTAGCGGAGGCGACGGCGAACGAAGCTGCGACTGATGATGAACCCACCGACGAGCGCGGCGGCAGTAACGGCCAACCAAAGCATTGCAGCCTCCTGACAGTATCGACCCGTACGCAACTTGCGGGTCCGGCGTTTCAAGAGCAAATCTTCCTTTATATGACTACTCGCACGCTGTTCCGACTGGCAACGCTCGGGCTGGGACTGTCCGCCGCCGGGCCCCTCACGGCCCAGAGCCTGCACGTCCCCTACGAAACGTTCACGCTCCCCAACGGGCTGCAGGTCATCGTCCACGAAGACCACTCGGTGCCCGTGGTATCGGTCAACATCTGGTACCACGTCGGGTCCGGAGACGAGCGGGCCGGTCGGACCGGCTTCGCGCACCTGTTCGAGCACATCATGTTCATGGGCTCGCAACACGTCCCGACGGGAGAGTTCGACAAGCTGCTCGAAGCCGCGGGCGGCGATAACAACGGCTCCACGACCGAAGACCGCACCAACTATTTCGAGGACGCGCCCGCCAACGCGCTGCCCTTGATGCTGTGGCTCGACTCGGACCGCATGGGCTACCTGGTTCCCGAGATCACCGCGGAGAAAGTCGATCTCCAGCGCGGCGTCGTGCAAAACGAGCGGCGTCAGAGCTACGAGAACCGGCCCTATGGGCTCGCCGACGAGAATATCCTCAAACGGCTCTACCCGGCGACCCATCCCTATAGCTGGCCCGTGATCGGCTCGATGACCGACCTGTCGGCCGCGACGCTCGAGGATGTCCGCAACTTCTTCCGGACCTACTACACGCCCAACAACGCGACCCTGACGATCGCGGGTGACGTGACGGTGGGTGACGCGCGCCAGCTCGCCGAGAAGTACTTCGGCGACATCCCGCGCGGCCCGGTGGTTACGCGACCCACACCGCCGCCCGTCCAGCTGACGGCCGACGTCTACGGCACGCTCGAGGATCGCGTGCAGACGCCGCGCGTCTACAACGCATGGCATACGCAGAAGGCCTTCGCGCCGGACGACGCCGCTCTCGATGTGCTCGCCAACGTGCTCGCGGGCGGGCGCTCGTCGCGTCTCTACCGCCGGCTCGTCTACGACCTGCAGATCGCCAGCGACGCTGTCGCATACCAGGACGGGAGCCGCCTCGACGGCAAGTTTGTGCTGTGGGTGACGGCGCGGCCGGGCCACACCCTCGGAGAGCTGCAGCGCGTCGTCGACGAAGAAGTCAAGAAAGTCGCCGACACGGGACCTACCCTCCGTGAGGTACAGCGCGCGCAGAACACCTTCGAAGCGCAGTTCCTCTCGCGCATGGAGCGCGTCGGGAGCTTTGGGGGGAAAGCCGATCAGCTCGGGTTCTATCAGTACTTCGTCGGGACCCCGGACTACTTCCAACGCGACTTGGATCGTTACCTCAAGGTCACGCCCGCCGACGTGCAACGCATCGCGCGCAGCTATCTTGCCGACGCGCATCGCGTCGTGCTGAGCGTGGTGCCGCAGGGCAAACCGGAGCTGGCCGTGCAACCCGGAGTGCAGCCATGACGCACGCCCTCCTGACGCTGCTGCTGTTGCAAGGCGGGCCCGTCGATCGGACCAAGCCTCCCGTCCTCCCGCCTCCACCGGCGCTCAAGTTGCCCGCGGTGCGGACGGCCACGTTGCCCAACGGGCTCGTGCTGTCCGTCGTCGAGATTCACAAGGTCCCGGTCGTGGACGTCTCGCTCGTCCTCGACGCCGGGGCGGTGCGCGACCCCGGGAACCTGCCCGGCCTCGCCACCTTCACGGCTACGATGCTGCAGCAGGGCGCCGGTCGTCGCTCCGCCCTCGACATCGCCGACGAGACGGCCTTCCTCGGCGCGCAACTCTCCAGCAACGCGGGGTTCGACGTCGCAACGGTCGCCCTGCATGTCCCGAAGCGGCGCTTCGCGGCGGGGCTCGATCTCCTCTCCGATGTCGTGCTGCGCCCCACCTTCTCCGATTCCGAGATCACGCGGCAGCGCGAGCTGCGCCGCACGCAGCTGATCCAGCAGCGCGACGAGCCGACGCAAGTCGCGAACGTCGCCTTCCCGGCGATCGTGTACGGCGCGGCGCACCCCTATGGCCGCCCGCTGTCCGGCAACGACAGCTCGGTCACCGGACTGTCGCGCGACCGCGTTGCCGCGTTCTACGGCACGTACTACCGTCCCAACGCCGCGCGGCTGCTCGTGGTGGGCGACGTGACGCTCGAGGAAGCGCGTCAGCTCGTGACCGCGCGCTTCGGGGGTTGGACCCGCGGCGACGCGCCGTCCACGTCGCTGGGGACCGCTCCGCAGCCGGCCCCGCGCACCATCTATCTGATCGACAAGCCGGGCGCGGCGCAGTCGGTGATCCGCATCGGGCACCTCGGCCCGCCGCGCGACACGCCCGACTACTTCGCCCTCCAGGTGCTGAACACGATCCTGGGCGGCGCCTTCACGTCGCGGCTGAACCAGAATCTGCGCGAGACGCACGGCTACACGTACGGCGCCGGGTCCGCGTTCGCGATGCGGCGCGGGGGCGGACCGTTCGTCGCGCAGGCGTCGGTCGTCACCGCCAAGACCGACAGCTCGTTGATCGAGTTCCTGAAAGAGCTGCGTCGCATCCGCGACGAAGCGGTCCCCGAGACCGAGGTCGCGAAGGCCAAGCAGTACATCAATCTGGGTCTGCCGGGAGACTTCGAGACGACGGCGGGGGCGGCGTTCCGGTTCCGCGATCTGCTCGTGTACGGCCTGCCGCTCGACTACTACAGCGGGTATGCCGAGCGGATCAACGCCGTGACGGCCGCGGACCTGCAGCGCGTGGCGCGTCGCTACATCGATCCGGACAAGTTTGACATTGTGATCGTCGGCGACCGCAGTCAGATCGAGGCGGGCATCAAGGCGCTGAACGAGGGGCCGATCGTGTACCGCGACCTCTGGGGGCAGGCGATCCCGTAGACAAGCGCCTGAAGGACGTCGACTCCGCGGAGCACGCCCACCTGCTCAAGGTGGCCGTGTTCTTCGGGCCGGCGTGCTTCGTGATGTTGTCTTTCTTGTGGTACTTCTTCCTGCGCCAGCAGTGGATCTCCAGCGGCGTGTTTCTCCTGCTCGTCATACTGAACGTCCCCGTCACTATCGCGGGCATCTTCGCGATTCACCGCACCGTCGGCGTGACCTCGACCGGCCTCGTGAAGGCGATATTCGCGGCCGGCAACATCCCGCCACCGCCGACTTACCCGCGTCAGGACGTGATGATCGCGCGCGGCCAGTATGCAGAAGCGGCGGACTACTTCCGGGACCACATTCGCATCGAACCTGGGGACCACGAGGCACGGCTCCAGCTGGCCCAGCTGCTCGAGACGCGGCTCCAGGGCCACGACGAGGCGGAGCGGCTGTACCAGGAGGTGCGGCGGATGCAACCAGATCCGCGGCAGGAGATGCGCGCGGCGAACGGGTTGATCGATCTGTACCGGCGGACGGGACGGCGCGACCGGCTGCGGGTGGAGCTGGCGCGATTCGCGGATCGCTACGGAGGGACCGCGGCCGGCGATGCCGCCGCGCGCGAGGTCAGCGACCTGAAGAACGCGCCAAGTTGAGGATGCCGGCGGCCATGCCCGGGAGCGGGAGCACGCGGTCCACCGCGCCGCGCTCGATCGCTTCCTTCGGCATGCCGAAGACGACCGACGTCGCTTCGTCCTGGGCGAGCGTAGCCGCGCCCCCGCGCTTCATTTCGAGCAGGCCCGCGGCCCCGTCGTCTCCCATCCCGGTCAGGAGCACGCCGACGGCGTGCGGCCCCGCCGCCTGAGCCACTGAACGAAACAGCACGTCGACGCTGGGGCGGTGTCGCGACACGCGCGGGCCGTCGACAAGCTCGACCTCGTACTCGGTCCCATGCCGGTGCAGCAGGAGGTGGCGGTTGCCGGGCGCGATGAGCGCCTGGCCCCGCACCACGCGGTCGCCGGGAGCCGCTTCCTTCACCGTGATCGGACAGATCTGGTCCAGACGTTGCGCGAAGGCCGCGGTGAACCGTTCCGGCATGTGCTGCACGATCACGATGCCTGGGGCGTCTTTGGGCATCGACGTCAGGATCGTGCGCAGCGCCTCGGTGCCGCCGGTGGACGCGCCGATCGCCACCACGATGTCGGCCGCGGCGTGCTGGCGATCGCTGCGGCGCCGGGCCGGAGGGGGCAGCACGACGTCGGCCGTGTGGCGCCGAGACTCCAGCGGTACCGGAGGTGCACTCGGGGAGGCGACGCGGCGACGCACGCGCACCTCCGCGGCCTCGCGGACGACATCAATGAGCGTGCTGGCAGAGTCGTGCAGGAAGTCGCGGACGTTGAGCTGCGGTTTGGCGATGACTTCGACGGCGCCTTCCTCGAGCGCGCGGATCGCCGTGGCGGTGCCCTTCGCCGCGAGCCCGGAGCATACGACGACCGGGATCGGGTCCTCGGTCATGATCTTCCGGAGAAACGTCAGGCCGTCCATCCGCGGCATCTCGATGTCCAGCAGGATCACGTCGGGCCGCGAGCGGCCCATTTTGTCGAGCGCGATGTAGGGGTCCGCGGCGACGGTGACGACTATCCCGGGATCCTGCGACAGGATTGTCGTGGCAGCCTGCCGCACGACGGCCGAGTCGTCCACGACGAGGACGCTGAGAACGCGCTTCGCCACGGAGATTACCGCGACGTCCGGGAATAGACGGTCGGGATGACGGCGCGCGGTTGATCGCGCATGCCTGTCAGCGACTCCGCGTGCCCGAGAAACAGGAGGCCGCTCTCTCCCAGGCGTCCCAGGAGCCGTGAGACGACGTGCTCCTTGGAGGCCGCATTGAAGTAGATCAGCACGTTGCGGCAGAAGATCAGGTCGAACCCATCACCGACGGCGTACGAATCGGCCTGGAGATTGAGCTGCTGGAATCGTACGACGCTGCGGATCTCCGGCCCGGCTCTCATCTTGGTCTGCTGCTCGCCGGTGCCGCGCAGCATGAAGCGCTTCAGGTACGCCGGCGGAATCTGTCCCGCTCGCTCGATGGGCCACGTCGCCGCCCGCGCCTTGTCCAGGACGCGCGTCGAGATGTCGGTCGCCAGCACCTCCACGGACCAGCCGGCGCTCGCGGGGAAGTGATAGAGCAGGCTCATGGCCATCGAGACCGGCTCCTCGCCCGACGAGCACGCGGCGCTCCACGCGCGGATCTGCTTGGGCCGTGTGCCGGCCTCGGCTTCGGCCCGCCATTGCGGCGCGAGCGTCTGCTCGAGGAACTCGAACTGGCGCGGCTCCCGGAAGAACTGCGTCTCGTGGGTGCAGATGTTGTTGATTAGCTCGACGCGCTCCGTCGGATTCTGGCCTTCCACTACGTGCCGGTAATACGCCTCGAAGCTGTCGAGCCCGAGCTCGCGGATGCGGCGCGAGAGCCGCCCAACGAGGAGCGCCTTCTTCACCTCTGACAGGTAGATCCCCGCTTCCTTGTGAATCAGCGACTGGAAGAGCTTGAACTCCCGGTCGGTCAGGGGGCGTATGCCAATGCCGGCGGAGAGCATGTCAGTTCCGTACGCCCGCGAGCGCTGCGGTGCGGAAGTAGCCCACGACCTTGCGGAGCCCGCTTGCCTGGCCCGCCAGCTCCTCGGCCGTGGACGCCAGCTCCTCGGCCGCCGAGGCGGCGCGTTGCGTGACCTGATCGACGCTCGTCAAAGCGCGGTTGATCTGTGAGATCCCCGACGCTTGCTCGCCAGAGGCCGCGGCCACTTCCTGCACCAGATCCGCGGTACGGCGAATCGACGGCACGAGGGCGCTGAGCAGCTTGCCGGAGCGCTCGGCGACCTTGACGCTCGAGCCCGCCAGCCCGCCGATTTCCTGCGCGGCCTTTTGGCTGCGCTCGGCGAGCTTCCGGACTTCGACGGCGACGACGGCGAACCCCTTGCCGTGGTCACCGGCGCGCGCGGCTTCGATCGTCGCGTTCAACGCGAGGAGGTTCGTCTGGTACGCGATCTCCTCGATGATCGAGATCTTCTCGGCGATCGTGTTCATCGCCTGCACGGTCTCGAGCACGGCCTTGCCGCTCTCATCCCCGTCGCGGGCGCCGCGCAGCGCGGTCTGTTCCGTCTCCCGGCTGTTTTCGGCGTTGCGCGCGATCGAGGCGCTCATTTCCTCGAGGCTCGACGTGGTCTCTTCGACCGACGCCGCCTGCTCGCTCGTGCCCTGGGACAGGGCATGCGACGTGGCGGAGACCTGCTCGGAGGCGGAGCCCAGCGCGTCAGCGCCGGCCTGGACCTCGCCGATCACCTGCGACAGCTTGCCCACCATCTGCGCGAGCGCGTTGCCCAGCGTATCGCGGCGGGAGCGTGGGCGCACTTCGACGGTGAGATCGCCGGCCGCGACCTTGGCGGCGGCGTCAGCCATCGCTTCGGTCGTGCGGATGACGCTCGCCATCGAGCTCAGCAGCTGGCCGATCTCGTCCTCGGTATCGGCCGCCACCTTTAGCGACGTATCGCCCTCGGCGAGGCGCTCCGCCACCGCGACGCTGTGCCGCAACGCGCGGGTCACGGCGCGGATGATCACGATCGAGAGCGCGCTGCAGGCGAGCAGCGTGATGAGCGTGATCAACAGCGTCCCGGTCTCACTGCGTGTATTGAGCTGCCGGGCGGCGCCAAACTCGCGCGCCACGTCGGCGGTTCTGTGGGCGGTGGCCGAGTCGAGCGCCAGGCGGAGGGCCGCAAAGCTCGCCCGCATCGCCTCGAGACTGGCGCCGATCGCGTCAGTCGCCCGGCCCGCGATCAGCGATTCCGTCGTGCGGCGCGCCACGTCGTAGTAGCCCGTGAAGTCGTCGCGCAACCGGTTGACCTCCGCCTTCGACACGACCGGGTTGGTCTCGGCCGTGGCGAGCGTGGCGAGCAGCTCGTCACGCAGCGAGTCGGCCTCCGACAGCCCGTCGACATCGCTCGCCGCGGCGGCGTCTTGCAGACGCCGTTGCAGCGATCCCAGCAGCCCCTGCATGCGCTGCTGGGTCTGCAGCGCGGGATAATAGCCGCGCTCGATGCGCGACAGCGCCCGGCGCTGCGCACCGCCAAACACTACGGTGGCCGCGAGAATCGCGGTGAGCGCCAGGCCGGCCAACGCCGGCGCCAGGGCGATCTTTCGGGCGAGCGTCCAGCGACGGAGCACCGCGGCCTACCTGACCACCGCGATGACGCGGACTTCACTGGTCAGTGTGGTCGACGCGGACACATAGCCGACGCCGTACGGATGCTGGCGCACGAACTCCAGCACCGCGGCATCGGTGTCCAGCGCGGGCGGCGGAACGGCCCGCCCCGAGAACACCTGCTGCTGCCAATAGCTCTTCACCGAGCCCGTATCGCGGTTCAACACGCGGGCGGTGAAGCGCCGGCGCAGGTTGGACCCTTCCGGCTGGTCCACCGGCTGCGCCGTCTGGCCGTTGCTCCACGTCGCGGTCTTCTTGAGGAAGATGCGCGACAGGTCATCCGCGCGGATCTCGATGAACGGATTGAATGCGTTCACGATCACCACGAAGTCTTTGTCTTGCGCCTGGGCTGGGGCGGGGGCGAGGGCAGTGAAAGCCCCCGTCACCACCAGCGCCAGACCGATCAGTACTCGCCTCATGCGGTCTCCAGTTCTGCCGTGGCCATCGTGGGCAGCGTGACGTCGCCCAGCAGCCGGTCGATGTCGAGAATCAGAACGAACTTCCGGTCGTCGAGCTTGCCCATCCCCACCAGATACTCGACGCTGACCCGGCTGCCGAACGCCGGCGGGGGCTCGATGGCCTCGGGGCCCAGGTCGATCACCTGGCTCACCGCGTCCGCCAGCACACCCATCACCAGGTCTATTCCGTCCACCTGGGCCTCGACGATTACGATGCAGGTGCGCTTCGTGATCGCCGTCGGCGCCAGGTTGAATTGCAGCGCGAGATCCACCACCGGGACCACGCTGCCGCGGAGATTGATCACCCCACGGACGGCGACCGGCGCATTGGGCACGCGCGTGATCGTGTCGTACTCGAGAATCTCCTTCACCCTCAGGATGCCGAAGGCGAATTCTTCGCCCGCGAGCTGGAAGGAGAGGTATTGCATCGTCATGGACGTCTCCTTCCTAGAAGCGGGTGAACCCGTTGTCGTCATGCGCCAGCGCCGGCAACGCCGTCTTGGCGTGGGCGGGGGCGCGCTTGTGTCCGTTGCCTTCCGGCTTCGCCGTCTTAACCGGAGTCTTCGCCGCGACGTCGGCCATGCCGGCGACGCGGAAGAACGACATCAACTGCTGCAGGCTCTCGGCCTGGCTGGCCATCTCTTCGGCCGTGGAGGCGAGCTCCTCGGACGCCGACGCGTTGCGCTGCGTCACCCGACCCACGCCCGCCAGGGCGCGGTTGATCTGCGACACGCCCGCGGCCTGCTCGGCCGTCGCGGCAGCCACTTCCTGCACCGTCTCAGCCGATTTGCGGATCGACGGCACCAGCTCGGTCAACAGCTGACCGGAGCGCTCGGCGACCTTCACGCTCGAGCTCGCCAGTCCGCCGATTTCCTTGGCAGCCGTCTGGCTGCGCTCGGCGAGCTTGCGCACTTCGGTGGCGACCACAGCGAAGCCCTTGCCATGCTCGCCGGCGCGTGCCGCTTCGATCGCGGCGTTCAAGGCGAGCAGGTTCGTCTGATACGCGATCTCTTCGACGATCGTGATCTTCTCGGCGATGGCGATCATGGCCTGCACGGTGTCGAGCACGGCCTTGCCGCTCTCCTCGCCATCGCGCGCCGCCTTGACCGCGGTCTGCTCGAGCTGGCGGCTGTTGTCGGCGTTCTTGGCGATCGACGCGCTCATCTGCTCGAGGCTCGACGTGGTCTCTTCGACCGACGCGGCCTGCTCGCTGGTGCCCTGCGACAGGCCCTGCGAGGTGGACGACACCTGCGTGGCGGCGGAGCTGAGCGCATTGGCGCCCGCGCGCACTTCACCGATCACCTGCGACAGCTTGGCGATCATGCCGTGGAGCGCCGTACCGAGCGCGTCCTTGGACGACTGCGGCGTGACGGCGATCGTGAGATCGCCCTTGGAGATCTGCACGGCCGCGTCCACTTTCTCCTTGGTCGACGCAATCATGCGGCCCATCGCCTGCAGCAGCTGGCCCGTCTCGTCGCGCGTCGTGGAATCCACGCGCACATCGACGTCACCTTCAGCAACCTGATTGGCCGCGGCGACCGCTGCGAGCAGCGGCGTCGTGATCGAGCGAGCGATCAGCATGCTCAGTGCAATACCCACCACCAGCGCGAGAGCGAGCGCGAGCAGTGTGATCGTGAGGGCCCGGCTGATCTGGGCGGTCACGACCGGCGCGAGCTCGGCCATGTTCTGCGAGTGGTGCACCGCGTAGTCGTACGCGGTCTGCTCGAGGCGCCGCACTTCGTCCTTCACGTCCGCCATCGCCGCATTGCCCTCGGCGGGCGTCTTGATCTTGCCCTGCTCGATCAAGGCCAGCACGCGGTTGAAGCCCTGCTCGTAGGTCGAGGCGTCGGCGCGCATGGAGCGAATCGCGGCCTTGCCTGAATCCTCAGTCTCCAAGCTGTCGAGGACCGCGATCCGCTCGAGGAGCCGGTCGCGCTGGTCTTTCCACTTGGTGACGTACTCGGCCACCTTCTCGGCGCTCTCGACGTTCAGGAACACGTCCTTCTCGAAGCGACGCAGGCCGAGCGTGTTCGCCCGCACGCGCTGCGAATGCTCCACGAGCGGGGACTCCACCTTGAGCACCTGCATCGCGAGGCTCGAGGCGAGGCGGGTGCTGCGGTAACCGGAACCCGCCACGAGAGCGACGAGCGCGAGCAACAGGCCGAAGCCCAGTGCGAGGCGCTTGCCGATCGTCATGTTCTTCAACATTGCGTGCATCCTTTCGTTATTCAGAGAGTGTAGAGACTGAAGAAACCGAGCGGCCCACCGCCTCACGCAGCAGAGCCGGGACGTCGAGAATCAGTGCAACACGTCCATCGCCCAGGATCGTGGAGCCGGACAGGCCGGACAGGCCGTCGAGCCCAGCGCCGAGCGACTTGATGACGGCTTGCCGCTCACCGTACAGCGCATCGACCGCGATCCCCGCGCGGCCGCCGGCGTGCTGCACGACGAGCACGTGCTCGCGCTGCGGCGCGGCGCCGGACGCCTTGAAGCGATCCCGCAAACGGAGGTAAGGCAGGGGCTCGCCCCGCAGATTGATGACGCCGTGGCCGTCCCCGTCCCGATGCGAATCGGCCGGGAGGGCCAGGCACTCGAGCACCGCGTCGAGTGGCACGACGTACGTCTCGTCGCCCACGCCGATGCCGAAGCCGTCGATGATGGCGAGCGTCAACGGCAGCCGGATCGTGATCGTCGCGCCCTCACCGTCCACGCTGGCGATCGAGAGGTTGCCGCGGAGGCCTTCGATGTTGCGGCGCACGACGTCCATGCCCACGCCACGGCCCGACAAGTCGGTGACCGTCTCGGCGGTGGAGAAACCGGGCGCGAACACCAGGCCGAGCAGTTCGCTGTCCGGCAGCTGCTGCGGATCGACGGCGACTCCCGTCGCGCGGGCGCGCTCGGCGATGCGCTGGCGGTTGAAGCCGGCGCCGTCGTCGTGCACTTCGATCACGATGAGCCCGCCTTCGTGTGCGGCCCGCAGGGTCAGGCACCCCTCGGGGGCCTTGCCCAGCGCGGCGCGCAGCTCGGGCGACTCGATGCCGTGATCGATGGAGTTACGGATCATGTGCGTGAGCGGATCGCGCAGGCGCTCCGCGACGCGCGTGTCCAGCTCGACGTCGTCCCCCTCGATGACCAGGCGGACGGACTTGCCGTGCGCGCGGGCCACGTCGCGCACCGTGCGCGAGTACTGGCGGAAGAACGGACCGACCGGGACCATGCGGGCCTTCATCACCTGCTCCTGGAGCTCCATCTGCAGGCGGTCGGCGTCGCGGTGCGCCTCGAGGATCTCCTGGCCCACATGCGCCGGGAGCGCCTCCATCATCTGGGCGACGCGGCCGCGCGCAATCGCGATCTCGCCCGTCAGATTGAGCATCCGATCGAGCTTTGCGACGTCGACGCGCAGCGTCCCCCCCTCGGCCGTCACGGCGACTTTGGTCGTCGCGGCCTGCTCGGCTGGGGCCGAGAGTTCGGCGTCGGGGCCGGCGCACGCCGCGACGATCGCGGCTTGCGTGGCTTCCAGGTCAGCCGGCACGGTGTCCTGTCCCGCGGCGGCGGCGACGAGCAGCGCTCGCAGCACGTCGACGGCGCGGAGCAGCAGCGACACGACGTCCGCATCGACCGCCAGCGCACCGTCGCGCAGCCGCTCGAGCAAGTCCTCGAGGCCATGCGCGAACTCCGCGATGCGCGGGAAGCCCACCATCAGCGCGTCGCCCTTGAGGCTGTGCGCGACGCGGAAGATCCCGTTCAAGAGCTCGGCGTCGTCGGGCCGCGCTTCCAGCGCTACCAGAGACTCCTCGAGGGTGCGGAGGTGCTCGCCCGCCTCGGTGAGGAAGGTCTGGAGCAGCAGGTCGCGATCGCGATCGGTGAGGGTCATCGTCAGATCTTTCTGACCCAGGCACTGCCGTCGCCGGTCTGGAAGACCAGCTTGCGGCCCTGCGCACCACCGACGTCCTCGGCGACGATCGGGATGCCAGCATCGGCGAGGAGCCGGCGCGCCAGGTCGACGTTCTTCATGCCGAGCGACTCGTTCGCGGTCTGGAAGGCATCGATCACGCTCGCGCCGCCGAAGACCTTGGACTTGAGCCGCGCGCGGGGGCTACCGAGCTTGGCCAGCTCGTCGAGCAAGCGATGAATCGCGACGTTGCCGAAGCGCGGCGAGGAGATACCGTTCTCCACACACTGGGGCAACAGGAAGTGATTGAGGCCACCGGCGCCCGTCGTCGGGTCCCACACGCAGACCGAGACGCACGAGCCGAGGATGGTCGTGACGGTGCACGCCGCGGGCGACGTGAACAGCTGTCCCACGTGGACGTAGGCCGTCGACGCGTCCGGAGCGGCTTCGACCGTCTCCTGGGATGCGTCCTCGCCGACGAGCGCGGCCATGCGCTCGGCGAGGTTCCCCATGCCGAACAGGACTTCGCGGCTCACAGCGACACCCCCTGCGACCGCGCCCACGCGCGGAGGCCGGCGTGGTGGAGCGCACGGGCGGCGTGGGTCGAGAGGACGGCGAACAGCTCGCGGTCGACCGGCTCGATGCCGTTCTTCTGGGGCAGCAGTTTGAACAGGGCGATGACGCCCACGACCCGGCCGTTCAGATGGAGCGGGATCGAGACGATCGCACTCTCTTCGGTACCGCCGTGCTCCTCGTCGACGCCGATGCCGTCGAGCAGCGTGAGCGCGCCATCGGGGCGGCGCGCGTAGATCCCCATCTCCTCACAGCCGATCAGGTTGGCAACGATCTCCTTGATCGCGGTCAGGACGTCGGCCGGCATCGCGGCTTCGTGCAGCTGCTGCACTGCCGCCTGGAGCTTCGCCAGGTGGCCGATGCGTTGTTCGGCGGCCGCCAGCTGCTCGACGCAGCGACGGTTGTCGGCCGTCTGGCCGGCGAGGCGTTGGCGCAGCTGCTCCTCGCGCTCCGTGCAGTGATCCTGTTCGGCACGCCACAGATCGACTTGCTCTTCGAGCCGCTGGATCCGCTCTTCGGCTGTTTCGACACGCATGCCCATGGTGACCTCAGTTCCCGAGGATGCTGCGCACTTTGGCGAGCAGCACCGCGCCGTCTACCGGCTTGTTGATGTAGTCGTTACACCCGCACTGGAAGCAGATCTCGAGGATCTTCGGCTCCGCGCGCGTCGTGACCATGATCACCGGAATGCTCTTCGTCGCCTCCTGCTTGCGCAGGAACCGCGTGGCCTCGAAGCCGGTCTTCCGCGGCATGACCACGTCCATGAGGATGAGGTCGGGCTGCTCGGCGGTCGCGAGCTCGATCGCTTCCTGCCCGTCCTGGGCAGTCAGCATCTCGTAGCCGGCGCCCGCGAGGATCATGCGGTGCATGGTCAATGCGGTGACGGAGTCGTCGGCCAACAGAATGCGCTTGCTCGGCATGGTCGTTCCTTACCTGGTGAGTGAGGGTTCCGGCAGCCACCCGCTGCTGAGCAACTCGGCGGCGGACAGCGGTGCGGCGAAGAGGTAGCCCTGAGCCAGGTCGATACCGAATTCGCGCAGGGACAGGAGATCCGTTGAGTCTTCCACGCCCTCGCCGACGACGCGGGCGCCGAGCTTGAGGCCCAGCTGGGCGATGGAATCCAATACCGCGCGGCGCTGCCGGTCACCCAGCGCGCCGCGAACGAAGTAGCGGTCGATCTTGAGGTAGTCGGGTTGGGTGTCGAGCATCATCGCGTAATTGGAGTGCCCCAGCCCAACGTCATCGAGCGCGATCCGCGCGCCCAGCGTGCGGAGCGCTTGCAGCGCCCGCGAAAATGTGACGCCGTCCCAGGCCCGCGCGTGCTCAACGATTTCGATCGTGAGACGAGTTGGGTGAATGCCCTGGCGGTCGGTGGCGGCGTCCAAGAATGAAGGGAAATCCACATCGCGTCCCAGCGTGGAGGCGTGCACGTTCAACGACAGGCGCGGCGCTCCGGGCAGCCCAGCGGCTGCCTGCAGCGCGGCCGTGATGCACGCGCGGTCGACGAGCGGCTCGACGCGTTTGCGGCGCACGTACTCGAACATCACGTCTGCGCGCGCGGCGTTGCTTTCTTGCGGGCCGCGGGTCAGACATTCGAGCGTGTGCAGGAGAAGTGTCTCGCCCTCGAGCTCCACGATCGGCTGAAACACGACCGAGAGCCCGTCGGTGGCGAGAATCTGATCGAGCAACATCACGCGACACATCCCAGGAGCTGCATCGCGACGCGCGCGACATCGGAGAGTGCCGTCGATTTGTGCAGGAAGGCATCGGCCCCGCGGCGCAGCGCTTCCTGCGCGACGTCGGCGGAGCTATAGGCAGTCAGAACGATGATCCGCGTCCGGGGACAGCAGGCGCGCACCATGCTCACGAGATCGAGGCCCTCGGCGCCGTGGATTCCGCTCAGGCGGAGATCGGCGATCACGAGGTCATAGCGAATGTTGTCCAGCAGGGCCTGCGCTTCTTCCAACTCGCGCGCGCAGTCCACCGTGTGATCTTGTGCGATGATGTACTGCTCAACCGCGAACAGGATCGATTCTTCGTCGTCAACAACCAGGATGTGAGCCACTCCATCTCCAGCGAAACAGGGTGAGTCGACTGTTCTCGGGAGATGGGTAAGGCAAGCGTCGTGCCCGTTGTGGGCATGACGCTAACTAATTGTCACTAAACACTTTACGATTGGAGGCGCCGCCGGAGAGGGCGCCGATTCTGGATTTGAGACCGGGGCCTTCTAGGACTTGGACGAGTCGATGCGGAGGGCTTTGATCTTCTGGTAGAGCGTGCTGCGCGGAATGCCCAGCCGCGTGGCCGCTTCCGCGACGCGGCCCCCCACATCCTGGAGCACATGCTCGATGTGACGGCGCTCCAGTTCCGCGAGCGTGAGGGCTCCGTCGTGAGCGGGTGTCGACGCGGTCGCGGCCGGGAGCGGATCGAAGTGCAGGTCTCCGGGGCCGAGCACGCTGTCCGTCGAGAGCAATACCGCGCGCTCGAGCACGTTGCGCAGCTCACGAATGTTGCCGGGCCACGGGTACCCCTGCAGCGCGGTCACGGCGGCGGCGCTGAGTGTGGACCGGCGGCCGCGCGGCACCGAGAGGCGCTCGAGCAAGTCGGACGCGATCAGCGGCGTGTCCTCGCGCCGTTCGCGCAGCGGCGGCACGCGCAGCACGAGTGTGCTGATCCGGAAGTAGAGGTCGCTGCGGAACCTCTGCTCCTGCGACAGACGCGCGAGGTCGTGCGAGGTCGCGGCGATGAGCCGGAGGTCGACGGTGCGGTCACGCACGTCGCCGAGGCGGCGGAAGCGCTTGTCTTCGAGGACCGTGAGCAGCTTCGGCTGGATCAAGGGGTCGACGTCGCCGATCTCATCCAGGAACACGGTGCCCCGGTGCGCCACTTCGAGAAGGCCGAGCTTGTTGCCGGTGGCGCCCGTGAAGGCGCCCTTCGCGTACCCGAACAGCTCCGATTCGAGCAGCTCGCGCGACAATCCGGCGCAGTTCAGGTCGACGAATGCCTCCCGCGCCCGCGCCGAGTGTTCATGCAGCCAGCGGGCCAGGACGCCCTTGCCGGCCCCCGTTTCGCCGAGGATCAGCACGGGGCTGTCGGCGTCGGCCATTTTCTCCGCCTGCTCGGCGAGGCGCCGCATCACGGCGCTCGTGCCCAGGAAGGGATTCAACTCCGCGCGGCCGCGGCGCGCCTCACCCGCGAGGTCCCGGCGGTGCGTCCGCTCCCGCTCGATCATGCGCTGCAGCAGGACGAGTAGGGCAGGAAGCTCCACGGGCTTCATCAGGAAGTGGTCGGCGCCTTCCTTGATGGCTCGGACCGCCAGGTCGATCGTCCCTTGTCCGGTGAGGATGACGATGGGGAGGTCGGGATCGATCGTCTTGAGGCGCGGCAGCAACTCGAGGGCGTTCCCGTCCGGGAGACCGTAGTCGAGCACCGCCGCATCGGGACGGGCGTCGCGGCAGACCTCCTCGGCCCGAGCGCATGTGTCGGCCTCGACGACGTCATAATCCTGGAGCTCGAGGAAGTCGCGGACCGCGAACCGGATCCGATCCTCGTCGTCGACGATGAGGATCTTCGGTTTCGTCATACCGTCGCCTCGACTGCGCGGCACAGCCGCACCGTGATCAATGCGCCTCCGTTCTTCCGGTTTTCCGCTTCGATCTCGCCGCCGTGCTGCTCGACGATGCGGTGCACGATGGACAGCCCCAGCCCGGTCCCGCCACGCCGCCGGGTGAAGAATGGCTCGAAGATGTTGGCCATATCTTCGGGCCGGATGCCGGGGCCCTGGTCGGCCACGGAAAGCTCGATCCCTGAGGCGTTTGGGGCCAGGACCGCGGCCGCCCGCACGGTCACTTCGCCGCCCTTCGGGGAGTGCTGGATCGCGTTGTCGATGAGGTTCTGGAGGACCTGGAGCATGCGGGCCGGGTCGAGCGGCAGGAGCGGCAGGTCGTTGCCAACCTCGATGACGAGGCGCACGCCGTTCTGCTCCGCGAGCGGGGTGCAGGCGGCGATCGCTCCCGACACGACGGGGCCGACCGGCGCGTCGGTCAGGTCGAGGCGCGCCGGCTTGCCGTAGTCGAGCAGGTCGCTCATCAGGCGGCTGAGACGGCTGACCTCCTGCCGCAGCGTCTCCGCGTAGCGCGCGTACGCCGGCTGCGGGCCGAAGCGCGCCTCGAGCGCATCGACCGTCGCCGAGATGGCGAACAGGGGATTGCGCACCTCGTGCGCGACACCGGCGACCACCGCGCCGAGGGCCGACATCGTCTCGGCACGGCGTAATGACTCCTGCAGTCGTCGCGCTTCTTCCTCGGCGAGCCTGCGCTCGGTGATGTCGCTCGACACACCCATCAGCGCGATGACGCGCCCCTCGCCATCCTTCACCTCGGCCGTCGTCAGCATGATGGCGAAGTCGGTCCCGTCCTTGCGCCGGTTGTACAGCTCGCCGCTCCACCCGCCACGCGTGGTGGCGGCGATGAGGTGGCCCTGGAGACTCGGGGGATTCCGCGGCGAGTCGACCAGTCTCACGTGCCGGCCCAGGACCTCTGCTTCGGTGTAACCGGCCTGCTCCAGGAAGGCGCGATTGACGAAGGTGAAGCGTCCCTCCAGGTCGGTGATGGTGATCGCTTCGCTCGTGCTCTTCACGGCCTGGGCCAACAGCTGCAGTTGTCGCTCCGCGCGTTTGCGTTCGGTGATGTCGCGCTGGATCGCGAGCACCGCCGTGCGGCCTTCGTAGGGCATACGGATGCCAATGGCCTCCACGTCCACGACGGACCCGTCGAGCCGGAGCAGCTTCAACTCGCCCACGGTGTCTCGCTCGCCGGCCAGGATGGCCTCGATGCGCCGGGTGCCGATCGTCTTCGACTCGTCGTCTGCCAGGAACTCGAGCACGTGGCGCCCCAACATTTCCCCGGGCTCCCGGGCGCCGACCAGAGCCAGCGCCGCCGGATTGGCGTAGCGAACCCGGCCATTCTCGACCACGGAGATGGCGTCTGGGCTCGTTTCCACCAGGCGCCGATACCGCTCCTCGCTTTCGCGCAGGGCTTCGGCGGCGCGCTTGCTCTCGGTTACATCCGAGAATGAGACAATCACATTCCGGACGTTTCCCTTCGCGTCCTTCTGAGGGTCGACGTTGAAGTTGGCCCAGCGTGGCTCGGCCTGCCCGCGGGGCCGGTGGCCCAACACCAGGTCGTGCAGCGGGCTCCCCGTGCGCACCGCCTGGAATACGGGGCGGTCTTGTTGGGCATACGGGGTGCCGTCCTCCCGGATCGCGATCTCGCGCTGCCAGAACCCATCCTGGCCGAGTTCCTCAGCGGTCACGTCCAACCACCTGAGCCCCGCCGGATTGCAGTGCAGTACCTGTCCGTGCCCGTCCAGCAGCGCCACACCCACGCTGAGGTCTTGGACCGTGCGGCGGAACCGCTCCTCACTCTCGCGCAGCGCTTCGGCGACACGGTTCCGCTCGGTGATGTCGATCGCGGACCCGAGCGTATGGGGCACGCCGTCGATGTCGATGACCTCGACCGAGACCAGCACATCGAGGAGGGGCCCCGCTTTCGTTCGCATCTTCAAGTCGAGGTGGCGGAGCCGGCCGCGCTGCTTGAGCTCGCGCACCATTTCCGCCCGTCCCTCAGGGATGGGCCAGAGCATCTCGGCCGCGGACTGCCCGATCACGTCCGCACGCGTGAACCCGGTCACCTCCAGGTAGGCGTCGTTCACGTCGACGATGGTCCCGTCGTCCAATCGTGCGATCACGCTGGGGTTCGGACTGAGGCGGAACGCCGTGGCGAACTTTTCTTCCGATTTGTGCAACGCGATCCCGGTGCGCGCCCGCTCCGCCCCTTCGAGCGCCAGGGCGGCCAGGTCGGCGAGCGAAGCGGCGAAGCTCTGGGCGGCGGCGCTCCACTCCCGTGCGGTGCCGACGTGCTCGGCGCACACGACGCCCGCGACCCGCCCACCGATCCGTATGGGTGCGGCGAGCAGCGAGGCGATGCTCAGGGGCGCCAGGTACACCGCATTGAATTCCCCGATGCGAGGTTCCGCGCGGACGTCCGTGGCCGCGAGCACGCGGTTGGTGTCCAGGGCCCGGAAGTACGTCGGGATACGGTCCACCGCGAGCGACACGCCCTCCGAATGCCGATCCCGGCTCAGCTGGTAAAGATCGTCGCAGCGCAGGATCGAGCGTTCAACATCGAGACGCCATATGCCGACCCGCTCTACTTCCAGCGTGCGGGCCGCCGTCTCCGTCAGCTCCTGCCATGCGGTAGGCACGTCACCTGTGGTGAACGCCCTGTGGCGCGCGAGCTCGACAAGCGCCGCTTGCTCGCGGCGCAGGCGCTCTTCCACCTGGTGGGCGGCCGCGTCCCGACGCCGCTCCTCCGTCACGTCTTCGGTGAGGGACACCGTGTGCACGAGCCTGCCCGTGTCGTCGCGCACCGCGGCCACCATCAACCGGCCCCACACCACGGTGCCGTCCTTGCGGATGTAGCGCTTTTCGACGTGAAACCGGTCGCGAGCGCCCTTCATCATCTCCCCGAACGGCTCGGCCGTCAGGGCGACGTCGGCGGGATGCGTGACGTCGCTGAAGCGCATGGACCGCAGTTCGGCTTCGCTGTAGCCGAGGAGCCGCTCCAGGGCCGGATTGACGTGGACGTAGCGGCCGTCGGCGTCGACGACGGCGATGCCGAGCGGCGCGAACTCGACGATCGCCTCGTAGCGCTCTTCGCTCTCCCGCAGCGCCGCTTGCGCATGGCGCCGGGTCTCCTCGGCGCGCCGGCGCAACATGGCCGTCGTCTCATTGAAGTGCCCACTCAGCCGCCCCAGCTCGTCCTGGCGCAGGACCGGAATCATCCCCTCGAGGTCGCCATTCGCGACCCGGACGAGGGCCCGGTCCAACTCGGTGAGCGGGTCGTAAAAGCGACGTCGCAAGAACACCAGGAAGAACGGAGCCAACACGATCCCAATGCCGACCCACCAGCCGATGGCGCGCAGGCTCGCGGTCGTGGCATCGGCCAGCTCTCGCTCGCGGCGGATCAGGTCAACGAGGGCGAGGCGCTGCGCCTCGGCCACGTGGCGGTCGAGGAGTCCCGCGAGCGAGTCCGCGGCTTCCAGCCGGCGCGCCGCGACCGCCGCTCGACCCAGCTCGAGGTTCGCGAGCGCATCGGTCAGCGCAACTTCGAGTCCGGACTGGGAGACGCTGCCCGCGGCAAACTCGACGCGGATGTCGGCCGGGATTGTCGCGATCGCCGGCACGGCGCTCGCCATCGCCGCCAGGGAGTCGACACGCGCGCGGACTGCCTCCAGGCCGGGTCGCACCGCGTCGGGCGACGTGCCACGCGCGACTCGTATGAGGAGCGGGTGGATGTCATCGATGGCTTGGTGGAACGCGAGCGTGCGCACCTGCATGCCGCTGTACCCTTCGAGCATGCGCTCGCTGTAGCGCCGCAGCGCGATCGCCGTCGGGCCGAGCCGCAAGGCGATCACGAGCGCGATGATGGCCACGTAGGCCACCGCGCCGAAGCCGATGAGGCGCAGCGATCCGCGAAGGGTGAGCGCCCGTTTCACGGGATGGGGACTGGGGCCGTCGCGCCCCCGCGGACGCGCAGCATGTAGAGCGGACGGCGGCGCCCGGCGCCGAAGGAGATCGGTCCGGTCACGCCCTCGTACGCGGGCCGGGAGTGGCCCAGCTGGGAGAGGTACGTCTGGATCGCCTTGCGGTCGGCGCCGACGTCGCGCACCGCGGTCATCAGCAGCATCAGCGCGTCGTATTGCATCGCCTCGGCGGGTGTCGGCGTCGCGTCCATCACGCGTCGAAAGGCGATCGCGAATGCCACCGAGCGCTCGTCGGTGAGGCCGTCGTACCAGAACGCCACGAAATACGTGGAATCCGCCGCCGGACCCATGGCGGCGAGTTGGCCGGCATTGATCTCGACGGCGTCGCCCGTGATGAAGCGCAGCGTCGGGATGCGCTGCCGGGCTTGGCGAACGATGCACGCGACATCTACTTGTCGAGCGGCCAGCACCAAGACATCCGGAGGCGGCCGGCGCGATGTGATCAGCAAGACCGTGGCATCGCTCCCGCCACCCGCCTCACACACCGAACCGATCGGCGCTTCGGCGGCGAGCTCCGCGCCGGCGGCCGCGAGTGCCGGGCGGATGCCGTCCCGCAAGCCGCGGCCGTACTCATCGTTGTCGTACAGGAGCGCGATCACGCGGCCGTGCAGGACTCGCGTGGCGAATGCCGCGATGAACGCGCCTTCCTGGGAATCGTTCGGGGCCACGGGGAAGACCCAGGGGCTGGCGGCTCCGATGGCGCGACTCGTGGAGTTGGGGACAACCAGAGGGATGCCTGCTTCGTCGTACAGCGGCGCGGCGAGGAGCGTGTTGCGGCTGTCCTGGTGACCCACGACCGCGACGACACCCGGCAGCGCGACGAGCTGCGCGGCCCCGTCCACCTCACGCTCCGAGAATGTCCCCAGGGGCGACGACGGTCCGCGAATCGTCGCGGGAACGCCAGTCGGCCAGCGTCCGACGTCCTGGAGTACCACGTCGATCAAGCTCGGCGACTGGGGTCGGAACGTGATGCCGAGCACCGCAGGCCGTCGGTCGCACGCGGCGGATGCCCACGCGGCGTGCAGCAACGCCACCCACGCGACCCACATCTTGCAGCGACAGCTTCCGGCTCGCATCCGACACCCTCGCGACCTGCACAGTGGCTAAGGTACCAGCGGCCGGAACCGGGGGTTAGAGGCTACCAGCGAATCGCGGCACTTCCCCACGTAAATCCTGAGCCGAACGCCGTCAACATCAGCAAGTCGCCGCGCGCGAGCCGCTTCTCGGCGAGCGCCTCGTCGAGCGCGATGGGGATCGAAGCGGCTGTGGTATTGCCGTAGCGCTGGATGTTGGCGTAGACCTGATCCTCCCGCAGCCCCGTCGCCTTCTGCACCATTTCGATGATTCGCATGTTGGCCTGATGGGGGACGAGGAGCTTGACGTCGGCGGGCGTGAAGCCGTTGGCCTTGAGGGCGATCGCGACCGACTCGGGCATCTTCACGGACGCGAACTTGAACACTTCGCGTCCTTCCATCACGGGCAGTTGCAGGCCCCGGTCGAGCATCTCCTTGCTCACGAACGGGTCGTGCGCGAGGCCTGGCCCGTCGACCCACAGCTTCTCGGCGTAGCGCCCATCCGCGAAGATGTGCGTCGACAGCACGCCGCGACCCGATTCTTCCGTCGGGCCCAGCACCGCGGCGCCCGCGCCGTCGCCGAACAGCACCGCGGTGTCGCGGCCGCGGGTCGTCTTGTCGAGTCCTCGCGAATGGACCTCGGCGCCCACGAGCAGGATCCGTTTGTATTGGCCCGTCCGAATCCACGCGTCGGCGATCGAAAGGCCGTAAATGAACCCGCTGCACTGATTGCGCACGTCCACGGCGGGGACGTCGGTGATGCCCAACTCGCGCTGCAGGAAGACGCCGTTCCCGGGCTCGAAGTGATCGGGCGTGCAGGTGCAGTAGACGATGCAGTCGAGGTCTGCCGGCGTGAGGCCGGCCTTGCCGAGCGCCTTGAGTGACGCCTCGCGCGCGAGTGAGACGCCGGTCTCGCCGTCGGATACCCAGTGGCGCGTCTTGATCCCGCTGCGCTGCACGATCCACTCGTCCGACGTGTCCATGAGTTTGGCGAGGTCGTCGTTCGTGACGACGCGCGCGGGCACGTGGAAACCGGTGGAGAGAAACGCGGTGCGCGGCATCGGACTCCGGGCTGTGGTGTGGTGGGCCGGTTGCGGGCGGCGACGAAGGTACCAACATTAGCGCATGGATCTCCACGTGACCAGACAACAGTACGACGCCATCGGGAGCGCGAAGCATCTCCCCGACGTCTTGAAGAAGGTTCTCGACGGCGCGAAGCGGGACGGCGATGGCCACGTGCTGCACCTGACCTACGAGGAAGCCACGGCGCTGAACGAGCTATGTTCCTGGAA
>Ga0193727_1000121_pt1 | contig 25130 bp, 26 predicted proteins | sample H2c2metaG_FD_143051 | JGI IMG/M metagenome (GOLD analysis project Ga0193727, IMG submission 143051) | Soil microbial communities from a riparian zone of the East river system, Colorado, United States - H2c2 | ecosystem: Environmental > Terrestrial > Soil > Riparian zone | place: USA: East River...
CGTAGTCAGCCCGATCGCTCGAAGCTTGCCGTTCGTTTCGAGCCGCGTGCTGAATTGGTGAGCAGCCTGATTGCCCATCAAGAACGGAGTCGTTTCCGTCGGCGATGCTGCGGTTTCGAAGATGCAAATCGTCAGTGCCATCTGAGAGTGCGTCGAAGGATCGGGGAATCCAGAGTCGTTCGACAAGAACGCATCGCCGCGCGAGCGTTGACCCTTCCGCGTCCAGCCCGTGACCGTCTGGTGGTTGTCGTGCCGCGACCCTTCGTCGGTCAGCGAAACGCCACCGAGCGCGTCGACGTACGGAGCGCTCGTGTCCTGCATGAGCCAGAGCCTGGTCGGCACAGGAATTCCTGTGCCCGCGAGCAGCTCGGTCCACTCGGTCGCGTTCTGCGGGACGTACCAGCCCGACGTTGCATCCTGCGTGACGGCCACGATCGCGAAAGTAACGCGAAGCGACTCAGATGTCCCGCCCCGTTGCGAGCTGTCGCCTAGGACCTTGGAACAGCTCGCTCGCCGAGCTCGCTACGGGTCTGCGAAGGTGATCGTCACCGTGATCCGCGTCGTCGAATAGGTCGCTAGCTGGCGCTTCGAGACCTGGATCGTCGTCTCGACCGACGGGATGGGCGCTATCCCGATGAAGCAGTGGAGCACATCGTTGACGGGCGAGACGCCGGTCTCGTCGATCATGATGAACGCTTGCGCGCCGATCTTCCTGGAGACCGCGTTCGCACCGGATGGCTGCGCAGCGCCGAAGGTCGCGATCGCATCCTTGATCTGGTCAGCGAGGTCGGCCGGAGCTCGCAGCGGATCGGCTTCGACCGCGATGTCGATGTAGATTTGAAGGATCTCGGGCCGGCTGTAGTAGATCGTCTGCACCGTGCCCTGCGAATCGGTCACGAGGCCGAAGGTCGCATCGCCGGAGTAGCTGCGGATTCCCAGCGGCGCGTTCGCCCAGATCGTGTCCACGATTTGCTGTTCATCGCCACCCTGCACGAGCGCCTCGTAGCGATACGGCGGCAGGCCATCGGCATCAGTGACCGAGGTGTAGTTCGTGAAGACGGTCACTGCGGTAACGCCGTCGACCGAGAGGTCGGCGAGCGCCTGACGGAGCGCATCCGGCGTGCCCGTTCCGGCTCGAGAGAGGTCAGTCTCGCGCGCGAGCCGGAGCGATTCATCGCTCTGCACGGCCGCGCCGACCGAAGAGTCCCCGAGGTTGATCGCGGAGACCAAGCCGCCGACCGGGGACTCGATGTTGGTCACGTCGCCGGCCGCGGCGAAGATCGCGCCGGTCACATCGGCGACGTAGACCGCATCGACCGCGCCCGTTGCCGAGCCGAGGTATCGCCAGTGCGCAGTTCCGTCGGTGATGTCGCTGTCGCTCGTCGATGGACCCGAGCCCGAGCCTGCGCTCGAGCCGGAGGTGATGCACTGGTAGGCGTTGCCATTCGCGGTCACGCGATCGCCGAGCACCGTATCGGTCCCTTGCGAGTAGGCCGTCGATTCGGTCCAGTCGTCGAGCAGGAGGATCGCGGTGTCTACGACGAGGAGGAACTTCTGTCCTGTCGAGACCGCAGAGATCACGTGACCGGTCGTCACGAGCGTTCCCGGATCGCCGACGAGCGTCTCGGCGAGCGCGCTTGAGGTCGCCCCTTTCGCGAACGTCCCGGTAAGCAGCGCGAGCGCGCGCAGCATCGCACCGCTCGCCTTGTCCGGGTCGAGCATGTTGAAGCATTGCTCGAGTAGCTCCCACAGTCGGCCGAGTCGCTCGGCGACGACGCCGATGATGTGGCCAAGCAGCGTCTTGTCGCCGAGCGGCAGCGACGCGAAGAAGGTCTGTCGAAAGTCGAGCTCGACCGAGCTGCGGATGATGTCCGTGGTCTCGGGAATGAAGCCGTCTGGAGTTACGCCGAAGGTGGTCATTCTGTCACTCCAGGGCCAGCGGATTTCTGTGCGAGGGCCAGCGTATCCTGGGGCGTGTCGCCGAACAACGTTCGCGCCTGCCACGTCACGGTGAGCGTGCGCGTGCTGTCGAGAGCGAGCGTCAGCGAGATGACTTCGACGATGCCTGGCACGTCGAGGATCGCTGCGATGAACTCAGCTCTAGCAGTCGGCTCGTCGTAGTTCTCGAACATGATCTCTTCGTAGTAGGGGATGCCGATGTCGAGGTTCAGGAACCACTCCTCGGCAAACATCCCCATGCGGATCCGCGCGCCTTGCACGACCGCCTGCAATCCCGACACGAAGTGGAGACCTTGCTCGTCGAGTACGATGTCGCCATCGTCATCCATCAAGATGTCCTGCGGATCATTCTCGAGTGGCAGCGGCAGCGACATCACTTCACCTCGGTGGTTGCAGTCTTGTAGGCGTTGCGAAGGGTCGTGAATTGGAAGGCCTCGATAGCGGTCAAGATGTCCCCGGCCGCGGCCGTGCCTCCAGTGATCGTCCCGACCGCTGTCTTGATCGCCGTCAGAAGATCATCGAGAGCGTCGAGGAAATTGTCTGCCATCAAGGTCTTCTGCGTGCCGCTCGATCCGCCGATCTTGATCAGAATGCCGTCGTCCGCGTGGTGCACGATCGCATCGTCTGGCGCGTCGGTCGGCGGAGCGTTCTCGCTGTGCGGCGCGAGCACCGCGATCGCATCGTTCAGATCGTGGCGGCGCGGGTCCTTGTCGTCGACCATCCCGCCGCGGAGCTGGAACGTGGAGATGCTCGCCTCGCAGAAGTGCACGAGCACGAGGTCGCCGGCCTTGACCGGGAACGTGATCCGGTTCTTGCCAGGGCCCGAGTGCATGACGAGCACATCCTGAAGCTCGGGCACCGGCTCGGCGAGCTCGGTCTCGTCCTCCTGGAGATGTCGTGTCTGCAGGAGGAGCTGCACCGTCGCGGTCTGCTTCACCTTGTCGTAGCTCGTGATCTTCCCGGGCTGACAGGTGTGGAGCTCGGCCACGAGCGCCGCACGCGCTGTCGCGAAGACGTGCTCGAGTTCTGGATCTTCTGGGAGGTCACTCATCTAGGTGCACTTGATGTTGGTCTTCCAGTCGTCGCCGAACGTATCGCCCTGAGCCTGGAGTTCCTTGATCCGGAAGACGCCGTCGAAGCTTCGGCTCTTCAGCTTGATCTGTTCGCCCGGCAGCATCTCAGGCCAGAGCATCAGCTCGCACGTGATTTCCGACTTCTTCTTTGGGCTCGTCGGGATCGAGCGCTTCGGCGAGCCCACGAGGCCGCTCGTCACGTCGACCACGTAGGCCTCGCCGGGTTTCACGCCGCCCTCGGGCAGGATCTGGAGCTTGCCGTTCTGCAACGACCAGTTCAGCCCGATCGGATCGAGGACCTTGGATAGCACCTCGCGTGTCGGACCGTGGAGCGTGAGGCCGACGGCAAGCTGTTGCTTGACCTGCGGCAGCGCGAGCACATCGTTCGGGATCGAGATGCCGAGCGAGCGAGCGCATTCGCTGAGCACGAGGTCGAGGCGCACGGGCGACTTGTAGCTCGCGCGCATCCGGCCGTACTGGTAGGCGCGGCCGCCGTCGGCGACCTGGATCACCGTCTCCCAGTTCGCGCCCTTGAGCTCGCTGTAGGCGTTCATCACGTCGCCCGAGAAGAGGACCCGCGGGCCGGTGTCGCGATAGCCAGCCGCAAGCACGAGGCCCAGCGGCTTGCGATCGAGCAGCGCCTTCGTGTTGTCGTTGAGGTTATCGAGCGTGATCTTGCAGGTGTTCGGCTCTTTGCCGAGCGACCGCTTCACGTCGAATGCCATGCGTGGGCCTTCGCCGTTCACGTTGGAGAACTCGATCGCGTTGCCGGTGTTCTGGAAGAACTGCGGGTTGCTTCCGATGAATCCGGTCGCCCTCGAGACCACCGTGATGCGATAGACCCAATCGAAGAGGCGAGCCATCACGGCACCTGGTTGGCTCGATAGATCAGCTCGAGCACCGGGATGTACTGCACGATGCAGCGCGTGCCGACGCCGTCGAAGTCGAACTCCTGTTGGTTGCCGCTGAGGTCCACGGCGACGAAGACGCCCTCGCGGAAGAGGATGTGATCGTGGCGACGGCCGATGAACGCGCCGAGCACGACCTTGTTGTTCAGTCCGACGACGTTTTGTTGATCGTCGTAGATGTCGAAGTACCAGGCTTTCTCCGCACCGTTCCAGCGCACGTAGAACAGGTATCCACGAGCGTTGATGTCGCACGTGAAATCGTAGATTCCGACCGACGGAACGAACGGGATGACGATCGATCCATCGGTGACGTTAAGATCATCCGTCGACGGCATCGGCTAATGCTCCCCGTTCTTCGCGAGCGTCACATAGCTCCACTTGTCCTCACCCGGCGGCACGTGCGTCATCGGCTTGTCGTCGGTGTCGCGATTCCACGATTTTTCGTTGTAGTCGTAGTGGACCGGCGTGCCGTTGATCCGCGGCTTCAAGTCCGTCGAGGAGTGGGCGAACTGTCCGCCGGCAGCTCCGGCGCCGATCGCGGTGTACGTGTATCGCTCGGAGCCGAGCACCGTCGGCGTCAAGTAGCCATCCGGCTTCGCGCCGGTTCCCTTCACGTCGTAGCAGTCGAGGTTCACATCCTTGCGCGTGAAGATCGGCGCGCCGAAGGTCTGCGTATAGATCACGCGCTGAGATGGCGGCTGGCTCCAGACGTAGATCGGCTCGGCCAACGCGCCGACGAACGGCGTCGCAGGCAGCGCGCCCTTGCTCGTCTTCGGTCCCGTGTTTGGCACGGCGACTCGAACCGTCGTTCGCAGGTTCGTCACGAAGACGACCTGTTTGAACGAGCCTGTGAAGTGCGTGCATCGCCCCGTGTCTTTGTCGACTGGCGCGTTCAGCTTGACCAACGCCATGTTGATCAGCTTGCCGTAGCGCGGCGAGATGATCGTGACGAAGCGCTTGTCCGTGTGGATCGCGAGTAGCCGGCGATACCCTTCCGCGCTCGGCAGAGCTGTGCCGGAGTTCACGCGATCCGGTTCCTGCGCGACGATGCCGCGAGGCGTATCGCTGATGATGCCCTCGCACTCGTAGCCCATCGTCTTCACGAGCATGTTGTCAGACGCGTTCGATCCGGTCTCGATCGGATGCTCGGTGAGCTCGGCCTCGTGCTGCGGCTCTTCCTTCAGCGTGCAGTCGATCAGATAGCCGTCGATGCGAATCATCGGACGCCACCCTTTAGCGCCTCGTTGGCGGCCCGCATCTTCTCGGCCCAGGCCTTATCGATCTCGCCTCGAGCAGCCTTGCCGATCGCAACCTCGTCCATCTGCGCCGACGGATTGATCGTGAGATTCGGCGCGTAGGTCACCTGCACCGGAGCGCTGTTCTGCGTCGATGCGGATGGCGTGGTGTAGTTGCCGAAGACGCCGCCGAACGTTGAGAAGCTCTTCGCTTGATCCGCGCCGGCCTTGTTGTACGCCTTCACTTCTTCGGGCGTGGTCTTGTGCGTGAAGTAGTCGTAGAGCGCGATGAGCTGCTTCACGACGGGCAGCCCCTTGATCCACTCGAAGGCTGCCTTCGCCGCGGACTTGATCGCGTCCCAAGCCTTGCCGAAGGCGTGCTCGATCTTCTCCGGGATGGAGACGACCCATTCGCCGAGCTCTTCGAACTGGTTCTTGATCTCGGTGAGGAACTCGGACCACGTCGAGGTCGCCCCGTTGAAGTAGTCGAAGAGCTTCTTCAGCCCCAACGTGACCAAGGCGATCACGGCGACGATCAGGATGAACGGCCAGAACGCGATCGCCCACTGGATCGCCGCCTGGATCGCGAACGCCGCGATCGCTACGCCGAGGCCGATCAGGATCGAGTAGAAGACATCGGTGTGCTCGCGGAGGAACTGGACGGCCTTGAAGATGCCGCTTCCCACGGAGGAGATTCCATCCACGAGAGTCTCGAGACCGTCAGCAACGCCGTGTGCGATCGATGCGATCAGATCCTTGTTCGCCCTCGTCCACGCGACCATCCCGTTGACGATCGAGGAGAGCGCGGGCAGAAGCGCGGAGACGATCTGCGTCTTGAAGCCCTGCCACGCCGCGCCGAGACGCGATTGCTGGTCGTTGAACTCTTCGAACTTCTTCGCGGTCTCTCCGCTGACGACGATGCCGAGCTCCTCGGCTTCGTTGCGGAGCTCGACGATTCCCTTCTGCCCGGAGTTGAGGAGCGGGATCAGGCGCGCGCCTGACTTGCCGAAGAGGTCCATCGCGAGCGCGGTCTTCGTCGCGCCGTCGGGCATCTTCGAGAACTTGTCAGCGATCAGCTCAAGGTTCTGATCGAGCGACTCGCCCTTGAGGTCCTTCGCGCCGATGCCGAGCTTGACGAAGGCATCGTAGGCCGGGCCCGCGCCTTTCTTGACCTCTTGCATGTTGCGCGCGAGGTGCTCGAGGCTGATCTCGAGGTCCTCTTGCGGGATGTTCGAGAGCTTCGCGGCATAACCGAGTTCTTGGACCGCTTCGGTCGTGACGCCGATCGATTGTGCGGCCTTCACCGCATGATCGGCGACCTCGGAGACGCCCTTGACCATCTCGACGAGACCCTTCGCGGCCTCGTAGAAGCCGAGCGTCTCGAGGCCGAGCTTGATCCCTTCGAGGAGCTTGTCGCCCTTCTCGAACGACGCCTCATCTGGCGCGAGCCCAAGCCGGGCGATGAAGTCCGCGACGATGCTCACGGGACGACCACCACGTCTTCGTCATCCAGCGGCTCGCTGTGATCGAGAGCCTCGAGGAGCAGCACCTGTAGATCAACGTCGTCGATGCTCATCTCTTGGATCTCCGGCCACGTGGCCCATTGTGCCATCAACAATCGGTAGCCACGAGCGTAGCGATCGTGCTCGGGCTGGAGGTGCGTCAGGCGGCGGCGGTCTTTCCTTTGTTCTTGCCGGAAAATCCGGCGAGGTCGCTCCCGGGAAAAAAACGTCCGTAGGTCACCCGCCCCGCGTGAAAGACGATCGGTAGATAGGTCGACGGATAGGCGTCGAAGAGCTTCGCTCGATCGTTCGTCTTGCCGAGATCGAGGTTCTCCTTCTCGCCGTTGTCGCCGACCGGCGCGATCGCGGTGGTGGAGAACATCATCCGCGGCGCGAGCCGTTTCAATACGCCGTTGCCGAGCTGATCGGTGGCGAGCTGGATCGTCGGCAAGAGCGGGACGAGGAGGCCGGCCAGATCATCCGTGTTCATCTTCTCGGAGACGAGCTTCGCCAGCCCCTCGGCGCCGATGCTCGTGAAGAGCGCGTTCCCGATGCGCATCACGATCTGATAGACCTCGGCGAGGTCGTCTTCTGCCCTCTCGTAGGGCAGCGGTTTGGAGGCGACGATCACCTCGCCATCGGCGAGCTTGAGCTCCACTGCGGTGCGTTGCGCTGGCGGCATGGCGCCGAAGGTAACACGGGGCCTTCATTTCCCGCGAGCTGGGACGCGAGCCGGCGGCGCCACGCCGCTCCTGCGGTTCTTCCGGCCGCCGGCTCGCTCCGCGCTTACAGCTCGAGCTGTTGCGCGAGAGCTAGGAGCCTGCGCCGCCGGCGGTGATGTCCGCCTCGGGCAGATAGATCGTCCACTGCCGGCCGGTGATCTCCTTGCCGAAGTCGATCTTCGCGAAATCCTCGATGAACGCGTCCTTCGAGTTCACGACCGTGTTGCCGTTGAGGTCGTTGAGCTGGAAGACGCCGGTCGGGAAGAAGTTCTTCGCGGCGTTCGGCACCTTCTTCGAGAAGGCGTCGTTGGTCGGCGATCCCTGCACGAACGTTAGCGTCGCCTTCGCGAGCGTGTTCGCGTTGAGCACGGCGGAGAGTTCGCCGCTGCCGCCCACGTGGGTGAGCACCGCCTTTTCGACCTTCTCGACCGTGATGAAGACGCCATCCATCAGCCCTTCGAACGCGATGTTCATCAGGGAGCCGGTGACGCGCTTGGGATTGTACTTGTACATGGTCGGGTCCTCCTCAGAAGCTCACGGTTGCTTGGACAAACACCTTGTGGACCGCGCCGGCCAGCCGGAAGGAAAGCAGCCCATCCGGCAGCTCGCGAAGCGCGCGCACCGCGGGGTCGATGTCCGCGACCTTCGGGAAGGTGATCGACGGCGCCGGATCGTTCGGATCGTCGGGCGTGCCCGGAGCCATGATCTTGTGCGTCGTCGACAGCGCTTCCTGGATCACCAGACCCTTGATGGCGCCGATGTACATCGCGATGTCTTCATCGGTGTAGTCGACGATATCGTTCGAGGTCGAGACGCCGAAGCAGGCCGCAACGGTGTTCACCGCGACCCAATCCAGATCGACGGTCACATCGAGGAATGCGTACGTCGTATTGCCGACGGTGCCTTCCCACGTGACGTTCTTCCCGCCTTCGCTCGTGTACGCATTGGCGCGGCGCGAGAGGAGGTTGGTTGTCTGATCGGTATCGAGCGTCGACGGCTCGACGCCGATGATGGTCTTTCCCTTCGCCGTCCAGCGACCGACGTTCTTCGGCGCTAGCAAGCCCTCGAGCCCTGCCGACATGAACGCGGCCGGGCGCTGATGCCACTGGTAGAGCGTTCGCGTGTAGCTCAGCAAGAGGAGTGACTCGAGCGTGTCGGTCGGCGTATCCGAGCCGAGGCCCAGACCGCCGAGCTGCTCGATGGAGCCGCTCTCGTTGACGTCGACGACGTAAACTTTCTTGTTGGTCTCGACCCAATCCGCAACGGCGAGCACGTAGTCCTGGCTGTTGTAGAGCGTGGTGACCCAGTAAAAGGTCTTATCCTTCTTCAGGATCTCGTCGAGCTCGGCCGCGATATCGAAGTCGTCGTGCGTCTGCGCGATCGAAAGCAGCGTGTAGCTGTCGATCGCCACCGAGAAGAAGGCGAGCGCTGCGTTGCCAAGGATCTGGATCGTCTTCGTTCCGGACGATCCGATCAGCGTCGCGGTGAAGGTCTTGTCCACGATCGCGTTGATGCCGTTCATCAGCGAGGTTGCGATCGCATCGTTGGTGGCCGAGCCGCCAGACGTGATCGTGACCGTCGCCGCGTCGAATCCTTCGCCCTCTATATCGATCGTGTAGACGGTGCTGTTCTTCACCGATGCGATGCCGACTTCATACTTCTGGATCACCGCCGAGCCGCTGGCGCGGAGGAGCGAGATCTTCTTCGGCGACGGCGATTGCTGGAAGATGCGCTTCGCAGCATTCACCTCCGGCGAATCGGACGCGAACCCATCCGTCACCATGTCGGCCGTACGCGAGTACAGCTTCGTTCGGTTCGTGAAAAGGTTCTTGTGGGTGACAAGACCGATCAGTCCAAACCCGTCGATGGTCAGGCCCGAGTTGGTCACGATGATCTGAAACTCTACGAATTGATCGAGCGACATGACGTTCTCCTACGGGTTGACCACGACGGGATCGAGCGTCTCCTCGGTCCCGTCTTCCAGCGTTGCGACCGGCGTGATCGACACCTTGTCGATGCGGCCGATGGTTCGAAGCACCTCGGATGCGACGTACGCCGTGAACTGCACGATGACTCGCGGCTCGAAGATGCCGCCGAGCCGACCGGATGATTGCTTCGCTCCGCTCTCGATGTCAGCGATCGCGAGCGAACTCATCCCGATTCCGGCCTGATCCAGCTCATAGTTGTAGAGCGGCGCAGAGGCCAGCACGTCGGTCGCAAGCTGCATCGCCAGCGTCCCGCCCAGCTCTGGGTGCTCCGCGGTCTTCTCGCCGCCGAAGACCTGCATCTGGAACGTCACCTCACGGATGCCTTGAGCTCGCCGGAGATTCTCCTTACCGGCTCGCACGGCGGACGTGCGAAGGAAAAGGTGCAGCGTTCCCGTCCCTGCATCCTCGAGATCGATCGTGGTGATCGGGTTGCCAACGTAGTTCCCGCCCGTGTGCGCGAATGTGTCGGCGAGCTTGATGTCGTTGGCGGCGGTCTTGACCGCCCAGTAATTCGCATCCGGATCGAGCGGAGCCGGGACGATGCCGCCGATCGAGAGGATTCCGAAGGGGCCGTCTCCGTTGAGGAGCTCGTGCGGCGAGCCGCTGGTCAACGTGTCGGCGCCGGCGCTCGCGACAACTGCGATGAAGCCGGGCGTGCGTCCCCAGGAGATTTGATCGGCGAGCGGATTCGCTTCGCGGCGGACCCAATCGTGCGATGGCTGGAAGACCGAGGGGCACGAGATTTCGATGAAGGGCGGAATAGCGGGGCGCGCCACGCCCTCATCCGAGAAGAAGACGTGATCGGGATCGAGACCAGAGCCGCCAACGACCCAGGATTGCACCCCGGCCTTGATCGTCTCCCAGCTAATCGCCGACATCGAGGCGACAGTAGCAGCCGCGGAACCGTGCGCACAAGCACGCTCCAGCCACCGACGGAAAGCAGACCTGTCGCTCGTCGACGAAGGTCATTTCGAGTGCTTCTCGACTGCCCAGGTGATCGAGTTGAGAAGCTGCCCGGTATCCACGAGCGTGACCGATGATCCTTTGCGCGCGATCGTGCGGCGGCCGGCGGCGGAGTCAGCGAGCCGCGGCGTGACCATCTGCGAGGTGATCGTCTTCTTCACCGCGGCCGCGGCCCAAGCGCCGAGCAGCCCGAGCGCTTGCTCGATGTCGATGCTCTCGTTCAACAGCTTGCGCGCGAGCTTCTCGGTGAAGGCGACGAGTTCGCTACGCTTGAGCTGGAACGTCGGCACGAGAAACGGCCGCGCCGGAATACCAGCGTTCGGCGCGCCGAACTCATGGATCGCGGCGAGCTCGGCCATCGAGATGCCGCCGACGTGCCGCTTGTTTCCGATCACGCCGACGCGAACCTTCGCGCGCGCGATGCCTTTGATCTTCTGCCGGAGCTGGCGCCAGATGCGATCGTCCTTCGTGGTCTTCTGCGACGCCATCAGGCGAACCTCGAGGAGCGACGGATGCGCGCCGCGTTGCTCGGACGCCATGTAGTCCGCGGCCGCGCGCGACGATTCGTCGAGCTGCTCGCCGCTACGGCTTGTCGAGACGGTCGATCCATACCTTCCAGAATCGACGGTAACGCTTGCCGCGGATCACGCGCCACAATTCTCCCGCGCCGCCGGCGAGCGCATGCGTGCCGTTGGCGTCGGCGGTCTCGAGCAGAGCGGTCGGAGTGCCGATCGTTTGGACGACGAGCTTCGTGCCTAACCCGATCTTCGTCTCGAGGTCGAGCTCGGTCGTCACACCGTTCTCGAAGTGATAGACGATGGCAGGCCACGCGGATTCGTCGAGCGATCCTGCGCCAAAGCCGTCGGCGACGAGCTCGAGCGTCACGGCGTTGCCGTCGGGCCCGGTGATCGCCGATTCGATCACGCCGTCAGCGTGCACGCACCAGCTCGAGAGCTCGAGGTCGGCGGCGATTGGGTAGAGCGTGACGCGATCCGCATCGTGCGCCGGCCCGCGGGGACCTTCATCCTGCACGGTCCAAAGCTCGGCGCTCTTCGTGTAGAGGATTCGGCTCTCGGTGGTGAAGCGTCCACCGTTCTCCGCATCCTCGTCGGACCCGCTATCGGGACGGATGCTTGCGCGGATCCGGAAGTAGGTCTTTGCGCCGAAGGTCATGAGGCCGCCCGATAGCGCGCCCGCGGCGATGCGCGTCACCTGGAGCGATGGATAGGCGCCTTCGCCTCCCCCGTCGATGAACGTGTCGATCACGTCCTCAACGCCCATCACGACCCCGCTACGAATGGGAGCCGAGCAGCCGTCGAATTGACCATCATCTGGTAGGCCGCGCCGTAAGAGCTGCGATACCAGAAGGGGTCACCGTAGGGCGGAATCGGAGGCAGCGTGTAGCTCTGCTCGAGGTCGTCTTCCTTCTCGCCGGTTAGCACGCCTACATGTGGCCCGAGCGAGCCGAGGTGCGCCGCGAGGTAGATCCGCGTGAGCTTCAGCTTCGGGCTGTCCTCGCCGCCGGCGAAGAAGCCGACATCGAGCGTCGTGTTGACCCACCCGAGGATAATGGTCTGCGCGAGCGAAGTCACCGTGCTGAGCTCGCCGGCGATCGCCGTGACGTCGCTCCACGCGATCACGGCCACGCTAGTCTCGGTCCTGGATCGGATAGATCGCGGCCGAGACCGTGCCGGTGCTCAGCGTGCCGACCAGTGCGTAGGCGACTACGCGGGGGCTGTGCGGAACGCGCTTGCTGTAACCCGCCGATGCCGTGAGGTCGAAGGCGCCATCGCCGGCAAGGCCGAGCAGCCCGTCGTGGGTCTCCCAGTAGACGCGCTGCGTGTCCGCGCGATCGTGGATCGTGCTCGTGCCCGTGCCATCGGTCGTCAAGTCGATGAAGACCCCCGCCAGAGCGTCGGAGAGGCTCAACGCGGCCTTGAAAGTGTTCGCGTCGACCTTGATGGCCCAGATCGGAACGCTCGGGCTGAGGCCGCCTGGCAGCGCGCCGCCAGCGTTCGTCAGATCGAACGGACCGTCTCCGGTGAGGAGGCCGTGCGCGCTCTTCGTCAGCGTGTTCGCCGCGGCGGAACCAGTGATGGTCTGATCCGCGTAGACGAACGGATGCAGGCGGCCGCCGTAGAGCACGGCAGCCGTCACAGACAGAGCGCCCGTCGACCAGACCTCGAGTTCGAGCTCGGGCACGACCGAACCGCTGCGGTTCCACGTCGCAGGCACGATGCCGAAGCTCGCCGGCGGAAGGCCGAGCGCAGCCGCGGCCGCCGCGAGAGCGACCGCGTTGCCGGAACCGATTTCCTGGATGGGTCGCATCTGCTTTCCTTCGTTGCGGGGGACGGATTCGAACCGCCGACCTTCGGGTTATGAGCCCGACGAGCTACCAGGCTGCTCCACCCCGCATCATCGGGCGCCATCACAGCGCCCATGAGTCGCTCCTCGATCAGTGCGTATTCATGTAGCGGCAGGCAACCGGATACCGGTTGACGACGCCACCGCACGAACCGAACGCCGGGATCACGTAGCCAAGTCCCTCGGCCTGCGGAGGCAGGCTGGTGAACTCGGTCGGGACCACGGCCGAGACCGCATCCGGGTCGCGCGGGAATGCGACGTGGCGCGGCGTGTTCGCCCCGCCGGCCGCATCGCCCTTCCACCACTCCTCGATGGACTCGATCCAGGGGTTATTCTGGATCGCGTACTTGAGGATCGTCGTGTCGGACGTCGTCGAGCGCGGCGTGGTGGCCGCGATCGCGTAGTCCTTCGACGGCGACAGGATGGCGAACTTCGGCCAGACGACCGAAGAGTCACCGGCTTGCTTCAGGCCGGCGCGGAGCTCGGCGATCAGCAAGTTGTAGTCGGCGAGGATCTCCGCCGGCGGGGTATTCGCCAGCCAGTCCTTGCCCGTCGTCGTCTTCGTCGTCGCGGTCGTGCTGTTCACGTTCGGCAGGTTGTAGATGCCGACGATGCCGAGGTCCGCTTCGCCGAAGGCGAGCAGGTCATCGACCTCGAAGTCGACGGCGCGCTTCGCAGCGTTGACCGTCATCTGATCGAGCGGCACGCCGACCTTCGCGGCTTGCTGGATCTCGCGGACGGTCCAGCCGTATTCGGTCGCGATCTGCTTGATCGTGACCGAGCGCTCACCGCCACGCACGCCGACGCGGTTCTGATCGTTCGCGTTCGGGCCCGAGGCCTTCGCGCGACCGGTCCGTTCGTACATGCGCCAGGTGTAGACGTTCGACGTGGGGTCGACGCCTTCCTGGTTGGGGATGTATCGCCGAGCAAGCATGCCGGAGAACAGAACCTGGTAGGGCTTCTGATCGATCGACTCGAGCTGGCGAAGGAAGAACACGGTGTCGTCGCTATCGAGGCGATAGCCGGCCGGCATCCGTGCATTCATCTGATGGAATTCGAACATGGTCTTCTAGTTCTCCCTTCCGAACTCAGGTGTCGGCCGTGGTGAGAGCGCGGTTTGCGAGATCGATCTCGAGGATCAGCACGGTCCCCTTGACGCCCGTCGTCTTCCACCGCGCCCAGGCGGAGATGTCGAGCGTCTTGTTCGTGACCGGCGCAGCGCCGGCCTGACCGATCGTGTAGCCGGAGTTCGTCGCGTAGCAGACGTGCACTTCGCTGCCCTTCACGATGTCGGTGTTCGCGATGACGTAGACACGTCCCTTCGCGAGCACGCCGAACGTGGCGAGCGGCTTCAGGCCGTCGGCTGCGAGCTCCGTGAGGCGCTCGAATCCGTGGCTGTGCGTGACGATGCCCTTGATGACATCGGCCGCGCTGTGCATGAGGAGCGCGCCGTCATCGGCCGCGCCCTCGCACACGAAGGCGCCGAACGGGATCGACGCCGACGACTCTTCGGAGGTCGCGGTGTCGACGCTCGCATCAGCGTTCGACTGGAAGTCGGCGAGCTGGCCGACCATTCCGATCGGCTGGGTCGCATCGACCGTGGTTTGCGGGATGTTCGCCATGGCTCACTTGCCTCCTGCAGAAGCGCCGCGCGGATCGTTGCTGAGCGGCTGCTTCCACGCATCGCGTGCCGCCAGGGTGTTCTTCTCTTTGGCGTCGGTGCGCGGCGCATGTGCGTTCGCTTGCGACGTCGCGAGGATCTCGGAGACCGCCGCGAGGCTGCGCGCGTTCTTCGAGGCCTGACCGACGACGTAATCGAAGATGCCTTCGATCTTGCCGTCGGGGACGCTCGCGCCGACATCGCAAGCGCTATCGAGGCGCTTCACGACTTCGACCATGACCTGACGATCGGTGAGGTCGTCCATGCGGAACGAATCACCGAGGTGGATCATGCCGATGCGCTCGAGCTTCGCGCGCGCCTTGACGGCTCCGCGGAAGGTCGAATCGAAGCGCGTGACTTGCTGTTGCAGCGAGTCGGCGCGCTCCTTTTCCTTCTGCACGGCCGCCGTCTCGCCAGCGGTAACCGCCGTCGTGATCTTGGCCTGGAGCTCGGTGATTTGTTTCTCGGCGACTTGGAGCTTGCCGTCGGCGCTGTCCGCGCGATGGGTCTCCTCTTTCGCCTTCTTCTCCGCCGTGTCTGCTCGCTCCTCGGCGGTCTTGAGCTGCGCGTTAAGCGCGCGGATAGTTTCCTGCTGCTTCTCGGGATCCATGGCTCCTCCGCCGTGGTGATTGACTCCAGCGTCGAACCGTCCGCCGAACTCCTTCGCGAAGCCGGTAGTGTCGACGCCAAACTTTTTACCGGCCGCTACAATCTTGTTGTAGGCCGTCTGCTTCGACGCGGAGTCAGGAAACTTTTCCTGATTGAACCGCGCCATTGCGCCGCGCACGTGCACGGCGTCGTTGATCGGCAACCCGCCGTCGGGGGCCGCGAAGGACTTCGCCGGCAAGTTATTCCGCTCATCGGCAGTGAGTTCGGCATCCATACGGACGCGAGCGGTGCCAGCGCGGCCGCGGCCGACAGCGGTCGCGATGTGGTTGTAACGGATCATCGTCTGGCGAACGTCGTACTCGCCATAGACGGGATGCACACCCGGAGACATGTCGAGACGGCAGGCATAGCCGGCCGAGACCTGAACGTCTCCGGCTTCGATCGCATCGATCGTCGGCCGCTCGGCGATCATCAGCGACGTCATGATGTGGTTGTCATCGCGAGCGACGCGTTCGCCCGTCATGCCGACCATGTATTTTTTTGCGTTGTCCGCGGTGAGCATCGTCGGCGGATGCTCGTGCGTCACCGGAACCTGCGACGCACTCTCCATCGACGCCGGGTCGAAGACTTCGGAGTCCTCGCGGAGCTCCTTGCGGATGCCGTTCGGATACGCTTTATCCGGGTACGTGAAGATGCCAGGGCGCGTGATGTGAGCATCGACTCGCAATCTGCCGTCGGGAAGTCGCTTCGGAGGGCGAAGCGTTCCGACGTCCGTGCGGAACCCGTACTCGAACACGAAGCCAAGCTAGCACCAGCGAACACCCGGCCACAAGCCCCTACCCACTAGGCGGCTTCGCCAGCGTCGTCGGCGTCATCAGCAAGATCGTCAGCTTCGTCGAGGATTGCGGTGAAGACTGGCGTCGCTCCGCACCGACAAGAGATGGGAGTTCCTGGCAAGCCTTCGCTCGGCGGATCCTCGTAGGTGAACTCTTGGCCCTGTAGAGCTTCATGCTCGGGACGCACGCGCTCGTCGCCGGCGGTGTCCCAAATAAACGACTCGATGCCCAGCTCTTGATGGCGCGCTGCGTTCAGTTGGCCGTTGAGTTTTCCGATCTGATCGCGCGCGATCAGTCGAGCGTGTCGTTCGGAGATGCCGAAGCGATCCTCGATATCGTCAGCGAGTTCCTCGTGACGCGTGCCGCTGGTCAGCGCGCGCGTGACCATCTTCGACACCTCATCCATCGAGTTGTTGCCGAGCGATTCGATCAGCGAGACGTTCTCGGCGACGTAGTGCTCGATCAGCGCGGGAACGCGCTTGTCGACCGTCGCAATGTCGATGCCGAGCGCGGCGCGCGCTTGCCGTTTCAACTGCGCGGAGTTCGCGCTCGAGGTCTGCGCTGCGAACTTCTGCGCGAGCGTTTCGATCTGCGATGGATGGATCATGTCCTGGAGACGTTGCTTCGCTCCTTCGACCAGCGCGCGCGCTCGCATCCCTTCGCCGGCATCCATGCGGCGCGCGATGATGCCGCCCTCGTGAGCATCGAGCGCGAGGACGAAGTCGACGAGCGGATAGCTGTCCATCCCGCCGTAGAATCGCGGGTCGTTGTATTGGCTGAGGTAGGCGTTGCGAGCGTCCTCTTCTCGCGCCCACCCGAGCATGATCTTGTCTTCGTCGTACTCGGTCCAGATATCCTCCGTGCTGATCTCGGTGCTGTCCGAGCTCGGGCGCATCTGGTGAATCACGAAGACCCAGCTCTCCGGATCGGCATCCGCGGGCGCGGCCGGCGCGATGTACACGTCGACGTCCTCGCCATCGTTGCCGAGCACGCCGTCGATGAAGCCGTAGTCGTACTTCATGATCGTCGATCCGGCCGTGCCGTCGGGCTGGACCCAATGGCGAACAGACCCGACTGGATTCTCAACCACGACGGTGAAGCCACACACCTGGCGAAATTCATTAAGGCTCTCGCCGTCGAGATCCCAGTCGAACCGCTGCGCCGTGATTGCATCGCCGCGCGCCGTGGCGGCGGACGCGAGCAAGCTCGGAAGAGCCTCGAGCAGCGGCTTCACAACTTCGCGCATGCGATGCACGATGCCGGTGAGCGCAGCGCCGTACGATGTCTCGACCGCCTTCGGCCACTGCGTTCTCGGAACCCTTCTTCGCCGAGCTGCGGTCCCGATCGTGCGATGCATGTGCAGCATCGCCGCCGTCTGCTTCGCCGCGTGCGACGGCGCCGCGTCCCGTCGCGCACGAATCGATCGCGCGGCCGCGTCGTGCAGCTCGACCGCGTCCACGGATTCCGGCGATAGGCCGTGCAGCACGTCGTCGCCTTCGATCAACGGCACGATTAGCCTCCGGACGGGCCGTTGGCGCTCGAACCACGCGGCTTGATCATGCGTTGGTGCGCGATCACAGGGACGGTCTTACCGCTGATCGGGCCCGGCGGCTTAGGCGTCGGAGGAGCTGAGGATCGCATCCCAGGATCCGCAGGCGTGCCGGGCGGCGCGGTCTGTGCGGCCTTGTCATCTGTCGCCGCCGCCGGCGGAGCTCCTCCGGCCGCAGGCACGTATCCCATCGCCGCGAGCGCCGCAGGATCGGGCGTCGCGTCGAGCTCGGCTTGCTGCGCATTCCAAGCGTCGTCGTCGAGCGTGATGGTGTTGTTGTAACCATCGCCGGCCCAGCGGCCGCGCACCTCTTCGTTGGTTAGCGTCTGGCGATCGAGATACGAGCCGTCCGACTGCGCGTGCAGCCAGCGCGTCTCCGCGACCTCTTTCTCCGTCGGCGTCCAGAGCGGATTCCACTCGGCGCTCCAGATCTCCGGCTCCTTGCCATCGAAGGGACCGTCGATCTGCAGGATGAGGAAGCGATAGCACTCCTCGAGCAGCGGCGTGACTTCCTGCTCGGCGCCGCGAACGCGGTCATACATGAACTCGCGATCGCCTTCGCTCGAGGAGTCGAGGCCACTCGAACTCTCGCCGAAGAGCAACGCGATCGGAAGATCGGCGGCGAACGCCAGCCGAGCTTTGAAGCGATCGAGGATATCGGGGAAGCCCGACATCGGCGTCTGTTCGCGCGAGAAGGAGTCCTTCGCGTCGATGACTACCATCTTCATGAAGGAGCGAATCAGGTCGATCTGTGCGAGGCGATCGCGAGCGATGCGATCCTGATCTTGGATGATCAGGTTGCCGAGGCCGTCGATCTTGAGCACGGCCTGAGCGAAGTCCTGCATCAGCGATGCGGCCGCGCCCCACGTGAGACCGAAGTCCCGGATCACATCGCGGATCGCGGTGATGCAGTTGTCGCCCCAGCCGTATCGATTGCCGGCTTGATGGAGGCGGCTGACCTTGATGCCCTGGAAGATCACGAGGCGGCTCTCGTGGATGATCGCCATCGTCTGCTCGGACGGCTGGCCGCCTGCGAGCACGGGCACGAAACGATACGTCTCGGGCTGTCCGAACTTCGGATTGGTGAGGTCCGTGTACCAGGTCACCGGGTAGAGTTCGCGCGGCTCGAGGACGTGGAAGGCGAGCACCTTCGTGATCGCCGTCGGATTGAGCGGCTCGCTCAGATCGCCTTGAGCTCCATCGATCACCGGGAAGAGAGCTCCGCCGCCGTAGGCTCGCTTGAACTCGAGCGCTTGACGGAATCGAACATCGAGCTGGAGCTGCTCGGCCTGCGCGCAGATTTCCTCCGCAGCTTCCTGATCGTCGGGGACCTTGATCTTGTATCCCGGCCGCATCATCTCGCGCGGAAGGATCTCGATGATGCGCTTGGTCACGTCGTCGCCGAGCCATTGCTCGCGCACTTCGAGATCGGTCATCGGGAACCACGACATGAAGCCGCCGCTTCGCTTGTCGAGCTTGGTTCCTAGCCCGGTGATGACGTTCCCCCAGCCGTCGTTCCGCTGAACGTTCCGGCTTCGCGCGTCCATCCGTCCGAGCAGGCGGCCGATCCAAGACATGAAGCGACCCTAACACGGCGAGGATCGCCGTCACATGGGGTCCTATTTACCAGCGCGCCGCGAGCTTCGCAGCGTTCGCGACCTGGAGCTCGCGCAGCGCATACACCATCGCGTCGACCTGATCGTCGTGCTTCGCGTCTGGGCTGAAGGTCGTCACCTCGTCGATCCACACGTTGATCCACGGCGCGTGCGCCGGCAGCACGATCGCGCCGCTCGCACAGATCGGTTCGACCGTCGCGGCACGCGCGAACTTCCCGCCCTCCGGCTTCACCGCGATGATGCCCGGCATCTCGCGCATCAGAGTGTCGAGGACCGCGTGGCCGTTCGCGGCTTCTTCAACGAGGCATTTCGCGAACGGGAAGCGAGAGCGCATCTCGCGGAGCGCCTTCGCGGTCTCGGTGTAGCCCTCTTGCTTGCGCCACTGATCGATGAGGTAGCGATCGCCGCCGAGCGAACCCCACACCTGGATGACCGCGTAGTCGGACTTCGTGCCGGCCTTGAACGATGCATCGAGCGTGATGACCATCGCGTTGAACTTCTCGGGCAGGATCGTCCAGCGGCGCTCGAAGTAGGCCCGCTTGAACATCGAGCTCGAGTCGTCGTGCGGCCGCTGGAGATACTGCGCGGCGAAGGCCGTCGGGCCGAGGTCGATCCGCAGCGCATCGAGCGCGCTGTTGCCGAGGAGCTTCCACAGCGGCTCGCCGACCTTGCGGGTGTCCCTCCACACCAGCTCGCCCAGGTCATCGTAGAGCTCGCACGGCTCGATGCCTTCCTCGAGCACGGCGGGCAACGTGAGGATCTTCCAGTTGCGTTCGATCGGAAGCGACATCGGATCATCGACGATCAGACGCTGCCCGATGATGACGCGCGGATCGTTCTCGGGATCCTCGAGGCGCGACGGAAGCATCGTGCCGATCCACTCGAGCGCCTCGCGCTTCTTCGGCGTGCTGTGCACATCGCCGCCGGCGAGAGCGTCGTCGATCACCTGGAAGGTGCATCGCTCGCCCATCGACTTGCCGCCCGGCGAGACGATCATCCGGCGGCCGCCGCTCGAGAACCAGTAATCGTCTCCTCGGTTGGCGTCGTCTCGGATCGTCCAGACGTTGCCGGTGAGTTCGCGATACCACCGAGAGGTGATGAGGTCCCGGCAGCGCCGACTATCGCGAACGGCGAAGCCGTGCGAGTAGGAGCCGCACATCACGCGCGCCGCGCCGCCGAGCCGGAGCTCGAGCCAGGCCGGGAAGCTCACGACGCCGAGCAGACTCTTCGAGACGCCCGGAGGGCAGGCGATGCCGAGCCGGCGGATCCGCTTGTCACCGACGGCTTGGAGCGCAGCGGTGATCGCGGTGAAGGCGATGCTCTCGGCGAGCGGCCGCGTCGGCTCCATGATCGGCCACGCCTCGCGCGAGAACCACGCAAAGCTGCGGCGGCCGAGCTCCTTTCGCGCAGCGAGTTGGAGCTGGGCCAGCTTCGTCGCCGAGATCTTCGCCGTAGCGACTGCCATCCTCAGCTCAAGCTAACACGCAGCCGCGCGCCGGCGCCGCGCGACATCTGCTCCAAGGTCCTCCGCGACAGGTACACTTCGGGGATGCTTTCAATCCTCGCGCTCATCGCTTTCGTGATCGGCCTCGTCGTCTTCTGCTCGGCCGAGAAGACAATACCGAATGAGCTCGGGAAGATGATGATGTGGTGCGGCTTCCTCGTGCTGCTCGCGCTCGCCGGAGGCTGGCACGCCTATCCGCTCCGGTGATAGCTTCGCGGCATGTCCAAAGGATTTCAGAAGTGCGAGCCCAACGAGTTCGGCGTCCTCCAAAGCACCTACATTTGCGAGGCTGAAGGATGCGATTGCGAATTCAAGATCACGCCAGCGCCGACTCCGGTGAATGAATATCCGATGTACTGCGGCGGCAAGGGATGCATCTCGCGCACGTACGGATCGACGGACGGCCCGCACGCACCAGCTTACGAACCGTGGACGCCGTCGAAGTGGTCGGGCGCGGCGTCGCCATTCGCAGCCGATAGCCCAGCCGCTACCTGAACTGGAGGGCGAGCATCGTCTCGCCGTCGCACACGTGCTCGACTGGTTCGCCGCCGATTGGAAGCTCGCCCTTCACTGCGGCCAGTGTTTAGCGAGCGCGTTCTGGGCCGTCTTCAACGCGACGTCCTTGTTCATGACGCGACGCGCGTGCTTGAACTCGCGATCCAGATAGCCGAGCGCATCGGATAGCGTAGGGCCCGAGCTCGAGGGCTCCGGCGACGGAGCGGGCGGCGCGGGGACAGGCGTCGGTCCCGGAGGAGCAGGCGGCGCCGGCGGGTTGACGATCGGCTGGACGTTGCCGCCCATCGCGTTGAAGGCTGCGATCAGATCGCCCCAGGCCACGCCATCCGGCGACTTCTGGATCGCAGCGACGAGCTGATCCTGGTTGAGGTGCACGAGGAACTCGCCGCCGGCGGAGTCGATGTTGTACTTCGCGAGCGCCTTCCACGTCTGCTTCCCGTAGAGACCCCACGTGTCGATCCAGACACCATCGGTGTCGTAGTCGACGATCTGATAGCAGTGGCCGTTCTCGTCGTTCGGCTTGCCGGCGACGTCCCACTTGAATCCATCCGCACTCGGGAACGGACTGATCCACGCATCGGGCAAGCTCGTGCCGAGGTCCCCGACCTCGAAGAGATAGATCGCAGTCATCACCTCGTTCTTGTCCGCGGCGTTGATGGAGACCCAGCCGACGTCCTTCGAGCCGTCGGCGTAGCCGACCTGCACGCCGTCGTTCGCGGCGACGGTCATGTCACAGCCCTGATCCGTCGAAGGATCCTTCGGATCGTAGCCGCCGATGCGCTCGTACTCGGTGAGGATCTGATCCTTCGAGTAGACGAACGGCGAGCCTGTCGAGAACCCCGTGAGTTCGCCGATGCGATGGCCGCGGCCTGCGATCACGCAATCGCCGAGCGTGTCGTTCAGGAACATCTCGCGCAGAGACTTGTCCGCCTTCGCGCGGCGATTCGTCGTCGCCGGAAGATCGATCGCGGTCCGCAGGATGTTGCGGAGCTTCACTGCGTGCGCTGGATGCTTCGGCCGCTTGCGACCGCCGAGCACGATGTTCCTGTTCAGATGCGGTGCATGAACGATGTGGGGCATGGCTCGGAGCCTACGCTCGCGAGAGCTGCGCCCACAAGAGGAGGATTGACTCGGCTGGAACCGCTCGGCCACGAGATGGCATGTCGCAACGGCCCGGCTTGTTAGCGGCATGGCATGTCGCAACGGCCCGTGCAGTTCTCGGATCGCGGAGGCATGTCGCATCGTCCAGCCGAGCGTTGACATGGCCAGTCGCGAGGAGCCGAGAAGAATCGACTCTGATCGGCTTGTCGCAGTGGAGCGCAGGAGATCGAGTAAAAATGGCTCGTCGCAACGATGCGATCCGAAGTTGCTTGGCTTGTCGGCTGAGATCGAGTTCGCATGTCGCTCCGAGCTGGCGTTCGCTTGAATAGGAACGTCGCGTCGACACGATAGGTGGGTTAGCGTTGCAACGTCGCTCCGTGAGGAATTGGCTCCAACCGGCATGTCGCGGAGGTCGAGCTCGAGAAGATCTGATCATGCTTGTCGCGCTGCGTGGAACTGGCTCTGCTCGTCACGCGGAGCTGGCCGGAATGGGAGTGCATGGAATAGGCTCGTCGCTCTGATGTCGCCAGGGTCGCAACGGCATGTCGCACAGGACTCGCTCGCGCCGCACCGACTCGGCCGGCCTTGTCACCGAGGCTCGAGATAGACGAGGCATTGCCAGTCGCCGTGGACGGTCGTGAACAGAATAGGCTTGTCGCTCCGGATCGGTGAGCGTCGACTCGGCTCGTCGCGGTGAGTCGAACGGGGCAGAGCGCGAGACGTGAACGCTTGGGTCGAATAGTCGCGCGGAATAGAACGGCGACGGGGCGACTTGTCGCTCTGGTTGGATTTTATTCGAGCGGGAACGTCGCGCTGGCGGAGATAGACAGCGCTCGGTTGGTCGCGCAGGTTATGGTCGAATAGCGTGGGCCCGTTCCGTCGCGCAGGCGAGCACGGGATCGCAGTGGGTGGGCCTGAGACGGATTGTCGCTTCGGAACGAGATGTCGATGAATCGCGACGAGACGTGTCGGCATGTCGCCGTGGATCGGGCCCGAGCGGCTTGTCGCCTCGGCGCGCCGCGGCGTGCAGGTGCTCGAATAGGAACGGCCAGTCGCCGCGGGACGGACGGATCATGACAGTCGCGTCGCCGTGATGGGAGAAGACGCGTGTCGCAGCGGCATGTCTCTGCGAATCGATTCGATACGGATGGATACGTCACGCAGGCGCGAACCAAGCTGCACCGATCTTGACCGTCGCTCCGGCTCGGAAGGAAAAGACAGGGCTGGTCGCCTCGCGTCGATCAGCGTCGGACCGTCCCGTTGGCTTCGGATGAGAAGGCTGAGATCGAACCGTCGCGCTGGAAAGAGTCTGCTCGCGTCGGCTTGTCGCGAGGGCGACGGAAGGGCTGAGCTCATTTGTCGCGGCGGCTCTGCTTCACCGGAAAAGGCCAGTCGCGATGAGAGGAGCGAACTCGAGAGGTTCAGAATAGTCGCGAAGGCGCAGCTCGAGGACGCGCAGACAGCCGCTTCGCTCTGTCGATGCCTGGCAAGGCAACGCTCGTCGCATGGATGTGCGGAGAAGTGGAACCGACAGTCGCATCGGAGCGGATCGTCTCGCGCAGAGCTTGCCCGTCGCGTTGTCCACGAGAAGGCCAGGAAAGAATTGAATCGTCGCAATGGCACGCGATGATCGGACCAGAAAGGGGTAGTCGTAACGGCAAGGCCAAGCGTTCGTAGGACCGTCGCAAGGAGCCGAGGCGGAATCGATAGTCCCGCGGGGAAGGCGAGCTCCGGCTGTGCGGGTCGCAACGGCTTCAGATGGTGGTGCTGGCGTTCGCTCGTCGCTACAACTCGGCGGGATCGGATGGGGGCTGCGACGGACTGTCTTCCGCCTGCATCCCGACCACTATCATGAACCGCGGCCGCTTGGCCAACGCAGATCGCAACGTCAGGATCAGCATCACGAGCTCGTCGCGTGCTCGTTGTCCGCGCTGGCTCATCGACTGCCGGGGAGGCATTTGGACGATCGCGATCGAGTCGCGGGTCTTCTTCGACATCATCTCCGCACCGTTCCGAGCTTCGCGTGGATGAGGAGGTTCTCGGCAAGCCAGCGGCGCGACTCGAGATCGCTCTCTGACGAACTCGCGCTCCTGCCGTCATAGCTCGCGCGGATCCCGCGCTCGTCAGCGCGGCCGTGCTCCGCGAAGAAGGCTTCGACATCGCCATCGGAAAGCTTCAGCACGACGAACGGGCACTCCGCGGCGTGCGGTTCGCCCGGCTTCGCATTGCACCACTGGTTGTGCATGCAATCGCCTTGATGGATCGTGGTGATCGGCATCTGGTCTTTCACGTGAGGTCGACAACATGGCCGACCTTGATATGGAAGTGCGCGTTGCATCCTCCGTTGATTTGCACCGATGAGCTGCCGGCAACTAGTGTCACATCGTCGAATGACGATCCATCCATGCTCCATCGCCCGGGAATCGGTGTCACCGTCTGCGGCACGTGCGGCTGCCAGATGATGACGGAGTGCACGCCGATGTCCGAGCCTCCGTTCTCGAGCCAGCACTTCGGACAGGAGAAGCGCATTCCATCTGCGTCGGCCCATGGAACATCTTCGGTCCAGCCGACAGGATCAGCGCGTCCGCAGGTGTGCGGGTCGAGAGCTGCCAGCGGAATCGGAATGCTCACGCGCTGGTGTCCTCGCGTCGGAATGATTGAAGATCTGATACGACGTATCCGGCGGCAGCATCGAGAGCGCGCCACTTCTTCGCGTTCTTTCGATTCGTATCTGAACGATGAATCCACTCGCCGCTGTGATCCTGAACCCACCAGACATACAGCCGCGGAACGGGCTGCCTCACAGGATTTTGTCCGAGATGCAGCCGGCCGCGTCCTGCAACGACCAGTAGAGATCCGGCGATCGCAAGCCACTACCTTGAAGCAGCGCCGTCCATTCATCGGCGTTCGATGGAGCGAACGGCGGCGGCCGCGTGCGCACCTTATCCATCCAAAGCGAGACATCGCCCAGCGATGAACTCGACACAACCGCGCGCAGATAGATCGCGCACAGCACGAGCTGTTT
>Ga0193727_1000122_pt1 | contig 25130 bp, 26 predicted proteins | sample H2c2metaG_FD_143051 | JGI IMG/M metagenome (GOLD analysis project Ga0193727, IMG submission 143051) | Soil microbial communities from a riparian zone of the East river system, Colorado, United States - H2c2 | ecosystem: Environmental > Terrestrial > Soil > Riparian zone | place: USA: East River...
TTCTTCATGAACCGCGTCTCGCTTTAAAGCAAAAGGTGTGCGTGAGCAACGATTTAAGTTTCCGGCGGTGAGATCATGATCCGCGCCAGAACAGCGCGCTGCGCGGCAACCAGCTCCGCGATGCCTTTGCGACCGAGCGCGAGCATTTCGTCCAGTTGCGCTCGCGCAAAGGTCGCTTCCTCACCGGAGCCTTGCACCTCCACGAATTCGCCGTCCTCTGTAGCCACAAGACTAAAATCAACGGTAACAAGCTTGTCCTCTTCATAGTTAAGATCGACGATGGCGCGCCCGTCGAGAACGCCGGCGCTGACCGCGGCCACCAATTTTCGCACCGGCGGCACATCGATCTTTTTTTCCCTCCCAAGTCTCCGGCAGGCCATCGCGACCGCTAAACTTGCCCCGGTAATTGCTGCGGTGCGCGTCCCGCCGTCGGCTTGCAAAACATCGCAATCTACCCAAATCGTGCGTGACCCCAGCTTTTCAAGATCGATAACCGCTCGCAGCGATCGACCAATCAAACGTTGGATCTCCGTGCTGCGGCCATCGAGTCGGCCTTTGGTAATGTCGCGAGGTTTTCGCGTCTGCGTCGAGTACGGGAGCATCGAATATTCCGCAGAAAGCCAGCCGCCGGTAACCCCCTGCTCTTTCATCCAGCGGGGAACGTTTTCCTCAACCATCACGCCACAGATAACGCGCGTGTTTCCCATCGAGGCGAGCACCGAGCCGCTTGCATGCGGCGCGATGTTCAACTCGAAACTGACCGGGCGAATTTGATCCGGCAACCGGCCATCGCTGCGATTCATGACGCCAAACTAGGCGCTCCAGCGGCTGACGCTACCATTTATCGCGGCCTTTGTGCGCGCGTCGTCCGAAAGGCAGATAGAAGAGCACAACCATCTCGCTCGTGGCGGGAGTGATTCGCAAGCCGGAGGCTTGCGCTACATGTGAAGCAATCCTGGGAAGTAAGGTCATGGCTCCATCGTCTCAATAATCGTCGACTGGCTCGTTTTCCTTTTTCTTTTCCCCGAATTGCCTCCAGGGCTGTCGCGGCTTAACCTGAAAGAGGAGTACTAGCATTTGACAGCGGGCGATAGCATTCATCACGTCGGAGCCGCACAATGAATCTCAAAAATTGCAAACTGGTCGACCTATCGAAAATAACGGACCCGGAAGGCAATCTCACGCCCATTGAAGGTGGTCGACATGTGCCGTTCGAGATCAAGCGGGTTTTCTACCTTTATGATGTTCCTGGAGGTGCTACTCGGGCAGGCCATGCGCTCAAGACTTGTCAGCAGTTTATTATTGCGATGTCGGGGAGTTTTGATGTTATGCTTGATGACGGTACGGATACTAAGCGATACCACCTTAATCGTTCCTATACGGGCTTGTACGTTCCGGCTCTAATTTGGCGCGAGCTGGAAAATTTTTCCTCCGGGTCGGTGTGCACTGTCCTCGCCTCCGAAGTGTACGACGAGAAGGGTTACTATCGCGACTATGAGGAATTCCGGAACGCAGTTCGATAGCGAGTTGTGAGGCTAGAATTGTTATTAGTGCGCGGTAGAACCGCGCGGATCCCACTTGTTACATGCATCGATCACCTGACGGATTTCCGTCTCTTTTAAAAACGGGTGAATAGGAAGGGAAAGTTCTTCGCCGGCAAAGCGAAGGGCGTTGGTCGGCTCAAAAGGGACTTCGAATCGAGTGTTTTTCGTGAGAGCCTGTTGCTCGGGGATAATGCGAGGATAGTGGATGGCCGTTTCAATGCCCACCTCCCGCAGATTTTCGCGCAAACTGTCGCGCATACCTTCGCCGACCAGGATGGGAAATAGATGCCAGACAGGGTCGGCACTGGTCGAAGGCGGGCACATTTGTATTAAGGGATTGCGGATTACATCGAGATAGAGCCGAGCCGTTTTTCGCCTCACGGCTGTCCACGCCTCAAGGTTGGGAAGCATGGCATCGCGAAGAATAGCCGCGTGGAGTTCGTCAAGCCGGGAGTTGCTCCCTAGCTCGTCATGAACGTAGTGGTCCGACTGTCCGTAGTTTCGCAGCACCCTTGCTTTGCCTGCAACCTCCTCATCGTCTGTTAAAATAGCGCCGCCGTCGCCAAGTGCGCCCAGATTTTTAGTCGGATAAAAACTTGTGGCTGCCAGTTGTCCAACCGTGCCGACGGAAAGACCGCTGTGCGATGCGCCAATTGCTTGAGCGCAATCTTCCACTATAGAAAGGTCGAAATCGTCCTTCAGTTTTCTTAGCTCATTCATGTCAAGCGCGTGCCCGTAAAGATGAACTGGAACGAAATGCCGAATTTCAGGATCCCGCTCAAGCAGTTCGCGACACTGACCCAGGTCGATTTTCCCGCTCTCGTCGACATCGACAAAGACCGGAACGCCGCCCGCGCGAATGATAGCAAGTGTTGTCGCAAAGGCAGAGAGCGGTGTGGTCAACACCTTGCCGCCATGGCACAATCCGAGACAACGTAATCCGATCTCAATAGCATCCATACCGTTGGCGACACCAACTGCGTGCTCAATTCCCCACTCTTTTGCGAGCGCGGCTTCGAACGCTTGAACTTGCTCGCCCAAAATATAGCGGCCACTTTTCCCTACCCGACGCACCGCATTCACCACCGGCTGCTCTATCGCAAGCCAACGGCGCTGGAAATCATTTTGCGATATCATTGAAAGCAGATGAAAAACAATCGGGCTATCTTAGCCCCTCAAGGTAGACGAACATAAGTCCTTCGGCCATTCGGTATAGTCCGAAAAAGGTTTCTCAAAGCACCTTCGCTGACAGGAAACGTGAATGCTGTGCAGATGTGCCAGACGGCGACCCCAATCATTCCGATCCCCGTTCAGCAGCAAGTTAAACATCGCCAATGATCAGTATCGCCGTGGCTATTATCGCTCCGACAAGTCGAAGCGAATCATGACTCAAAAACGTTGGTACGGGTGAGAATCTTTAGAATAGAGCCTAAACTTTGGGCCTTTACTTTCAACGCGAATCTCATAATTTCCCAGAAGGAGGTATATATGTTCAAAAACAAAGCTTATTTTCTGGCGTGCATCGTCATAACCGCTCTTATTTGTTCATCACTGCCGACGCAAGCGGCCATTCCATATCAGAGCCTGAACAACAATTACGGCGTGTCTGGCGGCAACGTTAATGATATCACCAATGCGTTCTGTTGTAGCGGCACCCTTGGCTCGCTGGTGAAGAATGTGACGTCAACCGGTACCACGTATTACATCCTCAGTAATAACCATGTCTTAGCACGCCAGGATCAGGCTGCGATCGGCGAAGATATTTCACAGCCCGGTTTGATCGACAACAGTTGCCGGCGACCACGGATTGTCGCGGATTTCACGAAAGCGGTTCGACTCGGCAATAATGTCGACTGTGCTATTGCTGCCCTCCGTCCGAACACAATGGTTACGACCGGTTATATCCAAGGTATTGGAATACCTAGCAGCACGACCGTGAATCCGACTGTTGGAATGGCGGTCCAGAAAAGTGGACGTACGACTGGACGTACCACCGGAACAATCGGCTCAATCAATACGAGCGTGAACGTGCGGTATCAGATTCGCTGTGGGCAAGGGAAAAAATATGTCATTAGCTATAGGAACCAAGTGCTGATCAACAGTAGCAGTTTCAGCGCCGGCGGTGATTCTGGCTCCCTTATCGTTACAAATAATTCAAATAAAAATCCAGTAGCGCTTCTGTTTGCCGGAAGTAGCACGACCACTATCGCTAACCCAATCAAGGAAGTTCTCAGCAAGCTCAGCACAGCGTTCGGAAAGGCTGTAACCTTTGGGGCCACCAGCGCCGCAACTGCTTCGGTTAGCACAATTGACGCGCAGGCATTTCAACTCCCGGAACAAGCGCTTGATCATGCTGGCAGGGTACTGGAGCAGAACCGTCACGATTTGATGTCGAAACCAGGGGTGCTTGGCGTTGGTCTTGGAGCGCTTGAGGATAATTCGCAAGCAGCGGTAATTGTTTATGTGGATAAAACAAGTTCAGCAAAACCGCAATTGCCCGAACGAGTCGATGATGTCCCCGTTCGCGTAATATTCACCGATCCATTTATCGCCTTTTAGTCCTTTAAATCCGTGCGATCCGACCGCGGATCGCCGGATTCGTCCAACGCACGGATTAATTTGTCACGCGCTTTTAACGGCGAACTCGATACGAGGGACCAACTATTGGAATGGAGGAGTTCATTACGTATGGCCATTCAAATTGGGGTTGAGGAACGCGCATATTATCGCGTTCGCGATTGGCGTCGACATTCCGCTTAGACGGAACAAAGAGGTGAAAGAGTAGCATTAATATCTTTTTCATAATTTTTTCAAATGACTTCGAGGCGCGACACGATTTTGGCCGTGTCGTAGCCGCCCCGAATGCTGTCGGGGTCACCGCGGAAGCGTGCAATTTCACAACTCCTTAAACTCGCCTGCGTGTTCGTGCGGCTCGATCACGTTGCCCGATTCATTGTAAACGCGAATCACGGCATTGTGTGAGCGGCTGAAAAAACTTTGCGTAGCTGATTGCATCTGGCTCGCCGTAACGTCATTCCCGTTGCCGCTTACGTGACTGTCGTAGAATGACCGTCGTTTTCGGTCGGCTGTTATTTCTCATTGGAAGGACAAAGCTCACGGCAAGCCGTCGTATTGCTGTGGCTCCAAACTGCCGCGCGATAACCAGTTCCCAGTCAGCGGCCAACCAAATTTGCGTTATGGTTGCATTTTGCGCATTTCGACTTAAAGGGAGAGCGCTCTAGTGAACGTCGAGGTCGCGCCCACGTCGTTCTTCAGCGAAAGCGCCTCCTGATTGAAGGCCAGGATGGTGCTAGAAGTCATGCCGTTCTTCACACGCACATCCTCCGCACTGGTGATTTTCAAAATGATGGTCTTGCCATTGATGGCCCACGTGCCGCGAATCGTACCGGTTACGCCCTGGGAAAGCGTGTCGCTGATGAACCCCTTGGGCCGCAACTGGGCGACGAAGCTGCCGTCCGCGCTGAAGGTAATCGACTCTTTCATGTCGCCCACGGTGCCCAGCCAGTTGCCAACGATTTTCGCGCTATACTCTGCCTCCGCGACTGGTTTGGCCGGCGTGCAGGCCGAAACACCCAAGGCCAGTGCCAGCAACGGGCCAAGCCGCTTAATGATGAAGTCAAGTTTCCTCGGGATCATTTCTTTTCATTTATGGGTTGTCGGTTTGTGATCGTGGTCCGGTTCCGGTCTCTCACCGTTGGGCTGACGCCGTGTTCCAAGAACATTCCTCGTTCGAATAAACAACAAATACCAGGCTTAGTCCCGTGTCAGTATCCTAGCGATAGCGGGACCACCAGCGTTCGTAAGGATAGTATTCTGCGGCATTGGAAATGATCTTGCGAACGTCAACCGCACCTGCAACTACCCGGTCCCAGTCGTTGCGAAGCTCGTCGCGCGACCAACCGTATTTATGACCCATTCCAAAACGGTTATCTTTGGGTTTGAGTTCCGTTGCAAGCTGCGCGTGGCGATTGTACGTCTGTTCAAAATTGAGGTATTTATAATGCAACAGCAGAAGTTCGTCCCGCTGAGGGACGCGAACATTGCCGATGGGATTCGCGGTATGCCGGCCGACTGAAAAGTTGATCTCCTCAATTTCCGCTGGCTTGAAGATACTGGGCTTCATCATTTGGGTCCAAGGCGCGCCAAAAAAACGAGACTGACAAAGCGTTTCTCCAGTAGCCGGGACATCCTCGCTGATCATTTGGAATCCGAGCGCGGGAATCAATGTAATGCCTTCGTCGCTGCAGATATCTATATACTGAAGCATTGATGGGTGAAACAAATGCTCATCGATATCTGTGACAATGACCCAATCGGCTGCGCCGCGACTTTCTTTCCAGCAATGGTTCGAAAGCGATTGCTCCGAAAACGCGAAAGACTCTGTATCTGACCAGACGAACTGCCGCACCTCCACGTTTTGGCGGTCCGCCAAGAGAGATAAAGTGCTATCGGTCGAGCCGTCGTCGAAAAGAACATAGTGATCCACGAACGGATCGTAATGCCGGAAGAAGAACGGGAGCATGAACTCGTCGTTCCAGCACTCCGCGTACAACCGAATACTCACGACCGAATTAGACCCTGGGACCAAGCTCGAGATGGCGGCTATAGTCTGCCGATTTCCGCGCGAATGTCGTGGCTCCCACAAGACGGGCATCCGTGAACCGAGGGGGTAAGATTTGCTCTATGACAAGGCGCCGGTGCCCATCGTGTTTTTCGGCATATTCACGAGGCTTCGTATTCCGCAAAACGATAATGCCACCAGGCTTCAAAAATGGCACCCAACTGTCGAAAGCTTCCCGCGCGCCGCGTGGAGACTGGTCGCCATCGAGTAAGAGCAGATCAATTGGAAGTTCCCAAGTCGCCGCGACCTCAGCCGCTCGCCCCTCGTGCACGTGTACCCAGCCGCTAAGGCCAGCCTTCCGGATATTCGCTTCGAAGTGATCTCTGAGCGACCCGCCTCCGAGTGAAGCAATGATATCCCGGTAATACGGCACGGAAAAAGCGTCCCCGGAGCAGTCAAAGGGATCCACCGAATGAACCTTGCCTGAGCCTTGCACGCATCGCGCTCCAGCTAAGAGTACTGTGCAGCAGCCAAGGAACGCTCCGATTTCAACAATAACCGCGTCCTTGTTTAGAGAAAAACTGGCGCGCGCCAGCTCCTCCGCGTCCTCATTTCGCGTCCATCCGGGAATCGTGGAGGAGATTTGGATATACTCTTGCAAGTTCGCCGTAACAATCATAAACGGATTATCGCTGGTCGCACAACGGCACGAGGCCACTTGAGGCGGGCAGACAGCGCAAAATATCTCGGTTGCGCTACGCCACAAGTGAAAATACAGCGTAGCCCACTCCGCGAATTCCCTCGCGATCAAGAGCGCGCCCTGGCCCTGTTATTTGAATCGAAGCACTGTTGCTTTTTTCGGAAGGGGCGGGCTACCACGCGTTGCAGGCGCAGCAAACTTGACAGACGTACGGTTGCCACCTAGCTAGACTACCGAGAAAATAATGCCCCTATCTGAAAGGTCTGAGGCATGAGCGAGGATCCGCCAGTTGATAGGACCGTTAGTTTTTGATGATCAGAAACTTGGCGGCCGAGGGTCAGACAAATATTCGCTCAGAGCAAGTGATAGAAAAACCGCGGCGGACCGCGACTTCGGAAAGATAAATACCCCTTCAGCAAATGCTGAATAGAATTCCCGAGATAGCACGCGAGCAGCTCCTGCCTAGCGCGATCGTAGCCATCGCGACCGGCGGCGACAGCGGAATTGTCACACTTCCCTGGTCGCAGCCCCGGCATTTTCCTCAAACGGAACCTGACGGCATTGGCAAATTTTGCGGAAGGCCTGGGCCAATGTACAATTCGAGAGCCGGCGTAGCTACAACGTAGTCGACAGATGGGACAAGACCCTACCAGACGTCACTCCAAAGAAATAGTTCCAGCCGGCGTGCGCATAGCATTCCGAGATTTGTGGAAAGAAATAAGAATCGCGCGTATCGTTCTCGCCTCGGCGCCCAAGTTTAAAGCGCTGCGGGGCAAGCGCGCCCTGCGCGTCCATCTCGGCTGCGGGACAGAAATAAAACCGGGCTGGGTCAACATTGACTTGCAACTCAAGCCACCAGTCATTCATAAGGATGCCGCGCCTGAGACTATCTATATTAACCACGATCTGCGGCGCGGATTGCCCCTCGAGAAGGGAGCCTGCGCCATGATTTATTCCTCTCACTTTTTTGAACATCTTGAATACAGCGATGCTGTTGCGCTCTTGCACGACTGTTATGAGGCGCTAGCGCCTGGCGGCGTCTTTCGAGCAGCTCTGCCAAATTTTCGAGACGCTTTTAAAGCATATCTGCGAGGCGACTGGGAGCCCTTTGCCATTCTCGACACTTACAAGTTGATGCCGCCCATGAAGCCAAGCATTAAGACATTGACGGATTACATCACCTACTGCGTTTACCAATATGGCGAACATAAATGGATCATGGATGAACAGAAGATGACCGTGCTCCTTAGCGATATTGGCTTCAAGTCCGTCGCCCTTAGTTCATTCCGCGAAGACGTCGATCCTCCGAACGAAGTACGCAGAACGGGCTCATTCTACATCGAAGCGATCAAGTAGCATCGTCAGTTAGGATTGGCGCGCAGCAATTGCTTCATTCTTTTAGCCTAAGGGCCTGCGAAAGACCGCGTGCGAGGCCTCGGGAAAAATTGCCGATTCACGTGTTCGTCCACCGAAGAAGTCATCCACAGCGCGTCTTACTCCAAGGAAGTTTGCTTTGCTTTGAGGTCGTTCCTCGTCATTCGGAAACCAGTAATCGTGCACCAGTAAGTAACCACCAGGTTGGATCTTCTCCCAAAAGAACTCACAGCAAAATCGTGTCGGCCTTTCCAAGTCGCAGTCCACTCCCCGGCGGGGCTAGGGCAGTCTATCTCGGTTGCGCCGTCGCGACAAGCGAAAATGCAGCGGAGACTACGCCGCGAATTACCGCAGTCTCTGTATTTGGATAGGCGGATTTCTAGTCGAAAAGCGTCGCCGTCGTCTGAGTTCCTCCTTTATTAAATCGTCCCCCGCTACTAACGCAGAGAGACCGAGCAGGGCCCCTGACCGCTAACGCTAGTCGTTACGCCGGCATCGGAAGTGTTCGCATATCCTGCGTTATTGCAGCCTTGGGTCAATGAAGTGTGCCGTCTGGCGCATGCTTTGGTCTGCCTGCTGTGCTTCAACATTCTCGGTCGATAAGATCACGTCGTGTTGTCCCCAGGCAGGAGCGAACTCGGCGTCCCACTCGGATGTTACATTGTCGCGAAGCGAGCGTTCGGCGCAAAGCGTGATCGCACCGGTATCAGCGCTCACAATCTTAACCTTAAAGCTGACCAATCCCCGGGCAACATTACTCGTTCCTATGGTTGTTTTAAAGCGCGAATGACCAGTAAGGTTAAGTCGCATACACACACTTGCAGCCGGTGACCCCGGGGGGTTCGGTGTAAGCTGGATGCCCGTGTACCCAAACCTAAAGAAGCCTAGCCTATCCTTAGCATTTGAGAGAGTAAACGCCCGCGTTTGAGGCGACGACGCAATTAAATGGAGCGTGGTTACGGGCGGAGGCAAACGACGGAAATCCGCTAAACGGTTGCTGAAGATCACAACCGGTCCATGATTACGCCGCTCAAACTCCGCCTCCGGCAGCGCAGATGTCAGCTTTTCTGCATCCCCAGCTTGCCAACCCTGACCTCCCGGTCTCGTAATGAAAGTCGCGGTCTTCTCAAGCCAATCAGGGCGCGGTCTCAGCAAGGTATCGACCCGACCTGCATGGCTGGAACACTTGATCAAATCGACTCCGTCCCAACCATGTTTTTCGAGGATATCGGTTATTGTGTAGCCGACAACCCTGTCCGCGCTCGGGCCAGCATTGGCCTGCCTGAAATACAAACCCCAGTCTCCGTAACTGCAATCGGCGAATGTGAGTTCCGCTCGTTCGTGCCAAACTGCGGCCGGAAAGCAGCGGATATTTGGGTACGCAACCGTATTAGCAAGGAGAATGTCGAAATTTGAGCCAGGCGGCTCAACCGAAATGATACTGGCACTGGCAAAACGATTCGCAAAATATACGGCCGTGTATCCGACATAAGCGCCCAAATCCAATATTTTGTGCGGCTCGGGCATTTCGACATCATACTGGCGGTCCAAGAACACCTGTCCCATATTCCACACATCGGAACTTGCTCCCCGGAACAGCAGAGGAGTTGTTATTTCAGGCAGCACCGCGAAAAACGAGCCAAGATGCGAGCGAGAGATTTTATCTAATATATCGAAATACCGAGTTCTAAGGGCGTGCTTGCTGGGATTAATCTGCATTTCTGCTTCGAGCTGATACTTTTCGCGCAACAATTCACCGATCACGACAGCCTCCCAATAATCCGATACAAGCGAAAATTCTTATATCATTTAATCCAAAGCTTCAAAGAGATATTTAAGCCGATTCGCAATGGGCGAGAAAACGCGGCAACCGAAATGAGGAAGCGCTATCAAGATCCAGGTAAACGGGCGATCGTCGTTGAGCAGATGAGTTTGTTGAGTTCCCTAAGCCTGTATTCGACATTATCGCGGATGCTAAAAAAGACGGCGCTAATACTTACAAGATTGGATCGGGCTTATGGAAGCTGATGTCTTTGGGACACGGCACGGAGCGCCGATAATCTAACGCTTTCGGATGAAGAGATTCCTGTGCAGCAATCCGCCACCACGCGATGAACCGTGACGGCCCGCTCGAAATAAAAGCTGCGCAGAGTGATAAAACTGCTGCCGTAGTAAAGGACGATTATCCAAGGAGTTTTCTTTCTGGTATACCAGATGAATTTCAAGCGGTCGAGACGCAAGAATTTGCATATTCTTTCACTGATAAGGATTTAGAGGCCTTCCGGCAGGATCCTTTGTTGTTCGATGACGAATCGCCAATCGAACCCAGACTGCGTTTCTACGCGTCTCCGGATTTTTCAGAGGCGAAATTTGCTCGCCATTCGGAAAACGTGGGAGAAATTGGCTTCCACATGCTTCGTCCCGTCTATCCACGGCCGGTCCGGGCAAAGCATTTTAAATATCGCTCGCCGGCACAAATACAGAAGCGGCTTGAAACGCGCCGCGATGCGATGCAACGTGGACTTTTCCGGTCCGAAAAGCGAAGTTACTGGACTACGGGGGTGCTCCTACCGGGTCCTGCTCCGACCGAGGACATTCCAGAGCACTGGGAGGAAAGGATCGTGAACTCGGAGCTGCTGAATTACGATGCCGGGAATGGAATCTATGCCGAGGGTGAGCACTGGCTCCCGCCGGAATGATGCCGCTCGTTGTCGCGGAGCGACCCTTCATGCGCCACATTGCAACAAAGCTAAAAAGAAACGCGGTAGCGATGCCTGTGATGACTCCTGATTTTCCATTGGTCTTCGTATTCGATTTCGCGCTTTTGAATCTCCGCGCGCAGGACTGAAATCCCGCGTTATTTATAGCGAGTTAGGAACGGTGTTTCCGTGTGCTGCCCGGGTCACTCTCGCAGAAAGAAATGAAACTGTTTACCACTATTTACGACGACGCGCTGCGAACTTTCCGAATTACCGTGATAAAATATCCATTGTGCCATTCGCTCTTTTCGTTGCCCACCTTGGCATCGGTATCATTGAGCGTGGTTCGCACCTCAATTACATACTCAAGTCTGCATCTCAGATCACGCAATGTTCGAGGTTCACCACCTTCTGGAGACGTTCCAGTGCATCTTCCATATGGTCGAGCCCATAGCGATGATCGATCGGCAGAGGCAATAGGTTCCTTGCAAGTTTACGCTCCGTAGCGAAACCAGGCGCTCGCCTGCGCCAAACATCTTCCCACAGAGTAGGAACGTACAGGTGATGACGTGCCAGAAGACACCTGTCGACGGGCCGGTCAAGTAATAGAGGGTAGCAGAATGGTGTAGCGTCGGCGGGTAGTCTCGCGTCGAACAGGTTGTGTTTGGCTAACTTGCGATGCAGGAAAAGATAATTCGCACGTCGACGGCGACGAGCCTCCGTGTAATCGATCGTCGAAAGCAAACGTTCTGATAAGATCGACATTCGGCGTATGCGGCCATCCGTTTTTTGCTCAAAGTGCTGCGATTGCCGATAGCCGGTCTGCTGTCGGCCAACTAGGCGACTAACCAGATGGCGAATATCAAACGCGCGGTTTCGCAGCGGACGAATGTCCATCGTTTGGGCCGAGTAAAGATAGGATCCATCCGGCACGCCGAAAAATTTCCGGGCGGAGTATATTGCCCAATGACCGGGCGCGGGTTTCTCAAAAAACGCCTGTGCGTAGTCAGCAACTAAACGTTCCCCAAATCGCGCAGCCAACCTCCTGATGATTGCTGTTTGCAAGCCAAAATAGTTGATTGCCACGACCAGTTCCTCGGGTCCAGGTGCGCGGAGGCGCACAGGACGGAACTGTGTGTCTAGGTGGTAGAATTCCAACTTAATCCCCGCCTCCAGCACCGGTGAGAGCAAAGTGTCACATAAGTAGAAGGGCATGCGCACCGTCCGCGGCCTCACTTGTCGCAAAATTGCCGCCAGACACGCTCTGCCGGTGCTCAATGCGATTGCGTCTGCATGCCAGCTAGCCTGCGTACGCGGTAACTCCAACTCGAAAAAGCCGCCGATGTACTTCATTACATCACTGTGATAACATGTGCCGTCCGGTCTGCAATTCCTGAGCCTAGCTTCTCGATCGCGTCGAAAAATGCGTCGTGAACGCGTGACACGGTCTGGCAGATCTGTTTGGGCACAGTAAGTGCATGGTGGCGGATCAGGCGAGCACCGACTCCCGCAAGCCGGTAATTCTGTTTTTCGTTCAAGTCAACGGCTTGCGAAAGACCGCATGCGAGGTCTCGGGAAAAATCATCGACTCGTGCGGAAGCCGTTCAAAGAATCGATCCACGGCGCGCTTCACCCCGAGGAAGTTCGCTTTGCTCTGAGGTCGTTCTTTCTCATCCGGGAACCAGTAATCGTGCACGAGCAAGTAACCGCCAGGTTCGATTTTCTCCCAAAAATATTGGCAACAAAATCGCGTGGGGTTTTCCAGATCGCAGTCCACATAGACTACCCCATAGTCATGTCGATCTAATTTCGGCAGAGTCGATTCAAAGTAGCCTTTGGTTAGTCGGACCTTTGGAAAAATGGCCAACGTCTCTCGAAGTGAGTCAAAATTGGCATCGGCAAATTCGCCTTCTCTTGATTTGGGATCGTTTTCAGAAAGTTCTCTCAATCCCTCGAAGCTGTCGAACAGCACGTAAAAGCGTGACCTCAGCTGTGGCGAGGAAAGAAGCGACACCAGCGCATTAGCTCCTTGGTACACGCCGCATTCCGCGACGTAGCCGTTCCCAGAAGTGGGAAGCGATTCAATTAATTCCGTGAAGAGCCAACTGCCCGAAATAGTGGAGAGATTGGAGACCGCCAGGCTCCGCGATAAAGCGTGCACAAGACTGAATCTTTCGTTACTAGTGGAGATATTGAATCGCGATTTTAGGCGTTGAGCGATTGAAACTTCATGTAAAAGCGAGCAATCAATGAAGTGCTCGCCGTAAAGGAGGCCGAATGATCGCAGTTTCTCCGACATGCGCGAGATCGCGCCTGTTGTGTTAGCACAAATCACGACGTGCAAATCTTCCCTCGCCCTCTTCGCAAGCGAGGCGGTTCCCTCGATGGGAAGGCCGTCTGTCGATTGGCCCGCGTAATCCGGCGTGTCGTCGATTACGCAGCAAAAAGGCAAGTCGATTGTCGCGCGGAGACCGTGAAAGGCATTTCCGGCGCCGAATGCGATCAGATGCCGTCTATCAATCAACTCGGCAAATTGCGTTAAGGCGAAAGGGGCTTGGTGCAGGTCGGACTTGAGTTTGCCAAACGAAATCATAGGGATCTCTGTGTGCTCGATCTTAAGATAACTCACCAGCTCGATAGAGCGGAAAATAGTTTGAGTCGATTTTATTGGTCGCTATCAGAGCTTCGTAACTTTCTCGATCGCAGATGGAACCGCAGAAATATTTCGCCTTTTCGGCTCTGGCCCATCCGCGCTTGAATATGGAAAGACCATCGCGTCCGTTTTCCTTCGCACCAGCGCCTGCGCCGAGATCGATCCATCGGAGTTCCTGCGCATGGTTTCGCTTGAATTCCTGGATAGCGGACCAGTGAAGCGCGTAGGCCGCACGCAGCGAGTAACCCTCTTGGTCAAACGCGCTCAAGTGGCTGTAAGCAACACCGGACTGAAGGTACCAAAGATGCAGTCCGACAGTCCTTCCGTTTCGGCTCGCCCGAAAAATCACCAGTCCCGGCACTTCGAACTGAGTTGCAAATGCAGTTTTTGAAAAAGCCTTGATGCCCCGAAGGTGGTGGCGCTCGACGAGGATTTGATAGAGACGCACCCAATCATCCAGGCACGCCCTCGGATCATCAACCAAACTAACCTGTATTTGCCTTAGAGCTCTCCTGGCGTAATACCGGTGGTGTCGGTCTATGTGTCGGTCGGTCGAGTCAGTGACATCGATGATGAAATGCCTTTTAAACGGCTGCACCAGCTGAAAACACTGCGAAAGATCGACAGTAGTTACAGGCGCGAATGGATCTACCACCAACGAAAGGGTTACATACCTGTCCTTTACTTTCTCGATATCGGCAGCGAGCTGCGCCCAGTCTGCACAGCAAAATAACGGATAGCAACCCATCACATCCTTCAGATCGGAATTCGGGATGCGCCGTTCCAGCAACCATCCGCCGCACTGCGGCAGCTCGACGGGCGTGCCAAATTCGCTCAGAGACTTCGCATAAAGCGGATGCAAATATCCCGTCATACCAGAACATATCGCTTTAATTTGCGAGTTCAGCGAACTACAGTAAACATGAAAAAATTACGCTTCGTGCGAAAAACAGATTCCCCCAGAATGTCGATCTCGTGCTTGGTACACGTCGCGTTTCCAGGAGGCAGAGCATATAAATGTTTACAAAATCGGCACAGTTTTATGACGCTCTCTACCACTTCAAGGATTATGCTGACGCATCAAAACGATTACATGAAATAATCCAGGAACACAATCCAAACGCGCGAACGCTTCTGGACGTCGCGTGCGGCACCGGAAAGCATGCCCAGTACTTACGAGAATACTATGAAGTTGAGGGACTGGACCTAAACCCGGAGCTTTTGGAGATTGCTCACAAGCGATGTCCTGAAATTCGCTTCCACTCAGGGAACATGCTGGATTTCAAATTAGACCACATGTTTGATGTCGTAACTTGTCTGTTTAGTTCAGTCGCTTACGTTAAAACCGTTGCAAATTTAAATATGGCGGTGGCGAACATGGCGTCTCATCTGCAACCCCGCGGCGTCCTGTTCGTAGAGCCTTGGTTTTCGCCTGAGAACTACTGGACGGGGACGATCACCGCGAATTTCGTGGATGAACCCGCCCTTAAGATTGCTTGGATGTACACGAGCGACACGCCCAAGGACCGGATCGCTGCACTGGACATCCACTACCTTGTTGGCACTCCCGAGGCCGTACACCAACTTAACGAACGGCACGAACTGGGCCTGTTTACACACGAAGAATATTTGTCCGCTTTCCGCAAAGCAGACTTGAATGTCCATCATGATCCAGAAGGCCTGTTTAAGCGAGGGCTGTATTGGGCCGTTCGGAATGCAAAACCGTGATTGTGCAGGAGCAAGCAAGCAGAGTTCGAATGCGATTGTAATGATTAGCCACAAGTGCATCCCACTTAACTCTCCCGTTCAATGGAAAAACGCTCTGCAAGGCATCAAGCATGCGTTCGCCCATACATGCGAAAACTGCCGTGCGATGCATCTAACCACCGGTTTCAGAACATATCTGTATTGTTTTGAGACCGAGAACGTCCGCATCATCTGCCCCATCGCGGAGCGGGAGTTTGAAGGCCATATCGATATCGTAACCCCGTCTGGATTCTCTGGCTTCGTTGGAAATGCCGATTGCCCTGATTTCCCGCATTACTGGCGAGAATTCGTCGGGGAGCGAGGTTATGTGTGTGGTTATATCGGGTTGAATCCGATATTGGAAAACAAGACATATTTCGACAGCAACGAACTGTATTCATATAACAATATTTACGTTCTGGATCTGACGCTAAGTCGCGACGAACTCTTTTCGAACTTGTCCAAGAATCGAAAAAGAGATCTCAAACAATGGGAGAAAACTTCGGGCAATCTGATCACGGACAAAAACGCCTTAAAGGCCTTCTTTCTTGCAAATTATTCGGAGTTCTTTCGCCGTAAGCGAGCGACATCAGCTTATGATTTTCGCAAGGCAACCCTGGAATTTTTATTCGACCTGAAAAACGTATTCATTCTTGGCGCCGGCAGGTCCAATAGGCTCGAAGCGGCGACCGTCTTTACCTATACGTCCGATATCGCGGATGCCTTGCTACACGCTTCGCTTGCAGAGGAACGGCAACACTCGGCGGCTCTACTTTGGCACGGGGCAAACTACTTCAAGTCCATGGGGATCCCCCTCTTGAATCTTGGCGGAGGAGTACGGGCAAACGACAGCCTGGCGTGGTTCAAAGAGCGATTTGGTGGAACAAAGCTTACCTTGAGCTGCCTTAAGCAAGTCTATGATCCAGCAACTTACGCAGCTCTCTGCGCTCGAGTGGGATCTGATCCTGCAGACAGAACGGGTTACTTTCCTGGGTATCGGTCCCTGGGACATCGCCGCCCCGCCATATAAGAGCGCGCCTAAAAGACATGGCTATTAGAAAATCCCGGATCGACGATCTCGCCATTTTCGGTGGCACGCCAACCTTCCGTAGTGAGCTGCACGTCGGCCGACCCAACGTCGGGGAGCGCCAGGCGTTGCTTAGACGAATCAATGATCTTTTAGATCGGAGATGGCTGACTAATGACGGTCCTTTATTACAGGAATTCGAGCAGCGCATTTGTGACTTCATCGGTGTGAAGCATTGCGTTGCTGTTTGTAACGCCACCATCGGCCTTGAAATTCTGGCGAGGGCGCTAGGCCTTTCTGGTGAGGTGATCCTTCCATCGTTTACTTTTGTCGCCACGGCTCACGCATTGCGGTGGCACGGCATTACTCCTGTTTTTTGTGATGTAGATCTCGCAACTCACAATCTCGATCCATTGCGCGTAGAAAAGCTGATAACCAGGCGCACCACCGGAATCATCGGCGTCCATTTGTGGGGCCGGCCATGTAACGTGGATGCACTCGTCGATCTTGCCCATCGCCATAACTTAAAGCTTCTGTTTGATGCCGCGCACGCTTTTGCATGTTCATACAAAGGGCGGATAATCGGTAGCTTTGGGAATGCGGAAATATTTAGCTTTCACGCCACAAAATTTCTAAATACCTTTGAGGGAGGGGCAGTCGCCACCAACGACGATAGGCTGGCAGCCAGACTCCGCGCGATGCGGAACTTCGGCTTCGCTGGTTTCGACATAGTTAGCAGCCTTGGCACCAACGGGAAGATGAATGAAGCATCTGCTGCGATGGGCTTGACTTCTCTTGAGAGCCTGGACAGCTTCATTGAGGCTAATCGTCGCAATTATTACCTATACCGGCAACAACTTGCAAAAATTCCAGGCATTTCTTTGTCGCGCTACAAGGAAGAAGAAAGATGTAATTACCAGTATGTGGTAGTCGAAGTTGATGAAGCGGTCACGGGAATCAGTCGAGACATGTTGGACGATATCTTTTGGGCGGAAAACGTGCTAACGCGCCGTTATTTTTATCCGGGATGCCATCGCATGGAACCCTATCGCACTGATGACCCTCAAGCTGGCTTGCGCCTGCTGGAAACTGAGAGAATTGCTAACAGAGTCCTTTGCCTGCCTACGGGTTCCACTGTGAGCTCCAGCGAGATCAACGCGATCTCTACAGTAATTGAGTTTATTGTAAAACACGCAGAAGTGGTGAAAGATCGAATGTCGATGAAACCTCTTTTCCGTCATCCCTGGAGAAGCCCCTCATAACAGTTTCTATTGATTCCGTTACCAACATGGAAGTAAGCGTCCTGATATTCGCGTACAATCACGAAAGATACATTGCGCACGCACTCGATAGTGTTTTGATGCAGGAGGCAGACTTCGACTACGAGATTGTTGTTCTGGAAGACTGTTCTACCGATGCGACACGGGAGATAGTAATTGCTTATCAAAAGCGACATCCAGATAAAATTCGCCTCCGGCTCGCGGAACAAAACGAATGTAGCAACAAGCCTTTTGCCGAAGAATTTCAGGCCGCCACCGCCCCGTACATCGCTATGCTCGACGGCGATGATTACTGGACTTCTCCGAAGAAATTGCAAAAGCAGGTGGAGTTTTTAAAAGCCCATCCGGAGTGCGCTATTTGCTTTCACAACGCCATAATGGTTTACGAAGATGGACGCGTCCCGCGCCGCCACAACGGATTGAGTCAAAAATCGTTCTCGGTACTTGAGGATCTTTGGCGAGGCTGTTTTATCGCCGGCGCTGCACCCATGTTTCGCAAAAATGTCCTTGATAGAATTCCAGAATGGTACTACGCCATGCCAGTTGGCGATTGGCCTCTCTACATGCTATACGCTCAGCATGGCCAGATAGGCTACATCGACGAACTCCTCGCTGTATACAGAATTCACAGCGGGGGCGTCTGGTCTAAGCAGAATAATATCCAGAAATTGGAATCGGTCATCGCAATTTGCGAGAGCATGAACGCCAACCTGGGGTTTCGCTACAATGTCACCGCGCAATTGATGATATCCAAACGGAAGAATGAGTTGGCGCTCGCCAGACGAGTTAACGAGATAGCAGCAGCTGTGCTTCCGCGAAGGGCTCCGGTGATCGTGATCAGCCCGCCCTACGAAGAGCTCCCCCGATTTGGTCCACAGCAAGTTTGGGCTTTTCCTGAGCGTATCCGCAGAGATACGCGAAAGCTTTTTGCATCCGGAGCGGCTGGATCGAGGGAGGCGGCATGGATCGGAGCTACAGGCGTGTATAGGTTCTGCCTTTACGAGGGCCCTGCGCAAGAAACACTTCTCGCATCGGTTTTGGTAACGGGGAACCACGCCGCACTGGCACCTTATCGTCCTGCTGAGAATCCAGCTCGTAATCAGGCCTTCATCGCAGCTAGTCCAAATCCAGTTCCAGTGGAGAGAGGGCCAGGCAAGACCGTTATTAGCTGGAGCACGGGCGATGGTTTGCCCGGCGCAGTGTATGTTTCTTTCGAGGATCAGCGAACGCACTATCCTGCCAGCGGCGCAGCTGCGATCGAAGAGATGGAGCAGCTGCATTCGAAGGGCGCTGAGTTTCTTCTCGTGCCGTACAATTCATTTGAACTCTTCAAGCGGTATCCCGAGCTAAAAGAGCATCTCAATAAGCATTGCCGGCTCCTTGCATCCGAGGAGGACATCTGCTTAATCTACGATCTCCGGGAAGCGCTCCCAACAGCATGCGCCCAACATGCCGAAAGCTTAGAGGTTGGTTTCCCATTAGTATTGAAGGGAAATTCGAACCAGGGACCATAAAGGCTGGCTAAGGCCTCCACGATGCTCAGCGTTAGGCCGATCCAAAGGATCCCGTGGGTGTTGCCCCTTATCCTGCCGCTGGGCAGACTCGGCGAGGTTCACTGTCGACTTAAGCATGCCAAGGATCGGTACGTGAGTCTCTCTTTGCCGCCAGCTCCAGTCACCCTTGCGCATCACGTATTCACTATGGGGCGTCTGTCGAGGCCAATTAACTCACCGCCAAAGTGTTCCCACGCCATTCGTCCATGTTGTTCGTAGTGGTCAAGAATCCTGCGATACTCGATTGCCCATGGAATGCCACGCTTCACGACCTCTCTATACGCATGTTCGACTCTCGCGATCGTCCGCGTGTTCCATTTGTAATGCGCGATTTCCAAAACCGTAGAAGCTACTTTTTCGCCAACAAAGCGATGATGCGCTACTGCGGCCTTAAGTTGCCCCTTGACAAGCACCCCCTTATAATCAGCTCCTCGCATTACATTCGCGATAAATCTCGCCCGAACGGGATAAACCTTTGACAAATCCGAGTCCTGATCGAAGTCGGCTAATCTGCCATCGACGGTAAATCTATCATACATGATACCCCGCACAACATTAGCGCCCTCGTTCTCAGCTGCCGATACAATCTGCCAAATATCGGCGCCAAACTCGACAAACTCATCCAGGTCTACGATGATGCTCCACTCGTTCTCGGCCTGATGCAGGCGACGCATTTCCGTGACTGCAGCGTTTCCGCCAATCAAACTGTCGTGCACATCAAGCTGTTCGAAGAGCGTTGCGTTGTAATCGCCAACGGCAGCTTTTGCCTCGCTCGCACATGCAGCCGATGTAGCAACATAAAACTCGGTAACGCCTGCACTGTCATAATGCCGCAAGAAATGTCGCAAGAGCCGCGCGTCCTCGTAGATAGCCGTAAACAGCTTCATTGGTTGTCGTATCTGAGGAAATCTCTTAGAGACCTTAATGGGACCGCTCGTGTGGCATTGAGGTCATTCGCGAAAAGTTGTTTCTTCTGCCCCGCTTGTCAAGAGCCCGTGATCGCCGTGATGCATGGGTCACCTGACCAACGATATTTATAGCCTCATGCGGCTGCATGGTCCCGGGAACCAAGACGGCAAGATAGATCCGTCGTCAAATACAATGTAGCGCTCTAGAATTGCGTCATAATGCCAGAAGAAAACGGCAACATCTGGGCATCGTTCCAGCACGCGGTGTACAGCTGAATGCACACCGACGTATGTTTATTTTACAATGGGAGTCTATGATTGACTTAGATCGGATCGAATGACATCTTCTCGACAGCTGCTTCAATCGGCTAGGTGATGAAAACCAGAGAGCCTGACATCATGAACGTGACTTTCGCAATGGTTGGAATGGTCGGCTCTCATACCGGGTTGATTGCGTGATGAGGGTGCCCGAGAAATGGCTAATGTTGTGCTACGATTGCCGCAGGGATGCACGGTTGTCCAGATTGACGCATTTATGGGATCAACGACCATTTTGCTAGGCGGTCTGCGCAAGTTTCGGGCGTGAAGAAAGCCTTTAACGCAGTGCTCACAAGCTGGCGCAATATTCTCTTGGTCGCGCGGCATGGACCATGAGCCATTTGGGTTTTGACTCAGCGGCGGATTTCCGCGAATTTGCCAGTTCCAAAGCGCCGGTTACGCTCGCCTAATGTTATATGTCTGCAAAAATGAGTCCTCAACAGCTGCGGAAAATCATTCTGGAGCAATCGAAGCGCGCTAATATGGGCCACATTGGCTGTGCTTTGTCGGTTGTTGAAATCATCGCCTCGCTTTACGGCGAGGTGCTGCGAATTTCAGCGCCCGATGCGCCGGATCGGGACCGCTTTGTCATGTCGAAGGGACACGCAGCTCTTGCACTATATGCCGCGCTACGGCTGAGAGGCTTTATTGATGAAGAGGAGCTAAACAGTTTTTGCGCGGATGGCAGCCGCCTCGGCGTGCATCCCGATCACCGAGTGCTGGGCGTGGATTTCAGCACCGGCTCGTTGGGCATGGGGCTATCTTACGGTGCCGGCGCCGCGCTCGCCGCCCGTCTGCAACGCTCGACGCGTCGCGTGTTCGTCCTCGTCAGTGACGCCGAATGCAACGAAGGGAGCGTGTGGGAGCGGCGATGTTCGCCGCGCATCACCGGCTGGCCAATCTGTGCGCGATTGTCGATGCTAACGGCCAGCAGGCTCTCGGTTACACACGAGATGTTTTGGAATTGGAGCCGCTGGCGGCAAAATGGGAGAGCTTCGGTTGGGAAGTGGCCAATGTAGATGGCCATGATGCCGCGGCCATTTGCGAGGCTTTGCCTTTGCTATCGCGAAATTACCCAAGCGATGCGCCGCATGCGCTGGTCGCCAGGACCGTGTTTGGCAAAGGCGTTCCATTTATGGAGAAGCAGGTTCGTTGGCATTATCTGGGGCTCACCGATGCACAGTTAGCCGAGGCGATGACGCACGTTGACTCAGCGAAGGCTTGAGGGGATCAACCTGGCATCTGTATGCGGAAAGCATTCCTTACGGCACTGGCCGAACTGGCAGAATCCGGAAAGCTCGTTTCACGTAGGACCGGCCGAAGTACTGGCCAATCGGCAGCGCCTTCATCTTCAAAAGGCTGTCGGTAATGAGATAACCGGACAGAGCGAAAAAGATCCACAGCCCAATCCAGCCAAAACGAATATAACCGAAGTGATTCGCAAAAATCAAAACCACACCGCAGACTATCGAGCGAGGCCAAATGTCTCTTGCCGGTATCCATCACCTTTTGCTCAAACGAATTGTGGGCGCCGTTGTCGTTCAATCGGTCAACTCTGCAAACGCAGCAGGATGATAGCTCAGTCTGGTCAGAGCAAGCACTTTTAATGAGAACGGGTATAGCTACGGCCACGATAGCTGCTTTTTCACATCGATGGCGGATCTAAGACTTAAATAACCTCTCGTTTTGAGCCACTTTTATCGGGCGGACGCCGGTTGGAAATATAATTTGGTAAACAATTGCCCACGAGAATCCGCATCGGCTAGTCGTAGGAAATTGTCGGTTGCCCAGGTGCTAAGCGCTGTCCACAGCGAACCAACGGATGCTATTTCGTGCTCTGCGATGATTGGTTCTGCAGTTTGCTCCGATCCACGCCGATCACGCACGTTTTGGAATTCGCGAACGATCCATTGCCCGTACACCCGCTGTCCTGCCTGACTCGTCTCTGGAAAAACCCGGAACACACAGTGATCGTCTGGCAAGTTATTAGAAGCTCGCATTCCTAATCGGCTTTTGATAACGCCGTTTGTGGCCAGCAAACTTATCCTGAAAGGCACCAAAGGAAGCGATGCTGTGGCACGATGAGGAAAAGCCGTCAACGTAATTCACAATCAAGACTTCCATTTTTGCGAAAGCCGAAACCGAATCACAATATTGATGAATTCGCCGCGATTGTGGATTTCGTGATCTGCTTGCGAATTTTCGCGGGAGTTGATAAAGACGATGACGAATGACTTCGACGGACGCCCAACGGAGTTTGTAGTGAAGACTAGGACCAAAGGCTACTTGATGTGACATTGAAAACTTCCTCTGGCGGACCAGGATCAGCAATCGTCCGTTTTCAACAGATAAGAAAGGTGAGATCCGGATGAAAGTAGTCATTTTATGTGGAGGCAAGGGCACCCGGTTGCGCGAGGAAACGGAATTTCGCCCCAAACCAATGGTGCCTATCGGAAACCAGCCGATTCTGTGGCACATCATGAAAATCTATGCGCATTATGGACATCGAGAGTTCATTCTTTGCCTCGGGTACAAGGCAGAGATGATTCGCGATTATTTTCGCAATTACCTCTGGAATACGTGCGACGCAACGCTCAAGTTAGGCCGCGCTCCCGCCGTGCGCTTTCATAACCGTCACGACGAGGAGGACTGGGCTGTGACTCTCGCGTACACGGGCAAGGAATCTGGAACAGCTCACCGGATCAAACTGGTCCAGAAATACCTCATCCAGGAAAAAACGTTTCTGCTCACTTACGGTGACGGGGTTTCGGATATCGATATCAATGAGAGCATTCGTTGTCATGAAAAGGCAGGGAAAATCTGCACGTTGGCTGCAGTTCATCCGGCCGGTCGGTATGGCGCATTAAGCGTCGACGAGCGTGGTCGCATTCACACTTTTAGTGAGAAACCACAAGTCGAAGAAGCTTACATCAGCGGTGGATTCATGGTCTGTGATCACAAAATTTTCGGCTATCTCGATCGCGGTCCGAATGTGATGTTCGAGCGTCAACCGATCGCTGATTTGGTACGTGATGGCGAGTTAAACTCGTACCAACACGAGGGCTTCTGGCAATCGATGGATACTTATCAGGAAGCGCAATACCTGAATGAGCTCTGGCAGACAGGCGCGGCCCCCTGGAAGACCTGGTCGAACAGGGCACCGCGGCGAAAGCTTCGCCCCGCCGCGAGCACGCTCAAGGCCAAGAAGTGGCGCGATTGACCACACGGGATTGCCACAAGCCATGATCGAGCCTTCCTCCGCCTTCAGAAGTGTCTACGCAGGCAAAAAAGTTTTCGTCACTGGACATACCGGTTTCAAAGGTTCGTGGCTCTGTGAATGGCTCCTTCTACTGGGCGCGAAGGTCTTCGGCTACTCGATCGATTGCACGGAGCAATCTCTCTTTAGTCAGCTAAAACTACAGGAACGCGTTCACGACGTACGAGGAGACGTGCGAAATCTTGCCGCGCTGCGAGAAGCTGTTTCCGCAGTAAAACCTGAGTTTGTTTTTCATCTCGCGGCTCAGTCGCTTGTCCGTCGCTCTTACACAGAACCTCTTGTTACCTTTACAACGAATGTCATCGGTTCAGTGAACGTGATGGAAGTTATTCGGACGAGTTTAAACCGGTGTGTCGCCATCATGATAACAACCGACAAGTGCTATGAAAATCCCGAAGGTCTTTTAGCTTGTAGCGAAAATGATCCATTAGGCGGCCATGATCCCTATAGCGCGAGTAAAGCGGCGGCTGAGATCGCGATTGATGCCTATCGGCGATCATTTTGCGGGACTGATCAAGATGGACGGCGGATAGCTATTGCGAGTGCGCGGACCGGGAACGTTATCGGCGGTGGTGACTGGGCCACCGATCGGATCCTTCCGGATTGCGTTCGTGCGTTGCAGCGATCGGAGCCGATTCTTGTGCGTAACGAAAACTCTACCCGTCCCTGGCAGCATGTACTGGAGCCGCTGAGTGGATATCTGTTGTTGGGTCAAAAACTTTGGAAGGAGATTTCGGCCGAGAACATCGAACAGACACGTTGCAAGGAACTTTCTTCGGCTTTTAACTTTGGACCACTGCCCGGGTCAGATCGCGCGGTGCGTGACCTTGTCACCGAGGTCCTTCGGCATTGGCCCGGCAGATGGTTTCCGCAAGCCGACGCGACTGCACCGCATGAAGCGCGACGTTTGAATTTGTCGATCAACAAGGCGTTCGATCTCCTCGGTTGGAGGCCGGTTTGGGATTTCAGTCGGGCCGTCGCAGAAACAGTCGTTTGGTACCGGGCCGCAGCGTCGAAGAGTTGGACTGAGTTACCCAGACTCACGCAGAGACAGATCGGGGATTACACACAGGATGCCGCGATTGGCGGCGCTTGCTGGGTATAGAAACGACGCCTAAAAAGAGATTCTGCGTCTCTAGGTCAAGTGCGACGGTTTAGCGGGCATCAAATGTTGCGGCCCCCGGTCTTCCGCTTGCGTTCGAAGCGTGATATTCTTCCCCCAATATCGGCATGATGACGAATATTCTCTCCACTGAACTCGATGAGATTCTGGATCAAACGGAGCCGCTTTGGGAGCAACTGCGCGGGGAGCGGATTTTCATCACCGGCGGGACCGGGTTCCTCGGGAAATGGCTTCTCGAAAGTTTTCTGCACGCCAACCGGCGATTGAATCTCAAAACACAAGCGAGTGTTCTTACTCGGAATCCTCAAGCATTCGAAAAACGCGCGCCTCATCTTGCTGCGCATTC
>Ga0193727_1000123_pt1 | contig 25073 bp, 32 predicted proteins | sample H2c2metaG_FD_143051 | JGI IMG/M metagenome (GOLD analysis project Ga0193727, IMG submission 143051) | Soil microbial communities from a riparian zone of the East river system, Colorado, United States - H2c2 | ecosystem: Environmental > Terrestrial > Soil > Riparian zone | place: USA: East River...
AGGCGAGTCGCGTGCTCGAGCGCTAGACCGGCTCGAACTGGAGCTTCGCCGCTTCGCGCGGGATTGCCGTCGGGTAATCCCGCGTGAGGCAGGCGCGGCAGAACTCCGACTCGGGCCTGCTCGTCGCCGCCTGAAGTCCTTCGAGCGAGATGTAGGCGAGCGAGGTCGCGCCGATGTGCTCGCGGACCTCTTCGACGGTCTTGTTCGCTGCGATCAGCTCATCGCTGTCGGCGAAATCGATGCCGTAGTAGCACTGCGAGATGACGGGCGGCGACGAGACACGTACGTGCACCTCGGTCGCGCCGGCGTCGAAGAGCATCTGGACGATCTGCCGCGTGGTGTTGCCGCGTACGATCGAGTCGTCGACGACGACCAGCCGTTTGCCGGCCACTTCGGCGAGCGGATTGAACTTCAGCCTGACGCCCTGCTCGCGCAGGCCCTGGTCCGGCTGGATGAACGTCCGCCCGACGTAGCGGTTCTTGATCAACCCTTCGCTGAACGGGATGTTCAGCGCGCGCGAGAAACCGATCGCGGCCGGTGTTCCCGAATCGGGGATCGGCAGGACGAGGTCGGCGTCCACCGGTGACTCTTGCGCGAGGCGCTCGCCCATCCGCACGCGCGCACCGTGAACCTCGACACCGGACAGTTGCGAGTCGGGGCGCGCGAGATAGAAGAACTCGAAGATGCAGAGCGCACCGCCATCGTCCTTCGGCACGATCTGGCGAGCCTCGACGCACTCGTCGATCAGCATCAGCTCGCCGGGCCGGACTTCGCGCTCCAGCTCCGCACCGACGAGGTCGAGCGCGCACGTCTCCGAGGCGACGACCCAGTCGCGATCGAGCCGGCCGAGACAGAGCGGTCGCATGCCGCGCGGATCGCGGAAGGCGATCAGCTTGCCCTCGGAGAGCCCGACCACCGAGAACGCCCCGTCGAGCCGGCGCATGGTGTTCGCGAGCGCTTCGCTGAGCGAAGCCGGATCGTTGGCGATCAGCGCGGCGATCACCTCAGTGTCCGCCGTGGTGGCGAGCTTGTGACCCTGCTCGGCGAGCTCCTCACGCAGCTCGGCGGCATTCGTCAGGTTGCCGTTGTGGCCGAGCGCGATCGTGCGCGCGCTGCCGTGCTGGACGAGGGGTTGTGCGTTCCACCATTGCGACGAACCTGTCGTCGAGTAGCGCGTGTGGCCGATTGCGAGGTCACCGCGCAACCCACGGAGCTTTTGCTCGTCGAAGACCTGGGTGACAAGTCCCATGTCGCGGAGCGCCGTGACGCGGCCCTCGTCGGAAACGGCGATGCCGGCCGACTCCTGCCCTCGGTGCTGAAGCGCGAACAGCCCGAAGTAGGTCAAGCGCGCGACGTCGCGGTCCGGCGCCCGCACTCCGAAGAGGCCGCACATCAGCGCACCGTGCCGATGCGTTCGATGCCCTTTGTGCCGAGGCGCTCGAGATCCTCCGGCGCGCAGGCGACCAGGACCTGCCCGCCCGAACCCGCTGCGGCGGGAAGCTCGACGTCCGCCTCGAGCCCGCTGTGCTCCTCTGCCTCGCGGAGCGCCTGCCCGACCCCGCCGTAGGAGACGTCATGGGCAAGGGTGAGCACTGGGGCAGCCTTCCAGACGAAGCGGACGAGGGCGGCCTCGGCTGCCAGGTCGAGCTCTCCGGGAGCGGTGGCGACGAGGACGACGTCGCCGCTCCGCCACGCGCCCGGGACGAAGCGCACGTCGGGGACGAGCCCGATACAGCCGACGACCGGCGTGGGCGGGATCGAGCGTCCGTCGGTGTCGTTGTAGAGCGAGACGTTGCCGGAAACCACGGGGATGCCGAGCGCCTCCGCCACCTGGGCGATGCCCTCGATCGAGCGCTCGAGCTCCCAACCGATCGTCGGCTTCTCGGGATTGCCGAAGTTGAGGCAATCGGTGAGCGCGAGCGGCTCGCCGCCGCCGCAGGCGACATTGCGTGCGGCGCCGAGCACGGCGAGCACGCCGGCACGGAACGGATCCCGCTCACCTGGGGGCGGCCCCTGCAGCGAGACCGACAGGCCGCGGAGCGACGGCCGGAGGCGGAGGACTGCTGCATCGAACCCGGGACGGCGGACCGTGCGCGAGCCGACGAGCTGGTCGTACTGCTCGTAGATCCATTGCTTCGAGCGGCCGTTCTCGGGCGACGGCTCGACGTACTCGAGCGAGTGGGGCTCGCGCGCGACTTCGTAGCGCGGGCAGGCGTCCGTGAGGACCACGGCCGGGATCGCGCCGACGAGCTCGCCGGCGAAGAATGCCCGCAGTTCGCCCGTGTCGCTGACGTCGCCGATGGGCGTGCAGGGCAGCTCCCACTTCGCGCACACGCGCTGCACCGCCTCGAGCATCTGTGGCCGCACGACGGCGACCATGCGCTCCTGCGACTCGGAGATCATGATCTCCCACGGCTCCATCTCCGTTTCACGCAGCGGGACGCGATCGAGGTGGACGTCGATGCCGGCACCGTCGCTCGCCATCTCCGCGAGCGAGGACGCGAGGCCGGCGGCGCCGCAGTCCTGCAGCGACTCGACGAGCCCGCCTTCGACCAGCTCGAGCGAGGCCTCGATCAGCTTCTTGCCGCTGAACGGGTCGCCGATCTGAACGGAAGGGCGTTTGGCCCCGTCGTCGTCGCCGAGCTCCGCGCTCGCGAGCACGGAGGCCCCGCCGATCCCGTCGCGGCCCGTGGTGGCGCCGAAGAGGACGACGTGCGCCCCGATCGCGGTGGCACGCGCGCGGGTGACCCGATCGGCCGGAAGCAAGCCAACGCACATCGCGTTGACGAGACAGTTGTCGCGGTAGGCCTCGTCGAAGACGGCCTCGCCCCCGACGGTCGCGACGCCGACGCTGTTGCCGTAGTGGCCGATGCCGGCGACGGCACGGCTGAAGTGGTGGTCCGGGGCACCGAAGCGCAGTCCGTCGAGAAGCGCGATCGGCCGCGCCCCCATCGCCACGATGTCGCGCAGGATCCCGCCGACCCCGGTGGCGGCCCCCTGGAACGGCTCCACGGCGGACGGATGGTTGTGGGACTCGACCTTGAAGGCGACGGCCTCTCCCTCGCCCAGGTCGATCACCCCCGCGTTCTCGCCCGGGCCCTGCAACACCCGTGCGCCCTCGGAGGGCAGTCGCCGCAAGAGGAGGGCAGAGTGCTTGTAGCCGCAGTGCTCCGACCAGAGGAGGGAGAACACCGCGAGCTCGAAGTCGTTCGGCTCCCGCTCGAGCAGCCCGCGAATGCGATCGAGCTCCTCGTCGGTCAACCCCAGCGCACGGTGGAGCGGCTGTTCCGGCGCGACCTGCGTCAAGAGCAGGAGTGTACCCCGGGCAGAAGACGGGACCCGGCTACGTTTTCCCTTCTGTGGGGCGCCGCCATCTCACCATGTTGCTCGCGCTGGCGGCGATCTGGGGCTCGTCGTTCATGTTCATCAAGGTGGCGGTCAGGGAGCTGGAACCCGGGGTCGTCGTCTTCGGCCGCGTGTTCGTAGCCACGCTGACGCTCCTGCCCGCTGTGCCCTTCATGATCGGGTGGCGGCGGCTCTTCGCCGAACTGCGTCGCTTCGCGCGGCCGCTTGTCGTGCTCGCGCTGTTCAACGCGTCGATTCCCTTCTGGCTGCTCGCGTGGGGTGAGGAACGGCTCGACTCCGGCCTTGCTGCCGTCCTTCAGGCCTCGACACCGCTCTTCACCGCGCTGCTCGCCTTTGGCTTCAGCCGGAGCGACCGCGTCGGCGGTGCCCGTTTGATCGGAGTCGTGGTCGGCTTTTTCGGCGTCGTCTTCCTGATCGGCGCACAGCCGCAGGGGGACTGGCTCGCCGGTCTCGCCATCCTGCTCACCGCCGCGTGCTACGCCGCCTCGGCGCTCTATGCAGGCTCGCGCCTGGCTGCGGCGCCTCCGATCGTCACCTCGCTCGGGACCCTGGCGGTCGCAACCGTCACGACGCTTCCGTTCGGAATCGCGCAGCTTCCCGATCAGGTGCCGAGCTGGAAAGTGATCGGCTCGGTCGTCGCGCTGGGATCGCTCGGCCTGTCGGTTGCCTATCTCCTGTACTTCGGCCTCATCGCGAGCGCCGGAGCCTCGTATGCGGTGCTGGTCACGTATCTCGTTCCCGCAATTGCGCTCGGGTACGGCGCGGTGTTCCTGGACGAGCAGATCACTGCGTCGGCAATCGGCGGGCTCCTGCTGATTCTCGCGGGGGTCGCACTGGGCACGGGCTCGCTTCGCCTGCGCCGCCGTGTGCCCGTCGCGGAGGCGCCGTGATCTCGATCCGCCGGGCACGAGCGGACGACGTCGACTTTCTGCACGGCCTCGTCAACGACAACGATGTGGAGCCGTTCCTCGGCGGTCGTGCGGCTCTCGATCGCGAGAGCCTGCTCCGCGAGGTCGAGCGCTCCGATTCGGAGCCGCAGGACTTCGGCCGGTTCGTGATCGAGGCCGACGGCGAGAGAGCGGGGGCGATGGGCTTCGAGGTTGCGAACCGGCGCTCGCAGATCGCGCGGCTCGAGCGTCTCGCCGTCCAGCCTGCCTTTCGTGGGCGCGGCATCGCCGACGAAGCGGCACGTCAGTTCCAGCGGCACGTGCTCTTGGACCTCGGTTACCACCGGCTCGAGCTCGAGATCTACGCCTTCAACGAGCGGGCGCTGGCCCACGCCGAGCGTGCCGGCTTCGTGCGGGAGGGCGTGAAGCGCAAGGCCTACCTCAGGCACGGTGATCGGGTCGACGCGGTCATGTTCGCGCTCTTGCGGGAGGACCTCGCGGAGTAGAGTCGCGCCTCTGAGCGAGCTTCTTCGACAACACGTCGAACGCTTCAACGCCGGGGTGCGTACCGGCGACTGGGAGCCCATGCTGGCGGGCTTCGACGACGACGCGGAGATGGAGTTCCGGGGCGTCCCTGTCGGACCGTTCCACGGAGGGGATGCAATCGCCGAGGCGTATCGCGCTCAGCCGCCCGACGACGAGCTGCGCGTGCTCGAGCAACGCGAGCGCGACGGGCGTACCGAGGCACGCTACGCGTGGCTCGCCGAGCCGGACGTCGCCGCGGGCGAGCTGTTGCTGGCCGCCGAGGACGGCCTGATCCGTAAGCTCGTCATCACCTTCGACCGGGGCGTCGTCTGGGACTGACGGCTTAGGATGCAGGCATGGCTACCTATCTCCACACGATGCTGCGCATCACCGACCCCGAGCAGAGCCGCTCGTTCTACGAAGCCCTCGGCTTCACGTTCAGCCGGGACATGGACATCGTCCGTAACGGCGAGTTGGAGGCGACGAACTACTTCTACTCGCTCGGCGACGACGAGAACGTGCTCGAGCTCACCTTCAACCATGACGGACGCACCTATGAGCTCGGTACGGGCTACGGTCACATCGCGATCGGCGTCGACGACCTCGACTCCACGCTCGACCAGTTGAAGGGGCAGGGAATCGAGCCCGAGCGTGAGCCGTACCGCGTTCGCGAAGGCGGCTCCCGCATCTGTTTCGTGAGCGATCCGGACGGCTATCGCGCCGAGTTGATCGACCGCAGCGGGAAGTAGTCCGCTGGACCAGCGGATCAGCTTCCTGACGCTCGGCGTTCGCGACCTCGATACCGCGCGTGCCTTCTACGAGCGGCTCGGCTGGAAGCCCGGGCTCGACGGGCAGGAGGTCGTCTTCTTCGACGCCAACGGGTTCGTCCTCGCCCTCTGGGGGCGTGAGAAGGTCGCCGAGGACAACGGAGTCGTCGACGGCGGCGGCTGGGGCGGCGTCGGCCTCGCGTACAACGTGGGCTCGGCTGCCGAGGTCGACACGATGATCGAGGAAGCCCGGGCGGCCGGTGCGTCGATTCCGCGCGAGCCCTCCGAGCGGTGGTGGGGCGGCTATTCCGGAGTCTTCCTCGATCCGGACGGTCATCCCTGGGAGGTCGCGTATAACCCCGGCATGCCGTTGGGCTCCGACGGATCGCAGACCGTGGGAGATTGACCGGCACAGAGTCATCGCGAAGTCGTCACGGAGCCGTCACACCTCACGCGCTACGTTGCCTGTCATGGCGACGAAGGCGGCAACCCGCAAGAAGAGCACCGCGACGCCGTGGGGCGCTGCGCATCTGCTCGAGCAGCTGACGCTGCCGCAACGCTCCGGCGAGAAGCGATTCGCGTCGGTCGTGCAGCTGCTCGAAACGGAGAAGGGGGAGCGGTTCGTGCGCTTCGCCTACACGACGGGCGGCACGGCTCGGCGTGGCCCCGTGACGCTACGGCTCCGTGATCTCGAGCGGCTCCGCGTTGCGCTTGCGGAGCACCCGGGGCTCGCTGAGGCGTTCGGCTTCGGCTAGGCGGCTTGCAGGGCCCGCGTGCGCGCGGACTCGACGAGCGACGAGAGGATGAGTGCGCCGTCGGCGGAACCGAGCAGCGGATCGACGGCGTGTTCGGGATGAGGCATCAGTCCCATGACGTTGCCGCGCTCGTTCACGACTCCTGCGACGTCGGCCCTCGAGCCGTTGACGGGCTCCGAGTAGCGGAAGACGATCTGGCGCCGTGCTTCGAGCTCCTCGTAGAGGTCGTCGTTCGCGTACCAGGAGCCCTCTCCGTGCTTGACCGGGATCAGCAGCTGCTCGCCTTCGGTGCAGCGAGTCGTGAACGGCGTGTCGGAGCGCTCCACGACGAGCGGTACGTCACGGCACACGAACGAGAGCGACTCGTTGCGGCGAAGCACTCCGGGCAACAGGCCGGATTCGCAAAGAATCTGAAAGCCGTTGCAGATCCCGAGCACGAGCCCGCCCTCGGCAGCGAATGCCGCAACGGCTTTCATCGCGGGGGCGAACCGCGCAATCGCACCGCAGCGGAGATAGTCTCCGTAGGAGAAGCCGCCCGGCAGCACGACTGCATCGAGGTTCGGCAACTCCGTCTCGGTGTGCCAGACGAAGACCGCCTCCGCGTCGAGCGCGCGGAGCGCCCAGAGCGCGTCACGGTCGTCGCAGGCGCCCGGAAAGCGCAGCACGCCGACGCGTGGCTGCGGGCTGTTCATTGAGCCGCCAGCTCGATCTCGTAACTCTCGATCAGCGGGTTCGCGAGGAGCTGCTCGCACATCCGTTCGACCTCGGCCTGGGCCGAGACGGCGTCCTTCGCCTCGACTTCGAGTTCGACGACCCGCCCGATCCGCGCTTCGCCGACAGAGAAGCCGAGCTGACGGAGCGAGGATTCGACCGCCTGGCCCTGGGGATCCAGGATCCCTTGCTTCGGGGTGACCAGTACCCGCGCTTTCATCGCAACACCACTTCAGGGTCGGCGAGGTAATCGTCGAAGGGGATGCCCGTCAAACGCTCGAACGCCTCGACGTAACGTGCTCGCGTGCCGGTGACGACGGCTTCCGGAAGCTCAGGCCCCGGCGGAGTCTTGTCCCAGCCGAGCGTCTCGCAGTAATCGCGCACGAACTGCTTGTCGAACGATGGTTGCCCGCCGCCGGGCCGGTACTCGTCGGCAGGCCAGAACCTCGAGGAGTCCGGCGTCAGCGCCTCGTCGCCAAGGACGAGCGTCCCCTCTGCGTCGAGCCCGAACTCGAACTTCGTGTCGGCGATCAGGATGCCGCGCTCTCGCGCCCACTCCGAAGCGAAACGGTAGAGCGCAACCGACACGCGCTCGACTTCCGCGAGCATGTCGGTGCCGACGAGCTCGGCCGCCTGTTCCCGGTCGATGTTCTCGTCGTGGCCCGTGACGGCTTTCGTCGCCGGGGTGAAGATCAGCTCCGGCAGCTCGGCGGACTCCGTCAAGCCTGCCGGCAATGTGTGACCGGAGACCGCGCCCGTTGCGCCGTAGTCCTTCCAGCCGGAGCCGGCGAGGTAACCGCGCACGACGCATTCGATCGGAAGCATCTCGAGCCGTCGGCACTCGGTCGACCGCCCATCGGCATTGAGCGCGAGCAGGTGGTTCGCGCAGATGGCACGCGTTCGCGCAAACCAGAACCCTGCAAGCCCTGTCAGCACGCGTCCCTTGTCCGGGATGTCGGTCGGCAACACGACGTCGAACGTCGAGATGCGGTCACTGGCGACGAGGAGCAGCCGCTCGTCGTCGAGCGCGTAGAGCTCGCGAACCTTTCCGCTACCTACATGGAGCGCGGCGTCAGGCATGGATGGGTTCCTCCTTCTGGACGAGGGCGTGTAGACGATCGAACACGGTGTCGACATGACGGACGGTTGCGGCGAGATCGAACACCGCGTCGAGATCGACGCGGCTGCTGATCTCCGGGTCGCTGCGGACGAGTCCTGCAAAGTCGGCCTCTTCCTCCCAGGCCCGCATGGCGTGATCCTGGACGAGGCGGTACGCATCGTCGCGCGGGAGCCCGGCCTCGATGAGCGCGAGGAGGAGGCGATGACTGAATACGAGGCCGCGGCTCGATTCGAGATTGCGGAGCATCCGCTCGGGATGGACGATGAGCCCTTCGACGATCCACGTGAAGCGGTCGAGCATGTAGTCGAGGGCGAGGAACGAATCGGGGATGACGACGCGCTCGGCAGAGGACTGCGAGATGTCGCGCTCGTGCCAGAGCGGCACGTTCTCGAGCCCGACGAGAGAGTTGGCGCGCACGACGCGGGCGAGGCCGCAGATGCGCTCGGCCACCTTCGGGTTCCGCTTGTGAGGCATTGCCGAGGATCCCTTCATCCCCTTGCTGAACGGTTCCTCGACCTCGCGCACCTCGGTGCGCGCGAGATGACGGATCTCCGTGGCGAAGCGGTCGAGCGACGTCGCCGCGAGTGCGAGGGCCGACAACAGCTCGGCGTGACGGTCGCGGGCGATCACCTGCGTGGAGAGCGGGTCGGGCTCGAGCCCGAGCCGCTCGCAAGCGATGCGCTCGACGTCCGGCTCCACCTGCGCGTACGTCCCGACTGTGCCGGAGAGCTGGCCGACACGGTTCGTCTCGAGCGCTCGGGAAACTCGGGCTCGGGTCCGGTCGAGCTCGAACGCCCAACCGGCGAGCTTCCAGCCGAAGGTGGTCGGCTCGGCATGAACGCCGTGCGAGCGCCCGATGCAGATGGTGTGGCGATGCTCTTCCGCCCGAGTCACCACGGCTGCGAGCGCCCGGTCGATGCGGGCGAGGACGAGCCGCCCGGCGTCCTGGATCTGCAGGGAAAGGGCGGTGTCCACCACGTCCGACGAGGTCAGCCCGTAGTGGAACCAACGTCCCTCGGGCCCGAGCTGCTCCGCGACGGCGTCGACGAATGCCGCGGTGTCGTGATCCGTGACACGTTCGATCTCGGCCACCCGCTCCGGTGACGGCGCGACCGCCTGTGCCTGGATCTTCGCCACGTCGGCTGTGGGAACGGCGCCGACCTCGGCCCACCCTTCGAGCGCAGCGAGCTCGACCTCGAGCCAGCGCGCGAACTTGCTCTCGTCCGACCAGATCCCGGTCATCTCCGGGCGCGAGTAGCGCGCGATCACTGGGCCGATTCTAGAGAGGCCGTCGGTCCGAGAATTCGGGCTGCGAGAACGGCCGCATTCTTTGCGTTGTCGACGCCGACACATGCGACAGGAACGCCTGGAGGCATCTGGACGATGGAGAGCAAGGCGTCGAGCCCGTCGAGCACGCTCAGCGAGGAGCGAAGCGGGACGCCGATGACAGGCAGGTCTGTGTGCGCTGCGAGCACGCCGGGCAAAGCGGCGGCGAGGCCCGCGCCGGCGATGAGCACTCGCAGCCCACGGTCCCTCGCAGTGCGTCCGTATTCGGCGACCGCGTCGGGTTGCCGGTGCGCGGAGCGAACCTCGAACTCGTGTGCGATTCCTCGTGCGTCTAGCTCGTCCATCGCCGCCTGCATGCGCTCGCGGTCCGACTCCGAACCGACGACGATGCCGACCAGGGGGCTAGACATGTGTCACGGCCGCAATGTCCTTGCGATAACGCATGTTGGGAAAGGAGATGCGATCGCAGGCGCCGTAGGCAAGCTCGCGAGCAGCAATGACGCTGTCGCCGATGCCCGTCACATTGAGAATCCTGCCGCCGTTCGTGACGAAGCGATCGCCCTTGCGTGCCGTCCCTGCATGAAAGACGAGCGCCCCTTCCTCCTCGGCTTCGGCGATGCCGTCGATCGAGGACCCGACGTCGTTGCCCGCAGGATATTCCCCGCCCGCGAGCACGACGGTGACCGCGGCTCGGTCTGTGACCGTGAGGTCGGCGCCCGACAGATCGCCCGCCGCCGCGGCGGCGAGGGCCTCGAGGAAGTCTCCTTCGAGGCGCGGCAAGAGCGACTGCGTCTCAGGATCGCCGAACCGGCAGTTGAACTCGAGCACCCGTGGCCCGTCGGGCGTGATCATGAGCCCTGCGAAGAGCACGCCGATAAAAGGCGTGCCGCGCTCGGCGAGCTCGCCGAGCACCGGGCGGTGGACCGTGTCGAGCAACTCCTCGATCTCTGCGGGGCCGAACCCGGGGACCGGGGAGTACGAGCCCATCCCGCCGGTGTTCGGTCCCTCGTCGCCCTCGTCTGCGCGCTTGAAGTCCTGGACGATCGGCAACGCGAGCGCTCGCACACCGTCGCAGAGCGCGAAGACGGAGATCTCCTCGCCTTCGAGGAGCTCCTCGATCACGATCGAGTCGCCGAAGGCGGCGGCCGCGACGAGGGCGCTGTCGAGCTCCGTCTGATCGCGGCAGACGAACACGCCTTTGCCCGCCGCGAGGCCGTCGGCCTTGATCACGCAGGGCGCTCGCGCAATCGAGAGCGATTCAGCCGTGGGCACGCCCGCGTCACGCATGACGTCCTTGGCGAACGTCTTGGAACCTTCGATGCGCGCCGCCTCACGGCTCGGGCCGAAGACCGGGACACCGGCATGCCGGAGCTCGTCGGCCACGCCGGCGACGAGGGGCCCTTCCGGGCCGACCACGACGAGGTCGGCATCGAGCGCTCCTGCGAGGTGAAGGAGCCCTTCGCCGTCCTCCGCGTGAACAGGGTGGCACTGGCCGAGGGCGGAGATCCCGGGGTTGCCAGGGGCGGCGTGCAGCTCGTCGAGGCTCGGCGCCTGGCTAAGCTTCCAGGCGAGCGCATGCTCGCGTCCGCCCGAGCCAACGAGGAGCACTTTCACACGTGGACTGTAGCGAGTGCTCCCGACGGGTTTGAAAGCGGTCCGGAATGCGAAGGTAGGTAGCGAAATGGTGGAGCCCGGCCTCGACAAGCACGAGTGGGAAAGCTGGTGGCAGCAGTTCGAGGAGGACATCGAGACGTCTCCCGCCGAGGCGCTGTCCGAGCTCGACCGCCTCACGGTCGAGATGCTCGAGGCTCGCGGTTACGCGCTCGACGACCCGGTCGCCCGCGAGGGCGACGACCGGGACATCATTGCCGAGTACGTCGCAGCGCACGAGACCACCGAAGCGGTGGAGCAGGGCAAGGACGTGAGCCGTGAGGACATCGACGCGGCAATCGACGGCTACCGCGCGCTGCACGACTATCTGCTGGCCGAGCGCGGCGCACCGTAGATTCCGAACACCGGCGCAGAATCGGCACAAATCCGTGCGCCACCTCTCGGTATCGTCGACCGCGAGGGTGGTGGGCGTTTCACCCCACCCGGGTGGGGGTGTGGTCGAGGGACTAGGGTCGTGTCATGACGCGGGGTGAACGCGCGACCGAGGCGCCGCCGCCGCTCGCGGCGTCGACGGCTTTCGTTTTGCGGCTCCCGGCCGGGATCAGCGAGACGGATCGGCTTGCGGTCGAGGAGCCGCTCGAGATCAGGATCGACGGTCGTGCCGTCGCGGTCACGATGCGCACGCCCGGGCACGACGAGGAGCTCGCGGTTGGCTTCTGCCTCTCCGAGGGGATCCCGACACGAGGCGCGCGTCTGCCGGACGACTTCGCTGCGAACACCGTCGAGGTCGACGTCGACGGTCCTTTCGACCGCGAGGCTGTGCAGCGAAAACTTCTATACGTCGTCGTCATGCGGCGTGTGCGGCAAGGGTGCGCTCGAAGCTGTCGCGGTTTCCGCTCCTCCCGTCGAAAGCGACCTGCGCGTTCCGCTCGGCCTCGTTGCATCGCTACCGGACAGGCTTCGCGCGGACAGGCCGCATTCGCTGCGACGGGCGGGCTCCACGCGACCGGTCTCTTCGACGCCGCGGGCTCGCCGCTCTGCGTGCGCGAGGACGTCGGCCGGCACAACGCGATGGACAAGGTGATCGGCTGGGCGCACGCGGCCGGCCTGCTGCCGTTGCGCGACCACCCTCTCTGCGTCAGCGGCCGCCTGTCGTTCGAACTGGTGCAAAAGGCTGCCGTCGTCGGTTGCCCGGTCCTCGTTGCAGTCGGCGCACCCTCGAGTCTCGCCGTCGAGCTTGCACAGGATCGCGGCATCACCCTCTGCGGCTTCGTGCGCGACGGCAATGCGAACGTCTACACCGAGCTTTGGCGCCTGGAGACCTGACCGGGATCCTGCTCGTCGGCGGGGCAAGCCGCCGCTTCGGCTCGCCGAAGGCGCTCGCGGAGCTCGACAGCGAGACGCTCGCGGCGCGTGCGTGGCGAACGCTCGGCAAGGTTTGTTCGGAGCGGCTCGCGCTCGGCAAGCGTGAGGACGGCCTCGTTCTTCCTTTCGAAATCCTCGACGACGAGAGCGAGGTGCGCGCGCCGATCGCCGGGCTCGTGGCCGGCCTGCGCGCTGCGTCGAACGACGTCTGCATCGTCCTGCCCGTCGACGTTCCCTTCATCCGCGCCTCGCACCTCCGTGCGCTCGCGACCGCGTGTGCCGACGCAGCGGTTCCGCAGACCGGCCCATTGCCCGGCGCATACCGCCGCTCCGCGTTGCCTGTTCTCGAGCGTCACCTCGCCTCCGGGAAGCTTGCGCTCCGCGCTGCGCTTACCGACCTCGATGCAAGCGTCGTCGACCTCGACGCAAGTGTCCTCGTCAACGTCAACGAGCCCGCCGACCTCGAGCGGCTCCAGACTCGCATCGTCCCCTTCGAGCCGGTGCACGAAGCAGGCTTTCGCACGCTCGTCTCGGAGACGCTGCGCGAGTTCGGGTTCGAGCCCGACCCCGAGCTGGATCGCGACCTTGCCGATCCGGCCGGCACCTACGAGTCGCTCTGGGTCGCGGTGGCCGACGGCGAGGTCGTCGGCTCCGTCGCGCTGCGCGAGCTCACTCCGGCCGAGCGTCAGTTGAAGCGGATGTATCTGCTTCCGGATCAGCGCGGCCGCGGGCTCGGTCGACGGCTGCTCGAGACAGCACTCGAGCGCGCGCGTGCGGACGGTGTCTCGGTGATCCGTCTCGACACGAGCGAGCGCATGGAGGCCGCCCGCTCGCTCTACGAGGCGTACGGCTTCCGCCGCGTCTCGGGGAGTGCGCCGCGGCAAGGTCAGAACCGGCTGCTCTACGAGCTCGAGCTCTAACGCAGCGCGACGACGCTCTCGCGCTCGGCGCCGGTTCCAACCAGCGAGATCTCCACTCCGAGCGCACGCTCGATGAACTCGACGTACGCGCGCGCCCCCACCGGGAGGTCGGCCGTCAAGGGCGCCTCCCAACCGGGCAGCGTCTCGTACACCGGGCGGCAGTGGTGGAAGTCACTCTGGTGGGCGGGGAACTCGGAGATCTCTCTGCCGTCGCGCAGGCGGTAGGCAACACAGACCGGGAGCTCCGAGAAGTTCGCGAGGACGTCGAGCTTCGTCAGCGCGAGCGACGTGATCCCGTTCACCCGGACCGCGTAGCGAAGCGCAACGAGATCGAGCCACCCGCAGCGGCGCTCGCGTCCGGTCACCGTTCCGAACTCGCCGCCGAGGTCACGCATGCGCTCCTGGTCGGGGCCTTCGATCTCGGTCGGGAACGGTCCCTCGCCGACTCTCGTCACGTACGCCTTGGTGACGCCGAGGACCCGGTCGATCCGGTTGGGGCCGATCCCGATGCCGGTCGCCGCATTGCCGGCGACGGTGTTCGACGACGTGACGAACGGATACGTGCCGTGGTCGAGATCGAGGAGCGTCCCCTGCGCACCTTCCAGCAGAACCTCGCGCCCCTCGTGCAGGGCGCGGTCGACGAGCAGCGACGTGTCGGACACGTACGGACGAATCCGTTGGGCGAACGACTCGAGGTTGCCTGCGATCTGCTCCAGGTTCAGAGGAGGAACGCCGTAGACCCGTTCGAGCCACACGTTCTTCTCCGCGAGCGCAACCTCGATCTTCTGGCGGAGGATCTTCGGGTCGAGCAGGTCCTGCACACGGATTCCGAGCCGCGCGGCTTTGTCCGCGTAGCAAGGCCCGATGCCGCGCTTCGTCGTGCCGATCTGCAAATTGCCGAGTCGCCGTTCGCTCGCCTGGTCGATCGCGACGTGCCACGGCATGATCAGGTGCGCCTCACCGGAGAGATGCACGGTGCGGGTCGAGAGCCCGCGGGACTCGAGCTCGTCGACCTCGGTCAGGAAGACCTCGGGATCGACGACGCAGCCCGCGCCGATCACACACGTCTTGCCGCGGAGCACACCACTCGGGATCTGCCGGATCTTGAAGGTCTCGCCGTCGACGACGATTGTGTGGCCCGCGTTCGGGCCGCCCTGGTAGCGACACACGAGATCCGAGTCCTGCGCCAGCAGATCGACGATCTTCCCCTTCCCCTCGTCACCCCACTGCGCGCCGACGATGACTGTTGCAGGCACGCGAGCGAGTCTGCCAGACGCTACGGCTAGGGTCTCGCGTCGATGTCGGTTCCGGTGGCCGCCCTCCTGTTCGTCGGTGCCTTCGCCCTGACCGTCGCATCGAGCATCGTGCTGGCACGCGAGCTCGACCGCATCGGTGAGCGGCTCGGGTTCTCCGAGGCGCTGCTTGGAATCGTGACGGCCCTCGGGGCCGACGCCCCGGAGATCGCGTCGGCAGTCGCTGCGCTCGTCGCGGGCCACGAAGACACGGGGATCGGAGTCGTCGTCGGCTCGAACATCTTCAACCTGGCAGCCCTCCTGGGAGTGTCAGCCCTCATTGCCGGGTCGGTGGGAATCCACCGTCATGGACTGTTCCTGACCGGAGGCGTCGCGGTGCTCGTCGCCGTCGTCGGCGCATTGGTGGCGCTCGGCGTGCTGCCCGGCTTCGTCGGATTCGTCCTGGCGCTGCTCTTCCTCGTTCCCTACGTCGTTCTCGCTGCGTTGCACGAGCGCACCCGCGAGAGGCTGCCTGCAGCGTTGCGTGCAGCAGTTCAGGAGGAGCAGCGAGACGCACGACGCGACGAGTTCGCGCCGCCGGCCACCGGCTACGACGCTCTGATCGTTCTACCTGCGCTCGCGGCTGTCGTCGGCGGTGCCTACGGGATGGTCGCGGCGGCGCAGTCCCTCGGCGATCGGTGGGACGTCTCGGACCTGATCCTCGGAGCACTCGTACTCGCTGCGCTCACGAGTATTCCGAACCTCATCGCGGCCGTGCGGCTCGCGCGCCATGGCCGAGGAGCGGCCTGCGTCAGCGAGGCATTCAACTCGAACAACGCGAACATCCTGGTCGGGCTCTGCATTCCGGGGCTCATCCTCGGTCTCGGCTCGCCGTCCGGCGTCGAGGTGTTCGCGTCCTGCTGGATGGTCGGGATGACGGTCGTGGCCGTCGCCCTCGGCTTCGGCGGCGGCCTCACGCGCCGTGAGGGTGCCGCGATCGTCGCCCTCTACGGCGTCTTCGCCGCCGTGTTGATCGCCGTGGGCTAGCGGCCGTCGCGCTCGATGCGAAGGTCGTGTCCGCGCGGGCACGAGATCGTGCCGCGCGCGCGGTCGAGCGACAGCGTTCCCTGCACGGACGGGAACACCTCGCCGAGCTCGGCGCAGCGCTCGCATACGACCGTGAAACCGGTGGCGAGCTGCGAGATCCAGACGACCTGCTCGGTGAGAACCGCCCACGACGCCACTACGACGCCGCCAGATCCGCGAACTTCGCGTAGCGCTTCAGGAACGAGAGCTTCTCGATTCCGGTCGGGCCGTTGCGGTGCTTGGAGAGGATGATCTCGGCGAGGCCCTGCTGGTCGCTGTCCTCGTTGTAGTACTCGTCGCGGTAGACGAACATGACCAGGTCGGCGTCCTGCTCGATCGAGCCCGACTCACGAAGGTCGGAAAGGATCGGCCGCTTGTCGTGTCGCTGCTCGACCGCGCGGGAGAGCTGTGACATGGCGAGGATCGGCACGTCGAGGTCGCGCGCGAGGACTTTCAGGTTCCGCGAGATCTGGGAGACCTCCTGCACACGGTTCTCCGCGCTCGTTCCGGAGGTCATCAGCTGGAGGTAGTCGACGATGATCAGCCCGAGCTTCGGCTCGCGCGTCTTGAGCCGCCGGGCCTTCGACCGAATCTCCATCATCGTGATCGAGCCGGTGTCGTCGACGTAGATCGGGGCCTTCATCAGCTTGTCGCCGGCAGCGACGAGCCGTGGCCAGTCGTCTTGGGCGAGCTTGCCGTTGCGCAGTCGCTGTGACTCGACCTTCGCCTCGCTGCAGAGCAACCGCTGGGTGACTTCCGACTTCGACATCTCGAGCGTGAAGAGGGCGACGGGGATGTCGTTACGCAACGCGAGGTTCGCAGCCACGCACAGGCCGAGCGCGGACTTTCCCATGCTGGGCCTTGCCGCAACGATGATCAGGTTTCCGGGCTGGAACCCCGAGGTCAGCCGGTCGAGGTCGCGGAACCCGGAAGGCGCTCCGGTGACGTCCGCGCCGGCCTCATACAGAGCCGTGATGCGTTCGAAGCTCTCCTTCAGCAGCTCCTCGATGTGGCTGAACTCGGTCGAGACGCGACTCTGCGAGAGGTCGAAGACGACTTGCTCCGCACGGTCGACGAGCATCTGCGTCTCTCCGGGACGTTCCCAGCCGAGCTGCGCGATCTGCTGTCCCGCCGCGATCAGCCCACGCAGGGTCGCCATCTCGCGGACGATGCGCGCATAGTGCGCGGCGTTCGCCGTCGCCGGGACGAGTGCAGCGAGCTCGTGCAGCCGTACGCGCCCGCCGACTCCCTCGAGCTCTCCGCGCTCTTCCAACTCGTCCACGATCGTGATCGCGTCGACGGGCTCGCCCTTGGCGTAGAGCGCGAGGCCTGCGCGGTAGATCTTCGCGTGACTTTCTCGGTAGAAGTCCGAGGCGTCGAGGACTTCGCTCACCGCTCCGATCGCGCCTGGGGAGAGCAGCATCGCCCCGAGGACGGATTCCTCGGCCTCGAGGTTCTGGGGCGGGGCGATCGGAGCGGATTGAGCGAGCTGGGCGACGGTTGTCACGTCGCCGGAGTAGACCACTGCGGGCGCTGCGTTTCCAGGTCTGGACGAGTTGGTTTTCGACATGGCAAAAGGGGCGATTTGCAGGCAGGAAGGAACACATGTTCGCAGGCCCGCCGGACGGATCTGTGGACAGAACACTCGCTCCGAGCGGGAACTTCCTCGGGGTATTCACAGGGGGTGGAAAGTGCTGTGAAAGCTTGTCCCCAGGTTCTCCACAGGAATGCCCTGGCGCCGCTTGAAAGCAGGGACAGGATTGTGGACATGACACGCTCGTCGAGCTACTCGACGAGCACCGTCATGTCACTCGGCGGTTGCGGCTCTAGCTCTGCTCTTCGGTGCTGCCGGCGTCGACCGCGCGGTCGAACTCGTCGTCCGCAAGCTCGCCCTCGACGTCGCTCTTCGAAGGCTGAAGCTCGCCGGCGTCGATCAGGCGCGCTTCCTGTGCCAGTGCCGCGGCATCGAGAGCGTCGAGATCGAGCTCGGGCTTCTCGGCCTCCGGAGCTGGAGCGGACTCCTCGGCCTGCTCGGCGGCTTCCATCGCCTCGAGCTCCTCTTCGGGCGGAAGCTCGCCACCCTCGGGGACGACGAGCGTTCGCACTTCGACGGTGACGTCCTGGAACAGCTCGATCGGAACCTGGTAGCGGCCGATCCGCTTGATCGGGTCGCCCCCGATCTTGCGCCGGTCGACGCGCACCTTGTGCTTCTCCCACAGCTCGTCCGCGACGTCGGTTGCCGTCACGGAGCCGAAGAGCGAGCCGGTCGGTCCCGCCTTCACGTCGAAGCGAAGCTCCACCTTGGCGAGCCGATCAGCGACCGCCTGTGCGTCTTCGAAGGTCTTCGCCTCGTTCTGCGCGCGCCGATCTTCGACCTTTCGCACCTCCGCGACCCGGGCCGGCGTCGCCTCGTCGGCAAGACGGCGCGGGAAGAGGAAGTTGCGCGCGTAGCCGCGCGGCACGCTGACGACCTCCCCGCGGAGACCGACCTTGTCGATGTCCTGACGGAGGATGACTTCCACTACTTGTCCGCGACGTAGGGCAGCAACGCCATCTCGCGCGCTCGCTTCACCGCGACGGCGACCTGACGCTGGTGCCTCCGGCACGCGCCGGAGATCCGGCGTGACCGGATCTTTCCGCGCTCCGAGATGTATCTGCGCAACTGGTTGACGTTCTTGTAGTCGATCTCGTCGACCTTGTCCTTGCAGAAGAAGCAGGACTTGCGCCGGATCGGGCCCGACGACTGGCCCGGACGCTTGCGGCCCGGCTGCCGGTCTCGGTCTCTGTCTCCTCCTCCGCGTGGCGGCATCAGAACGGGATGTCGTCGTCTGTCGAGGAGGCGGTGAAATCTTCGTTGCCGGCAGTTGCCGCGGCCGGGACGAACTGCCGCTCGCCGTCGCCCGCATTCCCGCCGCCGCCGCCGCCGTCACGGCTGCCGAGGAATTGCACCGAGTCGGCGATGATCTCGACCGCCTGGCGCTTGGTGCCGTCCTGGGCGTCCCACTCGCGCCAGTCGAGGCGTCCGTCGACGCCGACCGGCCGGCCCTTCGAGAGGTACTGGGCGCAACTCTCGCCCTGGTTACCCCAGACGGTCACGTCGAAGTAGTTGGGCTTGTCGCCCCAGTTGCCCTGAGGGTCCTTCTGCCGCGTGTTGACGGCGAGCCGCAGCTTGCAGACGGCCGTGCCGCTCGGGGTATGTCGCAGCTCGGGGTCCTTGGTCAGGTTCCCGACGAGCACGACGCGATTGATGTTCGCCATGTCTACTCCTCTTCCGAACTGGTGTTCGATTCAGCATAGGCGGGCTCGGGGACGGAACGCGCCGGCACGGGATCCGGCTCGGGCGGCGGCGGGCCGGGCGCGGAGCCCTCGACGCGGCGCACCGCGAGGTGTCGCATGACGCCGTCCGTGATCCGCAGGATCCGCGAGAGCTCGGCGAGCGTCTCCGCGTCGGCGTCGAAGTTGAGCAGGTGGTACGAGCCCTCGCCCTTGTGGCCGATCTCGTATGCGAGGCGTCGCCGCCCCCAGACGTCGTGCCGCACCCACGTGCCGTTCGCCTTTTCGACGAGCTCGCGTGCGCGCTTGATGATCTCCTCCTGCCGTCCTTCGGGCAGGTCTGGATCGAGCATGAGCAAGATTTCGTACGCAACCACGTTTCCCGAGACCTCCCTTCCTCTGGTCTGAATCGGCCTCACCGGCTGGCGCCACTCGGGAAAGGGCAGCGCGATGGCAAGGCAGGAAGGCGGCCAGTGTAGCATCGCCGCGATGAAGCACCCCGTCGCCTGGCTGCTCGGCGGATTCGCGGTCTTCGGGTTCCTTCGCCGCCGCCGTGAAGCTCCCGCGATGTCGCCCGATCCTCGCGCCGAGGAGCTCCGTCGCAAGCTTGCGGAGTCCCGTTCGATTCTCGCCGAGCGCGACGAGTTCGAAGGCGGAGAGGTGACCGTGGATCTCGCGGAGCCGGCTCCCGAAGACCCGGAGACGCGGCGCCGAGCCGTGCACGAAACGGCTCGTGACACCATGCAGCGGATGCGCGCGCGCTAGCGGCGCACCGCCGACCAGGACTCCGCGAGCAGCACGGTCGCAGCGGCGACGAGAACGGTCGTTCCGCCCGGAGGAAGGTCGGCGTAGTACGCGATCGTGATCCCGGCGAGCACCGACCCGAGCCCGATTCCCATTCCGAGCAGGATCGTCGAGCGCATGCTCCATGCGATCCGCGACGCTGCGATCACCGGCAGCACCATCAGCGCCGCGATCAGCAGGATCCCCACGACGCGCATCGAGAGCGCGATCGTCACCGCCGCCAGCACGACTGTGAGCGAGTTCAGCGCTCCGACCGGCAGACCCGCGACGCGTGCGCCCTCTTCGTCCACGACCACGGCGACGAGCGGGCGATAGAGCAACGTGATCACGACGAGCGCGCCCGCACCCAGCGCGGCGATGACGGCAAGGTCGCTGCGCGTCACCGTGAGGATCGAGCCGAAGAGGAACTGGAAGAGGTTGACGTTCAGCGCTCCCGCAGCCGACACGAGCACGACTCCTCCCGCGATGCCGGTGTAGAAGATCAATGCGAGCGCCTGGTCCCCGGCGTTTCGGCGCCGGGCGCGGATCCACTCGATCGACAGGCCGCCGACGACCGAGACGACGAGCGCCGTGAGCACGAGCGGCAGGTTCAGGAGATACCCGAGTGCGACGCCGGCGAACGCAACGTGCCCGATCCCGTCGCCGACGAGGCTGAGCCGGCGCTGGACGAGGAAGAAGCCCACCGCGGGCGCCAGGACGCCGACGACGATCCCGGCCCCGAAGGCGAGCCGCATGAACTCGAGATCAAGCATGCGTGTGGGAGGGGTCGTGCCAGACACCGGGCAGGGCCGAAGGCGGGCCGTCGAACACGATCTCTCCGCGCACGAGCACGATGCGTTTCACGAACTCCTCGACGGCGCCGAACTCGTGCGAGACATAGAGGATCGTCATCGCGAGCTCCCTGCGAAGCCGCTGGAGCAGCGCCGCAATCGCTTCCTGCGCTTCCACGTCGACACCGGTGGTGGGCTCGTCGAGAACGAGGAGCTCGGGGTCGCCCGCGAGAGCCTTCGCGATGAAGGCCCGCTGCTGCTGGCCGCCGGAGAGAGTCGACAGACGCCGGTCAGCCTGCGGCGCCAGCCCGACCCGGTCGACGGCGGCGCGCACGGCGTCCCGGTCGGCACCGCCGAGCGGTCCGATCAGGCGGGTGCGGGAGGCCCGTCCTGCCGTCACGAGCTCGCGGACGGTCAGCGGCGCGTCGATTCCTGCCTGCGCCCGCTGCGGCAGGTAGCCGACGTTGTCGACGTCGAGCTCGACGCGGCCCGAGGTCGGGTGCTCGAGCCCGACGATCAAGCGCACCAGAGTCGTCTTGCCGCCACCGTTCGGTCCTGCGATCGCGACGAACTCGCCCCGCTGCACGTTGAGATCGACGTTCCGCAGCACGGGCGGCGCATGGCCGTACGCGAACGTCACGCCTTGGAGGCGAAGGGCTAGCGACATGCGAGCGCCTTCCGCAACGCAACGAGATTGCGCCGCATCAGCGTGAGGTAGTCGTCGCCTCGCTTCTGTTCGTCCGGTGTCAGGCCTTCGATCGGATCGAGCACGGCCGTGCGCGCGCCGACCTCGCGCGCCACCGTCTCTGCCAGGCGCGGTGAGACGAGTGTCTCGAAGAAGACGGTCGTCGCATGCGTCTGACGCACGACCTCGACGACGTGCGCGAGCTGTTGCGGAGACGGTTCGGACTCGGGCGCGAGCCCGGTGATTGCCACCTGCTCGAGCCCGTAGCGGGCGGCGAGATACCCGAACGCGGCATGACTGGTCACGATCTCGCGCCGCTTGCAGTCCCGTAGGCCGTTGCGATACGCCTGGTCGAGCTTCCGCATATCGGCGACAAACCCAGGCGAAGGGCGATGCAGTGCGGCGCCGATCTTCGTCCCGAGGCGTGCAAAGAGGAGGGGATCGAGCCAGACGTGTGGGTCGTTTCCGTGGAGTGGGAGCCCTGCAAGCACGTCCACCTTGCGCCCACGCGCCTGCTCCACCGCCTTGCTGACCGCCGGCTGGAACCCGTGGCTCAGATAAAGGACGACCGACGCGTTGACGATCCGGCCGACCTCGCGCGGAGTGAGCTCCAGGTCGTGTGGCTCCGCGCCGGGCGGCGTCAGGTTCTCGACGTGGAAGCTGGGACCACCGATCCGCTCGGCCGCGTAGGCGAGGGGATAGAAGGCCGCAACGACCGAGTGCTTCCCGCCCGAGTCTCCCGCGCCGCAGCCGGCGAGCAAGAACGCCGAGACGAGAATGAGAACAATTCTCGAAATCACGTTCGGGAAGATACACTGCGAAGGTGGCCTGGACGGCTCATGCTCTGGAAACGCTCGACTCCGCAGGCTTTCGCAGCGGCGGTGCGCGCAGGGCCGTCGTCGAGCTCCTCGGCCGGCAGAACTGCTGCATGAGCGCCCAGGAGATCTTCGACAGCCTGCGCCGCGCACGCCGCCCGGTGGGCATCGCCTCGGTTTACAGGGCGCTCGAAACGCTTGCGGATCTCCGGCTCGTCAAGCGCATCGACGCCGGCGACGGGATCGCACGCTACGAGCCGTCACGCCCTGACGGCGATCATCATCACCACCTCGTCTGCCGAGACTGCGGCAAGGTCGAGGCCTTCAGGGACGCGCGCCTGGAGCGGGCGATCGACAAGGTCGCCGACGGGCTCGGCTACTCCGTCGAGGAGCACGAGGTCGTGCTCACCGGCGCCTGCGCCGACTGCGCCGCCTAGAGAGGCGCGAAAGCTTCCGCGCCTGCGGTGAGGCCGCGCGCGACCTTCAACTGGTACGCGTTCGAGCGCAAGAGACGCGCCTCGGCGGGATTCGTCATGAACCCGCATTCGACGAGGACGGCCGGAACGTTGGCCCAGTTGAACCCCGTGAGATCCGAGCGCTGCACCAGACCGAGATCGAGCGCACCCGTCTGCCGCACGACGGCGGACTGCACCTTGCGCGCGGCTCGAACGCTCGACGCATAGATGTCGTCGGTCCAGCCACGGTGCAACGCGGGGACGAGTGTCTTGACGCCGTGCAAGGACCTCTCGGTCGAGCCGTCTGCGTGGATCCGGATCATCAGCGCGGCGTGACGGACGTTGCAGAACCGCGCGCGCTCGATGTTCCCGCCCGCATAGGTCCGGCCCGTGCGGGTCATCGCTACTCGGTAGCCGTCGCCCTTCAGCAGGGCTCGAGTCTTGAGTGCGATCGCAAGCGCAACAGGGGCCTCGCCGGCGGTTCCCCCGCCGTCCTTGATCTTCAACTGAGAGGAGCCCGGCCCGATCGGCTCGGTCTGGCGGCCGATGGCAGGGATCGTCCCATGCCCCGGGTCGATGCAGATCAGCGGGGTTGGCGGAGCGGCGAGCATGGGCACGAAGTCTGCCTGTGACTGACGATTAGTTCTTCCACGGACGGGCAACACGGGGCGATGGCAACTCGCCGAGAGCTTCCTGCGGACGTCGCAGCGGCGTTCGATCGTGCCCCAGAGGCGCGCGACCGGTTCGCGGCCCTCCCCGTGGACCAGCAGGCGGCCTGGCTCGACTGGATCGACCGCGCGCGCGGACGCCGCGCACGTGCGGGCCGAATCGACGAGTTGATCCGGCGACTCCTCCCCTCCTCCGCCGTCACGGAGGAGGAGGTCGCCGAGCCTGCGGGGCCGCCGCCCGAGCGGTACTGGTGGCTCTGGCTCGTACTGCTGCTGTTGCTCGTGGTCGGCGGTCTGCTCGCCTGGTACTTCCTCAGCCGCGGTAGCGACAAGGCCGTCGTCCCCAACGTGATCGGGCTGCGCGAGCAACAGGCTGCAATCAAGATCCACGACCAGGGGCTCGACGTGCTGGCCCGCACTGCTCCGAGCAACCGCCCGCCGAACGTCGTCTTCGCCGAGAAGCCGGGTCCCGGGACGCAGCTCGGCAAGGGGCAGACGGTGACGATCTTCGTGTCGAGTGGGCGGCTGGCAGTTCCCAATCTTGTCGGCATGCAGGAGCAGCAGGCCGTGCAAAGGCTGCAGACGCTCGGCTTCAAGGTCGCGGTCAAACGCGTCGCGTCGACGCATCCGAAGGGCATCGTCATCGACCAGGAGCCCACGGCCGGCGTGACCGCTGTGAGCGGCACGACCGTCACGATCAGCGTTTCGAGCGGGGTCAAGCCCGTGGTCGTCCCGCGCGTCGTCGGCCAGGCCCAGGGCGACGCCGTGCAGGCGCTGACGAAGATCGGCCTCAAGCCAGTCCTCCAGAACGTCCCCTCCGACAAGCCCGCGGGAACTGTCGTCGGCCAGAAGCCTCCGGCCGGCAAGGAAGTCGACAAGGGCTCCAAGGTGACGGTGAACGTCTCGACCGGGACCGGGCCGGCAACGACGACCACGACGGCGACGACAACGACGACCGCCACGACGACGGTCGGCACGACGACGACCGCGGCGGGACCCGTCCCCGTGCCGCGCGTCGCCGGGCTTGCGCAGACTCCGGCTCTGCGCCGCCTGAACACACTCGGACTACGCCCCACGGTCGTCTACGTCCGCTCGAGCCAGCCGGCGAACCGGGTCGTCTCGCAGTCGCCTGCGCAGGGCACGACGCTTCGGCGCGGCTCGCGCATACGCGTGAACATCTCGACCGGCCCCAACCCGCAGCCGAATGCGAGTGTGCCGAACGTGGTGGGACAGGATCAGGCGGCGGCCGTGCAGAGCCTGCGCGACGCCGGCTTCAAGGTCGCCGTGCTGAACCGGCCGACGGCCGACCAGTCGAAGGACGGTCTCGTCGTCGAGGAGCAGCCGCACGCCGGCTCGACCATCCCCGGCGGCTCGCAGGTCACGATCTTCGTCGGCCGCTTCACCGGCTGAGCTCCTGAACGGAGCCCGGCGCGCCTTCAGCCGGCGAACCGGCCACCACAGTCAGAGCGCGCCAGGCTCCGTTGAAAGAGACCCGCCTCGCGGCGGAAACTTGCTCAACGGTTGAGCAGGTTCGCCACGACGTTGATCGTGACCGCGATGATCGCGGTCCCGAAGACAAACGAAAGGAGCGCGTGCTTGATCACGGTGCGCCGGATCTCCCTGCGGGTGATCTGGGTGTCCGACACCTGGTAGGTCATTCCGACGGTGAACGCCATGTAGGCAAGGTCGCGGTAGTCCGGCTCGCTCTCGAAGTCGATGCCGCCGATGGGCGGCTTGTAGTAGAGCCTCGCGTAGCCGAGCGTGAAGGTCGTGTGGATCGCGGCCCAGCCAAGGGTGATGCTGAGCACCCCGACGATGGTCAGAAGCAAGGCGTCCACGCCGCTGGCCTTGTTTGCCTCGGCGAGCGTGAGACCGACGGCGACGAGGCTGGCGACACTCGCGCTGAGCAGGGTCGTGTCCGCCGCGGCGCGTGAGTCGTCTTCGGAGAGCGCAGACCGCGCCGTTGATGCG
>Ga0193727_1000124_pt1 | contig 24973 bp, 19 predicted proteins | sample H2c2metaG_FD_143051 | JGI IMG/M metagenome (GOLD analysis project Ga0193727, IMG submission 143051) | Soil microbial communities from a riparian zone of the East river system, Colorado, United States - H2c2 | ecosystem: Environmental > Terrestrial > Soil > Riparian zone | place: USA: East River...
GCTGGGACGATCCAGGCAGCCGAGAATGTTCAGCAGCGTCGACTTGCCGGAGCCCGACGGGCCGACGATGGCGATGAACTGTCCCTGCGGCACTTCGACATCGATGCCGGCCAGCGCGTCCACGACTTGCCCGCCGACGTAATAGCGGCGTGTCACTCCCTGCAGATGCACCATCGGCGACTCGTGCTCCTCCCCTGCCAGACTCCGCTAGACCGGCGCGAGCGCGAAATGTTCCTGGGCCGGCGCGACGCCTGCGGCAAATATAGCCCAAGAACGGTGAGGAGTAAGGTTGCGCGCTGCGCGCGCTCGTGAGGAGGTGAGGAAGAGCCGCCAAACTGACTCCTCACGAGGCCGCGCAGCGGCCGACCTCACGAGGCTACGCAGCAGCCGGCCTGACAAGGCTGCATCAGCAGCCAACCTCACGCCCTACTCGACCAGGTGCCTGCGCATCGCGTAGCGCACCAGTTCGGCGCTGTTGCGCAGGCCGAGCTTGGCCAGGATGCGGCCGCGATGGTTCTCGGCCGTCTTCACGCCGATGTCGAGGCGCCGCGCGATCTCCTTCGTGGTCAGACCTTCGACCACCAGATGCAGCACTTCGCGTTCACGCGGCGACAGATCGCCGTACGGATCGTCCGGCAATGCATTCGGGTGATGCACGTGTCCGGCCAGCGCCTTTGCCGCGTATGGGCCGAAGTACACGCCGCCGGCGGCCAGTGCGCGCACCGCGGCCAGCAGTTCGCTGGTGGCCGAATCCTTGACCAGATAACCGGCCGCGCCGGCGCGGATCATGCGCAACACGTATTCGTCTTCCTCGTGCATGGTCAGCACCAGCACGCGCGTGCGCGGCAGCTCGGTGGTGAGGCGGTGCACGACTTCCATGCCGCTCAGGTGCGGCATCGAGATGTCGATGATCGCGACATCCGGCTGCACCGCGTGCGCCTGTTCGATCGCGGCGATGCCGTCGCCGGCTTCGGCCACGACCACGCAATCGGCGCTGTTGTGCAAGGCCGCTGCCAGGCTTTCGCGCACGACGGTGTGGTCATCCGCGAGCAGAATGCGTATCACGCCAGACCCTCCCCGGATGATCCGGCGAGCAATGGAAATTCGATGTCGACGCAGAAACCGCTGCCCGGCTGCGAGCGGATCTCGAACTGGCCACTGAACAGGCGCACGCGGTCGCGCATGCCGCCGATGCCGCTGCTCTGGCCGTGGCTGCCCTTGGCCAGTGCACTGCGCGCGTCGCAACCACGGCCATCGTCCTGCACGCTCAGGCGCAGGTTGGCGCCGCGTTGTTGCAGCGCGATGTCGACGCGCTGCGCCCGGGCGTGGCGTGCCACATTGGTCAGTGCCTCCTGCACGACGCGGAAGATCAGTGTCGATCGATCATTGTCCACGGGCGGCAGCGGCTGGTCGAGCGCAAGACGGATATCGAGCCGGTGCTGCGGCCCGAACGTGCGTGCAAGCCAGCGCAGCGCCGCCTCGAGGCCGAGGTCGTCGAGTATCTGCGGACGCAACAGGCGCGACAGGACGCGGGTTTCCTCGAGCGTCGTCGCGGCCAGCGCGCGCGTCTTCTCGAGTCCGGCCTGCGCCTGGATCGCGGTCGGCGGCAACGCAGCGATGGCTTGGCTGATCAGATGCATCATGGCGGTCAGGTTTTGTCCTATTCCGTCGTGCAATTCGCGTGCAAGCTTGCGCCGCTCGTCCTCCTGCACGCGCCAGACCGAGCGCGCGAGCCGCTGGAAGTATTGCTGGCCCTGCTGCAGCTGTTCGACCAGATCATGCTGCTGGCGCGCGACCTCGCCGAGCCGCCGCTCGATGTCCGCGCGTTTGTCTTCGCCGTGCTTGTCCTCGTCACTGATCATGGCGCCGAGCCCCCTTCGGCCTGCCAGCGCCGCGCCAGGACGCCGCGCAACGAAGCGCGTGCCGCCTCGGGCGTATCGGCCAGAACCACGGCCTGCAGTGCGTCGGCCGCACTGTTGGCCGCTTGGGCTTCCGCCGGCAGGTTCGCCAGCGCGAGTGCGCCGAGTCGGTGCAGGGTGATGGCGCCGGCCCAGCGGCCGGCGCTGCGCAACACAGACAGTGCTTCGCGGTAGCGCGCCGCCGCCGTGCCGGCGTTGCCGGCGCGCAGCGCCGCGGCGATTTCGAGCTCGAGCCAGTCGAGGCGCACCGGTACTTCGCCGAGACGCACTGTTTCGCCACGCAGGCCCGACAGCTGTGTGTCCGCCGCAGCGCGGTCGTCGCGCGCGAGGGCCGCGCGGATGCTTTCCATCTGCACGCGCACACCGACGCTGCTGTGCACCTCGGCGGCTGCGGCGGCTGCCTCGAGGTTCTGCTGCGCGGTTTCGCTGTCGCCGGCCAGCCTCGCTCGCTGCGCGCCGGCGAGCAGCAGCATCGCGTGCTGCTCGGCGTTCAGGCGTTCGGCCGGCAGTGTTGCCAGAACCCTTGCGGCGCCGTCGCCGTCGCCGAGCGCCAGCGCGATGTTCGCCTGCAGCAGCGCGACTTCCGCTTCGCCGCGCTGGTCGTCGCGGCGCACGAACGTCTCGGCTGCGCGCTGGGCCGCGCCGGCCGCCTCGGCATAACGGCCCTCGAGCAGCGCGAGCTGGCCCAGATAGGTGTGTGCGACTGCGGCCTCTTCGCGCAACTGATGATCCTCGGCAGCCTGCAGCGCCGCCGAGAGGCGCTTGCGCGCCGCGGCAAAATGGCCTCGCGCGATGTCGAGCAAGCCGATGCTCTCGTCGATGCGCAACGTACCATTGCGGTCGTCGACCTTCTGGTATTGCGCCTGCGCCTGCTGCCAGTACACCAGCGCGTTGTCGAAATCGCCGAGGCTGTACGAACAGAAACCGACATTGTTGAGGCTGTCGGCGACCTGCGCCGGCAGGTTCAGCTCCTGGCGCAGCGCCAGTGCCTTGCGGTAGAAGCCGAGCGCCTCGGCATAAGCGGCATGCTCCTCGGCGACGACGCCGCGATCGTTGTACAGGTCGGCCAGACTGGCGCGGTCGTTGTTCTTCTCGAGCAGCAGCTTGACGCGGTCGAGCGTGCGATCGGCGTTTGCGCCGTCGCCCTGCACGGCCTGCACGATCGCCAGGTTGCGCAGCGACTTGGCCAGGCCGGCGTTGTCCTCGAGCCGCTCGCGGATCGCCGCCGCCCGGGTGTACGACTCGGCCGCGGCGTCGAGCTGCCCGAGCCGCTCATAACCGACGCCGAGTGCGTTGCCGGTCTCGGCCTCGGCGGCCCGGTCGCCACGCAGCCGGTTCAACACCAGCGCGCGCGTCAGGAAATTGCTCACGGCGGCGTCTGCCTGGCCTTGCTGGATCGCGGTGCGGCCGAGCAGGTACCAGGCACGCGCATCCTGTTCGTCCACTTGTACATAATGCTGCAACGTGTCGATCGCGCGGGCGCCATCGCCCTTGTCGATCAGTGCCTGGGCATCGAGCAGGGTCAGCGCGGCATCGTTTGGAAATTCGCGCAGGGCCTCGTCCAGCGCGACGGCGGCCTGGTCGGCGCGGTCGTTGCCGAGCAGCGCACGCGCATATAACTCGCGCCCCGGCGCGCCGTGATCGGGGGCGAAGCGCTGCACGATGTCGTCGCGCGTGGTTTGCGCCCACGACTCGTTGTGCGTGCCTTCCTGCGCCTGCAGCAGGTTCGCATGCACGATCGCGCTGATCGGTTCAGCGGCCGCCACAGTGGTCAGAATCGCGGTCGCCTGCATCGCGTCGCCGCGGTCGAGCTGCAGCAAGCCTCGCCCGAGCGTCGGCAACGCTGCCGCGGCAAGAACGGGCGCCGGACCGGGATGCAGCGTGGCTGCACCGAAAAGCGTCGGCAACGCGGCCAGATAGCGCGTGAACAGTTCGTTCGCGTCGACACCTTGCACGTGGATAGCGCGCGGCGCGCCACCAGCCGAGGGTAACCACAGACTGACTTGCAGCTGCAGGCCGGCGCCGGCACGGCTTAGCTCGCCGTGCATGACTGATGCAGCGCCGCTCGCCGCGGCGATATCCGGCAGCTGCCGCGCCAACGCATCGGCGCTCATGCCCGGCGTCTGTCGGGCGAGGGCGTCGAGCACGCGCCTTCGTGGCACGGCCGAATGCGCCGCATCGCCACGCAGCCACGCTTGTGCGTGTTCGTCGAGCGCACGCCCGAGCGCCGAAAGCGCCGCATCGTCCGCCGGCTTGCGCAACGGCAGCCAGGCCACGCGCGGAACGGTCGCGTTGGCGGTCGGCGCCAAAACGTTGCGCCATGTCGGATTGAGCCAGAGCGCGGCAACAGCGCCGCCGAGCAGTACCACGAGCAGCAGCGCCGGCACCAAGCGGCGCCAGCGCAGCGGTGCACGCGGCACCTGGCGCGTGTCGAGCGCATGCCGGGCGTCGTGCGCGCTGGCAAATCGATGGGCCGGATTGATCTGCAGCAGGCGGTTGCTGAACGCATGCAGCCAGTGCGGCAGGTCCGGTCGCGCATGCGCCAGCGACGGCGGCGCGCTGACGATGCGCTGCATCACGGTCTCGGCCGGCGTGCCGCCGCTGAACGGCGGTTCTCCACACAGCATCTCGAACAGCATCAGGCCGACGGCATACAGATCGCTGCGCGCATCGACGCGGTCGCCGCGCGCCTGCTCGGGCGAAAGGTATTCGGGCGTGCCGACCAGGATGCCGCTGCCGGTCATACCGCTCGCGCCGAGGCTGCGCGCGACACCGAAGTCGGTGATCAGCGAACGCTCGCTGGCATCGATCAGGATATTGGCCGGCTTGAGGTCGCGGTGCACGACATCGCGCTGGTGCGCCGCCTCGAGGCCCTCGAGCACGCCGCGCGTGATCGCAATCGCCTCGTCGGGCGGCAATTTACCGATGCGGCCGAGGCGCTGCTCGAGCGATTCGCCGTCGACGAGATCCATGCTGATGAACCAGCGCCCGCCGTCTTGGGCGATGTCGTGGATGCGCACGACATGCGTGCTCGACACTTGTCGTGCCAGCAGCAGTTCCTGGCGGAAACGTTCGAATGCCTCGGGCCGCCGCGCCAGCTCGGGCCGCAGCAGTTTCAGCGCGACGTCGATGTCGAGTGACAGGTCGCGCGCCCGGTAGACGAAGCCGAAGCCGCCTATGCCGAGCAACGCATCGATGCGGAAGCGGTCGGCCAGGACGTCGCCACTGTGCAATTCGGAGAGGGAAAGCGACCCCGTCAGGGTTGCCGAATCACCCCATCGCGCCGGTTGATCCCTGGTGGTACTGCTCCTCATGCAGTCAAGATAGCGCGGAATGCCTTGGGTCGGCAGAGATGTCAGTCGCGTTTTCCGGCCAGCTCGTCCCAGCGCGGTGCGTCGAGGCCGGCGTTCGCCGCCTCGCTCAACAGGTTCGCGGTGTCACCGCGCAGCTGGCGCGCGGTCAGCAGCGCAGCGGCGTGGCCGGCAACCGCCTCGATCAGCTCCACGTCGAGTTCGGTCAGGACCGGGCCGAGCCGGCGGCTGTCGGCGTAGAGGACGCCGAGCGAATTTCGCGCAACCTTCAACGGCACGCACAGGATCGCGCGAATGCCGCCGAGCTGCACGCTGGGCCGGATGCCGAGCCACGGCGATTCGGCTGTGTCGCAGCAGACGACGGTTTGTTGTGACGCCAGCGCCCGGTCGACGGCGGTGATGCTGCCGGCAAAATCGCGCAGGCTGATGTCGCCAGGTTCGATGCCACGGCGAGCGCGCACGCGCAGCGGTTCGCCGGCCTGCGCGTAGAGGACGAAGCCGCGATCCAGCCCGGCCAGTTCCAGGGCAACGTCGAGGGTCTGATCGATCAGCGTGTCGATACCCAGGCTCGGCGACAGGCGGCCGGACAGCCAACGCGAGACGACGCGACGGTTTTCGTGCTGCGCGCGCAGCCGTTCCGCGGCCGCAGCGTCGAGCGGCTCCAGGGAACAATAGACGTCGCCGACGGCGAACCAGGTCGCCTTGTCCAGCGCGACGTCGGCGACGCGTTCGCCATCGACGCGCAACCCGTTCTTGCTGCCGCCGTCGTGCAGCATCCAGCTGAAGCCGGCACCGCGCAGCGTGGCGTGCAGGCGCGATATCGACGCGTGGTCGATGCACAGTTCGCAGTCGAGGTCGCGGCCGATGCGGTAGGCCTGGTCATCGTCGAGCAGGCGCACCAGCGCCGCGCGATCCGGCGGATAGGCGTTGAAACGGGCTGGCATTTCCCTGCGGTCAGTTTCTGCTTTGCAGTCGCATCAGAGTGTATCTCAGGGTCCGCGCCAGGCTTTCCATCTCGCCGGCGTCGTTGACGACGCTGTGGTCGGAGCTCCAGCGGTTGGCGATGTCGATGCCGGCGTTGGCTTCGATTTCGGCGATCAGGGCGTCGAGATTTGCGATCGCCGCCACCGTATCGAGGTTGACCAGCAGCGCCACCTGCACGTTGGTGAGCAGGCCAAGCAGGTCGCCTTGCAGCGTGCCATTCAGCACCGCGGCAACGATGCGCGCCTGCAGCGCCAGGTCCTTTTCCACCTCCACCAGCAGCGTCGGGCGCGTATCGCGCACGATCAGGAATTGCGAGAACGCGCCGCCGCGGCCGCGCGCGCGCACGCTGCCCTTGATGATCTCGCTGGTGTAGTCGGTGAACGCACCGCCGACCGGCGCCTTGAACAGGCGATAGTTCGTCGCCGGGCACGGCGTGCCGACGCCCACCGCCGAGCAATCGATCGCTGCAGTGTGGATTTCAAATTCGTACGTGTTGAGGAATTGCAGGTTGCCGACCGGGGCATCGACGCCTTCGAAGCCCGAACGAAACAGCCAGGGCACGTCGAGTGGTTCGACTGTGATCAGCAGCGGAAACGCCGGATCGACCGTCACGCAGGCCAGCAGGCAGGGCAAGCGCGATACCAGCGCCGGATCGGTCTGGTTGACCAGTTGCGCGGTGAGATTCAATTCGGCGGACAGGTTGACCGGCGCGTCGAACGTGAGCGTGACATCGGCATCGACCGTGCCGCCACCGTTGGGCAGCGAGATCTGCGCAAGCGCCTGGTTGCCCTGGATCGTCACCGTTACTTGCGCGCAGGCGAGCGTGGCGAGGCCCAGCGCCATGACGCCGGCCAATATCGATAGCACGCGCAAGCCTAGCCCCTGTCTCATAGCGACCGTCATCCGATGGATATGCAAATGCCTTGCCGAAATGAGGCTGACCCGACTGCGAGATGTGTCAGGGTCAAAGCGTCGAATCGGCCGACGGGCAGTGGCAGTGGGCTGTTCATTTGACGTTCCCCCTTCGGTGTAAGCAGCGGGACGTTCCGCCGAGGACACCTTCTGACAACGGAGGCGCCGTTGCGGCGCCTCCGTCGGGCTTCCCTGCCGGTCAGAAACTCCCGCAGAGGTCGGGCGCAGGATCGAATCCGTCCGCGAAGATCCGTTCTTCGGGGGCCAGATTGGTCAGCGGGAAGGTCGCCAGCAGCACCGGCGTTGCCAGCGGTCCGGACGTGAGCCCGGTCGCAACGGCCGTGATGCTGTACGAGCCGGGTGTCGCGTTCGCGGTTGCCGTCACGGCGGCGACGCCACTGGCATTGGTTGTTTCAATCAACGTGGCTCCGTTGTTGGTACCGTCGTCGAGGTTCGCTGACGCGCCGGTCATGGGCGCCTGGAACATCACGGTCGCGCCGACTGCCGGATCGGCGCCGTTGAGCACCTTTACCGCCAGCAGGCAGGAGAACGCCGAGCCGACCGTTGCCGATTGATCGCCACCGCCCGGCGCCGTACCGCTTACCGGCGGCTGACCCGAAGCGGTATTGGTCAGATTGAAGACTGCCGTTTCACCGACGCCGTCGACGCTGGCGACAACCTGGTAGCTGCCGGCCGTGCCATTGGCAACACCGGTGACGGACGCGTTGCCGCCGACGTCGGTGACGACCGTGGTCTGGGAAAGCGTCGTGCTCGCGCCGGTACCCGGAACGACGAACGTGACGGTCACTCCCTCCAGGGGATTGCCTTCGGCATCCACGACGATGACCGAGAGCGCATCAGAGAACCCAGTATTCACCGCTGCGCCTTGTGGCGTGCCGCCAGCCGTGCCCAGACCGTCGGCCGGTAGCGCTGGAATCGGCGCCTGCGTCAGATGGACGTTGCCGAAAGCGATCTGCGACTGCAGGTTGGCGCTGAGCACCCCGCTCGGATCGGAAAACAGCGCCACGCCGATGTTTCCGGAGACCGCGCCACCGGTGTCGTAGCCGAGCGCGACGTGGTATTTCGTGCCTCTGGCCAGGCTCAGGCTGATGTCGGAGCCGCCGCTCTGGGTGGAAGCCAACATTGTTCCGCTGCGCGTCAGCGCCAGACCGGCGTTGCCGCCGGTCAACAGCTCAAGGCCGAGCAGCGAGGTGCCCGCATCAACGTCGGCAGTCAGCACATAGTGCTTGTTCGCGACATAGGGTGCTGCGAGCGCCTGGGTGAAGGCACCCTGGTTGTTGATGCCCAGTGCATTGACCGACAGCGCGGAGATCACGCCCTGGCCGGGGCCGATGGTCAGCAGCGGCGGCGCGAGCAATGCGAGCACTCCGGAGTAGGCGCCATGCCACGGGCCGCTGCCGATCGCAGCGGAGCCGGAGGCGCCGAGCAGTCCGCCGCCGATGCTGCCGTCGTTCGCAGCGTCGGAAAAGTCGGCATTCGGCACATTGACCGGAGCGGCAAGCGCTGCTGCGCTGCTGCCGAGCATGGCGGCGAGGAGAGCTGCGAGTGCAGCGCGCCTGGCATGTCGGCCTATCGGTTGTCGGGCGAACGCCGTTGGCGTTTTCAAGACACCGTATTGCGTTGTGTACATTTCCATATTCGGCTCCCTGTTTTGCCTGAGGAGCGCGACACACGTGGTGCATCCTGGTGAATTTCGTCGCTTTGTTTCCTGCGGTGCTGTTGGGCGAAAAACATCGGTGCGCCACGTAGGGGTCGGCGCGCAAACAACGTCCCTACCTTGAATCGTCCTCCGACCTGGGTCGGGTGCGCTGATCCGTAGTGCACGGTGCAAGTCTGCCTGCGCGCAGGGATGCGACGGAAGCCGGGAATTCCCTCAGCCGTGCAAGGAAAATGTCCCATTGCACGCGGCGTGCAACCGGCCGCGAACGCCGGCACGGGGCGGTGACGCTAGCGAATCGCCAAGGCGCCTGGCCGACGCGCGGCGTTCAGCGCGTCTTGCTCTTGTACAGGTCGAGGACGGTGCGCGGCGCCACGAACGAGTCGGAACGCGAGACGTCCCAGAACACGCGGAACACGGCGTGGTCCGGCACGCCGGCGAGCAGCTCGCCTTGCCGGACGAACGGATAGAGTGCCGACAGCGAGCGCACCTCGACCGACGATACGCGCCGGATGACGTGCTCGGGTCCGATCTCGCTCGGGTGACGCAGCCCGGCCGCGGCGAGCAATTCCTTGAGCGCCTTGAGCGTGTTCTCGTGGAACATCTTGACGCGCTCGGACTTGTCCGGCACGTCGAGCTTCTTCCAGCGCGATGGGTCCTGTGTTGCCACGCCGGTCGGACAGCGGTCGGTATGGCAGTTCAGCGACTGGATGCAGCCGAGCGCGAACATGAAGCCGCGCGCCGCGTTGCACCAGTCGGCGCCGAGCGCGAGCGTACGCGCCAGATCGAAGGCCGTGATGACCTTGCCGCTGGCGCCGATGCGGATCTTGTCGCGCAGGTCCAGGCCGACCAGCGTGTTGTGCACCAGCAGCAGCGCCTCGCGCAACGGTGCGCCGACATGATCGGCGAACTCCAGCGGCGCGGCGCCGGTGCCGCCTTCGCCGCCGTCGACGACGATGAAGTCGGGCAGGATGCCGCTTTCGTGCATCGCCTTGGCGATGCCGAACCATTCCCACGGATGGCCGAGCGCGAGCTTGAAGCCGGTCGGCTTGCCGCCGGATTTCTCACGCAGGCGCGCGACGAATTCGAGCAGACCGAGCGGTGTCGAAAACGCGCTGTGCGACGGCGGCGACACGCAGTCGACGCCCATCGGCACACCGCGCGTGATCGAGATCTCCTCGCTGACCTTGGCCGCCGGCAGCACGCCGCCGTGGCCCGGCTTGGCGCCCTGCGACAGCTTGATCTCGATCATCTTGACTTGTGCAGAACTTGCATTCTCCACAAAACACGCCTCGTCGAAATTGCCGTCGGCATTGCGGCAGCCGAAGTAGCCCGAGCCGATCTCCCAGCAGATGTCGCCGCCGTTCTCGCGGTGATACGGCGAAATCGAGCCTTCGCCGGTGTCGTGGTAGAAGCCGCCGCGGCGCGCGCCTTCGTTCAGCGCGCGGATTGCGTTCGCCGACAGCGAGCCGAAGCTCATCGCCGAGATGTTGAACACGCTGGCCGAATACGGCTTCGCGCATTGCGGGCCGCCGATCGCGACACGGAAATCGTGGCTGTCGATCTTCGCCGGCGCCATCGAGTGATTGATCCACTCGTATTGGGTTGCATACAGATCAAGCTCGGTGCCGAACGGGCGCTTGTCGAGCACGTTCTTCGCGCGCTGGTAGGCGATCGAACGCTGCACGTGCGAGAACGGCACTTCCTCGTAGTCGGACTCGACCACGTACTGGCGCAGCATCGGCCGGAAATATTCGAAGAAGGTGCGGAAGTGCGCGATGACGGGAAAATTGCGCCGCAGCGTCTTCCTCTTCTGCGAGATATCGAGCACGCCGAGCAGGGTCAAGGCGCCGCTGATCGCGGCCAGCCAGATCCAGAGCAGGCCGTTCCACGCTGCCGCCGCCGCCAACGAAAACACAAAGACCGCGACGCATATGGCAAACGGCAGAAAACGCCGCGGCAGGATATGCTCCATGAAGACTCCCCGGAATCGGCTCCGCGCCAGCATAGCGCCGAGCGGGGCGCGGCGGCGACTCCTCGTGAGCTGCGCGGCGAGTCCACGCTCCGATCGCCCCCTTCCGCCCTTCGGGCACCGTCCCCCGCCAGCGGGGGAAGGAAAAAAAGACGCCAAGTGCGTCGCGCTCGAACAATCCGGCGACGCCAATTACACTGGCGCGATGGACAGCAAGCGCAAACCGGGCAGCGCGGCAGAACTGAAGCGTCGGCGCGAATCGGTCGCCGAGGCACTGGCGGCAGCGCAGCGCATGTCGCGCGCTCCGATCGTCACTGACCGAAAGTACCTGCCAAAAGCGTGGCTCTGGCTGCTTAACACAATCGGCGGAACGCTTGCACGCGTCGACTGGGCGCACGTGCGTGAACGGCTGACGCAGTACGCCAGGCTGGCACGCATGCACAAGCCGATCGGCGCGGCACTGCTGCTGTGGCCGACCTGGTGGGCGCTGTGGCTCGCCGCCGGCGACTTTCCGCCGTGGGGCACGCTGATCATCTTCACGCTCGGCGTGTTCTGCATGCGTTCGGCCGGCTGCGTGATCAACGACTACGCCGATCGCAACCTCGATCCGCAGGTCAAGCGCACGCACGATCGCCCGATCGCGGCCGGCAAAGTCACGCCGCGCGAAGCGCTGTATGTGTTCTTCGCCCTGGTGGCGCTGGCGTTCGTACTCGTGCTGTTCACCAACAAGCTGACGATCGAACTGTCGTTCATCGGCGCTTTCCTCGCGATCACCTACCCGTTCACCAAGCGCTACACCTACCTGCCGCAGGTCTATCTCGGCGCCGCGTTCGGCTGGTCGATCCCGATGGCGTTCGCCGCGGTCAAGGGCGCCGATCTGGCCGCATTCAAGACGGTCCTGCCGCTGTGCGGCGAGCTGTACCTGGCCAATATCCTCTGGTCGACGATCTACGACACTGAATACGCGATGGTCGATCGCGATGACGACATTCGCGTCGGCGCCAAGTCCACCGCGATCCTGTTCGGCGACGCCGACCTGCCGATCCTCGGCGTGCTGATGGTCACGTTCCTGCTGACGATGCTGCTCGTTGCACAACGCGGCCATCTGCACAAGGTGTACGTCATCGGCGTGGCCGCCGCGGCGCTGCTGTTCGTCTGGCAGCAGTGGATCATGCGCAAGCGCGATCGCGACGCCTGCTTTGCCGCGTTCCGCAACAACAACTGGGTCGGGCTGGCGCTGTGGGTCGGCATCGTGATGTCGCTCGCCTTGAACTGACAGGAGTGGTGAGACCGGCGGCTGCGCCGCCTCGCGAGGAGTGAGGAGTGAGGAGTGAGGAGTGAGAAGAGCGGCTCTTCCTAAACTCCTCACTCCTTCCTGGCCGGCGCAGCCGGCGCTCACCGCTTCTGGATCAGATCAGCGCGACTTCGGTGCGCGCGCCAGCGTCCAGACATCGACGCGGGCGAAGCCGGCGCGCTTGAGCACTCGCGCGCACTCGCGCAGCGTCGTGCCGGTAGTCATCACGTCGTCGATCAGGGCGACGTGGGCCGCGTTCGGCTCGGGCACAGCGACCGGGTCGAATTCGAACGCGCCGCGCAGATTCTGCCGGCGCGCCTTTGCGTCGAGATTGGCCTGCGCCGCCGTCGGTCTGGTTCGCGACAAGACCTTGTCGGCGAGCGGAATGCGCAGCGCGCGCGCAAGCGGTTTGGCGAGCTCGAGCGCCTGGTTATAGCCGCGCTCACGCAGGCGCGACGCGTGCAGCGGTACCGGCACGAGGAGGTCGGGTCGCGCGGGCGCGACGTCGGCGACCGCGTCGAGCCACAGTTCCGACAGCACACGGCCGGCGGCGAGGCTGCGGCCGAATTTCAGTTTCGTCACGAGCAAATCGATCGGGTGGCCGTAAAGGAATGGAGCGAACGCCGCGTCGAACGGCGGCTCGCGCAACAGGCAGTCGCCGCACAGCGGCGCCGCGGCCTGCAGCGGCAAAGCACAACGCGGACAACAAAGGCGATTGCGGACCAAGTCACCGGCGCACGCCGCGCACAGGTCGCGCCTGCCGTCGCCGTCCTGGGCGCATAGCAGGCAATGCGAAGGCAGGATCAGGCGCTGCACCCTGCGCCAAAGTCCGTCAACTGATTTGGGCTCCATCGGGTTGACAGCCCCATCCTCCCTGACCACACTGGCCGTCACTTTACGCCACGTTGCAACCGCCATGTCAGCCATGCGATCGATCGAAGCCCCTGCGCGCCACGACTGGACGCGGACCGAAGTACTGGCCCTGCTTTCGGCGCCGTTCAACGACCTGGTCGCGCGTGCCCAGGGTGTGCATCGCGACCACCACGATGCGAACGCCGTCCAGGTATCGACGCTGCTGTCGATCAAGACCGGCGCCTGTCCCGAGGATTGTGCCTACTGCCCGCAGGCGGCACGTTACGCGACCGGCGTGAAAGCCGAGAAGCTGATGGCGCTCGAAGCGGTCCTGGAAAAAGCCCGCGCTGCCAAGGCCGCCGGCGCGACGCGCTTCTGCATGGGCGCGGCCTGGCGCTCGCCGAAGGACCGCGACATCGACAAGGTTGCCGCGATGGTCGGCGCCGTGCGCGCGCTCGGCATGGAAACCTGCGCGACGCTGGGCATGCTCAGTGGCGAACAGGCGCACAAACTCAAAGCGGCCGGGCTCGACTACTACAATCACAACATCGACAGCGCGCCGGAATTCTATGGCGAGATCATCCATACGCGCGAATTCGCCGACCGCCTCGACACACTCGGGCACGTACGCGACGCCGGCATGAAGACCTGCTGCGGCGGCATCGTCGGCATGGGCGAGACGCGCGAGCAGCGCGCCGGCCTGCTGCAGACTCTGGCCAATCTGCCGGAACATCCGCAGTCTGTGCCAATCAATCGTCTGGTGCGGGTCGAAGGCACGCCGCTCGCCGGCGCGGCGCTGCTCGATCCGTTCGAGTTCGTGCGCACGATTGCGGTGGCGCGCATCCTGATGCCGCACTCGATGGTGCGCCTGTCCGCTGGGCGCGCCGAGATGAGCGACGAGCTGCAGGCACTGTGTTTCCTCGCTGGCGCGAACTCGATTTTCTACGGTGAGAAATTGCTGACCACTGGCAACCCGGATGTCGAGCACGACCAGGCGCTGTTCGCGCGACTCGGCATCGTGCCGATGGCGATCGATCTTGAAGCGGTCGAACGAGCCGCAACCGTGCATGCGGAGATTGTCGAATCCGAAGTCGAGGCGGAAACGGCGAGCGCCGCTGCTTGAAGTCATCTCCCCCAAGCTGCGCTTGGGGGGAGAAGGTCAGGTGACGGGGCAGAGATTCGGCCTTCGGCCGACCCCCGCTCGAGACTACTGCATTGCAATTGCATCAACTTTCCCACCGCGGTTGGAACCATGACGCGTCGCCTCCTCAGCAAAACCCTCTCCCCCGTCGAAAGATCCGAAGGGGCAGAGGAAGCAATGCGCCCCGACTTGATCGAACGCCTCGCCAATTCCCAGGCCGAGCGCGCACAACGGTCGCTGCTGCGCCGCCTGCGCACGGTCGAGTCGGTCGACGGCGCGCATATCGTCATCGACGGGAAGGCGCTGCTGAATTTTGCCAGCAACGATTACCTCGGCCTTGCACAACATCCCGCGCTTATCGACGCGCTGCAGCGCGCGGCGCTGCAGTGGGGCGTCGGCTCGACCGCTGCGCACCTGCTCGGTGGCCACCGCGCGGAGCATGCCGCACTCGAAGAGAAACTCGCGCGCTGGACCGGGCGCGAACGCGCGCTGCTGTTTTCGACCGGCTACATGGCGAACCTGGGCGCGATGCAGGCGCTGCTCGGCCCGGATGATCTGTGCGTGCAGGACAAGCTCAATCACGCCAGCCTGATCGACGCAGCAAAGCTGTGCGGCGCGCAACTCAAGCGCTACGTGCACACCGACGTGAAAAGTGCCCGGCGCCAGCTTGCGACGCAACCGGGCGCAGCCGCACTGCTCGCGACCGATGGCGTGTTCAGCATGGACGGCGATGTCGCGCCACTGGCCGAGCTTGCGGCATTGTGTAAAAAGCAGCATAGCACGCTGATGGTCGACGATGCACACGGCATCGGCGTGCTCGGCGCCGAGGGTGCCGGCAGCCTGAGCGAGGCCGGCGTCGGCGCGGAACAGGCACCGATTTTGATGGCGACACTGGGCAAGGCGCTCGGCGTCAGCGGCGCATTCGTTGCCGGCAGCGCAGCGCTGATCGACGGCCTCGTGCAGTTTGCGCGCGCGCACGTCTACACAACGGCGCTGCCGCCGGCGTTGGCGGCAGCGGCATCCGTCGCTGTCGACATCGCGCGTTTCGAAGGCTGGCGCCGCGACAAGCTCGCGCGCCTGATCGGCCATTTCCGTCGCGGTGCAGTCGAGCGCGGCATCGACCTGATGTCGTCGCGCACACCGATCCAGCCGATTCTGATCGGAGCCGGCAAGGCCGCGCTGGAGGCGACGCGTGCGCTCGAAGGCGAGGGCTTCTTCGTACCGGCAATCCGCTCGCCGACGGTGGCGCAGGGCAAGGCTCGGCTGCGCGTCGTGTTGTCGGCGCGGCATGAGGAAGCCGAGGTCGAACGACTGCTCAATGCGCTGGCGCGTGCGGTCGGGCGCGCACGCATGGAGCACTGACGTGCACATCGAAACCAGCGGCAGCGGTCCCGACCTCGTGCTGATTCACGGCTGGGCCATGCACGGCGGCATCTTTGCGCCGCTGACGCCGTTGCTGGCCCGGCACTTCCGCGTGCATGTCGTCGACCTGCCCGGTCACGGCCACAGCGCCGGCACCGGCGAGTCGATCGACCCGGCCACCTGTGCCGCACAGATCGGGGAACGCGTCCCGCCCGCCGTCTGGGTCGGTTGGTCGTTCGGCGGCCTGGTCAGCTTGCGCGCGGCATTGGTGTCGCCGGAGCGGGTGCGCGGCATTGTGGAAATTGCCGCATCGCCGTGCTTCGTCTCGACGCCGGACTGGCCGCACGGCGTGCCGGAAGATGTGTTCATCCAGTTCGGTGCCGGCCTGGTCGAGAATTATCGTGCAGCGATCGAGCGGTTTCTCGCGCTGGAAACACTCGGATCGGCCCAGTCCCAGGACGAGTTGCGTGAACTCAAGGCGCACGTGTTCGAGCGTGGCGATCCGTCATTGCAGATACTCGAACAGGGCCTCGACACATTGCGCGCGACCGATCTGCGCCGCGATCTGGCACGTCTGTCAGTTGCGAGTCTGTGGATTGGCGGTCGCCGCGATCGCCTGGTCCCGGTCGCCGCGATGCGCTGGGCCGCGCAGCACAGCAGCGGCGGCGAGTTCCTCGAAATCGCGTCGGGCCATGCGCCATTCCTGCGCCACGCCAGCGAGGTGGCGACGGCAATCATCGGCTTTGCCGCAAGGCTCGAAGACGCATGACGCCGCCGCTCGACACGCAGCATGTGCGGCACGCGTTCGGCCGCGCGGCAACGACCTACGAAGCGCACGCGGTCCTACAGCACGAAGTCGAGCAACGCCTGCTCGAACGATTGGAATATGTCGAAGGCGAACCGGATCGAGTACTCGATGTCGGCTGCGGACCCGGCAGTGCCGCGCTGGCGTTGCGCAAGCGCTGGAAGTCGGCGCATGTCGTCGCGCTCGACCTGGCCTTGCCGATGCTGCGCCGGATCCGCGCCGGCTGGCTGCGTCCGCTGGCGCGGATCAATGCCGATGCGCGCATGTTGCCGCTGGCCGACGCCAGCGTCGATGTGCTGTTCTCCAATCTGTGCATGCAGTGGATCGACGACGTGCCGGCGCTGTTCGACGAATTCCGACGCGTGCTGCGGCCACGTGGCTACCTGGCGATCTCGACGTTCGGCCCGGACACGCTGTACGAACTGCGCGCCGCCTGGGCTCAGGTCGAGCGCGCGCCGCACGTCGGCCGCTTCGCCGACATCGCGCGCATCGGCGATGCGCTGATGCAGGCCGGATTCCGCGATCCGGTGCTCGACGCCGAGCATTTCACGCTGACCTACGCCGATGCCGGCGCGCTGATGCGCGAGCTCAAGGCGATCGGCGCGACCAACGCCGACGCTGCGCGCCCGCGCGGCCTGACCGGCAAGACGCATTGGCGCGGCATGCTCGAAAGCTACGAGTCGTTCCGCAGCAACGGCGTGCTGCCGGCGACCTACGAGGTCATCTATGCCCACGCCTGGGCGCCGGAGCCCGGTCAGCCGCGGCGCAGCCGCGGGGGCGGTGAGATCGCGACATTTTCGGTCGATCGCCTGCGCGGTTCGCGGCGGGAGAGGTGAGGTCGGCCGCTGCGCGGCCTCGTGAGGAGTGAGGTCGGCCGCTCTGCGGCCTTGTGAGGTTAGCCCGCTGACGCTCGCTCGTCAGGAGTCAGGATCGCTCTTTCTACGAGCGCGCGGGGCATATTTCGCCCTCACTTCCTCACAAGCGCGCGCCAGCGCGCGACCTCATCCCTCACGAGCACGCGCAGCGTGCGACCTCACACCTCTTGATAACGAAAGCAGCCGGTGAAATGGTCGTTGACCATGCCGGTGGCCTGCATGTGCGCGTAGATGATCGTCGAGCCGACGAAGTTGAAGCCGCGCTGCTTCAAGTCCTTGCTGAGCCGGTCCGACAGGTCGGTGCGCGCCGGTACCTGGCCGAGTTCGCGCCAGCGGTTGACGATCGGTTTGCCGTCGACGAACGACCAGAAATAGGCGTCCAGGCTGCCGACCTCGTCGATCACCTTCAGCGCGGCACGCGCATTGCGCCGTGCCGAATAAATCTTGAGCCGGTTGCGGATCAGTCCCGGGTCGAGCAACAGTTTCTCGAGTGCAGCATCGGTCATGCGCGCCACGCGCGTGATGTCGAAGCCGTGGAATGCCTTGCGATAGGCCGCGCGCTTGTTCAACACGGTGCTCCAGCTCAAGCCGGCCTGGGCGCCTTCGAGGACGAGGAACTCGAACAGCTGCGAGTCGTCGTGCAGCGGCACGCCCCATTCGGTGTCGTGATATGCGCGCATCGCCGGATCGTCGCCAGCCCATGAGCAGCGCTTAGGTTCGGTCTTTGCCATGCTTGGGTTGCCTGATCAGGAAGCCCCGGGGGCTACAATCTTCGCATTTCTTGCGGCCAATTCCCCACATGGACCCGACATTGCCCCGGCGCCAGGCGCTGATTGCGCTCGCGCTGATGAGCCTGATCTGGAGCTTCAACTGGATCGTCATGAAGCGCGCGCTGCATTACATCGGCCCGCTCGATTTTTCCGCGCTGCGCACGCTGTTCGGCACCGTGCTGCTGTTCGCGCTGCTGTGGTGGCGCGGTGAATCGCGCGCACCGACGCCGCTGCGCGACACGATCCTGATCGGCCTGGCGCAGACCGCGGCGTTCCAGCTGCTGGTGCAGATGTCGCTGGTCGAGGGCGGCGCGGGCAAGATGGCGCTGCTTGCCTACACGATGCCGTTCTGGGTCATCGCGTTCGCCTGGGCAATGCTCGGCGAGCGGCCGACGGCCCGCCACTGGCTCTTCCTGGCGATCGCCGCCATCGGCCTGTTGCTGGTGATGGAGCCGTGGCGCGCGCTCGGCGGGCTGCGCAGTTGTGCGTTGGCGCTGACCGGAGGCGCGTGCTGGGGGCTGGCGACCGTGCTGACCAAGCGCCTGTTCCAGCGCAGCGCCGTGTCGCCGCTGCGGCTCACGGCTTGGCAGTCGCTGTTCGGCGCGATCGTCGTCGTGCTCGTTGCGCTGCTGGTTCCGGAGCGGCCGATCGAATGGTCGAGCGAACTGATCGGCGCCATCGCCTACAACGCGGTGCTCGGCTCGGCAATCGCGTGGGCGCTGTGGCTGTTCGTCGTCGAGCGGCTGCCGGCCGGCATTGCCGGCGTAGCGAGCCTGGCAACGCCGTTGCTTGGCGTGCTGCTGGCCTGGGGTCTGCTCGGCGAAGTACCGGATTTCGACGAAGCGATCGGCATCGCGTTGATTGCCGTCGCGCTGGCCGGCGTGCTGCGCCCCGCAGCGCCGAATCGCAGAAAAGAAGGAGCCTTGAACGCGGATCAACGCGGATGAAAAGCAATGAACGCGGATAGAGCAAACACAAATTCGCTTTATCCGCGTAATCCGCGTTCTTCGCTCGTCTCCGCGTCCATCCGCGCTCCAGCCTTTCTCCAGCCGTTCTAGGCAGCGGACCACGGCAGATGGTCGAGGTCGACATTGCCGCCGGTCAGGATCAGGCCGATGCGCTTGCCGCCGAAGTGCGCCTTGTGCCGCAGCACGGCGGCCAGCGCGGTCGCTGACGACGGTTCGACGAGGATCTTCATGCGCTCCCAGATCAGGCGCATCGCGGCGATCGTTTCGGCGTCGCTGACCGTCAGTACCGTTACGCCATGCTCGCGCATCAGGCTGAAGTCGATTGGTCCGATCGCCGCGCGCAGGCCATCGCAGATCGTGCGCGGCACGATGTCGGTTACGCGTTCGCCGCGACGCAGCGATTCGTACGCGTCCGCCGCGCCTTCGGGTTCGGCGGCGAATATCGGCAAGTCCGGCGACAGCGAATGGGCAGCGAGCGCGCTGCCGCTGATCAGACCACCGCCACCAACCGGTGCGATCAGCGCGTCGAACGACCCTTCATCCTCGAGCAACTCGAGCGTGGCGGTTCCCTGGCCGCAGATTACCTCGGGATGGGTGAACGGATGGACCAGCGTCGCGCCGGTTTCGCCGCGAATGCGCTCGGCCGCGGCGTCACGCGCAGCCAGCGTCGGCGCACAGAAGTGCAGCGTCGCGCCGTAGGCGCGGATCGCGGCGACCTTCGCAGCGATGGCGTCTTCGGGAACGACGACATGGGCCGGAATATTTCGCGTCGTCGCAGCGAGCGCCAGCGCGGCGCCATGATTGCCGGACGAGTGTGTGACCACGCCGGCGCGTGCAACTTCGTCGGTGAGCGCCCACACGGCATTGCACGCGCCGCGGAACTTGAAGGCTCCGGCGCGCTGGAAGTTCTCGCACTTGAACAGGAGTCGTGCGCCGGCCAGCGTATCGAGGGAGCTCGAACGCAGCACCGGCGTGCGCCGCGCGTACGGCTTGATGCGTAGCGCGGCTTGTCGAACCGAGGCGGAATCTATCGCGATGGCCATGGCGGCAAATGGTACGCGATTTTCGAAAAAAACCGGCGCTGGCGTCACGCTTGTCGGCAGCGGGAAACTCGACGCGGCGCCGTCTGCGGGATCGAAGCGGGCCTGGCGGGCAGCGCGCGGAAATGCGCCGCATCGCGCCCGGCGCGCTGCGCTCAAGCCGGGATGCGGTCCAGCGTCTGGCGGATCGTCGACTGAAGGGACTCGAGCACACCCAGATCCGGACGATCGTTGGCTGGGGCGTTGCTGCGGATATCGCCGATTGCCATTTCGAGGCGACCCAGCTCGATCAGCAGATCGTGGTGCAGGAACATGGGGTGGAGGGTCAGCGATGGTAGGTTGGCAGACACGGCACTCTCCTTGCGATTGCCGGTAGGGCTCTGCAGCACGCGTGCCAAATCGAAAACAAAAACTTTCACGCTTTCTTGACGTGCCGCGTCGCAGATTGACGCGCAAGGTCAAACCTCAAACAACAGCGTGATTTGATTCACAGTTTCATAACGGCGGTGGCGGCTATTCTTTGCGCGCCAACCGTGAGTGCAGATGCCGGGGGGATATAAGGGCATCTGCCACGAGAATTCAGCGGTTACTGGCGCCCGGCATACGGTCCTCTTGGATTCCCCCTGTTCCTAAGACCGCCGGGCGCCAGCCTTACTCCTGACCTCCAGTCAATTCCCTTGGTGCTTCCTCCCGCGCACACCTGGCCGGCCCCTGAGCCCAGCCTTGCCGTCGTGCTTGCGCACGCCGCGTGTCGTGAAGAGTGCGTGAAGATCGAGCAAGACACATGCCAGCTGTCTCGCTTGCACTCGGCTAAAATAAAGGAAAGTCGTCTGCTCGCCGTTGCTCTGCTCGAACAAGCAGCGAGATCAAGATGGATTCCCGCTTGCGCGGGAATGACGGCAGTTGGGTATGGTCTTGGAAGGTAATGCAGGAGTCGAGGGCGGGGGCTTGGCGAGAACATTCGAGCCTGGTGCCGGGCCGTGCCGCGAAGCGTCAATCGAGTAAGCGAATGAAATCCTACGATGTCATTGTCATTGGCGGCGGTCATGCCGGCACGGAAGCCGCCCTCGCGGCGGCCCGGATCGGTGCGCGTACGCTGCTGCTTACACAGAACATCGAAACGCTCGGCCAGATGAGCTGCAATCCCGCCATCGGCGGCATCGGCAAGGGCCACCTGGTCAGGGAGATCGATGCGCTCGGCGGCGTCATGGCCTGGGCGGCGGATCGTGCCGGGATCCAGTGGCGCACGCTCAACGCATCAAAAGGTCCTGCGGTCCGCGCGACGCGCTGCCAGGCCGACCGCGCGCTGTACAAGGCGGCGATCCTGCGGCGCCTCGAGACGCAGACGAACCTGTCGCTATTTCAGCAATCAGTCGACGACCTGACCCTCGACGGCCATCGGGTGACCGGTGTTGTCACGCAGATGGGCCTGCGCTTCGAAGCTGCTACCGTGATCCTGACCGCGGGCACGTTTCTCGCCGGCAAGATCCACGTCGGGCTGGCGAACTACGCCGGTGGTCGCGCAGGCGATGCGCCGGCGCAGCGCTTGGCCGAGCGGCTGCGCGAACTGTCGCTTGGCGTCGATCGCCTCAAGACCGGCACGCCGCCGCGCATCGACGGCCGCACGATCGATTTCGGCAGCGTCGACGAACAGCCTGGCGATGACCCGGCGCCGGTGTTCGCGTTCACCGGTTCGGTGGCCGATCATCCGCGCCAGGTCAGTTGCTGGATAACGCATACTTCCGAGCGCACGCACGACATCATCCGCGGTGCGCTCGACCGCTCGCCGCTGTATACCGGCAAGATCGAAGGTGTCGGCCCGCGCTACTGTCCGTCGATCGAGGACAAGGTCGTGCGCTTTGCCGACAAGGCGTCGCATCAGATCTTCATCGAACCGGAAGGCCTGGAAACGACCGAGATCTACCCGAATGGCATTTCGACCTCGCTGCCGTTCGACGTGCAGCTCGAGCTGGTGCGGTCGATCCGGGGATTCGAGCGCGCGCACATCACGCGGCCGGGTTATGCCATCGAGTACGACTACTTCGATCCGCGCGGATTGAAGGCGAGCCTGGAAACCAAGGCGATCGACGGCCTTTACTTCGCCGGACAGATCAACGGCACCACCGGCTACGAAGAGGCGGCCGCGCAGGGTCTGATCGCCGGGCTCAACGCGGCGCGCGCCGCGCAGGACAAGGCGCCATGGACGCCGCGCCGCGACGAGGCCTACATCGGCGTGCTGATCGACGACCTGATCACGAACGGCACCCTGGAGCCGTACCGCATGTTCACGTCGCGCGCCGAATACCGCCTGCATCTGCGCGAGGACAACGCCGATCTGCGTCTGACCGAGATCGGTTACGGACTCGGCAGTATCGACGCGCCCCGCCACGCCGCTTTTGCGCGCAAGCGCGATGCCGTCGAAGGCGAAACGCGGCGCCTGAGGGGCCTGTGGGCCGCGCCGGGCAATGCGCTGGGCAACGCGATAACCGAAGCAATCGGCGTTGCTGTCTCGCGCGAGACCAACGCGCTCGACCTGCTGCGCCGGCCCGAACTCAACTATGCGAAATTGATGCAGGTGGCGGCGCTGGGTCCGGCGGTCGACGACGCGCGTGTCGCCGAACAGGTGGAAATCGCCACCAAGTACTCAGGCTATCTCGAGCGCCAGGTCGGCGAGATCGAGCGTCAGAGGCGCAACGAGGAAACCTGCATCCCGGCCGACTTCGACTATGCGGCCGTGCGCGGCCTGTCGGCGGAAGTCACGCAGAAACTGACGCGCACGCAACCGCAGACGATCGGCCAGGCATTGCGCATTTCCGGCATGACGCCGGCCGCGATCTCTCTGCTGCTGGTTCACCTGAAGCGGCGCGCGGCGTAATGCTGCGCGTGAGGTTGGCGGCGTAAGGCCGCTCGCTGTCGCTCGCTCGTGAGATCGGCCGCTGCGCGGCCTCGCGAGGGCAGACGTTTTTTCACGAGGGCGCTTGGCGCGCCTGACTCCTTACGAGCGCGCGCAGCGCGACCTCACTCCTCACGAGCGTGCGCAGCACGCGACCTCACCGCTTCCGGTCACTTCTTCGGCAGATGCGCCTGCGCCATGGTGTAAACCTGCTGGGCGTGGCTGTAGATCGCCTTGGCGTCGTCGGCTGACACTTCGCTGTTCTGGCCGTTGGCGACGCGCTGCTTCAGCACCAGTTGGCCGTTTTCGTCCCAGCCGACCTTGGTCGTCGCGTACGGATGGTTCGAGCCGGCGGGCGATTCTTCCTTCTGTGCGACCCACGGCAGATCGTTCTGGTACGCGATCTTGTAGGTGATGCGACCCTTGTCGCCATCGAGGTCGGTGATTTCGCGAACGACGCGGATCTTGTTGTTCTGGGCGAACGCATCCCACGCCACCGAGGCGCTGTCGTTCAACGAGGCGCCGTTGAACGTCTTCATGCCGCCGATCTGGCCGAAGGTCTTCTTGAAATCGTCGTACATCTTCTCGGCCGGCGTGGCTTCAGGCGCGACGACGATTTCGACCTGGGCCGGTGCGTTGTTCGTCAGCACCGGATACTGCAGCACCGGCAGGTAGCGGCGTTCGCCGTCGATCAGCATTGCCTCGACCGCATAGGTGCGACGCGGATCGACTTTGCCCGAATCGATCGGCAGGTTGAACGCGATCGGCGGCTGATTGGCCGGACTGATCGTCTTCTGCGCGAGGATCAGTCCGGGCTGCGCGACATCGGTCACGCGCAGTTCAAGCCGGGTCTGCGCGCTGAGTTCGCGCGGATCGCGCAGCATGACCCTGCCGCTGACGCTGCTGGCGACCTTCTGCACCGGCGCCGCAACTTGCGGCGGCGGAGTGCTTGAATTGCAGCCCGATAGCAGAGCCAGTGCCAGCAGCGCGGGAAGGATCGAATTGCGCATCGAAATCTCCAGATGAAAAATCTGCCGCAACGCACGCGACAGAGAAAGTTGGGGGTGTTGCTGGGATGACAGTTCGCGAATGACCCCAGCCGCGAGTATCCCGGGACGTCGCGCATTTTAGCCGCGCCAGCCGGGCCTGCCTATCCATGACGATGATCTGACAATGCGGATTGCCGCAGCATGAACGACGCCCGGGGGCACCAAGGCCGTCGCGCCAGGACAAAACAGGGCATCAAATTGACAGTCAAGTTAAGCATTTGTTATGGTCGCGCGACAAGGCGGCAAAACAGCACCAGCCGGCTCGACTTGACCAGCGCTGCGTCCGGCGCTTGAAAGGCGAGTCAGGTATGAGACGTTGGCTTGACTTGGCTCCGCTCACCGGAGCTTGCAGGCCCGCATGCCTTCAGTTCGCTCGCGGCGATCATCGACCACGCGCGATGAATCTTTTGTAATCCGGTTGGGGAAATCCTTATGAAACAACGTTTACTGGTGTCATCCATCATCATGGGCCTGTGCGCCACACTGGCCGCGGGCACGGTTCTGGCGCAGGACGTTCCCGATCAGCAGTCCACTGCCGATCAGACAAAGAAGAAGAATGCGCAGGAATTCGAGACGGTCGTAGTCACCGGCTCGCTGATCCCGAAGGCGCAGATCGAAACCGCCTCGCCGGTCGTAACCATCACGGCCGAGGACATCAAGCGCGAAGGTTTCAAGAATGTTTACGATGCTTTACGTTCTTTGCCCACCGCGACCGGATCGGTCCAGGATAACCAGTTCACGAACAGCTTCACCCCGGGCGCCAGCACGATCAGCCTGCTGGGCCTGGACCCGAGCTTCACCCTGATCCTGCTGAACGGCCGGCCGATGGCCGATTATCCGTTCCTGTACAACAGCAACAGCAATTTCGTCGACCTGAACACGATTCCGAACTTCATGGTCGACCACATCGACATCCTGCCGGGCAACCAGTCGGCGATCTACGGCTCGGCCGCGATCGCGGGCGTCATCAACATCGTGCTCAAGCAGAAGATGGAAGGCGTCACGATCGATTATCGCGCTGGCGGATATACGGACGGCGGCGGTGCGCAGCAGCGCTTCCAGATCGGCGGCGGCGGCAGCTGGGGCGCGCTCGACGCGATGTTCGGCCTGGAGTTGAACAAACAGAGCCCGATCTGGGGCTATCAGCG
>Ga0193727_1000125_pt1 | contig 24968 bp, 23 predicted proteins | sample H2c2metaG_FD_143051 | JGI IMG/M metagenome (GOLD analysis project Ga0193727, IMG submission 143051) | Soil microbial communities from a riparian zone of the East river system, Colorado, United States - H2c2 | ecosystem: Environmental > Terrestrial > Soil > Riparian zone | place: USA: East River...
GCAGTCAGCGCTGCAATCGGAGGGAATTTCCGTGGTACAGAAGACCACGCTAAGTGTGGCCCTGGCCGAATCACTGGAAGCTGCGGGCCGTTCGGCAAACGCGTTGGAGGCTTGGAAGATGGTCGCGACCGAACTGAAATCGCAGCCGCATTCGATCTGGTCGGAGCGGGTTGATGCGGCCGTCAAACGGCTATCCGGCGAGCGATAACCATGAACGAGTTTGCGGTTGAGATAGTCGAGGAGGGCGACCTCCTCCGATTTACCTTGAAGGGGCCGGGCACGCACGCGCATTTGCTCCGCGCGGTGGCGACGGTAATCACCGAAACTCAAGCTCGAGACATTTGGCACGTGCTGTGCGACGCCACGGCAGTGACACCCACGGGCGCCTTTGAGAAATTCGAGGCGGGGGTTGAGCTTGCACGCGGTGCTGACCGGCGCATGAAAATGGCGGTCGTGGCTCGGGTGGAGGCAATCGACTACATTTTCCAAAACGTCGCTCGCAACCGCGGTGTTTAGAAACGAGGGTGCTGCACTTCGGTGGCTGCTCAGTCCAAAATTAGGTTAGTGGAGCGTGGCGGCGCGTACATCCCGGCCGATGAAGAATTCCAGACTGAGAACACACTATGAAGAAAACATCCGCGCCGACTCGACTACGAGAGACTAGGTTCGCTTTAGTTGTAAACGCCTTTGCCGACGACCGCCAAGTTTCCCCTCCGGGGACCGGTAAAGAGTTCGGGTCCGGCGCCCTCAAGGTAAACGGGAAGATATTCGCCATGATCTCATCGAAGGGGGAATTCGTCGTCAAGTTGTCAGAGGAGCGCGTCAGTGAGCTCGTCGCCGCCGGCAAAGGTTCCCGCTTCGATCCTGGCCGCGGTCGGGTAATGAAAGAATGGATGGTAGTAACCGCTAACCATGCATTTTGGATACCGCTCGCGCAGGAGGCGCGGAAACTCCTTGGGAAAACAGTCAATTCCGTCGCCCTTCAAAATCGGGCGCCTCGCGGTCGAGGCGCCCGAAAGTCACCTAGGTGACGATGCGCCCATGCTGGCGCGCCTCGGCGGCATACGCGGACAGTGTTTTGTCGGCGTCGAAATGTTCATCGCGCTCGATCGGTAACCCGAGCGGACCACGGAGATCGCGGAGTTCGTGCATGCACACGAATCCGAGTTCAGGTGTTCCCATTCCTAAGTCGCACAGGCCGAAGGCGATGTCATCGTTGCCGAGTTCCGTCAGCAACCAGGTGCATTGTGCGTCGGGCGTGAGGAGCTTCACGACGGGCTTGAAGTCGATGTCGGGTTGTTGGTTGTCCATGCGGACGATTTGCGCTTGGCAGTTGGCGATGAGCTGTTCGGTTTGTGTTTTGGTGAAGAGTGACATTGAGAGGTTCCTTGTGTTGGCGGACGCCTTTTTGGTCCGGTCACAAAGACCCCGGACCAAAAAGGACGGCCGCGAGGAACGATCGACACTCATCACGATTCGACGCTACTGTCGTGCGGAAAAAGCACCGGCCGCGACAGCTGCTTTGGGCTGGCGCGGCCGGTGCTGATCTAGTCAGATCGGACATTCTTGATTGCCACACGGATGTGGCAACGGACGAAGTCCGTGAGGCGAGTCGGGCTCGCGCGCCTGACTCGCCGGTGCCGGGCGAGGATAGGGATATCCGAACAGCCCGGCCAGACGAAGAATGCTGCGCCTCTGGGCCGCCGTCGTCGAGCGAGCACAAGGACGTGCGAACGGCTCGACCAGACGAAGAATGCGACTTCTACTTCCTGCAGCAAATACGCTCGGTAGAGCGATCCGTCAGAGAAGTTGTCGAAGGCGAAGGGCCATATATTTCCCGCCAAATCGTTGCGATGAGTTCGCGGCGCTGCTCTTCGTTAAGTGGCTCGACATCTTGCTGGGTCTCTTTGATTACGACACTTGAATCATTCTCGGGTTGAGCTTCCGCGTTCTGCCTAGATGAGTTCGCCCTCGACTTATTCGGTCGAGGTGTCGATTCCATTTGCGTTGCCATGAGCGCTCCTATTCCAAGCGGCAGGAGGTTTCTGGGGCGGACTTTCGCCGCATTCAGGGCAAAAACACGACGAGCGAATAGGGACGGACGCCCGGGAACGGGTCGTAATCAGGGAAGGAGTTGCGGCCAGTGATGCACAATTCGAGTACCAATTGCGACACGGAAGTCGCAGCGGATCGAAGAACGCTTCGTTCGAGATCCGGAAGGCGACCCGAAGTCACGTCTTTGGGTCACCGATGCCGGGCGAACACATGGACGTGTGAACAGCCCGGCCGACGAAGAAGTTTCCAAATCATCATACGGCTGCATTAATGTGAGTACTGTCACGGTAACCGGCTCCCATAAATAGAAAGATGACTTGGTCCACACGGACGTAACGCCGTCGCTACGGCATACAGGAGTTTTTATGAGGATTCCGCTTCTCGCGCTCATCGGCGTTGCTGTGGTTTTGCAAACAGGCTGTGTGACGGGGCGACGAACGCTCTCGCTCCCTATTTCGACACGAGAATCGCATGTGACCGCCAAGGGTCGCGTGTACATCGCAACGGTCACGGATAATCGGCATTTCGAGAACAAGCCTTCCGACCCTTCGGTCCCCTCCATCGACGGTGATGTCACCAAATTGTCGGCCCAGGAGAAAGATAGAATGATTGGGCGGCAGCGCAATGGCTTCGGAAAAGCGATGGGGGACATAGGGCTTGCTGAAAACGATTCGGTAACAAAGAGAGCGCGGCTACTGGTAGCAGAGGGAATGCGGCGAAAAGGGTACGAGGTCACAGACGATCCGAAGGCTCCCACCGCTGTGGGGGTTTCGATCGATGAATTCTGGGCGTGGGGCACCCCAGGTTTTTGGACCCTTACCTTTGAGGCCAAGCTTCAGTGTACGATTTCGGTTACCACTGCTGCCGGCGTTCAAACGGCGATTGTCAAGGGATATGGCATCAATTACGGGCAAGTCGCTAAAGATGTTAATTGGCAAGAGGCATACGATCCTGCTTTTGAAGACTTCATGAGTAACTTGGGAGCGCAATGGGACAACTTGCTTGCGCGTACTGCAAGCTCTCCCTCAAATGCGAAAATTGACGGCGACCTTTACGAGCAGCTCAATAAGCTCGACGCGCTGAGAAAGTCCGGAGTGCTTACTGAGCAAGAGTTTGATGCCCAGAAGAAGAAATTGCTGAGCCAATAGAGCGGTGATTCTGACACGAAGTCGCGGCTGGTCCGCGAGCGAAGCAGGATTATTCGGCGCTTTGCGCCTCACCCGGACGGACCGCCCTGGCGGGCTTTCTGCGGTGCTACGCACCGCGGTGCGCAGCGTTGCGGTATGACCGGCGTGGCCAGACGGAGAACTACGGCGTGGTAGGCTAAAGAGAAAAGGCAATCCGCTCTTTGCCTTCGCTAACTTGCCACCTACATGGAGAGAAACAGCGGTGTGGTTTCAGCGTGCAGTGATCCGCGTCGGTACTATCGGTCGCAGTGCAACTCGTCCTGACGATCGCTGATCTCACGCAATCGAGCCCGATAGTAGTTGCCTTCCGGGTTCGTGTACAGACGGCGCATCCGTTCGTGGATGGCGTTCACTGCTTCTTTTAGGCCTTCACAGACCGACGACTCATTCGCTGAATTATCGTAAGACTGGGCGGTGTAGTTGGGTGCGTAGCTGGGACTTGGTGGAGTGTAGTACGTCACCGCAGGGGGAACTGGAGTTGGATCCATGCGATTAATCTCGCTGAGCTGAAGGACCGTGGATGTGGTGCCACAAGGCGAGTCGGAAAAGGTGCGTTGACCGTTGACCGCGCATTCCCAAACGCGGCGCGGGACCGGAGTAGATGCGCCGCTATTTCGTGCAGTCACGATGGGCGGACGAGAGACTTGTGCCGGTATGGGCGCTGCGGATGATTGGATACGAGGGACTGAGGTGGGCAAATCGGATTGGTTACTCGACGCATAGCCGATCGCGATCGCAACCAGCACTGTCAGAAGTCCGCCAAATACCAAGGGGAAAATGTCCCTTTCCGCATTGTTGGTCATTCGACATTGTCGCTTGCCACGATGGGGATCTCGTCGACGACGGTCACATTACATGGACGTCGCCTGTCTCCGAAACAACAGCGACCAAACGCCAACTATTTCTATGCGATTCAGGAAATGTCTCGCAGACATTGTTTGCGAATTGTCATAGGGTATAGCTTGAGCAATGGCTGAAAACCAAATGGATGTGTATGGCAAATGTTTCAGGGACGTTCATCGTGCTCGCGTTTTACCTCGTGCCGCTCGGGGCGATGCTCGGAGCGGTATGGATCGCACGTCGGGTATATCAGCGGGCGGATCGACGGCATCCATTGACCAGGGATCTTCTTCGCGGGCCGGGACATACGCTCGGCAGAGAACTTGAAGATGCGCGAAGTGACCTTGTTGCGTACCTGGTTGCCATCGTGCCGACGCCGTTGTTCCTGCTGGCGGCGTGGGCCTTAGACGAACGATCGAGAGGCAGGATATCCGCCTTCCCGGTGATCTATCTGGATGTCATCGGAATCCTGATAGTTTTCTTTGCGTACCGCGCTTTTTACCTCGTCCGCAAGATCCGTAGGAAGTCTTTGGGACACGAGGCCGAGACCGCAGTCGGGCAGGAGCTCAACCAGCTCCTCAGCCACGGTTTTCGTGTCTTTCACGACATCGGCGGCGATGCCGCGTTCAACGTGGATCATGTCGTAGTAGGTCCAACCGGAGTGTTTGCAGTTGAAACGAAGGGCCGGACCAAGCCGCTGCGCGATGGAAAAGCCGATTACAGGGTGGAGCAGCACGGGGATCGCCTGATATTCCCCGGTTGGACTGAGACGCAGCCGTTGCGGCAGGCTCAGCGCAACGCCGAGTGGCTTGCGAAGTGGCTATCATCGTCTACCGGCGAAACAGTCCAGGTGCAACCGGTATTGGCGTTGCCCGGCTGGTTCATCGAACGGAAGGATCGGTGTTCGGTCCTAGTTATCAATCCGACCAACTGCCAAGCGACTTTCAGCAAATGGCGCGCTTCGTCACTATCGACGGGCTCAATCCAACGCATCACGCATCAGCTTGATGCCAGATGCAGAGATGTGGTCCCGCGAAGTTCATTAGGTTGAAGGACGTCGGACAACACTCGAGCTCAACCCTGGCACACGCGATGCCGAAGTCTGCCGTATCAGGGATGCCTCCTAGTCCAGGAAATTAGGTCGAGTTTAGACAGGGTCAGGGAGGGCGCGGGACGATTGCGGGGCTCTGCCGGCGCTTGCTCAGTAGGTTATAACGTGTTATAACATACCACTATGCAACTGCAAATTCGACGTGTTGGAAATTCCTTAGGTGTCATCCTACCGAAATCTGTATTAACAGAATGGGGAGTCGGTGAGGGGGATGCGCTCGAACTGACGCAGGGTGGAATTGCGCCGTCTGCTCGTGGGGGTAGGTCGCACCTCATGCTCGATGAGCTCAAAAGGTTGCTTTCTCTGGCGGTAATTCGCCATTTTTCGCCGCAGGAAATACGCGCTCAAAGTATCGCGAACTTGTATCGCTGGAAGAGGCAAGGCACGTGGGTATCTGCCTATGATCACTGGACCGAAATTCTACAGAGGGGAAGTGACGGCGAGCTCTTCAATGCGATGCTGGGGAGAAATGACAACTCCAACCGGCTGCGGCAGTCCATGCCATACGTTGGATTGCTGTCTCAAGAACAGGTAAAAGAAATCTATGAAGAAGCAGGAGCTTGACCACGTGTTGCGCGCCGCGGGAGAAATAACCGGCGAAAGGCAATTCATTATCATCGGTAGCCAGTCGCTGCATGGAAAATGCCCGGACCTGCCCGACGAGATTCTGATGTCGGCCGAAGTTGATTTGATTGCTAAAGCGCATCCTGAGAAAACAGAATCGCTCAACTTCATTGGCGTGTTTTCTCGCTTTCATGAAACCCATGGCTACTACGCCGACCCGGTGGACGAATCCACAGCAACGCTGCCCAAAGGTTGGAAGGGCAGACTCGTGAATTTGCCGCCTGGTGACACAGCAGGCGTCTGTGGGCTTTGTCTAGACCCGCATGACCTTGCAATTGCCAAGTACGTTGCCCGGCGTGAGAAAGACGTGGTATTTACCCGCGCACTCACCACGCGTGGGATCGTGAAGAAATCTCTTTTGCTGGAGTTGCTGGCGAAGACGCCGATCGACGCGGTATCGCGCGAGCGAATTCGAGGCTTCATTGAAGCAGACTTTGCGTAGCGCCGGCCTGGATGCTGGCCCTTTCACACACAATTCTCAGCCGCTTCGGGAGAGAGATTCTGGTCGCGTCGCGCCGATGGGCCGGCTCCCTTGAATGAAGACTCTCCGTCAGCCGACATTCTGTCTATGCAGCTATCTCGAACCCATGGCTGGGTTAGTCCTACCTCTCTCTTGCAGGCTCGGCATGGTGTGGAATCTGCACTAGCGCGCGCCTTGCTCCGCGGGACTGCTGCGCGGTTTGAGAAAATCCTCGTGAGTCGGCATTGCTTTGATGCACGCTTGTATGGCGCGTTTGATGCCGTCGAAAAATGCGGACAGCTCCTCGACATCGACGACATCGACGATGGGATCATAGCCGCGCGGCCGCATGCCCTGTCCTTGCATGACTTGCCACCAGCTTCCTTGGGCAAATAGTTCATCCGTTTCGGTGAACAGTCTGCCGTGCGACTTGAATAATCCTATCTTCTGGCGCAATGACTCAGGAATATCCATGTTCTTGCAGAACTGCCATAGCGGCTCGTCGCGGTGGTTGAGGTGGTAGTGCAGCACGATGAAATCGCGAATGTGCTCGTACTCGCGATGAGTCAGGCGATTGTACTCCTCGATGTCGGCTTCGCTGGGCCTGGAACTGGGGAAGAATTTCAGCAGTCTGAATATCGCCGATTGAATCTGATGGATGCTGGTGGATTCCAGCGGCTCTATGAACCCGCTCGCTAATCCAATCGCCACGCAATTACGCTGCCAGGGCCGCTTACGCAGCCCCGGAACGAACCGTAAGATCCAGGGCGAACCCAAGGCCTCGCCATCCAAATTGGCGAGCAGCGTCGCGGTCGCCTGGTCCTCGCTGACGTAGTGATTCGAGAAAACGTAGCCGTTACCCACACGATGTTGTAGCGGAATTCGCCATTGCCAACCACCCGTGCGCGCGGTCGCACGCGTGAAGGGCAGCAGCGGGCCCTCGGCGGAGGAATGCACCGTGACAGCGCGATTGGCGGGAAGCCAATGCGACCAGTCGTCGTAACCGCTCTTCATGACCTCTTCGATCAATCTGCCGCGAAAGCCGGTGCAGTCGATGAAGAACTCGCCGCCGATCTCCGCGCCGCCTGCGAGTTTCAGGGAAGCGATGTCGCCGCTGAGGCCATCGACGGACACGTCGACCACGCGTCCTTCCACGCGACGCACGCCGCGTTGCTCGGCATACGTGCGCAGATACCTTGCATACAAACTAGCGTCAAAGTGGAATGCATAGGCGATGTCCGCGAGCGGCGAATCCGGCACTTCGAGCCGTGGGCGCATGAAGCGGCCGGCATAGGCGGCGGTCTGGGTGATGGAGTAATCCGCAAGCTTGCTTGCTCGGCCCACGAGATTGAGGCGTTGCCAGATTTGCTCGAACGAGGTCAACTTGATGTCTTGCCGATAACGTCCGAAACCATGCATGTACTTGTCGCCGATGAAATTCCAGTCGACGAACTCGATGCCCAATTTAATCGTGCCCGAGGTCTCGCGCAGGAATTGATCTTCATTCAATTCCAGCATGTCGTTGTAGCGGATGATGCCCGGCACGGTGGCTTCACCGACGCCGACGCTCCTGATTTCATCGGATTCCACGACCGTGACCTGTACCTTGCCGTTGAGCACCCGGGATAATGCGGCGGCGGCCATCCATCCTGCGGTACCACCGCCCAGAATGACGACCTCTTTGACAAGTCTCTGCTCCATGGTCGTGATTGGACACGCTTGACGGGCGATTCGTCAAGGCGTCCTATGAGCGCGCCGAAATGTTTCACGAGGCGATTGTCGAAGACAAATTCATTCGAGATTTTCGAGGGAAGTCATGCGAAAGGTCTTATATCTGGCGGTGACGGTGGCGATACTCGTCGGCCTGTTCTTGGCGTTGGCGCCGAAGAAAGCCGACAGCCCGAGTGCACCAATTGTGCCGATCGCGCCTACGCCCCAGGCACCCCCCGCTAACGGCAACAAGTCGACGCCGAGTGCGGCGGCAGCCAGCGCAGCGGCAGCTACGGCGCCACTGTCGGCGGAAGGCGGCACTACCGTCGAGATTGAGGTGCATCACGGTCGGCTGGTAGCGGGACCTGCCGTCATCAAGCTCAAGCAGGGTGACAAGGTGACGTTGCGCGTTGCTTCCGATAGCAACGATGAATTGCACGTGCATGGCTACGACTTGTATCTGAACCTGATGGCCGGACAACCGGCGCAGTTGTCTTTCGAGGCGGATCACAGCGGGCGCTTCGAGTACGAGTTGCATCACGCTCATACCGATCTTGGCGCGTTCGAAGTCTATCCGCGTTGAGGAATGCGCAAGCACGCAAGCCTATTCCGCAAGGTTATAGATCAATACACTGGAAATCTCATTTAGACCTTAGTCGAATAGCTGATGGTATGGGGAGAGAATACATTCGAGCGGTCCTCGCTGTCTTGTTCTCTCTGGCAAATCTCATGAGGAAAGCTGTAAATGACGGCAAAGCCTCTATCCACTGTGGTCGTTGGGATCCTGTTGCTGGGACCGCTCTTTGCGATGGTCGCGCCGCGGTTTCTCACTTCCAAGATGCAGTCGGTAGCCGCGGACCAGAGATCCAAGGGCCAGCAATCCGGAGGGCTGGCTGCGCAGATGGTGATTCCATCCAATCAGACTCTCAAAATAACCATGCAATACGCTAGGCCGAACGTCTTTGACATTGTTGTACGGAAAGGAAAGCTGGAAACGGGTGCGGCAATCAGCGTTCGAAAGGGAGATGACGTCACGTTGCATATTACGACGGACGCTGAAGATGAATTCCATCTCGATGGTTACGAACTGGATACCAAAATATCTCCGGCACGAAGTGCCTCGCTGCAGTTTAAAGCATCGTCGACAGGCCGATTCGAGTACCAGTTGCGTCAGAACAATCAGAAGTTAGGTGTTTTAGAAGTTTCCGGCGAAACCAAATGAAAATTGGACAAGCATGAACAAACGAATGGGATCAGTCCTGGCCGCGATTCTGGCCTTGTTCTCTGCTCTGTTCTCTACGACGGTCGCCGCGTGCGCGTTGGGGAAGATGTATAACCTTCCCATACCGTTCAATATGTATGCCACAGGGGCTACTATCGCCTTAGTAGCCTCATTCATCGTTGTTGCCTACGTTTTCAAATCGCAAGCGGCAAGCGCGAATGTGAGCGCGGGCTCGTACCCGCGTATCAGCCAGATGCCCAGTGCAAATATCCCTCGATGGCTAATCTCTGCCTTGGGCTCTGTCAGCGTATTTAGCTTGTTTCTCGCAGTGGCGGCCGGGTTGTTCGGCAGCATGAATCCATTGAATAACTTTGGCATGGTGTTCATATGGATTACCTCCACATTGGGACTTACCTATCTAACCCCCTTCGTCGGCGATGTTTACGCGCTGATTAGCCCGTGGCGCACGCTTTGTGACCGGCTCGAGAAAGTTAGTCCGGGGATCTTCAGCGGCAAGGTGCGCTTTGCTGAGTGGCTTAAGTATTACCCAGCGCTGATTTTGTACATGATATTTATCTGGATCGAGCTGTTCGGAATGATCCAGCCACAAACGCTTTCTGTAATCTTGCTTTCCTACACCGCACTGAATCTCGCAGCGGCATGGTTGGTCGGTAAAGAAGCCTGGTTCCAATATGGAGAATTCTTCTCTGTATTCTTCCGTCTTCTCGGCAAAATGTCGCCATTAGAATACGTACGTACTCGAGATTCCAAACATACCTGGCGCGTGCAGGTGCGTAAACCGTTTCTCGGGCTGCTCGAAGCGCATGCTGAGCACGGGAGCTTGTTGCTCTTCGTCATATTCATGATTTCGTCAACGGCGTTCGATGGCGCACACGATACACTTCCATGGGTTGGAATCTTCTGGAGAGGCATCTACCCTGCGCTGGCATCGGTCATCAGCCGGCCATATCCCTTCTGGCTGGATGTTTATATGGTTTGGCAGGCTGCGTCGCTATTTCTACTGCCCATTTTATATCTCGCCATTTATCTATTGCTTCTTTGGGCCGCAAAACAAATTACAACCACTAGAGTATCCCTGCATGCACTGGCATTGCGTTTCGCGTTTACTCTGGTGCCGATTGCCTTCGTCTATAACCTGGCGCACTACTACACGGAGTTTGTTTCTGAGGGAATACAGGTGGTGCGGATGATCTCTGATCCCTTCAGCCGCGGCTGGAATATCTTTGGTACCAGCGGATGGTTCCACAAGCCCATTCTTCTGGATGCTGGACAGGTCTGGCATACGCAGGTGGGTCTGATCCTTTTTGGCCACATCGTCAGCGTTTATCTTGCCCATGTCGAAGCGATCAAGAGTTTTCCCTCGAGAAGAAACGCGATATTGAGCCAAGTACCAATGCTGTTGTTGATGGTATTGCTGACGACAGTCGGACTGTGGATCCTCTCTCTGCCAATCGACGCGGGTCAGGTTTCCGCGATGGGTGTAGATCCTGGATAGGGGGCACGGCGCAACGACAGGGAGAGTAGTGGCCCTGTCATGGCGGTGGTCACCAGCGCCATCACCAGCAACATGGTGAAAATGCCTGGACCGATGACGCCCGCATCCACGCCAATTTTCATAATGATCAGTTCCATCAGGCCGCGGGCATTCATCAGGGAACCCGTCGCCCAGCTCTCGCTCCAGCGATACCCTGCCAATCGCGCTCCGACGGCACCCCCGAGGAGTTTGCCCAGCGTGGCCGCCACCACAATTAACAGCAAGGGCCCGAGGCGGCCGCCGCTGAATGCCGCAGGTGTGGTTCCGAGACCCGCCAGCGCAAAGAATAGCGGCATCAGCACCACCGCTGAGAAGGGTTCAAAACGGCGTCCCAGCGCGCGTACGAACTTCTCGTCGCGCGGCAGCGATGCCCCAAACAAAAATGCGCCAAATACGGCGTGCAGATGCAGCCAGTCGGTCAGCATGCTGGCGCTCAGCAGCCCCATAACCAGCGCTGCCAGCATCGCCGGGGTTGGTTCTCCACCGGGTGCTTGTGTGCGCAGCAGCCACTTGAACAGCGGTCTCACCACCAGCACCAGGGAAGTCATCATAGCGATCAAGCCGAGTACCGTTGCCAGCAGGTCCCCATAGCTGCCGCCGGCGCGCACCAACTCGACCACAATTGCAAGCAAAATCCAGGCGAACACGTCGACCACGGCAGCGGCGCTTAAGCTCAATTGGCCCACCCGCGTGCGAGTCAAACCGCGATCTTTCAATATTCGCGCCATCACGGGAAATGCCGTGACCGACAATGCGGCTGCCATGAACAGCGCAAACGGCCAGAAGCCGATGCCTGCCGGCGCAAGATCCGGATAGAGCAACGGCGAAATGCCCAGCCCCAAGAGCAACGGCGTAATGACGCTCAGCACGCCGACGCAACCAGCCGCCTTGAGTTGCGCGCGTATGCCCTGTTGGGGTCCGGTTTCCAGCCCCACCACAAACATGAACATCACCAATCCCAACGTAGACAGCGAGGACAAACCCTCGAGCGAAGCCTTCGGAAACAGGTCGGCCTGCACCTGCGGAAAGAGCTGGCCGAATACCACAGGCCCCAACAGCAACCCAGCCAGCATCTCGCCGATGACGGCGGGCTGACCGAGGAAGCGCAACACCCAACCGCAAACCCGCGCGGTCGCCAAGATGACGATGAGTTGCAGCAGGAGTTGTGCGGTGCCTGACATGATTAAGAATACGAACCCGAGCCGATCAGAGAGTTAATGCCGGTTGGTTTCAAGGTAATGGATCTCTCGATCGTTCCGTCGATCAGTTTGATGGTCCCAATCATGCCTGAGGACGTCACCGCCTCGAAAGCATGATTTTGTAAATAAACCCGGATGGGTCGCACGCCCGCTGCGCCTCTTCCTTCCAGTAGTAACTCAATATGATAAGGACCGGCCATTCGAACCTGCCCGCCGTGCGCCGAGGGCATCGCATCGAGCGTCGTCGCATCGTGCGCCCGAACCTGCGTTGCAAATGCGACGAGTAACATGAAGTTTGTAAAAATTACGCGATCGGCGCGCATTCGCATCCCCGCTCTCGAATGTTGCGTGCTTTCAATGCTTCCATGAGTCGCAAGTAGATACCGTTGAGCAGCATGGAGAATTCGACGAAGGTCGAATGGTTATTCGAAGTGCGCGCTGGTAGATTTTTAATGTCCATCAGGCCCGTGTGCGGATCGGAAGGGATGGTCGACCAGTATCTCTTGATTGAAAACGGCGGTGCGCGAGCACGAAAAGGGGGCAACGATGAAGAAGTCATCCAAGAAGAAGTCGCTTGACGCGATTTGCCGGGGCCGATTGGCGTCCCTCGGTCTGACCAGCTTGGCGGCGGCGATGCTGGCCGCAGGAGCGGCGAACAAGGCCGTTGCGAGTGATCCTGTGGTTGTAGCGAGCGATGCCGACGCGATGGCGCATCCGCTTCCGCCGCCGTCAACGCTCCTGCCGACTGTCAACGTACCTAAGGCTGCGTGCCAGCGCGAAGACAATCCTGAAACCGGATTTCAGGGCCAGGTGCCGGCAGCGATGCGGGTGCCGGGTGGTTTCAAGGGATTTAACTGTAATCTTCAATTGGTATCGCAAAGCCGGAACGACGGCGCGAGTTGGCAACACGCCTGGTTCTCGGACGGAAAACACGACTGCGAATACTATGACACGGCCTCCAATACGGTCGGTCGAAGCCAACTCGGGGTTGTAACCATCGATGCGACGGACCCCATCAGTCCCATACCCACGGCATTTCTCACCAGCACGTCCATGCTGGACCCCTGGGAGTCGTTGAAGGTCAATGACCGGCGCCAGTTGCTCGGCGCGGTCTCGGCTACAAATGGTAATGGCGGCCCGCAGATCGACCTCTACGATATTTCTGGAGACTGCAGGCACCCGCAGTTACTCTCCAGTTTCTCCGTCGGAACTCCCGAGGCCAATGCCGAGTTCGGCACGCCGATTGCCAATCCGCAAATTCGAGGGCACGAGGGGAGCTTTGCGCCGGATGGATTGACCTACTACGGTACCGATCTCAGTCCCGGCTACATCTACCCCATGGATATCTCTGACACGCTGCATCCTAAGATGCTCGCGCAGTGGTTTACGAACTCTACCGATAGCTCAATTGTTCAGCGCACGCATGGCTTGTCGATCAGCGAGGACGGCAACCGTGCGTACTTCACCATCTTTGGCAGCGGTGGTGCGAATACGACGGGGGCAGCTGCCACCAACGCCTTTATCATTGCGGATGTAAGCGATGTGCAGAATCGCCAGCCCAATCCGCAGCTGAAGATCATCAGCTTGACGATCATTCCGGACGGAAGTGCCGCACAACACACTATTCCCATCAAGGTCCATGGAAAGCCTTATGTCGTCGAAGTTGATGAAGGCGGTGCCGGCGGCAATAGCATGACGGGTTGGACAAACGCCTGCACCATGCGCCAGCCGCCGTGGAACATGGCGCGCATCTTCGATGTAAAGGATGAGAGGCACCCGGTTTTGGTATCGGAGATGAGGCATGAGATCAATCTTCCCTCCAACTGTGCCTCGGTAATTCCAGATCTGGCCGGCATTTCCGGCTTCACCTACGGCAGTCACTATTGCAGCGTCGATAACAAGAAGGATGCCACGACGCTGGTATGTGGCTATTTTGAGTCCGGCATTCGTGTGTTCGATATTCGCGATCCCGTCAATCCGAGGGAAATCGCGTATTTCAATCCACCGTCGGTGACGACACCAAGCCCCGGCTCGCAGAACAATAAGACTGCGGCTAACGGTCGACCGGACCACTGCAGTTCGCAGAGTCACCTGGATGCGAAGAGGGGAATGTTGTATGTAACGTGCCAGGACAACGGGTTCTATGCGCTGAAGTTTGAACACGGAGTCTGGCCATTTCCAACGAGTAAGACACCGCCGGGCGAGTCAAACTGACCATCAGCGCTTGGCGATGTTTCAAGTTCAGGGTAAACATCTGCAACAGGGGCCCCGCCGCTTTATGGCGGGGCCTTTATCCTGAGCAATAAACTAGCCGGACCGACCGCTTGCGGTGACTCAGCAAGTCATGGATAGTCTGGTGCGCAATGTCGTCATCCTCGGCGGAGGAACGGCGGGCTGGATGACCGCCGCTGCGCTTTCGAAGGTGCTCAACGGCAAAGTCGCCGTTACTGTCGTGGAATCCAGCGAGATCGGCACGGTGGGCGTCGGCGAAGCGACGATACCAGGCATTCTGCGGTTCCATGCGCTGCTTGGACTCGACGAGAATGAGTTTCTCCGTGAAACCCAAGGGACGATCAAACTCGGGATTGAATTCATAGACTGGACGTTCATCGGCGATCGCTACATGCACGCCTTCGGACGCTTCCGTCAAGATATTCAATTGACGACGTTCGAACAGGTTTGGCAGAAGATGAATCTGTGCGGCCGAGCCGCCGATCTAAAGGAATATTCGATCACCAAGACGGCGGCTTATGCCGGCAAGTTTACGCGTCCGCGCCTCGATGTGCCCGATTCTCCCCTGGCCGACATTGCCTATGCGTTCCATTTCGACGCCGGCCTGTACGCTCTGTACCTAAGGCGTTTAAGCGAAGCACGCGGCGTCAAGCGGATCGAAGGCCGGGTGACTGATGTGCTGCTCAAACAGGACACGGGCGACATCCAAGAACTGGTGCTTGCTTCCGGCGAACGCGTCGGTGGTGAGTTCTTCGTCGATTGCTCCGGTTTTCGCGGCCGGCTCATCGAGGAAGTTTTCAAGACCGGCTACGAAGACTGGACCCACTGGTTGCCTTGCGATCGCGCTGTCGTGGTGCGCTCCGCTCCGGCCAAACCGATCCCGCTCTACGTTCAGGCGACGGCGCGCAGTGCTGGTTGGCAATGGCGCATTCCGCTGCAGCACCGCGTTGGCAATGGCTACGTCTACAGCAGCCAGTACATCGGAGAGGATGAAGCCACTGCGACGCTGCTTGGCAACTTAGGCGGTGAACACCTCACGCAACCCCGAACACTAAGGTTCGTCACGGGCATACGTCGCAAGGCATGGCAGCGCAATTGCGTTGCGATCGGCTTATCCTGCGGCTTTCTTGAGCCGCTCGAATCCACCAGTATCCATCTCACTCAGAGCGGAATCTCGCGGCTACTTCACTTCCTTCCGACCGGGACACCCAGTGAGGCGGATATCGGCGAATACAATCGGCTGATGCGGCGCGAGTTCGAACATATTCGCGATTTCATCGTGCTGCACTATCACGCGACGCGACGCAGTGATTCGCCATTCTGGAACTATTGCCGCACCATGTCGATTCCCGAGTCGCTGCGCGATAAATTGGAGTTGTTCCACAGCAGGGGGAGGTTATACGACGAGGCCGACGGACTCTTCGCACATGGCAGTTGGGTGCAGGTAATGCAGGGCCAAGGCTTACGACCGCGCGGCTATGACCCGATCATCGATGTGGTCGACGTCGACAGCATCAATAGTTTCTTCGAAGGAATACGGCAAGCGGTGCGCAACTCCGTGGACGCCATGCCGACCCACGAGGAATTCATTCGCTATCATTGTCAATCCAGCGCCTCCCCGGTGTAACCACATGGCGCATCAGCGCCGGCGCACTGGGCTTGCTCGATTCCAGCCGTCCGGAACGGCACTGCCGGCTGTCGGAGACCATGCGGTTTCCGGGGTCGAATGTGATACCTGTATACCCAGATGCTGGCGCACATAAACTTCGTTCCACGTCTCCTCCGCGCGCCGGTCGCGGGACAGCAACGAGCCGAAGAGAACGGCCAGGAAGCCGAGCGGAATGGAAATGATGCCGGGGTTCTTCAGTTGGATGAGCGGCTCCTGAAGACCCATGAACGAAGTCTGAGTGTCACCCCAGTTCTCAATATCGGCTTTGGCCTTGCTCACCGCCTTGTCGAGCGCCGCCAAATCCTTCTTGGCCTTGGCGACGAGTTGTGGATCTTGCGCATCGAGTGCCGTCGTTGATGCCGCTCGCTTGGCTGCCTCGCCCTCGAGCACTTGGTGTGCGGCCGCCTTTATCGCCTTCGGATAGGTCAGATTGGGCGATACCAGTGTCAGGCCCACGGCCGCAATGGTGCCGACCAGCATTCCAGCGACGATACCGCTGGTATTGCAACGCTTCCAGTAAAGCGTGAGCAACACGCAGGGAAAGTTCGCGCTGGCGGCGACTGCGAATGCCAGCCCCACCAAGACCGCCGCATTTTGGCCCTTTGCGGCGATACCGATGCCGATCGACAATGCGCCAACAATGATCGTTGCAACCCGCGCCGCTTTGACTTGACCCTGCGGACTCACTACCTGCCCGGCACCGGCGCGCAGCACACCGACGTACAGGTCATGCGCCATCGCTGATGCGGAGGCCAGCACCAACCCGGCGACGACCGCAACAATGGTGGCAAATGCGACCGCCGAAACGAACGCCAACATGAAATTCCCAAAAAACGAGTCCGGACCTCCGCCGATGAACTGCGCCAGCAGCGGCGCCGCCATATTGCCTCCAGCATCGACCGCAGCAATGTTTGCCGATCCCACCAACTTGGCGGCGCCGAAGCCTAGAAATAGGGTGCACAAATAAAATCCGCCGATGATCACCATCGCCCATACCACCGAGCGGCGCGCCTGCAGCGCCGTTCGCACTGTGAAAAATCGCATCAAAATATGGGGTAGCCCTGCGGTGCCGAATATCAGCGCGAGGCCGAGACTGATCTGATCGATCGGCGCCTTGAAATACAGCCCGGGCTCGAGGAAGCGCTGCCCCAACTCCGCGCCCGTCATGTCCTTTGCCGAAGTACCCAGCAACGTTGCGACGCGCGACTGAACCCTGGGATCCGAGACGAGATCTTGCAAAAAGCCGGGAAAGGAGAATCCATAAGGAGCCCACACCAGCGCGACTATCACCAACGAGGCGCATACCAGCAGCACCGCCTTGATGATCTGCACCCAGGTGGTTGCCACCATACCGCCGAACAAGACGTAAGCGAGCATGAGCACGCCCACGCAGATGACCGAGGTCTCATAGTTGATACCAATCAAGATCTTTACCAGCACGCCACCGCCCACCATTTGCGCCGTCAGGTAGAAGATCGACACAGTGATGGTTGAGATTGCCCCCACGACGCGCGTTTTGGTCGGATCGTTGCGATACGCCAGGATATCCGCCAGCGTGTAGCGGCCGATGTTGCGGCAGGGCTCGGCAATCAGCAGCAGCACGGTGATGTAGGCGACCAAGAATCCGACCGAATACATGAAGCCGTCATAGCCGTAGAGCGCAATCAGGCCGGCTATCCCCAAAAAGGAGGCTGCAGACAGGTAGTCTCCGGCTATTGCCCAGCCGTTCTGCAGTCCGGTCACGCCGCCGCCGGCGGTATAAAAATCCGCTGCCGAGCGGACTCGTTTCGCAGCAAGATAAGTGACATACATGGTGATCGCCAGGATTACCGCAAACACCGTGAACGTCAGCCAGCGATAATCCTGGCTCACCGCGCCTTGCGCAAACGCCCGCTGCACGGATGTGCAGCCAAGAATCAGCACAGCAACCGCGACGCCCTTGACGTGTCGCTGGATCATGTCGCCGGCCTCGCTTTTCGCTGCTGCGCCAAATCGCTGGATATCTGCGCGGCCAGGACATCAAAATCCTGGCTTGCCTTGCGTGAATAAATCAGCGCGATCGCCCAGACAACCACGAACTGGCTGAGTGCGAACACCAACGCCACGTTAATGACGCCCCAAACGCGAATTTTGAAGAAATCATGGAAATACGCAGCGCCGATTGGCAGCAGCAGATAGAAGGCGACTGCAAATAACATCATTCCCCACAAAAACCCCTGTTTGCGCCGGTGCAGAGTCTGAAAACGCGGATCGCGGCTGATTCTGTCCCAGTTCATCGTCACTTCGTCTCTCATGTGGCAGCGTCCTTTGTTGATCATCAACGCGACGTCAGTCTGTAAGTACACATATGATGGTTGAGGTAGGATCGCGTCGATACTAGACATTGGTCTTAAGGACCGATGCGCTGTGTCGGCTTTAAGCTATAGTTGGAGGCCGGTCTGCCGGTGCCAAAAGTGTAAAAAGTACCATGCACTGGCTACGTCGATGAATCGCGAAAGTGAACCCCAATTAGCGATGTCCTGCGAGGTCATCATCGTCGATGACCATCCCCTGTACCGTGCGGCGCTGAAAGGGGCAGTGTCTGCGGCTTGCTCAGAAGGCACGTTTCATGAGGCTGACAGCGTTGCCAGCATGTTCGACACGCTGGAGCATCATCCGAATGCGGATCTACTACTGCTCGATTTGAATCTGCCGGATGCTCACGGCTTCAGCGCGCTGGCCTACGTGCGCGGTGCGCATCCCGAACTGCCGGTGATCGTGGTGTCGGGGTCCTGCGATTCGACCACGGTGCGTCAGGCCATGGTGTTTGGCGCTCAGGGATTTCTACCGAAATCCGCTGATGCCGCCTTGATACGCGACTGCGTTCAGGCCTTGTTGCGCGGCGATGCGCCAATTCCGGCCGGTTATCGAAGCGAGGGCGCCGAGTTACCCGATCAGGCGGCGCTCGATGTGGCCGAGAGGCTCGCGCATCTCACGCCGCAGCAGTTTCGAGTTTTCAGCATGCTATGTTTGGGGCGCCTCAACAAGCAGATCGCCCACGAGTTGCAGATCACCGAGGCGACTGTCAAAGCCCATATGACGGCGATCATGCGCAAGCTCGGCGCTGTCAATCGCACTCAGGCGGTGTTGCTGGCTGCGCATCTGACTTTGAATCCCGATGAGATCAAAGCGCAGCCGGAAGAGGTTGACTGACAGGCTTTGCGGCGCGCGCGGCAGCTCGGCGTCGCGATGCGGCAAGTAATGCGCGCAACGCCGCAGGCCGTATGGGCTTGTGCAGCAGCGGACAGCCCAGAGCGCGGGCGGCAAGGGCGACTTCCGCGGTATGATCAGCGGTAATGAGGGCGCCCGCAATCTCCGGATCACGATGCTCGTTCAAGCGCCGCAGCAACTCGAGCCCGTTCGTGACTTCACCGAGGTGGTAGTCGACCAGCACGGCATCGAGTTCGACTTGCGGCCCCAGCGCCAGCGCTTGGGAACTGTTGCGTGCCTTTAAGACCAGCACGCCCCACTGCCCGAGCAATGCCTCCATCCCGTCAAGAATGGAAACATCGTTGTCGATGCAAAGTACACGCAGCCCCTTTAGGCCGATCGGATCGGCTGCGGGCAGATGCGGCAGCGCGTGGGGCGGCTTCGAGGATCGCGTATCACGGGGCACGCGGACACCGAATCGGGACCCTTTGCCGGATCTACTCTGCAGAGAAAGTTCATGATCGAGCAGCCGTGCGAGCCGATGGCAGATCGACAGCCCCAGGCCGACGCCTTTTTCGCCCCAGGGCGAGCCTTGTTCCAGGCGGTGGAACTCGCCGTAGATGCGTTGTTGCTGGTGCTCCGGGATCCCTGGGCCGGTGTCGTATACGGCAATTTCCAAATCCGCGCCACGACGCCGGCAACCCAACGCCACGCCGCCGTGCTCGGTGTAGCGCAGCGCGTTGGAAAGATAATTTTGTATGATTCGGCGCAGCAGCACGCGGTCGCTGCGAACCGTATCCTTGCAGCCGACTATGGCGAGCCTCAGATTTCGAACTTGCGCGAGTGGCGCGTATTGCCGCTGCAGTTCCTCGAGAAGATCGCCGATTTGAAAGACAGTGATATCCGCCTTAAGAACGCCGATATCGAGCCGCGCCACGTCCAACAGGTCGCTCAATAATTCCTCCGCCGCCCGCATCGAGTCATCGATTCGGGTGGCGAGCTCGAGCAGTTCCGGATGCTGCCGCACGCGAGACTCCAACGCCGAGGCGAACAACCGCGCAGCGTTGAGAGGCTGCAGCAAATCGTGGCTCGCGGCCGCTAAAAACCGCGTCTTGCTGCTGTTTGCCCGCTCGGCTTCTTGTTTGGCGAGACCTTGTGCTTCGAGCGCCTCGCGAAGCTCGTGAGTACGTTGCGTGACTCGCTCTTCGAGTCCCTGTTTGGCATCAAGCAGTGCTTGTTCCGAGCGCTTGAAAGCCGTGACATCGGTGTAGGTGGTCACAAAGCCGCCGCCGGACATGGGCTGTCCGTGGATGCTGTACACTTTTCCGTTGCGGCGCTGGCGCTGAAACGTGTACGTGGTGCCGGCGCGCAAATGCGCCAGGCGCTTCTGGACGTGCAGCTCCGCATCGCCGTCCACGAAGTCGCCGCGCTCCACGTTCCAGCGAATCAGGTGCTCGACCGGGCGGCCGACGAATACCATGTCGTCAGGATAATCAAACATTTCAAGATAACGGCGATTCCACGCAACGATGCGCAGATCCGAGTCGACCACGCTGACAGCCTGCGTGACGTTTTCCATCGTCGCCTGCAGCAACTGTCGGCTGAAACGCAGCTCCTGAGAGGTCTCATCGAGCAGTTCGGCAACCTCATCGAACTCCAAACCCTTGCGTTTGAGCGCGTGAGTCAGTACGACTCGCGCCGATGAGGACCCGATCGAACCGGCGATGACGCGTTCGAAGTACTGCAGCAACCCGCGATCCGCAAGATCCGCCGGCTTGGAGAGCGTCTGGTGGGTCTGAGCGGCGTATTCATCGAGCGCCTGGTGCGCGGCGTCGCTGCCAATCATACGGGCCGCCACCGTCTCCAGATCCCCGACCGTGGCCGTGATGGCCGGCAACCCTGCCATGGGAAGTTTTGGAACCAAGAAGGTGCGAGCGGCGAGACGTTCCTTCAGGCTGACGCCGCGACGCAATGACACCGTCACCATGACAATGACGTTCACCGACAGCGCGAGTAGTGCACCGGGCCCGACCTCTCCCCAACCGAAGAAATCGATGAGTGCCTGCGGCCAAATCCAAATCAGCGACGGCGACGGCGAGAAGTCGACGGAGGTAATCAATCCGCCTGCCAGCAAATTAGGCAGAAAAAGCAAGTATCCCCAGAGCAAGAAGCCGCTCAGCATTCCCCAAAGGACGCCGGCTCGGCTGGCTCCATTCCAATAGAGTGCGGCGAGCAGACCCGGTGCAAATTGTGCCACCGCGGCGAACGCCAGTAGGCCGATGGCAGCCAGACTGGTCGATCCTGATGTCGAACGATAGTAGGCAAAGCCCACCAACGCCAGGCTGACGATGACGGCGCGGCGCACCCATAGAACGCGCCGCCCGAGACTTGCGCCGTCTTCCAGACGCTGCCGCCAGAGGATGGGCGCGACCACATCATTGGAGATCATCGTCGAGAGCGCGATGCTCGCAACCACTACCATGGCAGTTGCCGCGGAAAGTCCGCCAAGAAAGACGAGAATCGTGAGCCACGGCATCCCGTAACTCATCGGCAGCGTCAGGATGAGCACGTCGGCCCCACCACGGCTCGACAAACTGCCCAGCGTTCCTAAGGTTACAACCGGCAAGACAAACACGGAAAACAAACCCAGGTATGTCGGCAACAGCCAGCGCGCGCACTTCAAATCGGCGCCGTCGGCGCATTCCACTATCCCGATCTGAAATTGCCTTGGCAGACAAAATATAGCGGCTGCCGCGAGCGCGGTGGCCATCAGCGCCTCGCCGTTGAATAAGGTTTGCCTCGTTGTCAGGTGCGACGGAAACCGAAGTGGGACGCCGCGCAGGTGCAGATAGGCAAAGACGCCTACGGCAACGAAGGCCAACAACTTCAGTAGAGATTCGAAAGCAATTGCCAACATCAAGCCTTCGCGCCGTTCGCTGGCGTCCACGCGGCGCGCCCCGAACAGCACAGCGAACAGGGCCATCAAAAGCGCGACGCCCAGCGCCGCATCGCGATACCACGGAGTGTGTCCAAAGGGCTTAATGAGCTCGCTGATACTGGCGGCAACTGCCTTGTATTGCAGCGCTAGGTACGGTATCGCCGCGGTTGTGGCGATGACGGTCACGAGGGCCGCCAACGGCCGGCTCTTGCCGAAGCGGGAGGCGAAGAAATCGGCGATCGAGGTGATCTTGTGGGCACGCCCAATCTGTACCAGGCGCTCGAGCACAGGCAGCGCGAATATGAAAACCAGCGACGGTCCCAGATAGATAGGGAGGTATGCCCAGCCCCCTCGGACCGCCGTCCCGACAGCGCCAAAGAACGTCCATGACGTGCAATAGACGCCAAGCGCCAAACTGTAAATATACGGCCGCCAGCGTTGGTGACCTGTATATAACGCGTGTTTGTCGCCATAAAATGCAATGGCGAACAGACACCCCAGATAGATCAACGCAAGCGCCGACAGCAGCCAGCCAGATAGCATAAGTTCCGGTTCCCGTGGCTTGATCTTACTCCGCAGATGCCGACAAAGGCCAATGTACAACCGTTGCCATTTGCCGCAGCGTGGTCGATGTGATGTCGCCCATAAATTCAAGTCGCGGGGGAGCGCCATGCTATTGCGACTGGCGGCGCGCAGAGGCCAGATATCCATCCGGCCTATGAGTGGGGTCGTTGGTTGCTAGGGGTAGTATTGGTGGCAAAAGGGAACTGCGGTGCCGCACTCATTCAAATGGAGCGGGTTAACGTAGTCGACGATCGGCAGTTAGGACTGGCTCCTATCTGATTGCTATTGTCGCGCGCCCTGCGCTGTGCGAACGACAAACTGCGATGCACGTCGCGCGCTTCGAGGTCGTACGGCGCGCCGTTCGCCGGTATCATCGCACCACGATGTCATTCCTACCCCCCGCTTCTACATTTCTGAGTTCGTCTGTGCGCGTCTCCCGCAGTACCCCAACGGCGCTGCCGCTCCTGGTCCTCCTGCTCTGCTCCGCATGCGCCTCCTCGGGTGGCCGCATCGGGGCAGCGGACGACCCAACGCTGGTCGCGGATACCGCCACCGCGCCCGATGTGAAGGACCTCCCGGTGGCCGCGAGCGAAGCCAAAGGCGAGGGTGAGGCCGAGGTTCCGGCAGCCGTCGCCGAGTCAGAGCAGCGCGAGGCGCCACCCGTGACTCAAGGCCTGCCGGAGTTGGTGGTGGAGGGTCGCGAGCGCCATCTCGTCATCCGCGACTTGGTTGCCGAGGGCCAGGCGCAGCTGCGCGACGTAGAACTGCAGTACGCCTTCACCGGTAAGGGCGGGCGTGAGTTGCTGCGCGGCCGGCCGGTTGCCTTCGCATTGTGGAGCGAGGCGCAGAAGAACTGGACCATTGCTCAATTGGAGATCCCCCGCCCGCCGGTGAAATGGAAGCCCGGCCACGGGCCACTGCCCTTCGCAGTGCGCACGCCCGGTATTGAGGCGCGGCACGTGAAGGGCACAGGGGCCGAGCGGCTGATGTTCGCATTCTCGCGCGGCGGCGAGGAGCTGAAGGTCTACGGCCGCAAGTTCCCGGTATTCGACAATACCCTCATCAAGAAGAAACGCTGGCGCGAGGCGGCGGCGACGGCACGACCCATCGTATACCTGCCCTATACCCAGGATACCCTTGACCCGCGCTTCGTCACGGGCGGCAGGGATTTCCTGCTCACCACCGCACGGCGCGCCATGGACGAACTTCGTAACGCGAACGTGCCGAGCGCAGCCTTTCCGGGCGAGCTGCTCGCGGACGTGATACCAGCTGAGGTGATCACGACGCTCGCGGTCATAGAACAGACCGACGACGAGGACTTTCTCGAAAAGGGCAGAGATGCATTCGACGAGGTACTCAGCCAGTACGGACTGAAGCGCGAGGAAGCGTTTCGCTACAGCGTCTCGAGTGCGAAAGCGCTGGGCCCGATGCAGTTCACCAACCGGCACGGGAATGGCACCTATTCGCTCGTCGTGCGCAGGTGCCGCGGCGCGCAGCTGGACTCAAACTTCGAGCGCGGCGCGACCCGCCTGCCGAACGCAATGAAGGCGGCCGTCTGCCTGCTGGACATCGAGCTATCGCAGATGAGTAGTGAAATCCGCTCCGCCTATCGCACGAATCCTGAAGTGCTCGGCATCTTTGCAGTCGCGGCCTACAATGGCGGCCCGCGCAACGTCGCAAAGCTTTATCGTGCGCTCGACCGCATGGGCGTCCAACTCGACGAGCTGCGGCGCGCGGGCCAGCTCACTCCGGGCTCCACAGTCACCTGCCCGTGTGTCTGGCGCCAGGAAGCCTCTGTGGTGCGAGCAGTCAGCATTCCGCGTTACAACCGCGAAAATAGCGGCTACATCGAAAAGTATCAAAGCATCCTCAGCCTGTTCGATTGAGCCCGCATTGACAGAAATGGCGGGATTGACTCGGCCCTTGCCCGTCGGCCCTTCGGGAGGTGTACGGCATGCATCGCATGCGTACAAAAGTGCTGCGCTATTTTGTCGATGCCGGCGGGTTCGTCAGGAGCTCGGGATAAACGCCATGGATATCACAGCTCAGAGAAAACATTCTTTACCAAGAGCCGCCGTTAGTAAAGGAACATTTCCTAGCGAGTTAGCCTGGTAAAGGCATTGCGAGGCCCATCGCGACACACCAATCTTGGAGCAGGCAATGCCAGCCTCGAGACGGCGAACTTGCGCCCTGGCTAAGAAGATTAGAACGTGCGTGATCTCAAATCGAGGAATCCGCGGCGAGATCGCCGCACTCCCCGAACACGAGCTTTCGGGGAGTACGGGTTTTCGTGTTTCTTAGAACTGATAGCCGAGCGTCAGACCGTAGGTTCTCGGCGGCATCAAGGTGCCGACTCTGACGTTTGCATAGAGAGGAGCCGAGATGATGTTGTTCGCGAACGCAAACTTGTCGG
>Ga0193727_1000126_pt1 | contig 24905 bp, 13 predicted proteins | sample H2c2metaG_FD_143051 | JGI IMG/M metagenome (GOLD analysis project Ga0193727, IMG submission 143051) | Soil microbial communities from a riparian zone of the East river system, Colorado, United States - H2c2 | ecosystem: Environmental > Terrestrial > Soil > Riparian zone | place: USA: East River...
GTCTGCCGTGCGTCGAGCATCTTCTGGGGACCTTTCTCACGGAGCTTTTTCCAGGAAAGGCGAAAAGCATTACGGCCTCCGCCCGGCCCGAGTTGCTTGCGCCAATCGCGAGCGACCCTCGCTACGATAGCATCAAAACGTTCACGGACGCGCCAGGTTCGGCGCGATGTGAAATCAAGACCGTGCATCTATTCGTCACTTCAAAATCGAATCTGTTTATCCGCGAAATCGCCGAATTACTTTGTGCCGGCTTCGGGGCTGCGGGCTGTGAGGCGCAACTTTTCGTGGATCAAATTCCCGCAGAAAACACCGAGGAGGGCAAAATCCAAATCGTAGTTACGCCACATGAATTCTTTAACTTATTCTTAAGTTATCAGCTTCCCCCGGAGAAGATTCAGCGCATGGTAAACCATCTTTTCTTGCTCGGCACGGAACAGCCCGAGAGCGAGTGGTTTTACAGCAACCTGGTCATGGCCCCGCACGCACGCGCCATGCTCGACATTCATTTGTCTGGAGTTGCTGGATATCGCGCTGCCGGGGTGGGCTGTTTCCATTTGCCACTCGGTTATCACCCGTTGCTTGAACAGAGGAAACCATCAGAAAACTCGGAGAGAGACATCGATGTTTGCATTCTGGCTGCGATGACCGATCGCCGTGAAGAGTTTATAGCTGCCAACGCGGATTGGTTTGCGGCTCGCAACTGTCATCTTAGATTGGTTCCGCTCGGGTTTGCGAAAACGGAAACGACGCGCAGTTATTTACCGGCGGCGAGACGCAACGCACTACTACAGCGGACAAAGATCTTGCTGAATATTCACTATTCAGAGTTGCCCTATTTCGAGTGGCACCGAGCGCTGATCGGTTTGGCGAATCGTTGCTGCATGATTACGGAACCTTGTGAGGGGTTTGCTCCGTTAATCCCAGGTAAACACCTTATCATGGCAAAAGCAGATCACCTGATCGCCTGTTGCGAATATTACCTGGAGCACGAAGATGAACGCAAAGCGATCGCGGGAGCGGCTTACGATTTCATGCGGGAGCGCTTCACGCAGAAAGATAATTGCCGCGCATTCTTGCAACAGATACAGAACGCCCTGTCCGGGGAAAATGCGACGGCACACTTCGCTTTTAACACGGGAGCGAATGCCGAAGCTCCGTTAAAGACAGAACCACTGCCGGACGCGTTGACGAAGCGCATTTCGCGAAAACCCATTGGTCTCCTCCTTTCGGCCCTGCGCGATGATCTTTCAAACATGCTTCGACGAACGAAGCGAAAATCGGCGCCGATTCTCAAGAAACCCACGGCTATAACAGATACAGTCCATTGCGCCGAAGTTCTTCCTGACATGCGGCGTCGCTATGCCGAGCGGCTTGATTCTCAGGAAAGAGCGCGACAAAGGGGAGATGCGATTTTCCAATTGCTCGACAATCGGCCCTTTGATCGTCGCACACCGGCGATTTCGGTGATCATCACGCTTTACAATTATGCGACCTATATTCCCGAGTGCCTTAAAAGCCTGGAGGATTCTAACACAGCGGCGCTCCCTGGCGGGCTCGAGGTAGTAATCGTTAATGACGCCTCGAGCGACCATTCCCTGGCAAAAGCGATTAGCGCACAGGAGACCTCGCGCCACCCCGTGCGTATCGTCGACAAACGGTTCAATACGGGGCTGGCAGACGCGCGCAATATTGGTCTCGAAGTGGCGCGAGCGCCTTACGTTTTCATTCTGGATGCGGACAACATGGTTTTTCCGCGCGCGCTTGAGCAGTTGTACAACAAGATTGTTCATGACGATTCCGCAGCTGTCTACTCGATGCTCTACCGCTTTGAGGGCGATACCAGCCAGCGAAGCGGATTGCTTTCCTATTTCGATTGGGATCCACAGATGTTGGTCGAGCGTCCGTACATCGATGCGATGGCGCTATTTGATCGACGGCAGCTCATCGAAATCGGCGGATACGACACCGAGTTGTATAAATTCGGCTGGTTCGGCTGGGAGGATTACGAACTATGGCTGCGAATCGCGCAGGGAAAATTGCCGGTGAGCTTTTTGCCAAACGTTCTTTGTCTTTATCGTCATCACGAAACGTCGATGAATCTCACGACAAATCTTTTCGATCGGGAATTGGTCGCACATTTGTACGAAAAATATCGCACTCTCGTCGAATCGTATCCGCCCAAAAATCGAGTCCTCGGCGTTAATCGGTCGCGGTTCGAAGAAGTATGCAGAACAGCTGTTGACCGACGAAAAAGCTCGGACGTTACTTATACTCCTTATCTGTCACCGCGCACAGATGCGCGTGAAGCGCAATCCCGTCCCGTGTCCGCAACGGATGTTCCATGCACGAGAAAACCTCTACGCGCGAAAAATGGGGAGCCAGGAGTTCGCCAAGACTGGTGCGAGTAAAAAAATTCTTGTGGTCACCTTCCAGCAGATGCCAGGGAACAGTTTCCCAATCTTTGAAATAAGGAATCACCTCGATGTTCGGCACTGAGAAAAGTGCCCGCTGACGAACGACACGCGAAATCTCTCTCAAAAAACGCTCCGGGTTCGGGATATGCTCAAGTACCTCGATGCAGATTGCCTCATCGAACTCCTCGTCTGCGCAGGGAAACTGCTCTGTGTTAGCCGCGGTTTTTCGAAACGGCAAACCGCGCTTTTCCAGCAGTTCTAAGCAGTTTGGGTCGATTTCCAAGCCAGTCCACTGATGGCCCGCCGAGACCAGGGCCGGACCATAGGGGCCGGCTCCACAGCCCACGTCAAGGACGGAACTGCGGGGTGAAAGATAATCAAAAATGAGACGCAGCATTTCAGCGGCTGGCTGCAGCACCGGCGGTCCCGAGCCATAAATGTTTTCACGGTGAAGCACTGTTTCTTGTGCTGGGAAGATCACTTTACCGAAATCACGTTTCTGCAGGAAAGCTGGAACCAAGTGTACGCACACTTTTCCGATTAGATATTCAACGGGATCGCCTTTCCATGAGGCGGTTAATTCGATGGTGGCGTCACGCGACGCGTCGTAGCAAACGGCCGTGCGGGCTAGGAAGCGGAATGCAGTCGGCACATTATGTGGCAAAGATAGGAACTCAGAGACATCTGGACGCACAAACAGAAGCGTGGTTTCTCCAATGAAAACGCCCTCCAGCCATGCGCGCACGCGACAGTCCGTTGGAGCGCGGTCCTCGGCAAAGACCCAACCGGCGATCGAGATACACTCATCGTAAACGCCTTGACCAGGTTGCGGCGCATCAATGGATTTGCGCATCTTCGCAAGCTTTTCGAATCTCTGAATGGCCTCGTTAGACATAATTCACGCGTGATTTACGAGCTTTGTCGGCCCATCGCAACTTCGCCGAGCGGCAGGAGCGTCCTATTCAATACCTGCCTCCAACCATTGATAATCGGCCGCCACGCCATCCGGGATGCAAAGGTTGCCGACTCATTGGGCAAATAGTATGTAAGCCGGACGCGCCATTACGTTGAAATGCAGGATAAAATAAACAAACCGATCTTTGTAGTGGGATCGCCGCGTTCGGGAACCAGCATTCTCGCCTGGTGTTTGGGGCACCACCCAAATTTGTTTCCAGTGCCAGAGTCAAGTTGGATGGGAGAGTTCGCGATCAATGTCGCCGTGGCTTATCGAACAGGTGCAGCGCGCGGCGATTACTCGATTTTAAGCGCGATGGAGATTCGGAATGACGAACTGTTTACGACATTCGGCGCGAGCATCAACGAATTGATCCTATGCCATCGCAAAGATCTGGAAAGCAAACGCGAAACCAGGAGCAAGGAGTTGAAAATTGACGCATGCTGGCTCGAAGCGACTAGCACCTTGGCCGGGCCGAAAGAACGCTGGGTCGATGGGACACCTGAATATTCGTTCTATATCTGCGGTTTGCGAAAGCTGTTTCCGAATGCTCTCTTCATCCACATTTTTCGCGACGTACACGCCGCCGTGCGCTCGATGCTCAATTTCCACCGCGTAGCCGGCATTCAGCTCGTTCCGAACGAACAAGAAGCCTACCAATATTGGTTTCGAACCGTCCGCGCATGTCTCGAGGCTGAACAGGCTTACGGTCCTAATGTCGTTTACCGCATTCGATATGCCGATTTGATCAATAACGCGGAATTGGCGATGCGTTCATTGTTTGCTTTCCTAAAGGAGCCCTTTACAGCCAAATGCCTTGAGCCGCTCGCGCAGCGGATAAATAGCTCCGAAGTATCGTCCGATTTCGAGTCAGACGACCCCGCTACCGATCCTGCAATTGTTGAAGCAGCGCTGCGACTCTCTGCCGAAATCGAAAACAACCCTCAGCCAACTCAGAACTCGCAAGCTGCAGCCGACAAAATGGAGGTCGACTTTAGCAACCGCGTTGAATACTTCGCGACCTTGGATAGCGCGTACCACACGACGAAATCGAGACTGGAATCAACAATTGCCGAACTCCGACAGCAGATTGAAGATTTGCGCAATCAGCTTGCGCTGGCCAAGGATCATGCCTTGTAAGTGATCAGGAAGCAGAAACACAAGAACCCTTCGTTTCCTTGCTCCCTTACAAGAATCTGCACCGTTGTCTTACGCCACTGCCGCGGCGGATTATCACAAAAGACTGCTCTAAAAGCGTGCCATCACTGAAATGGTTAGGGTATCGGCTCTTGTTCTGCGAGCCGTATTCTGCCAAATGCCTCGAGCCGCTTGCGGAGCGAATTAACAGTTCGAATGTGCCGCCCGATTTTAAACTCGACGATCCCGCTACCGATTCAGCAGTCGTGGAAGAAGCGCAGCGACTTTCCGCTAGCATTGAGGAAACTCCTCAGCCTGCTGGACAGTCACCCGCCGCAGCCGACGAGTTGGAGGCTGAGTTCGGCGCACGAGTAAATACATCGCGCCATTTCGATAGCGCGTGTTGCAGCGCGTTTCAAGAGTGGCATGATTTTGCATGAGTGAGCCGACTAAAAAAGCGGCTGAATGGTGGAGCGATCCTGAAAGCGAGGCTCCCGAAACGCAATGGGTCCGAGTCCCAGGCGTCCTGGAGAATATGAACCGACGCGCTACGGGAGATCCGGAAATGGATTGGATCACCCATTCGGCAGGTCTATTGGCCAAATTTGCAAAGCCAGTTAAGGCGCTGTCGCTTGGATGCGGCTTTGGCGTGATCGAGCGGGTTCTACGCCGATGCGACTACTGCCAGCTTATTCATGGGGTGGACGTTGCGGAGGGTGCAATTGAAGGCGCGAGCAAAGCAGCTCGGGCCGAGGGGTTGGACGGTTTGACCTACGAAGTCGCCGATCTGAACACCGCGACATTGCCAAAGGAGGCCTACGACGTCGTTTACGCGCACGCCGCCCTACACCATGTTTTTCAACTTGAACATCTTCTTGATGAAATAAAACAAACGCTGAAGCCGGGCGGATTGTTTGTTGTCTACGAGTACGTTGGCCCGTCGCAAATGCAATTCCCACGGCGCGATCTCGAGCTCGCCGACGTTTTCCTCAACGTTATTCCAGAGCGTTACCGCAAGCTTCAAAGACGGGGAGGTAACAAGAAGGAAGCGCTTCGGACGTCGCTCGATACCATGAACAGTTCGGATCCGTCCGAAGGTATTCGTGCAAGCGAGATAGTGCCTTTAGTTGCCAGCCGATTTGAAATCAGACATTTCCGCTATGTCGGCGGCACGTTGTTACTCTTGGTGTTCAACGGAATTGCCGGCAATTTCCTTGAAAGCGATTTAGAAATCATACCACTGGTAGACGCGCTGATCACTCTCGACAATTTCCTCATTGATAATGCTGTCTTGCCGTCTTACCACGTGTACATGGTTTGCCAGAAAACGGAAAATCCTATGCCGATGCAGGCACACAATATCCTGCCGCCAGCCGCTTCGGTATTCCCGACAAATAATTTGGAAGCACTCACTGTTAAACCACCACCCACAGGATTCATCACTGCTGAACCCAATCCCTTCCAACCGGATTCAGAAGGACTGGGACAAACTACCCTCTCATGGCTAGCTCATGGGACAAGCAAGGTTGAAATTCACGTCAATGCACCCAATGGACCCCTTTTTGCCACAGCGGGCCCTGGTCGTCATTCTCGACCCACCGGTCGATGGGTCCGCGATGACACCGCATTCTACTTACAAAATGTCTCAAAGGACTTGCCATTGACTGCGGAGAACACGATTGCCGTAGTTACACTCAAGCAACGGAAATAACGCCTGGGATACGAAAGTCTTTTACGGTTTGATTTTATGAATCGCAAGCTTGCTCGAAGTTGACGGGAATTTTGCCCCGACTCCCTCATGTAATAGAAGATGCACGGAGCTTCGCAAAAGACATGGCTACAAAAGACGGGCATCCATCTGCAGAAAGAAGCTCGGCCACTCCTTGACAACTAACGCGTCAAGTCACAAGTCGGCCCTGCTAACACGGCGCCTGCAAATCGGGCTTACTTCATCCGAGGGGATGACGATCTTTCATTAGCAACTGAAGAACGTAGACTCCTAACCGATGAGCAACAGTGACCATCCCGTTATGAAAGCGACGATTTCGATCTCAAGCGTTGTAATATGTCTCTTTTTGGCTTCCTGTGAGAAGCATCCTGAATCGGCTCCAACTGGTGCGACGATAAGCGCGACTCCAAACCCCGTTCCGAGTGGAAGCGGGACGGGAACGACGACAGTCAGCTGGACAACTGGGGACGGTAGCGCGGGCCAAGTTTATGTATCGGAGAATGGTCAAGCCGAGAAGCTTTGGTCTGACAAGACACCGCAGGGATCGGGTGATGCGCCCTGGATCCAAATGGGAAGCAGTTACGAATTTCGTCTGTACGATGCAGCTCACGCGAAGCTTCTTGGAAAGGTCGTCGTTACCCGAGCCGAGCGTTAGCTTCGGCTAGGCGGCAATCCGCCGCCCTAGTTGCTCGGTAGCTGTGTTGCTCCTGTGCGCTCTGGCAGCGGGACAATTGAAAAGAAACATCGAAGCGCGCGTCAACAGGCACGTCAAACGCCAGGGCCGTAGCTCGATCCACCGCATCTTTAAACACTTGGCCACCTGGTCTGGGCCCAAACTCATCGCGTCGATTGGGTCCCTTAAGTGGAGCAAAACCGCGGTACAGGCAATCCAAATAAATGCCGCGTCGGCTTCATCCGTCCCACCATAACTGGCAATTGAACAACACCACCTATCAGGTTTTGACAGATTTTGACGCTTGACACGCCAGAGTTCGATTTGGTACGAAGACGGTCGATCACGTTATCCGACGTTTCAACGAATCTTCGGCCGGACTGAAGAAGCCCGTGGGGCTGGACCTTCGCTGGGACACCGCTTCGCGCGATCCTAAATCCAACTGGACTGGGATTCAGCCAAATGAATGAAACGTTCCTCCGCGAATCGGCATCCCTGCGGATGATTCCCGGCCCCGCGCGAACTGGTGGGCAATTCACGCGTTCAACAGGGCAAATTCCAACGAAATAAACTAAAAATGAAAACTCTGATAAGATCCGTTAACCGCTCGCCATTGCGTTGTGGTTTTTTGACACTGGCAATTGCGCTTGCCTGGTTTGCGCTTTCGCCGTCGATCAAAGCACAATGCCCAAGCGATTGTAGCAATGATTCAAACACCTCAGTGGGAAATAACGCGCTCCCTGCCACCACCGGGTTCAACAATACCGCCGTTGGTTCCAGTGCGCTTGCTGCCGATACTACCGGCAGTTTTAACGTGGCGATTGGTGGTGGTGCGCTTCAAAGTAACACCACTGGCCAACAAAACATGGCCATTGGAGCGGAGGCGCTCAGGGACAGCAATGGCAACTTCAACATGGCCATTGGTTTTCGAGCGCTCTTCTTGAATACCGGCAGCCGTAACAGTGCTGTTGGCGCTGCAGCGCTCAGGAACAATACGACCGCTGAGGACAATACCGCGATTGGTTCCACTGCGATGAGGGAGAACACTACCGGCGAGCTTAACACGGCCATTGGTTCCGCTGCGATGAGGGAGAACACTACCGGCCAGTTTAACACGGTTGTTGGTGCCGATGCGATGACAACGAATACCACCGGCAACGACAACACGGCCATTGGTGCCGATGCGCTCACGCATAACATTGATGGCGCTTCTAATACCGCCGTCGGCCGTCAAGCGCTCCAGAATAACTTAAGCGGAGACGTCAACAACGCCTTCGGTTTCAACGCGCTTGGCGCCAATGTGGGCGCTGTGTTCGGCGACATGAATAATGCGTTCGGTGCGAATGCGCTTGCGTCCAACGTAGAGGGGCGACAAAACTCAGCCTTCGGGGATGATGCGCTCGAGTTTTCCAACGGTGATAGAAACACGGCTTTCGGTAACGAAGCGGGGACTGCTGTCATCACGGGGAGCTTCAATGTCTATCTGGGCGATAACGCTGGTAGTAATTTCAACCACGTTGACGAAAGCAATACGATCCGCATCGGCTCAGATACCGGATTCGGGGGGATCGATCCAACGCGGTGTTTTATCGCCGGTATCGGCGGTGTTACCACTGCTGGTATGACTGACTTCGTGATAATAGACCCGATCACCGGCCAGCTTGGTAGCATCCCTTCCTCGGCACAATTCAAGAAAGACATTGAGCCCATGGGCAAGGCTAGTGAAGTGATCTATTCGCTTAAACCCGTGACCTTCCACTACAAGAACGACAGCACCAACCATCCCGAATCTGGCTTGATCGCTGAAGAAGTAGCAAAGGTGAATCCTGCCTTGATAGGGGTGGACAAGGAAGGAAAACCCCACTCCGTCCGCTACAACCTAGTGTGGAACATGTTGCTGAACGAGTTCCTCAAAGAACACAAAAAAGTCGAGCAACAGCAGAGCAAAATTGACAACCAGCAAGCAAGCATTGCGGAGTTAAAGGCAACGGTCGCTCAGCAAGCGAAAGGAATGGAAGTCTTGACGGCCCAGCTCAGAGAGCAGGCCGCACAAATCCAAAAAGTGAGCGCGCAGATTGAAATGAGCAAGCCCATTCAGAAAGTGGCGGCAAAGCAATAAAGCTTCAACGTTTTAGCGGCGCTCGCTCCAGCGAGCGCCGCTTACTACGGTTGGCTTAAGGAATCCGACGCGTAGAGCGCGCCGTTAAAGAAAAAGAGGACGGGTGCAATGGCGCGTGTCCCCACGCGCAAAGAATCCTAGGGCGCGTCTCGCTGGACCAGCCGTGGGTCGCCGCAGAGACCGAAACCTGCTCAGGCGCGCACAAAAAATTGCGACTGCGGACAGTCGCCTCTACAAAATTTCACACGTTAGTGGCACGCTTCATTCGGATGGCGAGCTTCGTCTTATCTATTTCCAGGCATCTTCAATGGCCGACGACGACAAACCAAACAGACAACGAACGATCGCAAGGCCTGCTCTCACTTCGGAGCCCCGACAGATTGATATCCGACGTTGGGAGCCGAACCAAATTCGGCCGGGCAACCCCTGGGTTCGGCACTGGGAGCGGAACGGATTCGGGGGCGCCAGTCAATAGGTCGAGATTCGAATCTGGAATCGGCTCCGGCATCGGCGGAGATGGATTTGCCGCGCCAGTTGCCTTTGGATCTCCCTGAGTCACGCGGGGTGTGTGCCGATGAGGGACCTGCTGTGCGACTGAACGCTGCACAAAAGGGGAAGGAATGGCTGCGATCGGTTGGCCGGGTATCCGCGGCGCGAAGCCCGGATCCTGTTGTGACAGGAACGCTTGATTGAAGATAATTGTCGCAAATCTTCCATCCTTGCTAATGGTCACCTTCGTTTTGCCCACATCTTCTGACCACTCAATCTGAGCGATGCTGTAGCCGTCCACCGGCTCCTTGGTACTAAGATATTTTTTGAAATTTTGATCCGAACTCGACCTAATCGTGACCATATCGGCTTCAGGGGAACGCGCGGCGTTTGCGATGTAAAGGTCTCTGGCGAAATCGGGCGTTGCTTCGGGCAAAGCCGCCGCCGTGGCGACTGCAAATGGTGAATGATTTAGCATCGGCGTGTACCGATCAAAATTGAAAGGTAGCGGCAAACCCTCGTCCGTGCTGCTGGAGAGTATGCCAGTAATGGCGAAGCTCGACAGAAGCGTCAAAGACAATTTCACCAAGTACAACCTAATTTGATCGTTGTGACATGTAAAAGCAAAAGTTGGTCGTTCGCGGCCGTACTGGAACCAGTTAACGTTGCAAATGAGCGTTGCAGTCCGAGAGAAAGATGGTGAAACGCTTCCTGGTCGGATACGCGCGATCTATCCGGAATTTTTGTAGCAACCCCAGCAACAGCTGGCAAACCAGCTCTGAAGCCTTTTTCTATCGGCCGAGATATTCGCGGAGAACGCGACGGGCGCTGGCCGGCACATCCGCATCGTCGGCAAGTGCTTTCAACCTACTTTTCATCTCAGGCGAAATCGGCGTCTGAGCGCCAGCGCTGAAATGCTTGGCAGCACCCTTTCTGTTGCGGTTGGAGTCATTCCCAATCTGTTTGATGTCTTTCAACCCATTGCCCACTTTATTATAGCCGTAAGCCTGAGTTATGGCACTCAGCGGCCGGGTATCAAAGCATGCGTTTCCTTTAGAGAGAGAACCGGACGACGCCTTGCAAATCGCGCTAGATCTGACCGCGGGGCTGAAACCTCGCGGGTTGAAAGAGTCATAGTAGGACACAGCCTTTTCAATGGGCGCTTGTGTCACACTTTCTTTGAATGAGGTACCGGCGTTTTTGAGATATAGTAATGAATCAGTAAGGGAGCGCGCACCCGGGACGATCTAGCGGCTTCATAGCGGCTGGCAATTAGCGTCGCGGCGCTATTCACCGCTGCGACCATTTTTGATTAAAATCTCCAATCATCTGCAAGACAGAAGCGGTATCATCCTCAAAGCTTAAGCTGTTAGGATCTTGTATCATCTTTCTGCCGTAAACCCACACTGAGGCCAGCGACACGTTATTTGCCTGGATTGCCGCCAGCACTTCACTCACGTTCTCTCGGCGGGTAGCAGTGCTACACTCCGTCTTTGCTGGACAGGTAACAAATTCTTCGATGTAGAGTGACTTCGAGGCAGAACGTGCTGCGCCAGCACATGTTTGGATTAGTTCGTTGTACGAGACTGGCCGCTTTGCAAAGCGGGGCATGGGTGACATGGGAGCGCTATGAATACAAATTGGGTTAAACGGTCCGGGATTCTGGCGTAACAACATTGTGGCAAATTGCGCGGCATTATCTGCGCCCTCCCTCCTCTCTGTTTGCATATGGTAAGCGGAAAATCGCGGAACGTTGTTCCCCGTAAGTAGCATACGGTGGCCATCAATCTCGCGCACCGTCCTGGCAAAATCGGACAACGCGCTGGTGAACATCTCAGTAGTAAGCGTGTCATCCGGACCACGGCTCCTCGTCATGCCCAGGCGAACATTGACGGGACGCATGTTCCGCCAGGCGTCTGGATTGTCCAGTGAAAGGTTACACTCGTTGCCAAACTCCCAACCCCAGATCGCGGGAGAGTTCACATAACGCGATACGACCTCGCGTATATATGTGCGCATAAACCGTCGAGTTTTACTTTGTGAGTTACCCCATTGATCGCGCGGTTCGCCTACCAGGTCGGGCACTGCGGTATTTGACCAAAAAAGATCGGCAATAAGACCTACATTAGACTCTTCGGCTGCTTGTACGACGCCATCCAGCAGTTTGAAATAGTTCTCTTTGTCCCGCAGGTATAATTGATAATCACTTGGCGAGAAGCCGCACGCAATAATGCGCGCAAATGGGATGTGATTAGCGGCTAGTTTGCGAAAATCGTCGCGATAACTTTCATCTCCTGGACGCCTGAGTGAACGCAAAAAAGCATCAGTGTAGTTGACGCCCACGCCGCGGTAGGGTACGCCGTCTCGTAGCAACGCGCCGTCTCGCGCTACCGAAAGTCCAGGCAATGACGCGACTTGCGAGCTGACTGGCATCGCCGTTATCGCCTGACTTAGTAGAAATACCAGAAGAAGCCGAGTGATCATCGAGGAGCTAACTCTCGGTTTCGTATCAACGTGTTTGCCTGAAGCTGACGGCGGCAGATTTCGAAAAACTCTTTTATCCATACATTTCCCTGTTAGCCAATACACTAGCATTGTCCAGCGTGCTGTCGATCTTCACTGCGACCGTGTTTCCGTATAATTTCAGTGTCGTACTTCGTACTACATCGAACTGCATCCAGCCCCGTCGACCTAGGGCTGTAATTCGATACAACTTCATACGTCTCACCAAGTTCAGCCGGGACAAAGCCACTGGTTGAAATTTACTTCGATTCCTGCAAAATGGTAATGAATCAGTGACGGAGCGCGGACTGGAGACGATTTAGCGGTTTGATCGCGGCTGGCAACTACTTTTATGCGATGTGATATTTTGGGTTTGACTTTTGTTTTGCCAAGGGGAGTATTTTCCAACATATGACTCATCCCGAACCGGTGCTTTTGCTCTTTCGGGACGCAGCACTGGCGGTGCAGCGCAACGAAATGCCCTGTTTCCACGAACCGTGTGACATCAGCGGCAAATCACGGTGCCCGCTTTATCGGCGCCGACAGAGGCAGTCCAAGGGTGAGTCAACCCACTTTGAAACAGCTTAGAATACTTAGAGCTTCTCGCTAGTTCCGATGCTTTCAAGCGCTCGTCCACGCAGGTTATTGGATCTCGTTCACTCTGACCTGAGCTTGCGGTGCCTGTCACGGCGTGAACGTATCGTGTTAGGGGCGCTATGTCTTTGTGTGTTGGTCCTGCTCGCCGCTCTTCAACATGGCCGAGTATTCTGGGGCGACGAGATCGGTACGCTGAGATGTCTGAAACGAAGCCCAACCTACATCTTGACCCATTTCCAAGTGTGGCTGACGATGAACTATTTCATTTTGGTCGAGAAAGGTGTCGCCTGGCTGTGCGGAGCGGCGGATTGGCGGCTAACTCTGTTGCCGATGGCAGCAGCCGTCGCAATCATTCCACTAACTGCTTCGCTCGCTCTTAAGGTCACCGGTTCGACGCGTACTGCGCTGATTGCGGCCAGCTTAGCCGGTTTCAATCCGTACCTTGTGGCGTGGGGCCCGGCGATTCGCGACTATTCGCTCCTGGTTGCGTTGAATCTATTGGCAATCAATGAATTTTTCCGTTGGGCTCGGCGGCGGGACTGGTGGAGCGGTGTGCGATGTGCTGCGGCGGTGTTACTGCTGCTAATTGCACATATGAATGGCGCTTACACGGTCGCCTTTCTCATACTATTGCTGATAGCCGAAAGCATTTCCGCTGGTTTCTCCAACGGACGACGGTTTCTTTGGCAATCCAGAACGCTTTGGATTCCGTTAGCTGGCGTGGCGATCATAGTCGGGGCAGCTTACTGGCGGCTCCTGCCCGATATCGCAAAGCTCAACCGAGAGTGGGGAACCGTTAGCCCGCCGGCGAGCATTGATTACATTCCGCAACTCTTTACTGCGTACATGGGGGTTGGTCGTGCGGCCTTGTTGTGCATGCTGTTACTGCTTGCCGGGTGTTGGTCGGCGATACGAGAGAAGCGAGCGCTCCTTATGCTGTGTGGAGCGATCATTCTGGCGCCAATCCTTATGTCCCTGCAAGGGATCTCCGTTGATAAATCCAATTACGCCCGTTTTCTGGTTTTTTCCCTGCCCTTGCTTCTGATCCTGATGGCAGAGGGGATCGATTGGCTTGCCAGACATGTTTGGGTACGAGGAGGGCCCGCCGTAGTAGCCTGGTGCCTCACCACGGTAATTGTGCTGTGCTGGATGCCCAACCTCCAATACCAGTTTTTCGCCAAGAAAGAATGGCCGTATGCTAAAGTAGGCGAGTTTCTGCACAGGCAAATGCAGAAACGCGACGTTATAGTCGCCGGATGGAACATGGGGTTCACCTTGTCACAATTCTTCGACCGTCCGCAAGATCAAATCATGCTGCCCAACGAATACGTTGACAGAGTCGCTAAACACCTTGATGACCCAGCACCCGGGCGCGTCTTTTACGTGACAGGACTAGCTATTTTAAACGGTCGCAAGGCGCAGGTCAGACATTTCGGCCAATTAGAAGTTACAACCTACCGTGGCGCTACCGCGCGGGCCTTGCTCCAGGAATGGAGCGATGATTTAATGAGCCGAACCCGCGGCGTCGTTTCCGTGCCTTTTGAAACTGATTATCAACTAATCGCGCTACTCGAAGAGCAGTTATCCTCTGAGCAATCGGCGGATCATTGGCGGTCGCTCGCTGAGCGTTGCCGCGCCCTAAATCCCGCGAGATCGAGCGAGGTCCCACACCACTTGGAAAAAGTAACACGAGCCGTGGTATTTCCGTGAATTGGTTCTCTATAGTCCTTGCCAAAAACATTCGACAAGGAAGACCATTTCCCACTGGCAACAATATTCCTATAATCATGTGCCACCACATATTCGATACTTTTCCAAGTACGCGAAGAATGGCCGAGAAAGCCGAATGCACTCTTGCTACTGGGACATTGGGGCGCATGATGGCCACGCTTTCAAGCATGGCTCGAATGATCCGGCGCCCAATCAATTGCTAAGTTATCCCAGTGACTGTCGCTGCAGTATTATTCTACTGCCGCAGTTGTTTTCGACTAAAATCCCCAATCATCTGCAAGATTGTAGCAGTAACATCGTACCATGCCACTTTAGCGACATGGGCTGGCATCATCTGAAGTGATGCCAGAACTTATTACATCCGCCACGCTTTGACAACGGCTCGATACTTGAGCTATTCAGGTGCCGCTGGGTAGAGAGGTTTGGTTGCTGCTTATGAAGGGCGGCATAAAAGAGTTAGAAGGAATTTTCTTGCAAATAACAAACACATTCTTCCCGAGGAAAGAATGAAATAGAATATCAAGCATGCGGCTAAGCGGAAAAATCCATTTATCATACCAGGCAATTGATTTCGCTGTCAACGAGCTCGCAGGACGGCGCAATAACCTGAAGGTCAGTGCGGCGATGAAGCCGAGCGAATCGGCATACTCCAGCTTCTCGATCGAAAACTTTGGCCGCACAAGCGTGCGCAGAGTTTTCTTTGTATAGCGACGAAAATGGCAAACCTTATCATCTAATGTTGACCAAAGGCACTGGAAAGCCGGGACATACAAAAGAAAGATCCCTCCCGGGGCTAGCTTTTGATAGACCTGCTCGATTGCGCGCTGATCATCATCGATGTGCTCAAACACGTTCAACGAAAAAACAAATGGCAGCGATTCGTCTGGGAGCGAATCAATATCCGGAAGAACTTCGAAGCCTGCTTCGACTAAACGTTCTCGCTGCGAGAAGTCGGGCTCGATACAAAGCACCCTGCAACCTGCCTCGCGCAGACGTTTCGCAAAGGTGCCACTGCCGGCGCCGAAGTCGATCAGATCCTTTGATTCGGTTGATGCGCGGATCAAGCGGGTCAAGTAATCGTTGTAGTTGTGTGCGCTCTCGAGCGCTTCGAGGATGTCGACTCCTGAGTATTGCCCTTCCATGAACCTTTGTTCCTTCGAAATAGGTTATATTTAACAATCACATAAATAGCTCTGACACCGTCACGCCATCCTATCTTTTTTCCCTCTTCGTATGTGCGGCCGTTATACGAAATGCCGACCTCGAAGACTCTGGAGCCGGCCTTCGCCACCTTGGCCGTAATCTCAGGTTCAAATCCAAATCGATTCTCTTCTATAGTAATCTCATCCAGAAATTCCCGCCGGAACACTTTGTAACATGTTTCCATGTCAGTGAGGTTCAAGTTCGTAAACATGTTGGATAGCAACGTGAGAAACCGGTTTCCCACCATATGCCAAAAGTAAACTACGCGATGGGGTCTACCGCCGAGGAACCGGGAACCGAAAACAACGTCGGCATGATCCTCCAGAATCGGTGCAAGAAGGATGGGGTATTCACTCGGATCATACTCCAGATCGGCGTCTTGAACGATGACTAAATCGCCCGTAGCAGCCTGGAAACCAGCACGCAAAGCTGCGCCTTTCCCGAAATTGCGTTCCTGCAGCACGATCTTATCGACCCACCCAGGAGGTTTTTCTTTGAGAAGTTCTCTTGTTCCATCGGTCGATCCGTCATCCACAACGATGATTTCCAGATCTTCGATCGGTGCAGAGCGAACAGCTTCAACGACAGCTTCGATCGTCGATTGCTCGTTATAACAAGGGATAACGACAGACAACTTCATTTGGCATCATTCCACAGGGCGAGAGGCGGAGGCCAAGGTCGGAGCAGCTGCATCTTTTGTCAATGTCACGATCACAGCTCTTCTATTGGATTTCTCGCTTCGTTTCCACGTGTAACCTTGGATCAAGGGCAAGCGCGTGACGTCTTGGTCGACATCGTTTGACGGTAGAAGAAGAGCGTAAACAGGAGTGGCGTGCCGTAGGCCACTTTGGACCAGTTGAACCGCTTCGGTCTTACCGTAATGCCAGCGTCGGCTGTAACTGTAGTTGTGACTACCGTCAATGGGAGCCGCTACAAATGGCTTCGGCAGCAGCGCGTTTAAATAGGGAGGATCGATGTCGGATAAAACAATGCCAGCTGCGTCTCGGAAGCTGCGGCTGAATTCCTTCTGCGCCTCGTACCGGAGCGACTTTCCATTGCCCTTTCCGTATTGAAGGGCGTCCCACGCCTGTGATCGACCGCCCTTGGGCTTAAAGCCTGATTGTGACGGATAACCGATACAACTGAGCAGAAATAGCGCCAGCACTCCAACGTTCCAGATCGAAAGGCGCTTCTTGAGAGCTCGGCCTACTGCCCATTCCGAAGGCAAAACGGCAAGCGGAACGCAAAGGAAAAAAACAGGTATGTAGAACCGCCCCTCGACATAGGTGTAAGTCACGGTCGCCATAATATAGACAATTCCCGCTAAGAATGCGCTGATCTCGAACCGCCTCACCCGAACGAACGCCAGACCAAGGGCAGAGAGAAAAATGAAAGCCGGCACTACGTAAGTGCCCGTGCCAAAAAGGTTCGCTACTCGAAATTGATCCCAGCTGGCAGTAATCTCAGACCAAATCATGGCAACTTGGCTGGTCACATTGCTTAAGGAAAAAGCAGCTTGCTTGTCCGCCAAGGTCGGTACCCAGAATTCGTATCCAGTCTTTAACGGATCGCCAAATTCCAAAGTGTTCAGAACAAAATACGAGCTCGCGGCGATAGCGAATACAGCAAGGGCAAGACAGCAATGCATGAACCACTTCGTCCAAGATACGTTAACCGGAAAGAGAGCCATAGCTATCAACAAAGGCGCCATGAACAATAACTGTGGCCGTATACACAAAGACAGACCAAGGATAATGGCAGCACAGTAAATCAGCCAGCGGCGGCGCCAGGCGAGACCCAGGTAGACCAGCGCAAAGGCGAGCACTATGACAGCCCCCCCGCTAAGATCGCTTATTGATGACCGGCTAAAGGAAACGAAGCTTGGTTGTGTTGCGAGCAGCAGGCTTGCCAACCCTCCGGCCAGTGGCCTTCCAATTCCAACGTAAAACACGAACCCGCCTATCAATAGCAACAGTCCGATTGTTTCATTGGTTCTAAACGGAGCCAAAATTTCGTTGTGCGGTAAAAGCTTCAACCAGGGAAGCATCAGGAGCGGATAACCCGGAGGATAACGCGACGGTAATTTGTCGTAACCGATCTGGATGGCCGCCACGCCGTCTTTCAACATCGAGTCGGCCTGCGCGAAATATTCTACCGCATCCGGATAAGGATTAAGGTCAAGGAAGTACGTGCGGTTAAACTCGATGCGAAGAACGGAACCATAGTAAAAGAGAAGCGCGAGAATGAAGCAAAAAATACCTGTCGCTACCTGAAGGGAAAATCGACGGGGACCCGCCGGCAAAGGCGGCGATATCGTTTCTGTTGGGCAGTAGTCTCCCAGTTTATTCTTGGCTGTCATTTCCCGAAATCAGCTGAAGCCTAATACTCATGTGTATCGTTGTCGATTGAACGCCGGTTGCCCGTTTCTCGAATCATCTGATAGGTCTCCGCAATCGCAGGCGAAACATCCCAGACCGGTTTGGCCGTATTGCCTGCCGCGGGGGGCTAACGAAAGAATCTCGTCATAGTAAAATACCGGGTAAATGAATCTTGTAAATGGCCAAAGCTCCATACATAGATAACAGACCGAGCAAAGTGAGCTTTTTCCATCTCGCCCAATTACCCGGGCGAGCTATCAAAGGTCAGGCTCACTTGATTTCTGCATGATGAACAACTGCATTCAGAATTCGGGGGCTTTGTCAACCGGGTACCGGTTAATCGTCCCCGAGTTCTTTGCCTAAGCACTGTGTTGGAGGACACCTATCAACAAGACCACATCGTTGAGGTTTCGGCCGCGACGGGCAAGTTCAAAAACTAGCCAGTCGTTCAAACATCCTGATGTTTCCCATGAATGTATCCGTATGATCTAGAGTCCCGATGGTTGATCAAGCCGGAAATCGGTGAGGAACAATCTCCCTCCGTGCGATTCTGAGAGCCCAAATGGCAACGCGATCAAATCGAAGCACGGGATTTCGATGAGTCTCAGTATGTATCGGCGTTTCCACCACGAATTCCGTAATTGGATCCTCTCGAGCGCGCACCAAGTTCGGGTCGCCGCTCGAACGACGTTCATCAAGTTTCGATTTCATATATAAAATTGGGAGGCCGAAGCCGTGGGTGCATCCCGCTTCTCCGGCACTCTCGAAGTCAATGGGCCATTTTCAGCGGCGTCGCCGTCCGCGCCGCCATTGGGATGAGCGCGCGACAGGAAGGTTCCCAGCGGTCTTGCCGATTTATTCACGGTGCGATCTCGCTGCATATAAGTTCGACAATTCCCCAAAAAATAAATTGCGTGTCATTGATTTTTTGCTGGACTCGAACGGCGGTCTTTGACACGCTCGCCACCCAATCAGGAGAAACTTCAAGAAAAATGCGACTTATGAAAACATTCCCATTAATCGCCGTCGGCGCCGTCTTTATGATCTTTTCCCATCCAGCCTTCGCCACGCAGGCAGATGATACTACTATAACGATCACCGGTCACACGGCAGGCGCCACGCCGTTCATCAGTAAATTGACCTTAGATGTCAGCAATACGAGCGTTCTGAAGAGCATTCAGTTCGCGATCGATTCAAAGCCGGGCTCCGTCATCCGTCCACTGTCAGGCACTTATTCCAACGACTACCTCGTGAGCCGGGGGTTTGAACATCCGCCAGAGATTATCCTGCCAGTCTACGGACTTTACGCTGGATATCAGAACATCGTAAGACTGACTTATCGCTTTATGGATGGTTCTTCAAAGCAAGCTGTTACCTCGGTCACCACCGCCACATTCGATGATCAGGGCTGCGGCTACAACAATCCGGCGAGAATCATACCCAGGACGAACAGCACTAGTCTGAGTTATGATTATATCTTTGACAGGTCGGCCTGCGGTACTTTCTCACCTGTCATTCTCGATTCCGATGGAGCATTGCGCTGGGTTAGCCCACTAGCCACGATGGGCGCTCTTAATGCGGCTTCCACTTTCTTCGACAACGCGGTTTACGTAACAGGAGGCACGCAGTTGTTCCGAATCGAGCTTGATGGGACTGTCCTCTTGGTCGGAGATTATAGCAATATTGACGTAGTCAACTTCCATCATAATATTGATCCCGGTAAAACGGGACTATTCGTTGAGCCGGATACCACGTCCTACTTCGAGTCCGTAATCCTGGAAGTTGATAGCCTGGACGGTCACGTGCTCAAGACGTTTAACATGGCTAACATCATCAGCGCAGCCATGATCGCCGGCGGAGACGATCCGAGTCAATTTGTCTTCCCGAGGCCGACCGACTGGTTCCATAACAACGGTGTCGCGTACAATCGGGCCGACGATTCTCTAGTCATTTCAAGCCGTGAGAATTTTCTCATTTGCTTGGATTATAACACAGCTGCCATCAAATGGATCCTGGGAGATCCGACGAAAAAGTGGCACCAATTTGCGTCTTTGAGGAAATTTGCGCTCACGCTCGCGCCCGACAGCCTGCCACCAATTGGTCAACACTCACCCGGGGTTACCTTTGATCAGGGCGTGCTGGTCTTTGATAACGGTAACGAAAGTATTTTTCAGGATCCTCCAGGGGCTCACCGCGACTTTGCCAGTCCCCGCAAGTATAGCTTGGATCTGGTAGGAAATGTGGCGACTGAAGTGTGGAACTTCCCAATGAATCAGAGTGTCCACAGCCCGTTCTGCGGAAGCTGCTATGAGGATGCGCCGTACAATTATCTAGTTGATTACGCAATCGTTAACGGTGGAATTCCTGGCCTTCCCACGTTCGCGCAGCTCCTCGGCCTGAACGCTGCCGGCGAAGAGATTTTCTACTATCAATACCCAACCCAAGGCTGTAATACCGCATACAACTCGATTCCGATTCATTTGGAAAGTACGAAGTTCCCGACGGTGAGCTCTCGAGCGCTTAACCTCTCTACTCGGGGGGCCGTTTCGGTCGGTGACAACGTTCTGATCGGCGGGTTTATCATCACGGGGACCGAGCCCAAGACAATAGTGCTTCGCGCGCTGGGGCCATCGCTGAGTAGCTACGGGCTTTCCGGTGTGCTCAGCGATCCAGTTCTGAGCGTGTATAACTCTTCTCGCACTCTCATCGCAACCAACGACAACTGGCAGTCCGATCCAAACCACTTTGTAGTGGAGTCCAACGGGCTGACGCCGGCTGATCCGTTAGAATCGGCCACTGCACAGACCTTGGCGCCGGGCGCCTACACTGTGATAGTCACCGGACATGATCCAACTCCGGGGATTGGCTTGGTAGAGCTCTATGATCTCTCGCCGCTATCCAACTCTACGGTAGAGAACATGAGCACCCGCAGTTCAGTCGGCACCGCGGATAACGTACTTATCAGTGGCTTTATCGTTGGTGATGTAGACAACGCGACCGTCGTCGTGCGCGCCCTTGGTCCATCGCTTGCTTCCCTCGGTGTGAGCGGGGTGCTAAGCGATCCCACATTAACTATTTACGACTCGAATGGTTCTGCCATCGCAACCAACGACAACTGGCAAGATAATGTTAACGCGATCGACATCCAGAGGAATGGATTGACGCCACCAAATCCTTCGGAATCGGCACTCGTGCTTCACCTGCCCGCAGGAAGATATACAGCCATCGTAACCGGAGCCAATGGTGGTACAGGGGTCGCTTTGGCCGAAGTCTACACACTGCATTAATCCATAGCGGTCCAACAGCAATGGACGGTAATGGCTAACCGGCCTCTGACATACTCTTGTCCTTTTCTCGGAGAAAACTCCTAAAAAAGTGAACACCGTATGAAGAGACGCTCAGTAATTGTCGTCGGCGCCATCATCATTGCTGTCTCCCATCTAACCTATGCCAATCAAGCCAACGACACGTCGATAAGAATCACCGGCCACACGCCAGGTGCTACCCCCTTCATCAGTAAGGTCACCCTCGCAGTCAGCAACACAAGCGTTCTGAAAAGCATTCAATTTACAGTGACCCCGAAACCGGGCTCCGTCGCCCGGCCGCTCTCAAGCACTTATGCCAATTCATACCTCGTGGATCGAGGCTTTGAAAACCAGCAAACTGGCGAGGTCATTTTGCCAGTCTATGGGCTTTACGATGGATACAATAACCTCATTACGCTGACTTATCGCTTTATGGACGGTTCTGCGGCGCAGGCTAACTTCAGAATCCCGACCGCCGCCTTCAACGATCCATGTGGATACAAGAATCCGACATTCCTACAACACCGGAATGACGCCGCTTTAAGTTACGACTACATCATGGTTAAAGGAGCTTGCAGCGATTTTTCGCCTGCCATCATCGATACGGATGGCGCACTGCGGTGGGTGGGCACGGCAGGCCGCTCAAGCTTCGTTACAACCTTCTTTGATAATGCGATCTATCTTGCTGGTGGCACTCAACTTTATCGAATCGAACTCGATGGCGCCGTCACTCTGATTGGCGATTACAGAGATCGCGGAATCAGTTTTTTCCATCACAATATCGACTCCTGCAAAGTTGGACTTATCCTGGAGGCTGTTACACCATCTCAGCACGAATCGACGGTTATTGAAGTGGACGCTTCTTCCGGCAACGTTTTGAAGACTTGGAACTTGGCCGACATTATCAGCGCAGCCATGAGAGCCGGGGGAGACGATCCCAGCCAGTTTGTTTATCCGGCGCCAAACGATTGGTTTCATAACAACTCTGTTGCCTACAATCGGGCAGACGACTCCTTGATCGTCTCGAGCCGTGAAAATTTTCTCATCTGTCTGGATTATGCGACCGGTGCAATTAAGTGGATCCTCGGGGATCCGACGAAAAAGTGGTATCAATTCCCGTCTCTAAGGCGATATGCACTCACCCTCGCTCCCGGCAGCCTACCACCGATCGGTCAACATGCTATTTCCGTCACCTTCGATCAGAACATCCTGGTGTTTGACAACGGACAAAAGAGCATCTTTGAGCAACCAGCAGGAGAGCAACGCAGCTATTCGACCCCTCGTAAGTATAAGTTGGATCTGAATGCAAGAACAGCGACCGAAGTCTGGAATCTTGAGATGGGGCAGAGCATGTGGTGTCCATTTTGTGGGAGCGTCTATGAGGACGCTCCGTTCAATTATCTCGTCGACTTTACCTTTGCCCACGGCGTTACAAACGAAAGCTTGTCGCAGTGGATCGGGTTAAACAGCGCTGGTGAGATGGTTTTTCGCTACCAGTACCAGAGCCTGGCGGGATGTCTTACGGCCTTTAACGCTATCCCGGTTCATCTAGAAAATACAAAGTTTCCGACGGTGGGACCTCAAGCGCTTAACCTCTCTACTCGGGGGGTCGTTTCGGTCGGTGACAACGTTCTGATCGGCGGCTTCATCGTCACTGGAACCGAGCCCAAGACAGTAGTGCTTCGCGCGCTGGGGCCATCGCTGCGTAGCTTCGGGCTTTCCGGTGTGCTTAGCGATCCAGTTCTCAGGGTGTATAACTCTTCTCGCACTCTCATCGCAACCAACGACAACTGGCAGTCCGATCCAAACCACTTTGTTGTGGAGTCCAACGGGCTGACGCCGGCCAATCTATTGGAATCGGCCATGGCACCCACCTTGGCGCCGGGCGCCTACACTGTGATAGTCCGGGGAAAGGACGCGACCCAGGGGATTGGCTTGGTCGAGCTTTATGATCTCTCGCCGCTATCCAACTCTAAGTTGGGGAACATAAGCACCCGCAGTTCCGTCGGCACGCTGGATGACGTACTTATCAGTGGCTTTATCGTTGGTGACGTGGGAAGTTCGACCGTCGTCGTGCGCGCCCTTGGCCCATCGCTCACTCCTTTCGGTGTGAGCGGAGCGCTAAGCGATCCCACACTGACGATCTACGACTCGACTGGCGCTGCCATTGCAACCAACGACAACTGGCAAGACAATACTAACGCGATTGACGTCCAAAGGAATCGACTTGCGCCACCAAATCCCTCGGAATCGGCACTCGTGCTTCACCTGCCCGCAGGAAAATATACAGCCATCGTGAGCGGGGCCAATGGCGGTACAGGCGTTGCCTTAGCCGAAGTCTACACCCTCCATTAATTAGCAAGCGGTCTAGCGGTAGCGGCCCCGTAGGCGGACGTAACGAATAATTTCATTCTTTTTCGATATTGAATTTGCGCTCTGTCGCGGAATTCCAAACAGCGATGGTTGGCGCCGTTGATAGCTCCCTCTATGAAATGGGGTTGCGGAGTAGCTCATATCCCTTTCCCGGTTGTATTGATCTCATGCGGCACTCCAGGATTCGGGCATACACTCGTTTGAACGAATTGCGCATCATTGGAATTTTTTGCTGGACTCGAATGGGCCTCCTCAAACATCCTTGGGCCCTGTTCTCGAAGAAAACTCTTATTTAAAAACAAACGCCTATGAAAACGTGCTCATTAATCGTCGTCGGCGCCGTCTTCATGGTCTTTTCCCATCCAGCCTGCGCCACTCAGGCAGATGATACTACTATAACGATCACCGGTCACACGGCGGGTCCTACGCCTTTTATTAGTAGATTGACCTTAGATGTCAGCAATACGAGCGTTCTGAAGAGCGTTCAGTTCGCGATCGATTCAAAGCCGGGCTCCGTCACCCGGCCACTGTCAGGCACTTATTCCAACGACTACCTCGTGAGCCGGGGGTTTGAACACCCGCCAGAGATTATCTTGCCAGTCTACGGACTCTACGCTGGCTATGCGAATACTGTTAGACTGACTTATCGCTTTATGGACGGTTCTTCAAAGCAAGCTGTTACCTCCATCACCACCGCCACTTTCAACGATCCATGCGGCTACGATAATCCGGCCATCCTCCAACGTCGTACCAATGCCACCGATTTGAGCTACGACTACGTCATGGTTAAAGGGTCTTGTAGCAATTTCGAACCTGCCATCATCGATACGGACGGCGCTTTGCGGTGGGTGGGCACGGGCGGCATCTCGGTCGGTAGTTTCATCTTCTTTGATAATGCAGCCTATTTGGGTCATGGCCCTCATCTGACTCGAATCGATCTCGATGGCACTGTCACCCTCGTTGGCGATTACAGCAATCTCGGAATCACTAATTTCCATCATAACATCGACCGCGGTAAAGTTGGAATTATCCTCGACGCCAATACCACAACACAGTACAACTCGGTGAACATCGAAGTGGACGCTTCAGGAAGGGTCTTGAAGGTCTGGGACATGGCCAATATTCTCAGTGCGGCCATGAGAGCCGGAGGAGACGATCCCAGCCAGTTCGTCTATCCAACACCGACTGACTGGTTCCATAACAACGGTGTTACCTATAATCGCGCGGATGACTCCGTGATCATTTCGAGCCGGGAAAATTTCCTCATATGCCTCGATTATGAAACAAGCGAGGTTAACTG
>Ga0193727_1000127_pt1 | contig 24880 bp, 27 predicted proteins | sample H2c2metaG_FD_143051 | JGI IMG/M metagenome (GOLD analysis project Ga0193727, IMG submission 143051) | Soil microbial communities from a riparian zone of the East river system, Colorado, United States - H2c2 | ecosystem: Environmental > Terrestrial > Soil > Riparian zone | place: USA: East River...
GCGCGGCACAGGCCTGGCGGCATGCAGGGGCTGTTCGTCGTCGGCGGACTTGATCCTGCGCCGGAGAATTACACGGCGGTCGTCATCTTGGGGATCGATCGCCAGACTACACGACGTTATGTGCTCGACGTGTGGACGATGCGTCAGGCATCTCCGCGCACGGTCCGCGAGACCGTCCAGGGCATGACTCAGAAGTACGGGGTCATGGAGTGGCGGATCGAGGAGAACGGTTTGAACAAGTACATCAGCCAGGACGAGGACATGGTGCGGTGGCTGCGCGGCCGCGGGGTGACCGTCCAGGGGCATGTGACCGGCCGCAACAAGTGGGACCCGATGTACGGGGTGGCGTCGATGGCGAACCTGTTCTACGGGCACGAGGGCGGCGGGTCTCTGATCGAGCTGCCTTCCCCCCGCAACCATCCGGGCGCGGCGGTGCTGCGGGAGGAGCTGCTGTCATGGTTCCCGACCCCGTCGCAGGCGAAGATGCCGAAGCAGGACTGCGTGATGGCACTTTGGTTCGCGGAGCTGAGGGCCAGGACGATCTGCGACCAGTTCGACCACGTGACCCACTTGGAGTCGGACATGCTGTCTCCGCTGGACCGGGAGGAGCAGATGACTGTGGACATGGACGCGTTCCTGGGGCAGCAGTCGGGCGGCTCCCAGTACATGATGATCGATGACTGGATGCGTGCCCAGCCGGGCGCGGACCCTGCGTCTTCGTGGAGCTCCGGGACGTTCTGGTGACCGGCATTGCATGGCGCTGCCAGTTCTGCGGGGAGTGGGTGGCGCAGCCGTGGCTGCCGCACCTGTCCGCGGGCGATGTGAGGAAGAACTTTGCACTGCAGGTCGACGCACACGTCGACTTCCACGTGGACCTCCTGGTGGAGGAGATAAGGGAGGAGACCAGTGGCGAAGTCCCCGGCTGACGTGGCACGCTACGTCAAGTCCCTGCAGATGCGCAACATGGCCCGCGATCAGCGGCTCGGCAACGTGCGCGCGGCCCGCGCGGGCGAGATCCAGCGGGTCATGCCCGGCATGCTCCCGGATGCGTGGCCGAGGCCGATCGTGAAGAACATCATCGACAACGCTGCGCGCATGTTCTCGGAGCAGGCCGGGGTGATGCCCCTGGTGTCCTGCACGGCCGGGGTGATGGTGTCGGACCGGCAGAAGAAGTACGCGCAGAAGCGCACCCTGATCGCGAATCACTACGTCGGCGAGTCGCGGCTGAAGAAGGCGCTCGTGGGGGCGATGGACTGGTACGACACGTACGGGTTCCTTCCGATCATCGCGGAGCCGCATTTCGGCGACGCGGAGTGCCAGCCCGGTCCGAGGATCCGGTTCGAGAACCCGCTGGGCTGCTACTACGATCTGGACGCGTACGGCAAGTGCAAGACGTTCGTGAAGGTGTACACGGAGGACGTGGGGGCTCTCGCGAAGCGTTTCCCGCACCTGGCGTCGAAGCTGGTCGATTCCCCGGACGAGCTGACCACGGGCCGCCAGCTCGAGATGGTCATGTACATGGACCACGAGCAGTCGCTGGTGTACCTGCCGGCGAAGAACAATCTGGTTGTGCTGCAGTTGGCGAACGCCATGGGCAAGCTCACGGTGGAGATCGCGGAGCGTGCCAGGTTCGACGGCGAGTCCAGGGGTTCGTACGACGACACGGTGTGGATCCATCTGGCGAAGGCCAGGTTCGCCCTGTACGGCCTGGAGGCCGCGAAGAAGTCCGTGTACGCCCCGCTGGCGATCCCGTCGGATGTGCAGTCTGTTCCGTTGGGCCCGGATGCGGTGATCCGCTCCAACACTCCGGAGAAGATCCGCAAGGTCGGTATGGAGATGTCTCCGGCGGCTTTCCAGGTCGGGCAGATGCTGGATGCGGAGGCTTCGCAGTCGGCGCGCCTGCCGGGTGTCGCGGAGGGCAAGTCTCCGGGTTCGATCGTCACCGGCAGTGCGGTGGACGCACTGAACGGCACCGTGGACCTGAAGGTGAAGACGGCGCAGGAGGCTGTGGGCTGGTCGCTGTCCGAGGTGCTCACGATGTGCTTCGAGATGGACGAGAAGTTTTGGCCGAACACGTCGCGCTACCTGCGGGTGAAGGTCAACGGGAACACCTATGAGGAGCAGTATGTCCCGTCGAAGGACATTGCTGGCGTCCATCAGGTGGATGTCACGTATGGCATGGCGGCGGGCATGGACCCGAACCGGGCGCTCGTGTTCCTGCTCCAGCTGCGAGGAGACAAGGGGATCTCGCGGGACTTCATGCTGCGCAACATGCCATTTGATGTGAACATCGACCAGGAAATGGAGAAGGTCGACAACGAGGAGCTGGACGACGCCCTGAAGCAGGGTATCGCCGGGCTTGCGGGCGCGGTCCCCCAACTGGTTTTGGCGGGCCAGGACCCGATGGATCTGATCGTGAAGTTGGCGGACATCGGCAAGCAGCGCGAGAAGGGCCTGTCTCTTCGCGACGCGGTCTTGAAGGCGTTCACCCCCAAGACCCCCCCGCCGGGCTCTGTGCCTCCTGGTGCGGCCGATCAGCAGCAGCCTCCGGGCGGCGCTGGCCCCGGTATGCAGGCACCCGGCGGGGGCGCTCCTCCTGGCCCCGGGCAGGCCCCTGGCGGGCCTCCTGGGGGCCCCGGCGGAGGCGGCCTGCCTCCCGGTGCAGGCGCCCCGGGCCAGGCGAGCCCGGGCCAGGCTGGCGGCCCGGACGTGATGCAGATGTTGGCGAGCCTCAGCGGCGGCGGTAGTCCGACCCTCGGTGCGAGGGTCTCACGGAAGGTGGGCGGTCCCTGATGGCCGAGATCCTGTTGGAGGACCTGAAGGCCGCCCTGGCGGCCGAGGGGCACAAGTTCAAGGAAGACGTGATCGACCGCGTGTTCCGCAAGCTGGCGAACCCGTCCGGGTGCCACTACTGCGGGTCGAACACGATGGTCGGCGTCGCTTCCGCAACGAAGATCGTCACTGCTTGCTGCAACACGAAGGTCGCCGACGTGGCGCCCGAACCGAAGGGAACCTGACATGGCCGGTGGTACCGAGTTCAAGCAGCCGAACTACGGCGACGCGATCCCCCCGACTCCGGTGCGGCAGGGCGGGCACGCGGAGCCGAACTACGTCGACGAGCACACCTTCGAGTCCGGGCAGGCCCCGGATGCCCGCGCCCCGATCGAGTCGGACTGGATGGGCATGGTCAACACCAACGGCCTGAACGGCGGCCCGGTCGACGGGTTCCACACCGACGGCGTCGGCGGCAGCTTCAACCCGGGCAACGCCAAGTCCTAGAACCGCTGGAGGGGTCCATGTCCTACGACGACGACGACGCGGCACTTGACGACCCGGTTTTTGCGCGCATGGTTCCCCGCAGGTTCAACCGGTGGATCTTTGCGACGATCGCGTGCGAGCTGGCGACGAACGTGACGCGCGCCGCGGCGGACGCCCTGGCCGACCTGACGACGGTGTTCTCGCAGCAGTGGAACTACGCGGACGACCAGCAGAAGTTCCGTGCCGAGATCGGCCGGGACCTGGAGGCGCTCGACGGCGGTTTCGAGGTCGAGTGGGCGGAGGACCCCGATGCCTGCTCCGAGTAGTCCCGCACCCGCCTCCGGGCCCGGTGCGCTCAGCAAGCGTACGGACGGCGGTCCGGCGCAGAAGCTGGCCGCGCTGCCGGATGCGAAGTACGGGGAGAACGCCACGTACATGGGGGACCAGCGCGGGGCGCCTCTGGCGCAGACCCCGACACCGCCCGCTACGGCGCCCCCTACGGGGGGCCCTGGTCCGCAGCAGCCGAATCCGGCGATGCAGAACGTGGTGCCCCTGGATGCGCCTACGCAGCGCCCGGGGGAGCCGGTGACGTCCGGCGCGGACCTTGGTGCGGGCCCGGATTCGTCGGCGCTGGGCATCGCGCCACAGCAGGTCGAGTCGCAGGACATGAACAACATCGGGCAGTACCTGTCCGTGCTCAAGTTCGTGTCGAACCTGCCCAACGCTTCACCTGGTTCGCGGATGCTCGTGAACCTGCTCCAGGCCAATCAGGGACCGCCTAGCGGGCCCTCTCAGGGGCCCGGGGCGCAGCCGCAACCCCAGCCTCCGATGGGCGGTCCTTCCGCCCAGTAGTGGAAGAAGACCTTCGTGGCCGCGACGCCGAACTCTCTCGCCAACCTTCTGGGCAACCTCCTGTACAAGATCCAGGGGGACCCGGCTACCGCCCAGCTCGGCAAAGGCGCGGGAATGATCTTCGATCTGGCGGCGAACGCCCCCGTCGGGCTCGCCCAGAACGTCCCCCACTACGTGCACGAGGCGGCGTAGCATGGGCGGCTGGGGCTGGAATCCGCTCAGCGACATCGAGAAGGCCGCCGGGGACGCTTCGTCGTTCGTCGGCAGAGACGTGGTCGCGAAGATCCCCGGCGGCACCGCCGTGGCGAACGCGCTCAACGTCCCGTACACGTACCTGATCTCCCGGCCGATCACCACGTTCGAGAACGTCGTCAACGAGAACACGTTCCAGGCGATCAAGCACAACGACGTGTCGGCGGGCGGCGGCGGGCCGATGGGCCTGTTCTCCGCGCACAACTGGCGCGAGGCGTGGGACAACTCCGAACACGAGTCCCCCGGGCAGGGCCTGGTCATCGGATTCAACAACACGATCAACCACAAGGGTGCGATCGACCCGTACAACCAGGCTGCCCGCGACAGCTTCTTCCAAAACAACTCCGTGGCCGGGGTGGCGTCCGGGACGCTCGACGCGGGCGCCAGGGTCATGGACCCGGCGAGCCTTGTCGGCAAGGCCGCCTCCGCCAAGGTCGGCGACGCGCTCAAGGGCAAAGTCACACCCAAGTCCAGTATCGACGATGTCATCGCGCACCCGAAGACCCAGGCCTTCATCCAGAAGGTCCCGGACATGTCGTTCAGCCAGCTGGCGAACTCGGCGATCCTGAAGGCGTCCCCGCAGCGCTTCCGGGCCGCGGCACTGCTGTCGAACGCGAAGAACGCGGCGCAGGCCGAGTCCCTGATGCGCATCGGGTTCGGCGACATGGACGAGTATGAGAAGGTCGGCGCGGACGCGCACGCCCTCGCCCAGGCGAAGCAGGGCCTGTCGGACGCCTCACAGGGCACCCCGGCGATCGACGGCATCCCGGACGAGCTGGCGTCCATGCGCATCGCGCAGGTCGTCGACAACATGGACCTGGACCTGAAGTCGAACCTGATCGACCTGGATACTGAGGGCCTGTCGAAGTTCAGCGTCGACTCGGGTAAGGTCGTCACGAACATGGCTCAGCGCTCGCTGCAGGCGAACGTGGACACGCTGCGTTCCGCGCAGGAGCTTTTCCAGCAGATGAAGGGCCGCTCCCGGCAGGGCGGCCTGTCCGGCGGGCAGTTGGGCGATTGGCGCGCGGCGAAGAGTATCGCCAACTCGAACGCCACCACGCTGGGGTCGGTGTACGACCCGGGCACGGTGATGTCGGTGATCAAGAACCATGTGACGGACCCGATGATCCGCGTGTACCACACGCTGAACGACCGCGCCTACCAGTCGCTGAACGACCCGCGGCCGACGAAGTACGTCGACTTCACCCGGGACGACTCGGTGAACAACGTGCGGGCGCTGCTGAACACGTATCCGTCGCTGCTGCCCGCCGACCGCGAGGCTATGGCCGCGAAGTATGCCGGGGCGGATCAGGCCGGGCGGCAGCGGGTGTTCAACGACATCGAGAAGAAGGCGATCACGCAGACCGCAGCGGCCCACGGGGTGTCGGCGGATCATGCGCTGGCCATCTACCGGGAGTCTGCGACCCGCCGCGGGGCCTACCTGCAGAACGTGAAGAACCGCGCCTACGGCTCCCTGCAGGACGCCGACGGTGGTGACCTGGGGTCCGCGCACGTCCCGGGGGACTCGGGGCATGTGGTCACGGACGCGTACCTGGACACGCAGATCGCCCGCGGGGCGATGCCGTTTCTGGACGGCCGGGACCTGGATCTGGCCCTGTCCCGCATGGACGAGGCCGGGATCACGGCGAAGCTGCACCATTTCGGCGAGGCCGGGGGGCGCATCGCCAACGAGATGTTGGACAAGGTTTACGGGGTGTGGAAGCCTCTTGTGCTGCTGACGGGGCACCGCGCCTACAACCATGTGGGCGATGATGCGCTGCGTTCGCTGTCGAAGCTGGGAGCGCTGGCGACGGTCGGCAACGTGGTGGAGGGTGCGGGCAACTTCCTGCGGAACCGGGTCAGCCGGTTCACTCCGTCGCACTGGGTGCGCAACGTCCAGGCCGCGCACGACACGCAGGTCGGTGATTTGAAGGCGGCGTTCCACGCCACGGTGGCCAGGCACAACGCTCAGAACCAGGCTTTGGCGGCCGGGGTGCATGTGGATCCGGCGAACCGGGTCGGCCCGGCCGAGGTGGGTTCCGCGCTGAAGGCGTACAGGGACACGCGTGACGCCGGTCCTCAGTTCGTGCAGCCGAAGAACCGGTTGGGGCAGGGTACTATCCGTGTGCCGGGTACGTCCATGTCGGTTCCGGATTTGTTCGGCGGTGCGGATGCGGAGTATCTGCGCAAGGTGCTGTCGTCGGATTCGACGTTCAACGATCTGTTCGATGATCATTCGAAGAACGACTTCAACTCGCTGATGGCCGCTACCGACCACGACATGATTACTGCGCGTGACGGCGCGAAGGTGCATGCGAACGCGATCATCCGGTACGTGAACAACCAGTTGCGCAACGACGCGGTGGCGAAGAGGCTGCTGAACGGCGAGAACGAGCACGCGGTACGCGGCTGGATGCTGAAGACCCCGGAGGGGCAGGCCCGCATGCGGGCGCTGCACCTGGGGGAGCCGATGGACAACATCGAGATGATCCACGACATGATCACGAAGTTCCTTCCGTCGAACACGCTGAAGCGCGCCGCAATGGACGGCAAGTTCTCGGCGAAGCACATCGAACAGCAGTGGCCGTCACCGTCTTCCCGCCCGGAGGTCTCCGGGAACCTGGCGCTGCTGGCGCACGGCGGTTCACCGGCGACGGGGTACCTGAAGCACGTCACGGGCAAGATCATGAAACTGACCGGTACGATGCCGGACGACATCCTGGTCAGGCATCCGTTGGCGAACACCCTGTACAAGGGCAACTTCATCGACAACATCAAGCAGATCCAGGCGCAGCGCGGCGAACACGCCCTGCTGTCGCAGGCGGACCTGGACCTGGCCCGGAAGTCTTCACTGGGGCAGGCCCGGGAGACGATGAGGAACCTGATCTACGACACGTCGCGGTTCACGTCGGCGGGTTCGACCCTGCGGTTCGTCAGCCCGTTCTTCAACGCCTGGCACAACGCCATCACGTCGTGGACGCACCTGATCGCGGAGAACCCGCAGCTGGTCGCCCGCGGAGTGCAGGCGAAGCGGGCGCTGTGGAACTCGCCGATGGCCGTGGACGCGTCGACGGGGCAGCGCGCGAACAGCGGGACGTCTCTGGACAACCTGGCGTTCGTCATGCATCTTCCGTCGGGTTTGGCGAAGAGCCTGGGCATGGGGTCGGACAACTATATTCCGATCGCGGCCTCGACGCTGATCTCCCCGACGTACGCGGACTCGATCGGCAACCCCGGGTTCGGTCCGCTGGTGACGGTTCCCGTCAACCAGCTGGTGAAGAACCATCCCGGATTGTTGGACAACCATCTGGCGCAGATGGTGACCGGCGGCAGGGTGTCGCAGAACAGTTTCGCGTCCGTGATCCCCTCCGGGGTGACCGACTTGCAGAACCTCGGCGGCATCCTGGGGATCTCCGGCAACCCCGACGACGTCAACAGCCGGGCGTCTCTGCAGTGGACCCTGTACCAGGAGCAGTACTACGATTTCCTGAACGGCAAACGGCAGGCTCCGCCGAAGTGGGCCGACGTCAGCAAGCAGGCGTCGTGGCTGACGGTCGTCGGGTCGCTGGCGAACCGGGTGCTGCCGTTGGGGTACAAGCCGCGGGGGGACCATCAGTTCCTGGTGGACCAGTACAAGCAGATGCTGGATGCCGATCCGAAAAACGCGCAGCAGAACTTCTACGACAAGTACGGTTCTGCGGGGTTCATGTTCACGCAGTCGCTGTCTCAGAACAAGACGGTGAACGGCGACCCGGGGATTCCGGCTACGGTCGGCGCGACGGAGGCGTACAAGCGCTATTCGGCGGTCATCAAGGAGAACCCGGAGTTGGCGGCGGTCGTGGTGGGGCCGGAGGGTGACGGCAGTTTCAACGACGCGGCGTACCAGTGGGAGAAGGCGAACGGCCTGCGTTCGTCTCTTTCTCCGCAGGACGCGGCGAAGATGGAGCAGCAGAACTTGGGCTGGACCCAGTACGCGAAGATCATGTCGAACCTGAACTACCAGGTGCAGGCGCGCGGGCTGACCAGCATCAACCAGTCCGGGGCGAAGGACCTGGCGGGTGTCAAGAAGGCGTTCGTGGACGCCACCGGCGACCAGACGTCCCAGTACTACAATCCGGCGTTCTATGCGGCCTACAGCGGCTACAACCAGGGCGACTACGACGTGCGCATCCAGGGCATCCAGAAGATCGCCCAGGATCCGGCGCTGCTGTCGAACCCGGCACGCAGCGATATCCGGTCGTTGAACGCCTATTTCCAGTTGAGGGACCAGGCCCGGTCGTATATGGCGCCGGGTTCGACGGTCGGCGCGACGAAGAACCAGGGCGCCAAGGACTGGTTCGACTACCAGGTGGCGCAGCTCATCCAGTCTGACACGAAGTTCGGGCCGCTCTACGAACGGTATCTGGCCAAAGACGATCTCAAGCAGCCGTAGGGGGCGACATGGCCAATCCGGGCGATTCCGCCATCAGCAATGCTTTGAACGGCGGCTCTGCGGGTACGGCGCCGCCAGTGCCCGGCTATGACGGTTCCGTGGCCCCGGGCGCGGCCCCGTCGACGGGCTTGACGGTCGCGGTCGGCTCCTACAACCTGTCGCTGAACAGCGGGGTGAAACCCACCGACCAGGTGATGATCGGCGGCGGCCACCAGACGGCCACGGTCGCGGGCAGGCAGCTGCTGGACAACGGCGGCGGCGTACAGACGAAGGCGTCGGTTGCGACCGCGAACACGGCCACCGTGGCATCCCAGTTGCAGGCGTTCAACTCGTGGTCGACGAACGACTACCAGAAGTTCCGCGACCAGGCTTACGCGATGGGCCTGACCGCGTCGAAGTCGGCGGGCAAGGCCGAGGTGCTGGTTGCATGGCAGACGGTAGTCGAGGAGGCCGCGAAGGAAAACAAGGCCATCCCGGACATCGTCAAGGTGGCGTCCGCCGGCGGCTGGTCCGCGTTGAAGCCGCAGATCGTCCCGGCGGACAACGGCCTGGGCGGTACGGGCAACGCCAACAACTCGCCTGACGCGAGCAACTCGACGTCTCAGACGAACTACGTCTCGTACATGGATCCGGCTACCGCGCAGGGCACTTTGGCGGACTCGTTCCAGAAGCTCCTGGGCCGGGCGCCTACCGGCGCCGAGTATCAGGCGTTCCTGAACTCCCTGTACTCGTACCAGGATGACGAGAACACGGGCAAGTTCGAGGCGAAGTCGTCTACTTCGGCGAACCCCGGCCAGGCCACGGACGCTTCCGGGGGCTCGGGGGCTTCGTCGAATACGACGACGAACACGGTTTCGCAGCGGCAGGTGGGTGCGCGCGGTGCGGGGTTCTTGGCGGATCAGGCGGCTATCGCGAACCCGGCCGAGGGCGCCTACCAGGCTGCTACTACTTATTTCAACGCCTTTCAGAAGGCCCTGTCGGGGCCTGCTGCGGGCATGGCGCCCTCGGGGCCGTAACGGAATGGACAGCTGATGGCTGGGATCTCCGGGCAGGACCTGGTCAACTACGCCCTGGGCTTCCTGGGCACCCCGTACGTGTGGGGCGGGACCCGCCCCGGCGGGTTCGACTGTTCCGGGCTCATGCAGTACGTGTACGGGCATTTCGGGCTGAGCATCCCCCGCGTCACGTTCGACCAGGTGAAGGCCGGGCGTACGGTGGCGAACGTGCAGTCGGCGCAGCCCGGGGACCTGGTCTTCTTCGACTCGGACCACAACGGCACGCCCGCGCACGTGGGCATGTACATGGGCAACAACCAGATCGTGGTTGCGGACCATACGGGCACCCCGGTCCGTATCCGGTCGCTGTCGCAGGAGGACAAGGTCCTCTCGATTCAGCGCATGAACGGCGTGGTTGCGACGAACAGCAACTACGGGCCGCAGTCCAACTATGCGCAGCTGCTCGGTCTGACGGGTTTGAACGGGCACTCCGGTGCGGCAGCGCTGCCCGCGGCGAGGCCTACGTTCGACTGGTGGTCGGGTATGGGCGTCCAGTCGGCCAACACGTCCGAAGCAGACCAGAACGTGGGTTTGATCAAGGCGTTCATCCAGAACGACCCCGAGCTGGGGAACCTCTACTCGGAGGCTGTCGGCGGCAACTGGTCCCAGGACCAGTTCATTAACGCCTTGCACGCTACGGACTGGTGGAAGACGAACTCGGCTACGGTCCGCCAGAACCTGTCTACGAAGGCCACCGACCCGGCGACCTGGAACCAGCAGACGCAGGCGGAGACGTCGAAGGTGCAGGAGTTGGCGACGAAGCTCGGGGTGCCGCTGTCGGCGAACGCCCTGCAGAATGTCACCAACACGGCGCTGCTGTTCGGATACAACGACTCCCAGCTGCAGAACATGCTGGGCGGGTACCTGAAGGACGTCAAGCAGGGCTGGTTCGGCGGCTACGCCGGGCAGGTCCAGCTGGCGATCAAGGAGTACGCGGCCGATCAGGGGATCCCGGTCAGCGACCAGTACGTGAACAGCAACGTGCAGTCGATCGTCGCGGGGTCGAACTCGCTGAACGCGATCCGGGCGAGTATCGCCACGCAGGCCGCTGCGGCGTTCCCGGCGTACTCGGACCAGATCAACAAGGGCACCACGGTGGGCGCCATCGCGAAGCCGTACGCGTCTGCCCTGTCGCAGATCCTGGAGCAGAACCCGGACAGCGTCGACTTGTACAACCCCCTGTTGCGGGGGGCGATGCAGTACAAGGATCCTAAGACGGGCCTGCCCGGGGTGAAGCAGCTGTACGACTACGAGCGGGAGCTGCGGCAGAACCCGAAATGGCTTGGCACGAACAATGCCCGCGAGGGCCTGATGGCCGGCGCCCAGCAGGTACTCGGGGATATGGGCGTGTTGACGGCGGATGTGGGCGCGGCTCCGCAGACCTCGCCGGATTCGCTCACGAACCTGTCGGCGTCGATCGCCGGCCAGTCCACGGGGCTGTCGGGGATGACGGGGTTCTCGACTCTGCAGGGCAAGGAGGCGCTGTCGAATCCGGCGCCTCCGGTAACTACCGCTGCGGCATTGTCGCCTGATTCCAGTTTCACTTCTTTGGGCACCAAGCAGACGGGATAGCGGATGGCTAGTTTGGCGGATTCGCAATTCCAGGCTTTCTTGAATGCGGAGAAGGCGCAGGAGTCCGGGGGCAATTACGGGGCGAGGTCTCCTGCCGGGGCGTTGGGCGCCTACCAGGTGATGCCCGCGAATATCGCCGGGTGGTCGAAGCAGATCCTGGGCTATTCGATTTCGCAGCAGGAGTTCATCCAGAATCACGCTTTGCAGGACACGATTGTTGCCGGGATCTTGTTGCAGTATGTGAACAAGTACGGTTACCAGGGCGCGGCGGCGATGTGGTTCTCGGGGCAACCGAACCCGAACTCGTCTGCGTCCGACGGCGGCACCACGGTGTCGAAGTATGTGCAGTCCGTCATGTCCCGCATGGGCAGCGGCGGCGGCTCGGGCAGCAGTCAGATCGGCGCGGTCGGCACGTCTACGCCGATACTGTCCCTGGATTCGCTGCGGTCTTCGTCCCCGCTGGTGGCCGCGCTGGTGACTTCGGTTCCGGAGTTGAACGGGATTTTCCAGCAGGCGGTGTCGGGGCAGTGGAGTACCGACAAGTTCATCTCTGCCGTGCAGAACTCGCATTGGTGGGCGACCCACTCGACGTCGGCTAGGAACGCGTTGGCGACGATGAAGTCGGATCCGGCGACCTGGAACCAGCAGGTGACCCAGTTGCAGGCGACGTTGACGAACCTTGCGGCGCAGCTGGGTGCGATTCCGACGGCGCAGCAGGTGAACGCGCTCGCGGTGGACGCGTTGACGAACGGGTACGACGGCAATCAGGCGGTTTTGCGGCAGAAGTTCGCGCAGTATGTGAACCCGGTGTCCGGACTGCATTTCGGCGGCGAGGCGGGTTCGGATGAGACACAGCTGCGGCAGCAGATGATGCAGTTGGGCGTGTTCCTCCCGGAGAACCAGCTGGATGCGAACATCAAGAAGATGATCGCGGGGCAGACGGACGCGAACGCGGTGGAGGGGCAGTTGCGCACGCAGGCGGCGGCCACTTATCCGGCGTATGCGAAGCAGATCAACTCGGGGATGAATGTGTCGGATATCGCCGACCCGTACATTCAGCAGGCTTCGCAGCTGCTGGAGAAGGGCCCGGGCGAGGTGAACATCATGAATCCGATGATCAAGCAGGCTTTGCAGAATACGGTTAACGGTAAACCGGCGCCGTTGTCTCTGACGGATTTCGAGGTCCGGATGCGGCAGCAGCCGGATTGGCTGCATACGAGCAACGCGCAGGATTCGGTTATGTCTACCGCGCACAAGGTTCTTCAGGATATGGGCTTCGCCTACTGAGTAAGGGTTCTATATGGCCAGTTACAAGGTGCGCAAGGGGGACACCCTTAGCGCTATCGCCCGGGCGCACGGAATGTCTCTGGCCCAGCTGGAGAAGCTGAACCCGCAGTTCGCTAAGAACTGGAACGCGATCATGCCCGGGCAGAACGTCACCCTGGTGCAGGCCGCCGCGGCCCCCGTGAAGGCGCCGGTGAAGGCGCCGGTGAAGGCGGCGCCGAAACCGCCCGCCCCGGCGCTCACCCCGTACCAGACGCTCCTGAACAAGCTGCAGGGCGTGAACGGCACGGAGAGGGACGCGTACGCCGCCCTCTCGACCCTGTTCACCTCGTACGGGCTGACCACGTTGGCGCCGAAGATCCTCGACTTCCTGCAGCAGGGGTTCGGTGCCGACACGATTACGACGCTGCTGCAGCAGACCCCCGAGTATCAGGCGAGGTTTTCGGGGAACGCGGAGCGTATCAAGCAGGGTTTGCAGGTGTTGACTCCGGCCGAGTACCTGTCGACGGAGGCCAGCTACAAGCAGGCCCTGCGTGTCGCGGGGCTGGATCCGTCGCTCCAGTCGCAGAAGCAGTATGCGGACTGGATTGCGAACGATGTGTCTCCGACGGAGTTGCAGGACCGGGTAAATCTGGCGACGCAGGCGGTGACTACGGCCCCGCCGGAGTTGACATCGGCGTTTTCGCAGATGGGTATTGCGCACGGTGATCTTACGGGGTTCTTCTTGAACAAGAATACTCCGCTGCCGCAGTTGCAGCAGAAGATGAACCAGGCGCAGATCATTCAGGCGGGGATGCAGACGGGTCTCCACGTGGATACGGCGAGCGCGGAGCATTACGCGCAGGAGGGCACCACGTACACGCAGGCGCAGTCGGCGTATCAGAAGATCGCGGATCTGCTGCCGGAGGCGAACAAGCTGTCCTCGATCTACGGCAACCAGCCTAAGTACGGGCAGGCGGAGGCCGAGCAGGAAACGATGGGTTCGTCGGGTGCGGCGCAGTTGGCCAGGGAGAACCTGGGGCAGCAGGAGCAGGCGGCGTTCTCCGGTCAGGGCGGCGTGGGACAGAAGTCGTTCTTGCAGCAGACTTCAGGCACGGGATTCTAGTTTTACCCAAGTGATCCGGGCAGGTCCCGGATCACGGTTTAGCGGGATGGCGCAGTTCGGTAGCGTGCTGGGCTCATAACCCAGAGGCCGCAGGTTCAAATCCTGCTCCCGCCACCAGGTCACTTCTTCCGGCACCACACAGCACGTTAGGCCGTCACGGCGCTCACAGATCGCGTGACAGTCGCTCCGATCGCGCCCCCCAGTACGCGATTGTGTATCTCATTCTGGGCATCAGATGGGAGCCAGGAACCTCCGCGTGTTCCTGTGGCCCTTGAAACCGCGAGAAAGGCTCAGTCATGAGCGAAAACGAGTTCGAAGAGTTCGACAACGACAACAGCCCCGCAGGGCTGCGGAAGGCCCTCAAGGAGCAGAAGAAGCAGAACAAGGAGCTCAACGAGCGCCTGGCTGCCCTTGAGTCCGCTAACTACGGGACCAACGTCAGGGACGCGCTCTCGGCTCGTGGGCTGAACCCCGGGGTGGCGAAGTTCTACCCCAAGGACCGGCCGACCACCGACGATTCGGTGGATGAATGGGTGGAGGACAACCGGGCGGTGTTCGGTTTCAAGGCGAAGGCCTCGCCTGAGACCGCGCAGTCCGATATCCCCACCAACGTCCAGGCAGGTTACGGCGTGCTGAAGCAGCTTCAGGCTGCGGAGGCTTACACGGAGATGGATTTCCAGTCGAAGCTGGACGCCTGCGAGTCCCCGGATGCGGTGTTCGCACTGTTGAAGGACTACTCGCCCCCCGCGTAACAGCGGGCCCCATCTGATTTCCAGACATGAAAGTAGGTGACATCACCTATGGCTAACGCCTATACCAACACGACCGCACTGGCCAACCTGGTACAGCCCGCATACGACCGGCTCGTCGAGTTCTCCCTGCGTGCGCAGCCCCTCCACCGCGAAGTCGCGGACAAGAAGCCCGCCCAGCAGGCGATGCCCGGCAGCTCGGTTACGTTCGAACTGTACCAGGACCTCGCTGTCGCAACGTCCACCCTGACCGAGACCACGGACCCGGATGCTGTCGCGATCGGCAACCCGACGACCGTCTCCGTCACCCTCGCCGAGTATGGCAACGCCGTGCTGCGGACCAGGCTGCTGAACCTGTTCAGCTTCTCGGACGTGGACCCGGCGATCGCCAACATCGTGGCGTTCAACATGGTCGACTCGCTTGACGCGGTCGTCCTGAACGCCCTGGTCGCGGGCACCAACGTCATCCGCGAGGCTGGCGGCGCCATGCTGATCAACACGGGCGCGAACTCGTCGATCACCGCTGCGGACACCCTGAAGTCGCGCGACATTTTCGCTGCTACGGCGAAGCTGCGGGCGAACAAGGCGCTTCCGCGCAAGGGCTCCCTGTACTGGGCTGCCGTGCACCCGGAAGTGGCGTACGACCTGAAGCAGGAGGGCGGCACCATCTCCGGGTGGCTCGCCCCGCACGTGTATTCGGCCCCGGGTTCGATCTGGGCTTCGGAGATCGGCTCCTACGGGGGCGCGTTTTTCGTCGAGACTCCGCGCGCGTACAACGACCTGACCGGCGCCGGCGGTACCACCCGCGTGTTCACGACCCTTGTCGCGGGCCAGCAGGCCCTGGCGGAGGCTGTGGCGGAGGAGCCGCATGTGGTTGTGGGCCCGGTTGTGGACAAGCTGATGCGGTCCCGGCCGATCGGCTGGTACGGGGTGCTCGGTTGGGCCCTGTACCGCCAGGCCGCGCTGTACCAGATCCGCACCTCGTCGACCATCCACTCCACCTGAGCTAGGGGTGATCCGAGTCTCATGACGGCCATCCGTTTTACTTCCGCGAGTACGGCTTCCGCAGCAACCTCTATCACGGTGGCGCTCGGCGGAACGCCCGCGGTCGGGGACCTGGTGGTCGTCTGGCTCGGCATCTCGAATCAGATTGTGGTGGAGCCTCCGGGCTACAACGGGACCAACCAGTGGTTACAGGCCGGGGGGCTGTTCGGGCCGTCCAACGGGACGTGCCTGCGCTTGTTCTACCACACGTGGAATGCGGCGGATGCGGGTTCGCCCGTGTTCGCCTTCTTCCCGGCGCCTTCTCTGGGTGTCGGGGACGGCGATCTGAGTTCGGCTTCGGCGGTCGCTGTTGCGGTCGTCGTCGCCGGGCCTACCGCCCCGCTCGACTTCGCCTTCCAGGGGGTCCTGGAGGCACGCAAAACGGTTCCCCTTCCCCCAGTGAAGAGGGCGGCGAGTTCGGCGCTCACGGGCGCTTACAGCGCCTCGGGGGGGTCTTGGTCCGCCACGTCCGGCACGGTGTTGTTGACGGCGACCCTCGGGCCGCAGGTTTTGACCGTGTTCCAGAACCTGGCGGCGATCCCCATCAACTACTCGCCGGCCTTTGCCGAGACGGCGGCGGGGGATCTGATCCTCGCGGGGCTGTCCCTGTCGGACGCCGGGGCGCAGGTGTACAACCCTCCGGTGATCCAGGAGGCCCCTGTGGCCGAGGACGCCTTGTTCATGCGGTACAAGCTCACCAGGGCCTACACGGTCCTGAACAACGCCGGGGTCTACACGGCGCAACGGTACCTGTCCACGGACCAGGTCAACGCCGCCGACGCGGTGTACACGAACAACGCCCCCGTGACCACTGCGGTCCGTACGGCGATCCTCGCTTCCGGAGTCGGCGGCGACTTCAGAGCCCAAGCCTAGGAGCAGGCATGCCCGGTATCTCCGATATCGCCAACCCGACCGCGCTGCGTTTCGTCACCGGCGCGTACACGATGACCCCGCTCGACTCGGTGATCTTCGCCTCGCGCACCGGCGCGTACACGGTCACCCTCCTTCCGGCCACCGCGGTCCCCGGGGCGCAGGTCACTGTCGCTGCGGATACTGCGGGCGCGAACCTGATCACCGTGTCCGGCGGTGGCACCAACATCGACGGCGCCGCGACCGACGTCACCCTGCTGGGTACCGCCACGTTCCACGCGCTGACGCTGGTGTCGAACGGGACGATCTGGCGCAGGGTCTCCTTCGTCTAAACCACACACCGACCAGGAGGAGACTCATGGCTACCGCACCGAAGAAGTCCGGTTCGTCCGGCAAGAGCGCAGCGAAGGGCGGCGCCAAGGCCGCCCAGTCGAAGGGCGCGCCCGCCAGGAAGGCCGCGAGGCCCGCCACCACCGCCGCGCAGCGCAAGTCCTCGGCGAAGAAGCCCGCACCGTCCGCGAACAAGGCCGCGAAGGCGAAGAACACGGCTTCCCCGGCGAAGGTGTCCCCGACCCCGAAGTCGCGTGCGCCGATGGCCCCGCCGAACCCGATCGGCAGCAAGATGGGCTCCGGCAGCATCCCGTTCCAGGGCGTCGTGCCCCCGAATGGCGGCGGCTCCGCCGGAATCGGCGGCGTGTAATGCCCGGCCGTCCCGGTACTCCCCGTTTCGGCGTCCCGAAGGACCTGCACACGGCGAAGCCCGACGTGAACGGCCGCGACGTCCTGCCCCTGCAGGTCGCCGACGACCATTTCAACGAGCAGCATCAGCTGCTCAACCCCGCACAGCTTTCACGCACCCCCCCCGCCCCCCCGGGGAAGGCGTACGTGGTGGAGGACAACCAGTACGAGGCGCCGTGCAACCACGACGACTATGAGGGCGGCGACGCCCACATCTCGCAGCTCGACGAGTTCAAGGTTCTGCGCAACACGGTCCTGTCGGTGAAGGTCAAGTTCTCCGACGACATGCAGCACATCCACGGCTCGGACGAGGCGACCGCCTGATGGCGCCCGATCGCACTTCGTGCGCATCTAGGGCGCTGTCCAGCAGCCTCAAGCTTGTTGAGGTTGCCTGATGGCCTGCCGCACGGGGTGCGCCACCCGGGACCATGCTACGTGGGGCGACTGCGCGAGGGCCTCCGGTATCCGGGTGGGCTGGTCGAACTCGGCCAAGGGCCTGGACCGCACCACCGAGAAGAACCTCCAATCCGAACTGGACGCGTACGCGCGTGCACGCGCGGGGGGCATCCAGCCTGACGGCACCACGCGCAAGAAGGTGGAGTTCGCGGAGAAGATGTCGGAGCAGCACGGCGGCACCTACGGGGAAGAGTTCCGTGTCATGCCGAACGAGAAGCGCACCGGCTTCGACGCCGTGTTCAAGAAGGACGAGAAGGCCCTGATGGGCGAACTCAAAGCCATGGATCATGACGTGATCCGGGAAACCGCAACCAAGCACGGAATCGAGGTCTGATGGAAGTCCAGCCCGTCGGCACCCCGGCAAACCAGGTATTCTACAGCGGGGCAGTGCCGATCACCGTCGGCGTCCTGAACCCGACGAACTCCGCCCAAACCGTCTGGGACGTCGGTACAGCATACCTGTACGCCTCGATCACCACCGTGGTCACCGGCGCCCCGACCTCGTTCACGATCCTGCTCGAGGGATCCCTCGACGGCGTCGCCTGGTTCACCCTCGCCACCGCCTCCAATGTCGCCGGGGAAACCCAGTTCTCCCCCGGCACTGTGCCGTTCGCGGTCCTGCGCGCCCGATGCACGGCCGTATCCGGCGGCACTGCGCCGACTGTCGCGGCAGCCGTAGTCGCCTACCAGGGCGCCCCCGCGGCGATCACCGGCGGCGCCGCACCCGGGTCCGCTGCGGGCGCCCCGTTCACCCCGTCCGGGGCGAACATCCTGAACGGGTTCGCCGTCCGCTCGAACACCGTCGCAAGCCTGGCGTTCCTCACGGTTCCGGCGGGGCGCACCTGGTTCGGGTGCGTGAACGTGGTGTGCTCGAACGACGGGGCGATCGGGGCGAACGATACCGCGCAGGTCCTCACCGGCGGCACGGGGGTCATTCCGACGTCCGGCAACATCATCGCCGCGGCCATCGACTCGGGTGCCGCGGGCACGTCCGGGCAGCCGGGCTATGCGGGGGCCGTGTATGTTCAGGCCCCGGCGGGCAATGCGGTGAACCTGCTCCTGCTCAACTCGACTGCGACCACGTTCTCTTCGCTGGCGACCGCCAACGGCGTCCTACTGTAGGAGAACCGGATGCCCACACTCCAGGATATCGCGTCCCGGACGAAGATGAACCTGTTCGGGTACTCCTCGAAGCAGCAGCAGTGGTCCTACCTGACCCAGTCGGTCACCGCCACGGACCTGACGTTCACGGTGAACGACGCGTCGCAGATCTCCCGGGGCCTGATCGAGATCGGCGGGTCCGAGCTGATGCTGGTGAAGTCTGTGAACCGGCAGACGAACACGGTATCCCTGGAACCGGGCGGCCGGGGGCAGTTCGGGTCTACTGCGGCGGTGTGGGCGGCGAACGTCCTGATCGAGAACAACCCGATCTTCCCGTTCGTGCGCATCCGCGAGTCCGTGAACGACGCACTGAACGCCCTGTACCCGGACCTGTTCGCGGTGGGCACCTCGAAGTTCCCGAAAATCTCCGTGGTGTTCAACTATCCGCTTCCGGCGGACTGCGAAGAAGTCATCAACATCAAGTACCAGCTGATCGGCCCGTCCAACATCTACCCGTGGTGCCGTTCCTACAGGTACGACAACACGGCGGACACGACCACGTTCCCCACAGGGAAGTCGGTCAATGTCCTCGAGGACATCACTCCCGGCAGGGAGATCCAGGTGACGTACATGAAGGAACCTTCGCTCCTGTCGCTGCCGGGGGACGATTTCGCTACGGTCACGGGCCTGCCGGGGTCTGTGGCGGACCTGGTGTTCTATGCGTGTATGACGAAGATGCTCCCGGCGCTCACCGGTCCGCGTCTGATCCTGGATTCGGTCGAGGCGTCCGAGCGGGCTTCTGCGGTGCAGCCGCAGCAGATCGCGCAAGTCTCCCAGTACTACAACACGCTTTATCAGGAGCGGTTGCAGAAGGAAGCCCGGAAGCTCGCCGACCGGTACAAGCGGCCCCTATTCTATACGGAGAGCTAGACGATGCCCACCGGACAAACGGACTACCGGGGGCCGTAGTCGCCGCGAGTAAAGCTCGCAGTCCACAGCCAGCAGCCCGGGGTCCACTGGACCTTCTCCCAGAACCTCATCTGCGCAGTCTCGTCCATTACGACAGCGTAGCATATATTTGGAGATGATCCACATCCCCCAAGGACAGCAGTTCTCCTCCACCGCCGTACAGGCCAACCTGCAGGCGACCATCAACGGCGCAGCCACTACCTGCATCGTCGACTCCACCTCCGGGTTCCCCGCGGTCCCGTTCTCCGTCGTCGCCGACCCGGGCCAGGCCAACCAGGAAGTGTGGGACGTCACCCTGGTGACCGGCCTCACCCTGACGATCACCCGGGCCGTGGACGGCACCACGGCGCAGACCCATTCGATCGGCGCGAAGATCGTCCACGTCGGCATCGGCCGCGACTTCCGCGAGTACCGTTCGCACGTGGACGCGTCCCAGTCCAACGATGTCTCGGGGCATGCGGTGCACGGCCTCGGGGTGGGTTCCGCGGTGGTGGGCACCCTGGATGCGCAGACCCTGTCGAACAAGACGCTGACCACTCCGGTGGTCAACGGCACGGGCGGGCTGCTGACGCTCCCCGCGGGGCCGACTACCCTGGTGGGGCGCAACACCACGGATACCCTGACGAACAAGACCCTCACCTCGCCCGTGCTCACGGGACCCACCACGGACACCCTGACGGCAACGGGGGAGATTGTCGCCGACGACTTCTCCGCCACGGGCCTGACGGGCGCCACGGTGGCCTCCAGGACAGCCGGGGCCACTGCGGGCGGGCCGCCCACCACGGGCTCGTTCCTGCTCGGGGACACCGTGGTAGACACGGTGAACGGGATCACGTGGATCTGTATCACCGCAGGGTCGCCAGGAACATGGCGCCCGTCCGGGATGGCTGTGATCAACGAGCAGGTTCTAGGTTCCGCCGCGGCGTCGGTGTCGTTCTCGTCGATCCCGCAGTACTTCAAACACCTGAAGCTGATCATTTCCGCGAGCTGCAGCGACGCCGTGAACGAGGAAGACCTTTCCCTCCAGATCAACGGGGTGTCCACCGCGAGCTACGCGTCCAGGTGGGTGCAGATCGGCCCGAACAGCTCGACTATCACCGGGCAGACCCCGGGGCTGTCGACAAAGGGCGTGATCGGGCCGTGCGCCGGGTCCTCGAACGGCGGCCCGTTCGGAAACATCGAGGTCACGTTCCCGAACTATTCGGTGACAGTCGCCGGCGGCCGCACGTGGCTGTGGCAGGGCGGGGTCGTCGCGGGCTCTACCCTGTGGGAGACGGAGCAGGGCGCCGGGAACCTTTCGGTCACGGGCGCCATGACTTCGCTCGTGCTGACGACCGCGAACGCGTCGAACTTCATAACCGGTTCGACTTTCACCCTGCTCGGTATCGGCTAGAAGGCGGGACGGCGTGCCGAACATCTCCTACACGGCGTTCAACACGCCGTCCATTGTCCAGCCGATCCCGTTCGCGCTGCCGGGGCTGCCGAACCTGTTCGCAGCCGGGTACGCCCTGACGGACATCGCCTACGACTATGCGATCGGCGGCATCCCGTTCCTCGGCGGGCAGTCCCTGCGCGGAACCTACTTCCGCAGGCAGTACGAGCGGGATTTCGCGACGATCCGCAAGGACCAGTTCGACAACCAGCAGGTCCCGGGGGAGCAGTCGATCCTGGGCTGGTGGCTGCGCTCCCAGTCGGACTTCGCCGGAGGCGCCGGGGTCCAGTACCTGGACACTTCGGAGGACAACACCCTCGGCATGCGGTTCGCCTACTCGGAGCATGTGGATGCCCTGGGCACCCCGGGGAATCTCGGGCTGCTTCCGGCGTCGAAGCTCGCGCTGGCGTCGGTGAACACGAACCTGATCCTTCGCGGGGTGAACTACAACGGCACCGACCAGGTTCTTGTCGCGGACGGCTCGGTTCTGAAGCTGGTCACCGACACGGGCGTGTCCCCTTACACGATGCCGGGCGGCATCACGAGCATCGTGTCGCTGACGGACGACGGCACGAACTACTACTTCGCGGACTCGACCGGGGTGTGGAAGGGCGCGCTCAACAGCTTCGCTGCGGCAACGAAGCTGTGGAACGTTCCGTCCGCGTCCGGGAACAACATCCTGGGCTGGGTGAAGGGCCGCCTGGTGGCGGGCCTGGACAACGGCGTGTATGAGCTTGTGGGCGGGGTGCCCCCGGTGCTGCCTACGCCGAAGTTCACCCATTTCAACCCGGCGTGGGTGTTCAACGGTGTAGCGGAGACCCCGACGGACATCCTCGTGTCGGGTTTCGCGGGGCACGCCAGCCAGGTGCACAAGTTCACCCTGGACACGGGCGGCAGCCTGCCGGTGCTCACCTCCGGCCAGGTCGCCTTGGAGCTGCCGGTCGGCGAGCGCATCAACTCGATCTACGGCTACCTGGGCACGTTCGTCGGCCTGGGGACCTCGAAGGGTTTCCGGGTGGCGTCGGTAGACCCCTCCGGGGCGCTGACCTACGGGCCGCTGGCGGTGCAGACGCAGCTGGGGGTCACGGCGGTCTCCGGGTACGACCGGTTCCTGTTCTTCGGAAACACCAACAATGCGGCGCTGCCGCAGCCGGGATTCATCAACCCGCCGAACATCTCGGCGACGTCGATGCTCACGCGCCTGGACTTGTCCCAGAATACTTCGTCGGGCGGGTACCCGTACGCGAACGACCTGGATTCGCATGTCACGGGCACGGTCTTGTCGTGCTGCAACTTCGGCAACAGTGTGGCGGTGGCCGGGCGCATGGCGTATTCCGTGTCCGGGCAGGGCGTGTATCTGGCCGACACCGCGAACAAGGAGCCCACAGGGGTCCTGTACACGGCGAGGATCCGGTACAACACGCTCGAGCCGAAGCATTTCAAGTACATGTACATGCGTACCGCCCCGGTGTCGGACGGTTCGATCTCGGTGATCGCCCTGGACCCGGGGGGAGGTTCGACGTCCGTCTACTCGCAGGCGTCGGGCACCTCGACGGATCCGATCCTGATCGGCAACGAGGGCAACCAGCAGGAATGGCTGCAGCTCGGGTTCTCGTTCGCCAGGGGAACGGCGAACCACAACACGACGCCGACCCTGTTCGGCTACCAGCTGCGCGGCCTGCCCGGGGTGAACCGGCAGATCGTGATCACGCTGCCGCTGTCGTGCCACGACGTGGAGATGGACAAGTTCGGGCAGGTCAGCGGCTACGACGGGTACGCGTATGCGCGTATGACCGCGTTGGAGGCGCTGCTCGCGTCGGGCAACATCGTGCAGCTCCAGGACTTGAACTACAACACGTCGAGCCTGGTTATCTGCGACGACTACCATTTCGAGCAGCAGGCGAACGATCAGCCTAAGGCGGCGACCGCCGGGGGGCAGGACTCGAACGCCCTCGGCGGCTACATCGTGCTAACACTCAGGACGGTTCAGTGATGACCGGACAGCTGAGCTACATGGTCAACATCCTGCTCGCAGCAGGATGGTTCGGCACGTTCTTCACCGCCAGGAACAAGGCCAAGAAAGCCGGAGTCGACCAGCTCGAGGCAGAGGCCTCGAGGGCGGCACTGGACCTGATACGGGTCCAGAAGGAGAAACTGCACCTGCTCTCCAGCCAGAACGAGCAGCAGCAGAAACTCATCGACGAACTCACCGAACGCGTCTCCTACCTCGAAGGGCTGGTGCTGCGTGGCTCCAAGCTGGTGGAACCGGGATCTCTACCAGACGTGCGAAGGTCCGGACGTGCTCGCCCTCCAGGCCATCCTAAGAATAGCCCAGACGGGAGTTTTTGATGCCGATACAGGACGATCCGTACGCGGCCAGCAACGGCTGCGCGGACTCCCTGCCACCGGAGGAGTCGACGAGCGGACCGCTGACGCGCTCGGAGAGTCCTACTGGTATCGGCCGCCGGGTGGCGGCAGCGATGCGAAGCTCCGAATTCAGTGACTCGCACGTGTCCGGGCTGCCGGTGCGCAGGCAGGGTACGGGTTTGAACGTGTCGTACGAGTCGGCGATGGAGATGCTGGGGTTCGGGTATGGCGACGTATAGCTCCACCACGGACGTCCTCACCCTGGCCAACCTTGCGCCCACAGGCGCCGGGGCGCAGCCCAAGACGTTCTGGGCGGACCGGTTCGGGCGCATCCAGTCCTTCTCCGTGTGGACCGTCCAGACGGTCGCCGCAGGCGCCGTCTCCGTGACGGTCCAGGGAAGCCTGGACGGCAACACGTGGGTGACGATCCCCGGCGGCACCAACCCCGTCGTTGCGGCGGGCGTGGCCTCCGTCGGGACGGCCGGCGTGGCCTTCCCGTACATCCGGGCGCTGGTGGGCGCAGGAGCTACCGTAACTGTGCTGGCCGTGGGCGTGAGCTGATGCGGGCGGTCCTGCACGTGCTGGGTGTGGACGACGCCTCCGGCGCCTGGTACCTGTGGTGGTCGGGCGTCTTCGCGGACGTCTCGATCCTCGCCGCCCCGCTGGTCCTGTTCTTCCGCCACGTCTGCCACGAGGCCGGGTGCTTCCGCATAGGCAAGCACCGGCTGGAGGGCACCCCATACACTCTCTGCCGCAAGCACCACCCGGACACATAGGAGAACCCTTGAAGACCTGGTATGACGGGGTTACGGCCTCGAGGCTGCCCTCCGGGGCGCAGATGGTCGCCGGGTACGTCGACGGCACCTACAGGTGGTCCACGGCGGACTGGGCCCGGTTTCCGAACGCGGTGAAACTGCAGATTGCCGTGCACGCGACTACGGTCGCGGACATCCTGGACGTGGAGACCGGCAACGACATGACCCCGTCACACTGGGTGTCGTGGGTTCGGCTGTGCCGCACTGCGGGGCGCAGGCCGACCGTGTACATGAACGGTTCCACGTGGCCGTCGGTGCGTTCCGCGTTCCGTAGTGCGGGTGTGGCCGAACCGGACTACTGGGTCGCACAGTATGACGGGAATCCGGCGATCCCCGCAGGCGCCGTCGCGAAGCAGTATGCGACCAACAACGACTACGACACGAGTTCCGCCCTGGACTCGTGGCCCAGTGGCTCCCCTGCACCGACCCCCACCAGCGAGGATGAGGATATGCACATCGATTTGAAGGTGGGCGTCGCTGTGGCGTTCACGAACCCGGCCGCCGTTCGCGGCGGCACGTACGCCCTGTG
>Ga0193727_1000129_pt1 | contig 24838 bp, 17 predicted proteins | sample H2c2metaG_FD_143051 | JGI IMG/M metagenome (GOLD analysis project Ga0193727, IMG submission 143051) | Soil microbial communities from a riparian zone of the East river system, Colorado, United States - H2c2 | ecosystem: Environmental > Terrestrial > Soil > Riparian zone | place: USA: East River...
TCTTCTTCAGAACGACCGACGTGACGGGATCAGTTGAGCTTCCTGAAGGAATGGAGATGGTGATGCCTGGGGACAACGTTCAGATGACGATCGAGCTGATTGCGCCGATCGCAATGGACGAGGGCCTCCGCTTCGCCATCAGAGAAGGCGGCCGCACCGTTGGTGCCGGCGTCGTTACCAAGATCCTCAAGTAAGTCCGCAGTCCGCAGTTAGTCCGCAGTAACTCTGAAGTCACAAGGAAAGTCCAATGCCCCGCGAAAAAATCATCCTCGCTTGCGAGGTCTGCAAAAATCGGAATTACTTCACCGATAAGAACAAGCGCCTGCACCCTGAGCGCGTCGAGTGGAAGAAGTACTGCCCGCGCTGCAACGCGCACAAGCTGCACAAGGAAACGAAATAAATGGCAGTCGAAGTAGTAGAGCGCAAAAGTCTTCCTGCCCGCGTGGTGCAGTTCTATCACGAGGTCCAGGACGAAATGCGGAAGGTCACCTGGCCCGATCGCGCGCAGCTCAAGGACACGACGATCAAGATCATCATCTTCGTGCTCTTCCTTGGCGCCGTGATCGGGGCCATCGACCTCATTCTCCAGCTCATTCTCGTTCAGGGCATTCCATCTCTATTCTCGAGACGATGATCGTGACCTCCGCCGAACACCGCTGGTACGCGATCCAGACGACCTCCGGTCATGAGAACAAGGTCCGCTCGCTGCTTCAGCGCCGGATCGACGCCGACCCGCGCCCGGCCGATGAAAGGGCGATCCGTCAGGCGCTCGTTCCGACCCAGGAAGCCGTCGAGATCAAGAACGGCAAGAAGGTGAATGTCGAGCGGAAGATCTATCCGGGCTACGTTCTGGTCGAGATGGTCATGGACCAGGAGACCGCGCACGCCGTCAACGGCATCCAGGGCGTGATCAAGTTCGTGGGCCACGAGCGCCTACCCCAGCCGCTGCGCCCCGATGAGGTCAACCGCCTCCTTGGAGTGGCGGACGACTCGGTGCCGGAAGAGGTGAAGGAGGAGATCCCATTCCTGGTTGGTCAGGCGGTGGCGATCACGGAAGGCCCGTTTACGGACTTCAACGGCACGGTCGAGGAGATCCTGTCCGATAAGGGGAAGGTCCGGGTCTCAGTTTCACTCTTCGGACGTCCAACCAGCGTCGAACTGGATTATTTGCAGTTGAAGGGCTACTAAATCGGCTGCGAACCGTTTATGTTTACAGGCTGTACCGGAACGGCCCACCCAATTGACCTTCTGGCGCAAACAAAACTGAAAGACGCGGGTACAGGATCTCCGCGGTAAATGAACTGAAGATCCGAAGTCACAGCGGCGTTACTCCCGCCGCAGGTGATGGCCCTTGCGCGGGGCGGCCGATGAGGCGAGGAGCGCACAGTCGGATACCACTACGACTCTAATCACACCGTGGGAGTCGGACGCGAGCTCATATCCTGAGCCACGCGACTAGAGAAACCTGAGGAGTATCATGGCAAAAAAGGCAGTTGGTTTCGTCAAGCTGCAGATCCCTGCAGGCAAGGCGAACCCGGCGCCCCCCGTGGGAACGGCTCTCGGCCCCCAGGGAATCAACATCATGGCCTTCTGCAAAGAGTTCAACGCTCGGACGCAGGGCCAGGATACGATTCTCCCGGTCGAGATCACCATCTACGCGGACAAATCCTTCACCTTCATCACCAAGACGCCGCCCGCGGCCGTCCTGCTGAAGAAGGAGGCGGGAGTTGAAAAGGGCTCGGGCACGCCGAACCGCATCAAGGTCGGCTCCGTCACCAAGGCGCAGGTCAGGAAGATCGCGGAAATCAAGCTCCCCGACCTCAACTGCGATTCCATCGAGTCGGCAATGGCAATGGTAGCCGGCGCCGCCCGCTCGATGGGTATCGAGGTGAAGGACTGATGAAGACCCACAGCAAGAAGTACAAAGTCGCTGCCGAGAAGCGGAACCCGGAAACGCGGTACGCTCCCCGCCAGGCAATCGACATCGTCAAGTCGGCGGCTTTTGCGAAGTTCGATGAGACCGTGGAAGTCGCGGTCCGTCTGGGCGTCGATCCCAAGCACGCCGATCAGGCCGTGCGTGGAACGGTCGTTCTACCCGCCGGTACTGGTAAGACGGTGCGCGTGCTCGTCATCGCCGACGGCGACAAGGCGCGCGAGGCCGAGGCAGCTGGCGCTGATTTCGTCGGCACCGAGTACATCGCGAAGATCAAGGAAAACTGGCTGGACTTCGACGTCCTCATCGCCACTCCCGACAAGATGGGTCAGCTCGGCGCGCTCGGACGGATTCTCGGTCCGCGTGGACTGATGCCGAACCCGAAGGCTGGCACGGTGACGTTCGATATTACCCGCGCGGTCAAGGAAACGAAGGCCGGCAAGATCGAGTACCGAGTCGACAAGGCGGGGAACGTCCACGCCGCGATCGGCAAGGTTTCGTTCGCGCCGGAAGCGCTTGAAACGAATTTCACGGCGTTCATGGACCAGATCGTACGCGCGAAGCCGTCAACTTCGAAGGGCGTCTACATTCGCAACGTCGCCATCTCCAGCTCGATGGGGCCCGGCATCAACATCGATATCACCCCCTACCGTACAACTGGTACCGAGCGATGAAGAGAGCAGAAAAAGAGCAGCTCGTTACCGATCTGCGCGACAAGCTGAAGAACTCGCAGTCGCTCTATTACACCGATTTCACCGGACTCAACGTGAAGCGGATGACCGAGCTTCGGCGCCGGCTCAAGAGAGCGGGCATCGATTACGTGGTCATCAAGAACACGCTGGCGCTCCGTGCGGTCAACGAGAGCGGTCTCATCGGCGAAAAAATGAAGGGTCCAACCGGCCTCGTGGTCGGAAAGGATCCGGTTACCGCCGCCAGATTGCTCACCGAATTCGCGAAGGAGAACGAGGACAAACCCGGCATGAAGGGCGGGATGCTCTCGGGCAAGCCGATCAACAATGCGCAGTTGAAGCGCATGGCGTCGCTTCCATCTCGCGAGCAGATGCTGGCCGATCTTGCAGCCGGTATGCAGTCACCGATGGCCGCCCTCGTGGGCGCGTTCAGCGGAGTTTTCTACATGTTTGCTGGCGCGCTCGACGCGCTCAAGTCACAGCGCGAAGGCGCCTAATTTCCTCAGGGAGACAACTACAATGGCAACCGCAACATCAATGAGTAAGGACGACATTCTCGAGGCAATCAGCAGCATGACCGTTCTCGAGCTGTCCGAGCTCGTCGAAGCTTTCAAGACGAAGTTCAACGTCACCGTTTCAGCGGCGCCGGTGGGCGCGGCTCCAGCAGGTGGCGGCGCCGGTGCCGGCGCGGCCGCGGCAGTCGAAGAGCAGACCGAGTTCGCGGTCACGCTCAAGGAAGCTGGTGCAAAGAAGATCCAGGTCATCAAGGTCGTGCGCGAGCTGACTGGCCTGGGACTCAAGGAAGCGAAGGATCTCGTTGACAGCGCGCCGAGTGTCGTAAAGGCGGGCGTGACAAAGGATGAGGCAGCAGCAATGAAGGCCAAGCTCGAGGAGCAGGGAGCAGCCGTCGAAGTGAAGTAACACCGCTGGGTCGACGGAGACGGCTCGCCCTCTCCGCCGGCCCGCGCCGTTACTCTCACTGCGACGATGATGAACCCAAGACCAACCGCACGTACCACAATTGAAGTTTTGAAGTTGCTCCGCTCCGGATCCGCGAAAATTTCGCGCGTGACGGCCGCGGGGCTATTTGCGCCTGTAGGTGATTCATGCCTGAACTGATGAAGCAGATCTCTTTTGCCAAGCTCGACCAGGGGATGCAGATGCCGCATCTCCTCGACATCCAGACCCGCGCCTTCGAGTCGCTGTTGCAGCTCGACGCGGCCTCGCAGAACCGCGAGGACATCGGACTCGAGCGCGTCTTCAAGGACCTGTTCCCAATTGCCGACGTACACGAGAACTTCTCGCTCGAGTACAAGAGTTATTCTCTTGGCGAGCCCAAGTACTCCGTGGCCGAGTGCATCGAGCGCGACATGACGTACTCCGCGCCGCTCAAGGCCACCCTTCAGCTCATCGTCTTCGAGACGACCGAAGCGGGGAAGAGACCGAAGAACATCATCGAGAAGGAAGTCTATCTCGGTGAGCTTCCGCTCCTTACCCCACTCGGCACTTTCGTCATCAACGGCGCCGAGCGCGTGATCGTGAGCCAGCTCCACCGCTCCCCGGGCGTCGTGTTCGAGGAGTCCACGCACCCGAACGGCCAGCGCCTCATCTCGGCGCGCATCATCCCGTTCCGCGGCTCGTGGGTCGAGTTCACCGTCGACATCCATGATGTCGTCTATGTGCACATCGACAAGAAGAAGAAGTTCCCGGCCACTGCGCTTCTTCGCGCCTTCGGCTACGGGACGAATTCACAGATTCTCCGCCTGTTCTTCGCCGTGCGCGAGCTCGACCTCGTCAAGAAGCGTGAGTCGAGAGTCGACCAGCGCGAGGTACTCGGCGCCATCATCGCTGAGGACATCACGCTCGCCGGGACGGTCCACAATCCCGAAGCGCCCAAGCTCAAGACCAAGAAGGCACGCCTCGCGCTGGAGCGCGAAGAGTCCGAGCTGATCGTCAAGGAAGGCGATGAGTTGACGGAAGAGGTCTTCAATCGCCTCCGCCGCCTCAACATCGACAAGGTCAAGGTGTTCGCGTCGTACACGACGATCGATCTCCGCGACGAGATCGATGCGATCGAGCGCGGTGAGCGCCCAGCCCGCCGCATCATCGCGGTGGACGCAGTCAATGCCGAGACCGGCGAAGTGATTGGCGACGTCGGTGACTCGCTCACCGACACGCTCATCCGCAAGCTGCGGAAGAACGAGATCAACAAGGTGCAGGTCTTCGTGCAGTCCGGCCGCGCCGAGTCGATGCTGATCAAGAACACGCTCGCCAAGGATCCGACGCACACCGACGAAGAGGCACTGAAGCAGATCTATTCGCTGCTCCGTCCGGGTGATGCGCCAAATCGCGAGACGGCCCGTCAGGCGTTGGAGAGATTGTTCTTCTCGCCCAAGAGATATGACCTCGGCCGCGTCGGTCGCTACAAGATCAACCAGCGCCTGATGACGAACCGTCCCGCCAGCGAGACGGTTCTGACCAAGGAAGATTTCGTCGCGATCATCCGCTACCTCGTCGAATTGCACGAGGGTCGCGGCTACACGGACGACATCGATCACCTTGGCAACCGGCGTATTCGCTCGGTTGGCGAGCTGATCGCGAATCAGTTCTCGGTCGGTCTGTCCCGCATGGCGCGCCTGGTCAAGGAGCGCATGTCGATCAACACCGATCCGGAAAAGATCTCGCTCGACGACCTCGTCAACGCGCGCACGGTCTCGGCTGTGATCCAGGCGTTCTTCGGATCGTCGCAGCTGTCGCAGTTCATGGATCAGACGAACCCGCTCGCCGAGCTGACGCACAAGCGTCGCCTCTCGGCGCTCGGACCTGGCGGACTCACTCGTGAGCGCGCCGGCTTCGAGGTGCGCGACGTTCACTACTCGCAGTACGGCCGCATGTGCCCGATCGAGACCCCTGAAGGTCCGAACATCGGACTCATCACTTCGCTCGCCTGCTACGCCCAGGTCAACGACCTCGGCTTTGTTGAGACTCCTTACCGCGTCGTCAAGAACGGCAAGGTTACCGCCGATATCGAATGGCTCGACGCCAATCGTGAAGAGGATGTCATCATCGCCCAGGCGAACGCACGCCTGAACGACGACGGCACCTTCGTCGACGAGCTGGTGCTCTGCCGCCAGCGCGGTGACGTTCCGCTCACCCAGCCGGAGCGCATCGACTACATGGATGTTGCTCCCGAGCAGCTCGTATCTATCGCCGCCGCGCTCATTCCGTTCCTCGAGCACGACGACGCTAACCGCGCGCTGATGGGATCGAACATGCAGCGGCAGGCCGTACCCCTTCTCAATCCGCAGACTCCGCTCGTCGGAACCGGACTCGAGGAGAAGGTCGCGCGCGACTCGGGCGCAGTCGTCATTGCGCGCCGCGCCGGAACCATCACCAGCGTCACGGCCGACGAGATCATCGTCGACACCGGGGCGTCGGAGCGCGGCAAGAAGGATTCGGACCGCCCGCTCGCAAGACTAACGCAGCACGACCGCTATCGTCTCAAGAAATACTGGCGTACCAACCAGGACACCGCGCTCAACCAGCGTCCGATCGTCAACGCCGGACAAAAGGTGAAGCAGGGCGAGGTGCTGGCCGACGGTGCGTCCACTGAAATGGGCCAGCTCGCACTCGGAGCCAACGTCACCGTGGCGTTCATGCCGTGGTACGGACACAACTTCGAGGACGCGATCGTGTTGTCCGAGAGACTGGTGAAGGACGACGTCTATTCGTCGATCCACATCCAGGAGCTCGAGCTGCACGTCCGCGACACCAAGCGCGGCCAGGAAGAGATCACGCGCGAGATTCCGAACGTCGCCGAGGAAGCATTGAGCGACCTCGATGAACGTGGCATTGTCCGCATCGGCGCGCACGTGAAGCCGGGCGACATTCTCGTCGGCAAGATCACGCCGAAAGGCGAGACGGAGCTCTCTCCTGAAGAGAAGCTCCTCACCGCGATCTTCGGTGAAAAGGCGAAGGACGTGAAGGATTCGTCCCTCAAGGTTCCGCCGGGAATGGAAGGTGTGGTAATCGACGTGAAGATCTTCTCGCGCATCGAGGACCAGGTCGTCGAGAAGGATCGCGGCGAGAGAATCGGAGACATTCGCAGACTTGAGGGCGAGGAGAAGATCCGCGTCAACGAAGTCCGCGACGCCGAGCTCATGGACTTGCTCGAGGGTCAGTCGGTTTCGCTGGCGCTCAAGTCTGGTACGGTTGAGGAAGCGATTCCCTCCGGCACCAAGCTTGGTGGGCAGATGCTCAAGGATCTCAAGATCTCGTCACTCGATCTCAAGACCTTCCGCGTCGAAGACAAGAAGATGAACGAGCGTATCCGCACCATCATCGATCTGGCCAACGAAGAGAAGGCCAAGCTCGAGGAGAAGGCGGAGGAGAGAATCGACCGCGTGCTGCAGCCGGATGAGCTGCCACCGGGCGTCATTCAGCTCGTGAAGGTTTACATGGCCGAGAAGAGAAAGGTCTCGGTCGGCGACAAGATGGCTGGACGCCACGGCAACAAGGGTATCGTTGCCCGCATCGTTCCCGAGGAGGATATGCCTTTCCTCCCCGACGGCCGTCCGGTCGACATCGTACTCAACCCGCTCGGCGTGCCGAGCCGTATGAACGTCGGACAGATTCTCGAGACCCACCTCGGGTGGGCTGCACGCCTGCTCGGCTTCTACGCCAAGACGCCGGTGTTCCAGGGCGCGAACGAGCGCGAGATCGGCTTGCTGCTCAAGCTTGCCGCGGTCGCGTGGGTTCGTGATGCGCTCGATCTGAAGGTCGAAGGCGTCACCATCTCGGACGAAGAGATCCGTGGCATCATCGTCGATGTCGCCGGAGGTGGCAACAAGGAAGGACGCGTGGAGCTTCTCAGCGACGCGACGATCGATTCTCTGGGCGCCCGCGGCGTTTCAACAGCGACCCGCGACGTGTACAACCGCATCCGCGATTTCGTCGCGGCCGCGGCTCGCGAGCTGGCCGAGCGCGACACGGCGGAGGTCAACAACCAGATCGCGTTCCACACGACCGCGGCGGGCGATGAGGAGTACGAGCCCGTTGCACGTGCGCAGTACAAGACCGCGGGGAACCAGATCGAGAAGAAGCGAAACACAGATCCCGCCTCGGTTCTGGCCAGTCAGGAGCTGCCCGCGCTTGCGGCGGCGCTTGGCCCCAAGAAGTCAGAAGTAGAGGTAGATGCGGCTGCCATGGAGCTGATGCGTCTGGCGGGGATTTCCGCGGGTGGAAAGGTGAGGCTGCGCGATGGCCGCACCGGCGAGACTTTCGCCAACCCTGTGACGGTTGGCGAGATCTACATGCTCAAGCTGTCGCACCTGGTGGACGACAAGATTCACGCGCGAAGCATCGGACCCTACTCTCTCGTCACGCAGCAGCCGCTCGCCGGAAAGGCGCAGTTCGGCGGCCAGCGCTTCGGAGAGATGGAAGTGTGGGCACTCGAGGCTTACGGCGCTGCACATACGCTGCAGGAGATTCTCACCGTCAAGTCGGACGATGTGAACGGACGCAGCAGAGTTTACGAGGCAATCGTGAAGGGACAGAACCTTCCCGAGCCAGGAATTCCGGAATCCTTCAACGTGCTCGTGCAGGAATTGAAGGCGCTCGGAATCCACGTCAGCATGGGAGCGAATGCGACCAGCGGCTACGGCCTCGGAAACGCCGGCTCCAGAAACGGCAACGGGAGCGAGGACTAACTAATGATTGATTTTAGAAGCACGCGCGAGACGCGGGCATCATCGTTCGACTACATCCAGGTCCGCATCGCTTCTCCGGAAGAGATGCGCGGCCCGAAGGATTCCAAGGAGCGCGAGCGGCTGGAGATGGCCGGCCTGCGCACTTGGTGGTCGTGGGGCGAGGTACTGAAGCCCGAGACCATTAACTACCGCTCGTTCAAGCCGGAAAAAGACGGCTTGTTCTGCGAGCGCATCTTCGGTCCCGTCAAGGACTGGGAATGCCACTGCGGAAAGTACAAGCGCATCCGTTATCGCGGTGTGATCTGCGATCGCTGCGGCGTCGAAGTAACCCTGAGCCGCGTCCGTCGCGAGCGCATGGGTCACATCGAGCTCGCCGTACCCGTCGCCCACATCTGGTTCTTCAAGACCCTGCCCAGTCCCATGGGCAATCTCGTCGACCTGACGCTGCGTGACCTCGAGAAGGTCATCTACTACTCGAACTACGTCGTCATCGAGCCCGGCAAGCAGGAAGTCCAGGCAAACGAGCTGCTCGACGAAGACACGTTCCTCACGCTGAAGCAGAAGGCGAAGGACGAGGGCGACAACGCTTTCCTCGCCGACATCGGCGCGCCCGCCGTTCGCGAGCTGCTCAAGCGAATCGACGTCGACAAGGTCGCCGCCGAGCTTCGCGCAGGTCTCGTGGACGAAGGCTCGCAGCATCGCAAGAAGCAGATGCTCAAGCGCCTCAAGGTCGTCGATGCGTTCCGCAATTCCGGCGATTCAGGCCAGGAGCGCAACAAGGCAGAGTGGCTCATTATGGACGTCATACCGGTAATCCCGCCGGATCTGCGTCCGCTCGTTCCGCTCGACGGCGGCCGTTTCGCCACGTCGGATCTGAACGATCTCTATCGCCGCGTCATCAACCGCAACAACCGGTTGATGAAGCTGATCTCGCACCGCGCGCCTGAAGTCATTCTCCGCAACGAGAAGAGAATGCTCCAGGAAGCAGTTGATGCGCTGTTCGACAACGGCCGCCGCTCCAAGGCGATCCGTGGTCGCGGCAAGCGTCCGCTCAAGTCGCTGTCCGACATGCTCAAGGGCAAGCAGGGGCGCTTCCGTCAGAACCTGCTCGGCAAGCGCGTCGACTACTCTGGCCGTTCGGTCATCGTCGTCGGTCCCGAGCTCAAGCTGCACCAGTGCGGTCTGCCGAAGGCGATGGCGCTGGAGCTGTTCAAGCCGTTCATCATTCATAAGCTCGTCGAGAAGGGAATCGCCGAGACAGTGAAGCGCGCCAAGAAGATCGTCGAGAAGGAATCTCCAGAGGTGTACGAGATCCTCGAAGAGATCATTCGCGATCACCCGGTGCTGCTGAACCGCGCTCCGACCCTTCACCGACTCGGCATCCAGGCTTTCGAGCCGGTGCTCGTCGAAGGAAAGGCCATTCGTATTCACCCGCTCGTCTGCGCGGCGTTCAACGCCGACTTCGACGGTGACCAGATGGCCGTCCACGTTCCTCTTTCGTTCGAGGCTCAGCTCGAGTGCCGTCTGCTCATGCTGTCGTCGAACAACATTCTGAAGCCGTCGGACGGACGTCCCGTCGCCGAGCCCAGCCAGGACATCGTGCTCGGCTGCTACTTCGCGACCAAGGCTCCGCCGGGTTTCGATACAAACACCGCCAAGAACGGCAAGACCGGGAAGTCATATACCAGTGTTGCCGAGGTGGAGGTCTCGCTGTCGCAGGACCGCGTGACGTTCCACACGCCCATCCGCTTCTTCGTGCAGGATGTCGAAGGCCAGCGGTGGGTGGACACGACGGTCGGCCGTGTGCTGTTCAATGCCATCATCCCGCCGGAGATTCCGTTCCAGAACCGCGAGATGAAGAAGAAGGCACTCGGTGAATTGGTTTTCGAGTCCTATCGCAAGAGCGGGCTGCAGGGAACGGTTCCATTCCTGGATCGCCTCAAGGACTTCGGGTTCCGCTACGCCACGCGTGGTGGAATCTCGATCGGAATCGAAGACCTCCACATCCCCGCCGAGAAGGAAACTCTGCTCGGAGAGGCCGAGGAGCGCGTCAACAGATTCCAGAAGGCGTACCAGACCGGCAACATCACGAACGGTGAGCGTTATAACAAGGTGATCGACACCTGGACGCACGCCAACAACGACGTTGCCGACGCGATGGTGCGCGCGATGCGCGAGTCGAACGACGGATTCAATCCGGTCTTCATGATGTTCGATTCCGGATCACGTGGATCGCGCGACCAGATCCGTCAGCTCGCCGGTATGCGCGGACTGATGGCGAAGCCGCAGAAGAAGCTTACCGGAGGCATCGGCGAGATCATCGAAAGCCCGATCAAGTCGAACTTCCGCGAAGGATTGTCCGTGCTCGAGTACTTCATCTCGACCCACGGAGCACGTAAGGGTCTGGCCGACACCGCTCTGAAAACGGCGGACGCCGGTTACCTCACCCGCCGCCTCGTCGACGTCGCGCAGGATGTGACGATCACGGAAGAGGATTGCGGAACCATCCTTGGCCTCGAAGTCGGAGCGCTGAAGGAAGGCGAGGACATCATCGAGCCGCTGGCCGAGCGCATCGTCGGCACCGTGGCGGCCGAGGACATCTTCGATGTTCACGAAATTGACGAGTCCGGCCAGCGTGCGTTGCTGGTCGAAGCAGGTCAGCTCATCGACGAGGACATGGCTCGCGGCATCGAGGAGTCAGGTCTGGAGACCGTGAAGATTCGCAGCGTTCTCACTTGTGAGGCGAAGCGTGGTCTCTGCCAGATGTGCTACGGCCGCAACCTCGCGACCATGGGAATGGTCGACAAGGGCGAAGCGGTTGGAATCATCGCCGCGCAGTCGATCGGTGAGCCGGGTACTCAGCTGACGCTCCGCACATTCCACATCGGTGGAACTGCGGCACGTATCGCCGAGCAGACGGCGCGCAAGTCGAAGGTCGCGGGAACGATCGAGTACGGAGACAGGCTCGTGGTCGTCACCAATACTGACGGACACAGGATCGTCACTTCGTACGAAGGCGAGCTCACGATCAAGAGCTCGGGCGAGCGCAACGCCTCGGTGGGCGCGCGTCTCCAGGTTCCACTCGGCGCCACCCTGATGGTCAAGGACGGCGACGATGTGAAGAAGGAACAGATCATCTTCACGTGGGATCCTTACACAAATCCGATCATCGCCGACGTCGAAGGAACTCTTCGCTTCGTCGACCTGATTCCGGGTGAGTCGGTGTCCGAGGAGCTCGACGAGCTCACCGGCCTCCGCCAGACCGTCGTCATCGAAGACAAGGAAAAGAAGTTGCACCCGCACATCGAGATCATCGAGACCAAGGGCGGCAAGGAAAAGCGCCTGCGCGATTTCGTGATTCCGGTGGGCGCGCAGCTCACGGTGGAGGACGGCAAGAAGATTGGCGCCGGAACGATCATCGCCAAGATCTCGAGAGAAGCGTACAAGACCCGCGATATCACGGGCGGTCTGCCGCGCGTCGCGGAGCTGTTCGAAGCCCGGCGTCCGAAGGATCCCGCCACGATCTCCGAGATCGACGGCGAGGTTCGGTTCGGCGACATCAAGCGCGGCAAGCGCGAGATCAGAGTCGTGCCGAAGGACACGCCGGTGGATACGGAGGAGCCGGGTCAGCTGTACGAGATCGGGGCCGGCAAGCACCTTCGCGTGCACGCCGGCGACTGGGTGAGAGCGGGCGACCGTCTCTCCGAAGGTCCGGTGAATCCGCACGACATTCTACGCATCAAGGGGCCGCGCGCGGTTCAGGAGTACCTGCTCAACGAAGTGCAGGAGGTTTACCGCCTGCAGGGCGTGAAGATCAACGACAAGCACATTGGCGTGATCGTGCGGCAGATGCTTCAGAAGGTGCGCGTACTCGAGAGCGGAGAGACGGAGTTCCTCGAGGGCGAGCACGTCGACAAGCAGACCTTCAGGGAAGCGAACGACAAGGCCAAGAAGCACAAGGAGATGCCGGCGGTTTCGGAGCCGCTGCTCCTCGGAATCACCAAGGCCAGTCTCACGACCCAGTCGTTCATCTCGGCGGCGAGCTTCCAGGAGACGACGCGTGTTCTCACCGACGCCGCGATTCGCGGCGCGCGGGACGAGCTGCTCGGACTCAAGGAGAACATCATCATCGGTCATCTGATCCCGGCCGGTACAGGCATGTACCGCTACCAGGAAGTGGAGATCGAGGGAGCACCGGTGCCACCCGCGCCGGAGCTGCCGCCGGAGCCGACGATCGCCGAGATACTGGCGAGCGATACGGAGACGGATTTCGCGCTTCCGGAGACTGTTGCCGTTCCGGAGGAGATTTAGCGGAATCGTGCCAGCGCTCTGAAGCGGCTTGAGGGCAGCTACACAGGCCCAACTCGCCGGCCGATTGCGTAGCAGATGCAAGATTGACAACATCCCCGTACGGAGCATATCCGTGCGGGGATGTTTTGTTTGGGCGTAGTTGTTTGGGGAGGATGACGTCGGGGATTTCCGTGGAGGATTTCCCTACATTCAATAGATGGACCTATACATCTTCTGTGTGGTTCTTGGGGGCGCCGGCATGGCTGCCATGGCGTTTCTGGGTTTTGCGGGCAGCCACGGCGGGGGACATCACAGCCACGATACGAGCGGCCACGAGATGCATGGAATTGGCGCGCCGCACGGCCACGCGGGTCCAGCGTCGCACGGTCACTCCGGTCCAGCGTCGCACGGTCACTCGGTCGCTCCCCCGCACGGCCATCCCGTTGCTCCGTCGCACGCCCACACTCACGGAGCGGGCAGCTCACACACCCACGAGCTTCATCCTGAAAGCTGGAAGACGAGTGTCTTTTCGTGGCTCTCGCCGCGCGTCATGTTCAATTTCCTGGTGGGGTTCGGCGCCACCGGCCTGATTGTGGAGCGGCTCATCGGACCCGTTCTCGCGCTGCCAATCGCGGCCCTCGGCGGGATGGGATTCGAGGCGTTCGTCGTTCGCCCGCTCTTTAACCAGCTCTTCCGCTTTGAGTCCCAGCCGGCGCAGACCCTCGAGTCCGCGCTCATGTCGGAGGGACGGGCGGTGACGGGATTCGATGCCAACGGCAATGGATTGATTGCGCTGGAGCTGGGCGGCGAAGTAGTACAGGTGCTCGGTACCCAGCTGCTCGGTGACCGCAAGGCCGGTGTTCGAATCCGGGCAGGGGACATTGTCCGTATTGAGGAAGTAGATGATTCGCGCAATCGCTGTACGGTGTCGCGCATCCGTCTCGGTGAGACGGATTCGAGCGGCGCCAACCGTAACTAAAGGAACGCACTCACATGACGCAAATGCTGATCATCGTCGCCGCCGTTCTGGTCGGCGTGCTTGGCGTAATTCCACTCATCGTTTCTTCGTTCCTCCGCAACGTGGACGCGGGAACGATCAGGATGGTGAGCTGGCTTCAGGGCAGCACCATCATTTATCGCGGGCCCGGGAAGTCGAAGGAGGTGCCGCTGCTCACAACCGGCACGACGCTCTCCAGCAAGGCGATCAACGTCGACCTCGACATCACCGACCAGACGGCAGATCTCGACCGCAACGGAACCCCCCAGCCGATCAAGGTTCGCATTCTCGCGAGCGCGATCGTATCCGTCGGGGATACCGATATCCTGATCAAGACGGCGGCGAACCGTTTCTTCTCGAAAGACACGGCGGACCAGGAGAACATTCTCATCGATCTGCTCTCCAGCTCGGCGCGTCGCGCCATAAACCTTCTGACGCACGATCAACTCTTCTCGGCCAAGACAGCACCGCAGGTCTTTGCCGGTGGACAACAGGTGGCCGCGCTCGGACCCGGCTCGAGCCAGAGCACCGCGGTCGCGCCGATCCATCCGGCTGCGATGACGCGCGTGGCAGACGAAGCGTTTCCGGGAATGGAAGACGACGACGATCCTCTTGCAGTGATCATCAGGAAGGCGTGCTCGCGAGAGCTCACCGACCTCGGCCTCACGTTCAACTCGCTCAACATCAAGGTCGTGCAGTCGGAAGTCGCGGAATCGCGTCGCAGACAATCGGCGGCGGAAGCGCAGGCGAACGCCGACATCGTGACCGCGCAGCAGGCGCGCCGCAGCAAGGACGCGCAGCTCGAAGCCGAGCGCGTGATCTCGGACAAGCAGCGGGAGCTGGAGCAGACGAAGGCTTCCAACGCCGCGCTCATCGCCGAGGCGGAGGCAAAGAAGCAGACCGCGCTCGGCATTCAGCGCGTGGCGGAGCTCGAGGCGACCCAAATCGCGCAGGCGCGCGCCGACGCCGAGAAAGTTCGCATTGGCGCGGAAGCCCAAGCCCGGGCCGAAGCGATTCGCATCACCACAGTTGCGCAGGCCAACGCCGAAAGCATCCAGAAGGTGAACGAAGCGATCAAGTCGGGGGGCGAGAGCTACTTCAGGTACCGCCAGATCGAGATGATTCCGCAGATCGCGCCGATGATCGCAGAGGCATTGTCGAAGGCGCGGCTCGTCACAATCTCGGGCGATTCAGCCGAGGGAGGCGCCGCCCAGTCGGCGACGAGCAACATTACGAGCGTAATTCAGACGGTGCTCGCCGCTCAGCTCGTGTCGGGCAGTGGAATGCTGCAACCGCCCGATACTGGTCGTGACAGATCGGATCCGGTTCGCGAAAACGGCCGGGAAGCCACCCCGGCCGCGAAGGCGCCAGCTTCGCCGCAGCCGCCTGCTCCCCCGGCCAAAAGCGGCTCGCGATAGGGTCGGCAGAGGTTGGAGTCATGAGCGGGGTGGCGAGCGCAGGCTCGACATCCCGCTCGTTTCTTTGTTGTTGTACGATTTGGTACTCCTCGGTATGTTGAGCAAAGAATCGATTGGTAAAGGCGGGACCTGACAGTGCCCTGAGTCAAGGCCGCCGGTCTCGCTGGGAGGCCTCCATGTCACACCGTGTTAGCGGCAGCCGGTCCCTCATCCCGCTGCTGACGAAAGCGATTGCGGCAATTGCCGTCCTCGCCCCCGGTGTGCTCGTCGGTCAATCGCCCGCAATGGTCGTCGGCAGAGTGACTGCCGAGACCGGCATGGCTCTCATGGGCGCGGACGTGGCAGTCGAGGGGACCCAGCTCCGCACCACGACCGACGACCGAGGCGAGTTTCGCCTGCCCGGTGTGCCCGCGGGAAGCACACAGGTTCGTGCGCGTCGTCTGGGCTTTCGTCCGGATGGCGTTCGGATAAACGTTCCGGCGTCCGGCACCGAGACGGTGAGCATTACGCTCGCTCTCGCGGCGCAGGACCTTCAGCCAGTCCTGGTTCGTGGGCAGTCGATCAAGTACACGGGCCGTCTCGCCGGCTACTATGAAAGACTCGAACGACGCTCGGGGGGCGTCTTCATCACTCGCGAGCAGATCGAGCACGAGCGCCCCAGAACCCTGGGCCAGCTGTTGCAACGGACCCCGGGAATCACGACCATCAGACAGCGTGATGGCTCGGTGGGAGTGCGCATGAGGGACCGTCTGTGCTCGCCCCTCGTTTGGCTTGACGGCAGCGCCCTCCCTACCGGCCAGGTCGACGTGGACACGTTCGAGCCCAGCACACTGGAAGGCATCGAGCTCTATCTGGGCTCGACGAGCGCACCCTCGAGATACAGCTGGTCGAGGGATGGCTCGAATTGCGGGACGATACTGCTGTGGACTCGCGGATCAGACACCGATATCCCGCACCAGTGGATAACCTCGCCGACCGAGATAGAGGCTTTGGTTGCGTCGCTGTCCGTCTACACGGCCGATCAGGTGGACCGAAAGGTTGTTCTCGACTCGGCCAAGCCGCTCGAGATTCCCTATCCACCGTCGTTGTTTGCCGCCCACACGCGGGGGACCGTCGTTGCCGAGTTCGTCGTGGACGGCGATGGCCGCGTGGAGAAAGAGACGTTCGGCATCATCTCGTCCACCCATCCATTGTTCGCCGACGCCGTGAGGCGGGCGGTGGCGGGAGCCAGGTTTACACCCGCTATCAAGGGCGGGAGAACCGTCCGCCAACTGGTACACCAGCCCTTCGAGTTCACTGGGGTGAAGTAGCCGAACAGGGTTTTTTCAGGGGGAGCGAGGGGGCGGCCAGCGCGCGTCGACGCCCCGGGAACAGGCAGCGCTTAGACACACCCCTCGGCGATATGGTTTGAAAAAACAGGTTGACAGGCAAAACGCACCGCCCTACTTTCGTCGAGTTCGGCGGAACCCGTCCCCACCGAATATTACTGCCATCCTCCCCGGAGGCATATGCAGAAGACCTAGGTCCGTTACAGCGGCGCCACTCGCATGCGCATGCTTGAGCCAGCCCCGCGCTCCACACCGATGGAAAAGCTCAGAAGGTCCACCCCCCTCCCAGCCGATCCCGGACAATCCCGATCAATGATCCGGTTTCAGTTGCGCGAGAAAATCCATTCGAAGTGAGGAATGCACAATGGAAATTCGTAAGTCACTCCGCTATTGCGTAATCGCGGCGTTTGCACTCGGCTTTACGGCCGTTGCCAACACCGCACTCGCGCAGGGTGCCGTCATTACCGGTAAGGTGACGACGGACCAAGGCCGCGAGATCCAAGGCGCCAACGTCATCATCCCCGAGCTCAACATCTCGGTCGGGACGAACGCCGCCGGCAACTACTCGATAACCATCCCGACCGCCCGACTTAACGGCTCATCGACCGTGCTTCGCGTTCGCGCGATCGGCTACGTTCCGAAGAGCTCGACGGTGACGCTGACGGCCGGCGATCAAACCACAAACTTTTCGCTCGCACAGGACATCAACCGCCTCGAGGCGGTCGTTACGACCGGCGTGACTGGGGCGACAGTCGCCACCAAGCTCCCGTTCTCCGTGGCTCACGTTGATGCGGCTGACATGAAGGTTCCCGGCGGAGATCCGCTGTCGCAGCTCGCCGGCAAAGTGCCCGGCGCTTCGATTGTGTCGGTATCTGGACGTCCCGGTGCCTCTCCGGCTGTGCTCCTTCGCGGTCCGACCGCGATCACGGGAGCAGGTCGTGGCCAGTCGCCGCTCTACATCATTGATGGCGTCATCCTGACCGACCAGGGCAGCAGCACTGGCGGCGGCGGACTTCCTGACATCAATCCCCAGGACATCGAGAGCTACGAAGTCGTGAAGGGTGCCGCGGCATCATCGCTGTACGGTGCGCGCGCCGGCAACGGTGTCATCAGCATCAAGACGAAGTCCGGTCTCAACTCCGCGGACGGCGTGAAGTTCAACGTCCGCACGGAATACGGCTCGAGCGACGTCGAGCATCATCTGGCCATTGCTCAGGGACACGGCCTCGAGCTCGACGAGACCGGGACGCGTTTCTGCATCACGGTCTCCGGCGCGGGTCGGTTCCAGTGTGCCCGCACGATCGACTATGCGGCAGAGGCCTATCGGATCAACAATGAGGGAACCGATTTCGCGCTCGCCCCGGTTGGGACGTTCCCGGTGGATCCGGGTTCGTCGCTCAGCCGGCCCGACGCAGCGCTCACCTCATCGTTCCTCAACCACGTTTGGCCAGGCAACAACTACGACGCCGTGTCGCAGTTCGTAAATCCGAGACCGTTGATCAACAATGTCGTGGATATGCGCGGCCACTACGGAAATACCGCATTCTTCGCCAGCGCGTCGAGTCTCGATCAGGGTGGAGCAATCCAGTACCTGAACGGGTTCCAGCGCAAGAGCGGCCGAATCAATCTGGACCAGCAGATCGGATCCCGCTGGTCGGCTTCGCTCACCAGCTACTTCACCCGCGGGCAGAAAGACGGGTTCTACGCGGAGGACGGCGGCAACGCGTTCTTCCGCCTTACCCGTACGCCTCCAATCGTGAATCTGGAGCAGATCGACTCGAAGGGGAGGCTCTTCATCCGGCCGAACCTGCAGGGAGCCGGATCGCAGAACAACAACCCGCTCTATCCGCTCCAGAACGACAACCAGTTCACAAAGACCAACCACTTCATCGGCGGCGGAACGCTGCGGTTCGTTCCGACGAGCTGGCTGAACTTCGAAGGCAACCTCAGCTACGACGGATCCCAGAACAACCTCGACAACTTCGACGACAAGGGCTATCGCACCACAGCCGCTTCCGCCGGAGATGTGTCATTCCTGCGGAAATCGTCGGAGAATCTCCAGTCGTACAACTCCAGCCTGAACATGAACGTCCTGAAGGACGTGCTGACGGACATGCACAGCCGTACGAGCTTCCGCTATCTGTTCGAGCGGCAGGACTACGACTATCGTCGTGGCCAGGCAGGTGGGTTGAGCGTAGTCGGCGTACCGACGCTCGACAACGGAACGATATCCAAATCCGTTACATCAACGAACACGTCGATCCGCAGCATCGGGTTCTTCATCGGACAGGATATCGACTGGAAGGATCGCTACATCGTAAGCGCGATCGTGCGTCGCGACGGTAGCTCGCTGTTCGGAAGGGCGAACCGGTGGAAGACCTTCGGGCGCGGCTCTGTCGCGTGGCGCCTCTCGCAGGAGCCATGGTGGATAGTTCCAGCGCTCAACGAATTCAAGCTGCGTGCATCGGTCGGAACGGCCGGTGGGCGCCCCGGATTCGACTGGCAGTACGAAACCTTCAACGTTGCCAACGGCGTCATCTCGCCACAGATCCTCGGCAACAGATTCCTCAAGCCTGAATCGATTCGCGAGAACGAGTACGGTTTGGAGATGGAAATGTTCCACAGGATCGCAGGTACCCTCAACTACTCGATATCGAACGCGCGCGATCAGATCCTGCGCGTGCCCTCGCCGTCGGTCACTGGCTTCGGCTTCCAGTGGAAGAACGCTGGAGTGCTGCAGAACAAGACCCTCGAAGCGTCGATCAACGTGCCGATCATCAATGGCCGTGATCTGTCCTATTCGACTCGTTTCATCTACGACAGAAACCGCGCCGTAATCACTCACCTGTACGTGCCGAGCTTCACATTCGGCGCGACGGCCCAGGCAACGGATCAGATCTTCCTTGCCAAGGAAGGCGAGCGTTACGGAACGTTCTATGGTCGTGTGTTCGCGACCAGCTGCGGCCAGCTGCCTTCACAGATCGCAGCTGCGTGCGGAACTCCGGGCGCGCCGTTCCAGCGGAACTCGGATGGCTTCATCGTGTGGGTCGGTGCGGGCAACACGCCGGGCGATGGAATCACCAGCAACCTCTGGCAGTCGAGATTGCCGTCCAATTCACCGTTTTATGCGCCTACACCGTCTGGCGTGAACGGGCTAATCAACCCGGCAGTCACCGTCAGCTGGGGAATGCCGATGATAGTGCGTGATTCCACAGGGACGGCCCAGAAGCTGCCTCTCGGCAACCCCCTTCCGAATTATCGCTGGGGATTCTCTCAGAACCTGGGCTACAAGCGATTCACCGCTTATGCGCTCATCGATGCTGCGATCGGTCAGCACGTCTACAATCAGGGTCGCGGCTGGTCTTTCCTCGATTTCCTCGAGGGAGGAGAGGCCCAACTCGGCAAGTCGGTTGATCAGGCCAAGCCGCTCGGGTACTACTACCGTGCCGGCGCACCCGACGCCCCCGGGGGTGTCGGCGGGATGTACGATTTGCTCGGGCCAAACAGTGCCATGACCGAAGATGCGAGCTACGCGAAGCTGCGTGAGCTGAGTGTCGGTTTCCGTGTCGGTCGTCTTGGTTCGATGGGAGGCGATTGGAACGTGAGCGTCATCGGCCGCAACCTGCACACCTGGACCAAGTACCACGGGTTCGATCCGGAAGTGGGCTTCGGTGCGGTGAGCGGGGCAGGGAGTACTGCAAACGGTACCGGGTCAGCCGCGCTCAACGCGATTGACGCCTTCACCTTCCCGAATCTTCGCTCCCTGACGTTCTCGCTACAAACCAGTTTCTAAATCCGGACCTGTGACAGCGAAATGAGAAATCATTTTCGCTGTCACGGGACCCTTATTAACCGAGGCAATTAAATGCGCAGATTGCACGTTATTGCCGGCTGTGCCGGCTTAGTGGCCGCACTTGGGTGCAGCGACACCCTTTCGGTCCCGAATGGAAACAATCCTGACGCCGGACGCGCGCTCGCACGGCCGTCTGACGTCGAGGCTCTGATCGGCAGCTCGCTCAACACAGCTTGGCGGGCGATGAATGGTCAGAACGACAACGTAGACAACCAGATGAGAGTGTTCTCTTTCGAGAATAGTTCATCGCTGGCGAATTTCGGCTTCGGGGCGCGCATCGGGCTTCCGCGCAATCCGATCGACAATTCGAAAGGAAATCCGGTCCTGGTCGGGAATTTCTGGGACTACGCTCAGGACGCAAAGGGCGCGCGCTCCGCGGCGCTCGGGCTCGCCCAGCTGATCAAGCCAGGGTTCACGCTCGGAACACCGGCGCAGGATATTCGCGGTCGCGCATTCGCGTTCTTCGTGATGGGAATGGGCAATGCCAACATGGCACTGGTCTATGACTCCGGCGCAGTCGTGAATGAGTTCAACGGAACTGACATTCCGTTCCCGCCGCTGCTTGGTCACGATTCGCTGATGAAGCTGGCGCTGATTCAGCTCGATTCGGCGCAGGCAAATGCTGCGCTGATGACCACGCCGCTGCTCGCCACCTGGATTCCGGGCAACGCGCTCACAGGTCCGCAGTTTTTACAGGTGATTCGCTCCTACAAGGCGAGGTTTCGCGCCTCTGTAGCGCGAACCCCAACGGAACGCGCCGCGGTCGATTGGACGAAGGTCCGCGACGATGCGCTCGGTGGAATCACCGCCGACCTCGTGATCGATCTCGATCCGTCCAAGAGCTGGGACTACGTCTGGTACGTGCAGCATTTTCTGTTCGATGCATGGACCCAGCAAAGTCCACTCTATGCGGGCATGGCGGACAGCGTTCGTCCCGCCGGCGATCCGTCTGGCCCGGGCTACGACGCCTGGCTGGCATTAGGAATCAACAGCCGAGATCGGTTCCTGATTAAATCTGCCGACCAGCGCTTCCCGCCCGGCGAGACCCGTGCGGCGCAACAAACCGCGTCGACCGTCGGCTCGTTGCAGACTCCGTCGCGTCCGAACCTCTACTTCCGCAACCGCACGTCGCCGGACGTGCCGGGGCTTCCGTTTACGGTCTCCCAGTACGATTGGTTCCGGATGCAGCAGCTGTATCAGGGGAACCGCATCGGCAAATTCCCAATGTTGCAGAAGACAGAGGTGAATCTGCTCGCCGCCGAGGCGTACTACAGGCTGGGCGATCTGGCCAACGCAGCTGCGAAGATCAACATCACGCGACAGGCGAATGGCATCCTTCCGGCGCTGCCGCTGACAATGACCGCGACCGATCAGGTTCCGGGTGGCGGAGCTTGTGTGCCGCGCGTTCCTGATCCGGCCACGAACTTTACTTCGGCAAAATGCGGCACTCTCTTCGAAGCTCTGAAGTGGGAGAAGCGCATGGAGCTGGCGTTCATGCAGTACGGCGCGTGGTACTTCGACAGCCGTGGCTGGGGCGATCTCGCCGCGGGCACGCCGTTGGAGTGGCCGGTTCCCTATCAGGAGATGGACACGCGAAGCCTCAAGCTTTACAACTCGAACACTGCGGCAGCCGTGGGCACTTACGGATATTGAGCGTCATATGATGAATTCTTTGAAGCAAGTATTGATTTCACGTGGGCTCAGGGCGGTCGCAAGCGCGGCCGTCCTGGGCTGCGCGGGCACGCTTGGATGCTACACCTACGTCCCGGCGCAGGCCTCATATCTCCAGCCAGGGAGAGAGGTCGCGATCGACATCAACGATTTGGGCCGAGTCAATTTGTCTACTCAGATTGGCGCGGAAGTCGCGCGGGTCTCGGGCATTCTGCAACAGCAGACCGGCACCGACTACGCGATTCGAGTCAATGAACTGACCTACCTCAACGGACGCACCGCGATGTGGAGCGGTGAGTCGGTGGTTGTACGTCAGGACTATGTGAGGGGCGTGTTTGAGAAGAAGGTTTCTCCGGGGAAGACCGCGGCCGCGGTTCTTGCGAGCGCGGGCGTCGTGGGCGGAGCAATCGCCGCGCACACGCTCATCGTCGGAGGCAGCGGCAATGGCGGCGGCGACAGGCCGGAGCCACCCCCGAATACAGGTTATCGGGGACATCCGTAAAGTTTCTGAATACTCAAAATATTCCAACACCTTCGATTCGGAGTCAGTGATGAATCTTCACCGTTACTTTCTGCTTAGCGCGACGATAGGAGCACTGGCTGCATGCGGCAGTGACAGCTCAGGGCCAGTGTTCAAGACCCCGGCAGCCGCCGGCTTGGTTCGTTTCATCAACGCGGTCCCGGATACGGGATTCCAGGATTTCAGGTTTACGGACGTGGTAGACGACGTTCCAAACGTGGAATTCGTGAATCTGCCCTTCCGCGGCGGAACGAACGTCGCGTTCCAACGCGCCGTCGTCGGCACGCACCACATCAGGGTTTTCATGGGAAGCTCCAACACCACAACGGGTTCGCCGAACGGGTTTGATCCCATCGTTGTCTCCACCGTCATGGCGGATACGAGTTTCAGTTTCGCGCAGGATGTCGCGTATACCTTTGTGTTTTACGGCTCGGCGCGGGCGGCTGCTCAGAAATTCCTGATCACGACGGACGCTCGTCCGGCGCTGACTGCGACGTCCGCAACGATTGGTTTCCGCGCGACGAACGTGACTGCGGGTCCGGTCGATGTTTACCTCGTTCCGGGTGCGACTGCGGCCACCGCGGCTAGTGGCACGCCCGTCATCACTGGTCTCGCTTCGCTCGCGACCAGTGCGTACCTGACTCCGGCGGTTGCTGGCGGCACCGACGGCTACACAGTCGTTGTCACCGACGCCGGGACTACCACCGTCGCGGCGACTATACTGATTCCGCCGGGGGCGGCATTCGTGCCGGCAGTTCCCGGTGGAGCGGGAGCACTCGACCCACTCGCCGGATCGCGCCAGTCAGGTTCCATATTCTCGGCCTACATCTTTCCGCCATCGGTCGCCGGCAGCAAGGCCCCAGTGTTTGCGAACCGTGGCGTCAGTCTGACGATCGACAAGAATCCACCGCGTCCGTAAAGCAGTTTTTTGCTGGCGGGACCGGTAGTGAATTGCGAAGGCCGTCGGTGAGATTTTGCCGGCGGCCTTCACGTTTATCAGATGGGTTTCAGCTTTCATCACAGTAATTCCCGGAGGAAGCCGATGCGCCGTTTACCTGCAATGTTGTCGTCACTCCTGATGATCGCGGCTTTGGTCGCGTGCGCCTCGCCGGGTGGCGCCGCAGCCGGTGATGCCGCGAAGGCTTCCAGCCCAAAGGTCAGGACAAATCCGGATTTGATCACCAAGGCCGAAATCGAAGCCGGCGGCTTTCGTGATGCGTACGACATAGTTCAACGCCTGCGCCCGACATGGTTCACGAAGGCAAAAAGCTCTGGTGCTCAGAGCATGGGCGGGATTCAGGTGTCCGGGGGGTACTCCGGTGTTCAGTCGGGCTCGACAGGCGCGGGGCTGCTCGTCTATCTCGACAACACCAGAATGGGCGGCACGGCCGCGTTGAGAGACATTCCCGCCACGAGCATCACGGCGCTTCAGTACATGGACGCGGCGACGGCGACGGCCAGACTCCCTGGTATTGGCTCAACTGTAATATCCGGCGCCATTGTCGCGACATCGCGAACGGGACAGTGACCGGAGCATAAGACCGTGGCTCTCCTAAGCGCGCCACCGAAATCATCCGGTGGCGCGCTTCGTATTTGCGGTAGCTCAGACCGCGAAGGAGCTTTCTCTCCGTCATGACGAAGTCTCTCTGGATACTTGGGAGTCTCCTCCTCGCCGCAGCATTGATTACAATCGCCGTGCGCCTCCGCGCTACGAGAATGGCTCTTCGCGCTCTTCACCGTTCGGGCTCGCGCATCGATCGCTTCAAGCTCACCAAGAAACCGTTCATACGGGAGACGCTCCTCGCCGACGAAGAAATCGCGCGCGCCGTCAAGGAATACGCTGCCGACAATTCGACGGACGAGCAGCAGGCGTGGGCGAGGGTAGAGAAGTACATCGACGAGATCGTTCCATTCTTCAATATTCTCACCTACTACAAGATCGGCCTCGTCGTGAGTCGCGTGGTCCTCAACTTTTTCTACAAGGTATCCGCGGAGTACGCGGGCCGATCTTCGCAGGGCACGCCGCCACGCGATGCGATCGTCATCTACCTCATGAATCACAGGTCCAACGCCGACTACGTGCTCGTCGGCTACGTGCTCTCGGGGCAGGTCGCCATCTCGTACGCGGTCGGGGAATGGGCGCGGACCTTTCCCCTCGAGTACATCTTCAAATCCTTCGGCGCCTATTTCATCCGCCGCAAGTATCGCGAGAAGCTGTATCACACGGTGCTCGAGCGGTATGTGCAGCTCATTACGCGGAACGGGGTGACCCAGGGGATCTTTCTCGAGGGCGGATTGAGCCGAGACGGAAGGCTTGGCAAGGCGAAGATCGGGCTGCTCGACTATGTGCTGGGCGTCGCGCGCGACCCGTCGATGCGGCCTCGGCTCTACATCGTGCCCGTGGCGATCAATTACGATCGCGTGCTGGAGG
>Ga0193727_1000130_pt1 | contig 24695 bp, 25 predicted proteins | sample H2c2metaG_FD_143051 | JGI IMG/M metagenome (GOLD analysis project Ga0193727, IMG submission 143051) | Soil microbial communities from a riparian zone of the East river system, Colorado, United States - H2c2 | ecosystem: Environmental > Terrestrial > Soil > Riparian zone | place: USA: East River...
ATACGCTTCTTGCGCATCGATGATTTCGGCCGTGAGGATCATGTGGAGAGCGATCCCCTTCCCGACGAGGCGTGGGAGGCGTTGCGTGCCGCCGTAACCAGGGGCAATACCGAGCTTCACTTCGGGCTGGCCGAATTTCGCGTTCTCGCTCGCGATGCGCAAATGGCAGGCCAATGCGAGCTCGCACCCGCCGCCGAGCGCGAATCCGTTCACCGCCGCCACGACGGGCTTCCCGCACGTCTCGACACGTCGCAGCACTGCCTGTCCCCTGAGCGCTCGCGCCTTCCCGTCAAACGGGCCCTGCTGGGCGAGATCTGCGATGTCAGCCCCGGCCACGAAGGCTTTGGTGCCCGCCCCCGTGATGATAGCCCCGCGGATAGCGCTCTCGCTGGCGATGCGCTCGGCGGCGTGCGCCAATTCCTGGACAACCGCGTCGTTCAGCGCGTTCAGCTTCTCGGGCCGGTTGATCGTGACGAAGGCGACGGCGTCGCGGATCTCGAAAAGGAGCGTGTGGTAGGTCATGGTGAATCCTAACGGGAGAATGCTGGTCTAGACATTCTACATTCGACATTCCGCATTCTACATTAGCTTCTCCACCATGTCCCTCCAAGCCATCGCCTGGAGCCCGAGCGGGGCCGTTCGGATCCTCGACCAACGGGCGTTGCCGGATGCGCTCATCGAGCGGGACTTGGAGACTGCCGAAGCGGTCGCGGATGCGATCCGCACGCTCCAGGTTCGCGGGGCGCCGCTGATCGGCATCGCGGCCGCGATGGGGCTGGTCGCCGGGCTGCGGGCGGTCCGCGGGGCGCGGCGCGAGGCGTTCCTCGCACGGGTCGCGGAACTGGTCCGCCTCCTCGGCGCGACGCGGCCGACGGCGGTGAACCTCGGGTGGGCGCTCGCGCGTATGAGCCGTGCAGCTGAGGCGACCCCCGGCGATGGCGGCGCGATCTGGGATTGCCTCGCCCGCCAGGCGGCGGCGATTCATGAAGAAGACCGGGCGATGTGCCGGCGCATCGGCGAATTCGGCCTCCCCCTCATCCCCGACGGCGCCAATGTCCTGACTCACTGCAACGCCGGGGCGCTCGCGACCGGGGGAATCGGGACGGCGCTGGCGCCGATCTACCTCGCCCACGAGGCCGGGCGCCGGGTGCATGTGTACGTGGACGAAACCCGACCCCTCTTCCAGGGGGCGCGCCTCACCGCGTGGGAGCTCACGGAGGCCGGGGTGCCCTGCACGATCCTCGCCGACGCCGGTGCCGGCGCGCTGTTGCGGGGCGGGCAGATCAACCTGGTCGTCGTGGGCGCCGACCGCATCGCGGCGAACGGCGATTTTGCAAACAAGATTGGCACGTATGCGCTCGCGGTCCTCGCCTACCATCACGGCGTCCCGTTCTATTGCGCCGCGCCTTCTTCCACGATCGATTTGAGCATTGCCACAGGCGAGGGCATCCCCATTGAGCACCGTTCCCCGGAGGAAGTGACCACGTTCGCCGGTCGTGCGATCGCGCCCCCGGCGGCGGGGGTGCTGAACCCCGCTTTTGACGTGACCCCGGCGCGGTACGTGACGGGCTACGTCACGGACTGCGGCGTGGTGCAACCGCCGTTCCGGGTTTTCGCGTGAGCGCCGTCCTCGCGATCGACGCGGGCACGACGGGCACGACTGCCCTGCTGGTCGGCGCCGATGGCCGGGTGCTCGGACGGGGCTACCGCGAGATCACCCAGCATTTCCCTCATCCGGGTGAAGTCGAGCACGACCCCGAGGAGATCTTTCGCGTGGTGCTCGCGGCCGCGCGGGAGGCGCTCCAGCAGGCGAAGGTTGCGCCGGTGGCGCTCGGAATCACCAACCAGCGTGAAACCGTGTGCGTGTGGGAGCGCCACACCGGCCGGCCGCTGCATCGGGCTATCGTATGGCAGGACCGGCGCACGGAGCCGCGGACGCGGCAGCTCGCGCAGCAGGGCAGGGCCGCCCTGATCCGACGCCGCACCGGGCTGATCGTCGATCCCTACTTCTCGGCGACGAAGATCGAATGGATGCTGCAACACGTGCCCGGCCTGGCGCGGCGGGTCGCGTCGGGCGATGCGGTGTTCGGCACGATCGACACCTGGCTGCTGTTCCGCCTCACCAACGGCAAGAGCTTCGCGACCGACCACACCAACGCGTCGCGCACCATGCTATACGACATCGCGAAGCGCGCCTGGGACGGCGAGCTGCTCGATCTGTTTGGCGTGCGGCGCGACGCGCTCCCCGAGGTCCGCAGCTCGAGCGGCATGTTCGGCGTGTGCCGGCTTGAGCACCTCGGCGTCGAGATCCCCGTCACCGGCATCGCGGGGGATCAACAGGCGGCGTTGTTCGGGCAGGGCTGCGTCGCCGCGGGACAGGCGAAGAACACATACGGGACCGGCGCGTTCTTGCTGCTCAACACCGGCAAGCGGCGCCCGGTATCAACTCATGGCCTGCTGACCACCATCGCGTGCGGGCCAAAGGGCGAGCCGGTGTACGCGCTCGAGGGCAGCGTGTTCATCGCCGGCGCCGCGATCCAGTGGTTGCGGGATGGCCTGAAGATCATCGGCAACGCCGCCGAAACCGAACCGCTGGCGGCCTCCGTCCCCGACAGCGGGGGTGTGTACTTCGTCCCGGCATTCGTGGGGCTCGGCGCACCACACTGGGAGCCGAACGCGCGCGGGACAATCGTCGGCCTCACCCGCGGCACGACCCGCGCGCACCTCGCTCGCGCGGCGCTCGAGGCGATGGCGTTCGGGACGAAGGAAGTGCTGGACGCGATGACGGCCGACTCCAAGCTCCGGCTCCGCGCACTCCAGGTAGACGGCGGGGCCGCGGCGAACGACCTCCTCATGCAATTCCAGGCCGACCTGCTGGGCGTACCGGTGGCGCGCCCCGACATCGTGGAAACCACGGCGCTGGGCGCCGCGGCGTTGGCGGGGCTGCATGTGGGTGTGTGGAAGGGAACTGCGGATTTCCTGAAGGGCCGCAGGTTCACCCGGTTCACCCCCGGAGCGAGCGGCCGCGCGGTGCGGGCCCGCGTGGAACAGTGGCAGCGTGCGGTGGACGCCGCGCTCCGCTGGGCGGCGGCCGGAGCACCAAAACGGCCCGCGGGAGCACGAAAACGGCGTTGAAACACACCGTCAGATTTGATGTATAATGGAAGCATGAATACATCCGCCGGGACCAAATTTGTCATCGGAGCCGCGCTGATCGTCGGGTCGGTTGGCTATCTGATGGCGTCGGGCATCAAGCAGACGGGGCAGTATTTCCTTACCCCGAGTGAATTGTCGCGCAAGGTGGCGGTCGATCCCTCGTTCGTAAACGTCGGCATGAAGGTTGGCGCGCACGTGGTACGCGGGACCGTCACCAAGGACGTCGCCGCGCAGACCCTGCGCTTTCAGATCAGCGACGGCGCGGCCAGCTATCCGGTGACGTTTCACGGACTGCCGCCCGATACGTTCAACGATTCAGTGGAAGTCGTGGTGGAGGGGCGCCTCAAGTCCGACGGCATCATCTACGCGACGAATGTCCTCGCCAAGTGCGGCTCGCGCTACGAAGCAGTTCCTAAAGCCTAGATGACGCTGCTCGGCACCCTGTGCCTCTGGATCGCGTTTCTTATCGGGATCTGGGGGGCGCTGGTCGGTTTCGTCGGCGGTCTGCGCGACCGGCCTGACCTCCAGCGCAGCGCGCGCAACGCGGTGTTCGCGATGTGCGGCGCGCTGCTGGTCGCGGTGTTTTCGCTCGAATGGGCGTTGTTTCACCACGACTTCAACGTCGAATACGTCGCCGCCTACACCAGCCGCAACCTCCCGATCTTCTATACGTGGTCGGCGCTGTACGCCGGACAAAAGGGAAGCCTGCTCTTCTGGGCCACCGTGCTGTCGGGCTTCGGGTCGCTCGCGCTGCTGTTCACGGCGCGACGCCATCGCGTCTACCTGCCGTACGTGGCGGGCGTCGTCTGCCTGGTCGCGACCTTCTTCGTGACGGTGATGCTGTTCGCCGCCAATCCGTTCGACCGGCTCCCGTACACGCCGATGGACGGGACCGGCCTCAACCCGCAGCTCCAGAATCCGGGGATGGTGTTCCACCCGCCCATGCTGTACCTGGGCTACATCTCGATGACCATCCCGTTCGCATTCGCCATCGCCGCGCTGATCTCGAAGAAGCTCGATTCGGATTGGCTCACGGCGATCCGCAAGTGGACGCTGCTGTCGTGGCTGTTCCTGTCGATCGGACTGCTGCTGGGGATGTGGTGGGCGTATGTGGAGCTCGGCTGGGGCGGCTATTGGGCGTGGGACCCGGTCGAAAATGCCGCGCTGTTGCCATGGCTCACCATGACGGCGTTCCTCCATTCCGTCATGATCCAGGAAAAGCGCGGGATGCTGAAGAAATGGAATCTCGCGCTGGTGATCGGCTCGTTCCTGTTGTCGATCATGGGGACGTTCATCACGCGCTCGGGCGTGATCTCGAGCGTGCATTCGTTCACCGAATCGCCCGTCGGCTACTACTTCGCGTTTTTCCTCGTGGCCGCGTCGATCGCAAGCTTTACGCTGTACGCCCGGCGGCTCCCGTTGCTCGACGCCGAGGCGCGGCTTGAATCGATGGTGAGCCGCGAAGCCAGCTTCCTCTTCAATAACCTCTTGTTCGTCGGCATCGCGTTCTCGGTGTTGTGGGGGACGCTGTTCCCGATCCTGTCCGAGTGGGTGAAGGGGACCAAGATCACCGTCGGGCCGCCGTTCTTCAATCAGGTGAATATCCCGCTCGGGCTCGCGCTGCTGGCGCTGACCGGCATCGGCCCGCTCATCGCGTGGCGGCGGGCGTCGGTGCACAACCTGCAGCGGCAGTTCGCGGTCCCGGTCACGGCGGGAGTGTTCACGGCGCTGGCGCTGCTGATTGGCGGCATGCGCGACTTTTCAGCCATCATGGCGATGAGCCTGGGCGGCTTTGTGTGCGGGACCGTGGTGCAGGAGTTCGCGCGCGGAACGCGCGCCCGCCATCGGCAGTATGGGGAAGGGTACGCCCTCGCGTTTGCCCGCCTCGTCGGTCGCAACCGGCGCCGGTATGGCGGTTACATCGTGCACATCGGCATGGTCATTCTCTTCGTCGCGTTCGCCGGGATGGCATTCAAGACGGAGACTGAAGCCACGCTGCGTCCGAACGAGTCGGCGAGCATCAAGAGCCCGTACGGGTGGACGTATACGTTTACGCACCTCGGCATCTCGCAGTACGACCAGTTGAACCGCCAGGTGACGGCCGCCACGGTCGAGATCCGTCGCGACGGCAAGAAAATCGGACTCCTCACCGCGGAGAAGCGCCAGCACGTGGACGCGCTGGGCCGCCCGACGTTCCAGCCGTCCAGCGAGGTCGGCATCCGCAGCGATGCGCGCGAGGATCTCTACGTGGTGCTGGGGGGTGTCGTGGACGGGACGGAGCAGGCCGTGTTCCGATTCACAATCAATCCGTTGGTCTGGTGGGTGTGGTACGGCGGCATGGTTCTGGTGCTGGGCGGACTGATCGTGATGTGGCCCGGCGGTGGCGTGCCGGCGGCCAGGCGGACTCAGGCGGGGTACGCGGTGAAGCTGGTGGCGGAGACGCAATGACGGTTGTACGACGCTACGACGCCAAGTGGTACGACAACTTCAAATGGCGTCAGGTCTTCGTCGCAAGCGCGGTCGCCCTTCTTAGCGTCGTAGCGACGTGGCGACCTACAGCGGCCCAGACGCTCGATTCCCTCCCCAACACCGGCGCCTCCGGCAAGCTTTGGGACCCGGCCCGCGCCGGGCGGCCCCTCGCCCCGGTGACCGCGCGCGACAACACCGACGCGATTCAAGCGATCGAAAAGCGGCTCCGCTGCACCTGCGGGTGCCAGCTGGACGTGTACACATGCCGCACCACGGACTTCACATGTGAAACCAGCCCCGCCATGCACCAGCGGGTGCTCGCCCTAACAGACCAGGGCAAGAGCGGCCCGGAGATCGTAGACGCTTTTGTACGCGACAACGGCGTGTCCATCCTCATGGCGCCGCCCAAGCATGGATTCAATCTGGCGGGTTACTTCATGCCCTCGATCCTGATCCTCGTTGCCGCGGCCGTACTCACCATCGTGCTGCGGCGCTGGACCCGCGCCCCCGCGCCGGTGACGATGAGCCCCGGTGCGCATCCCGTCTCCGCCTCTCCCGAAGAGCTCGAGCGCCTGAACCGCGAGCTGCGCCAGTACAGGGACTGACGGCGTGCTGATCGAATTCGTCGTCGGCGTCCTGTTCGCCGCTGCGACCGTGTGGTTCGTCCTGCAGCCGATTTTCCGGCTGCACCTCGAATCCGCGGTGTCGGTGGATGGCGTGATGGACGACGATGGGGACGATCCGGACGACGACTTCTCAGCCCGCGCCGTCGCGCTGCGCGCGCTGCGCGAGATCGAGTTCGACCGCGCGACCGGCAAACTCTCGGACGCCGATTACGAGGGGCTGCGCGCGAAGTACACCGAAGAGGCGCTCGCAGCGCTTCGCGCTGGGGACGCGGGACGGGGGACCGGGGAAGGGTCCACGCCGGTTCAAACTCGTCCCCCGTCCCTCGTCCCTCGTCCCGTTTGCCCGACCCACGGTCTCCGTCCCGAACCAGACGCCGCTTTCTGTTCCGAATGCGGTCGCCGGTTGGGCACGGCGCAGGCGTACTGCGCACGTTGCGGGTCGGTGCTCGAGAGCGACGCCCGATACTGTCACGGATGCGGGTCGCGCGTCGCCGCCTGACGGACGGCGTCTCTCCATTTGTTTTGCGAAATGCATGAGCGCGCTCCCGGCGCGCTCTTGCTTTCCCCTCCGGGTTTTCCTATCAGTGTGCACTCGATCAAACTGGAGACGCTCGTGAGATTACTCGCCTTGAGGACTGTCGTCGCGTTCCTGATTGTCGCCTTGGCCACCACGACGGCGCATGCGCAGGCGCGTCGCGCGCGGCGGGCCGGCGCCGGCCCGGCGGACAGGCCCCAAATCGGTGGGCATGTCGGCTACATCTTTGATGGAGGCAACGCGTTCATCGGCGCGCAGGCGTCCCTCCCCGTCGCGCGGCAGGTGGATGCCTACCCGTCGTTCGATTATTACTTTGTGAGCGGCGCGACCTTGTGGAGCCTGAACTTGGATGCGCGGTTCCGGCCGCGCGGTCCGTACCGCTACGGCTACCTGGGCGCGGGCCTCAACCTCTCGCACGCCAGCGTGTCGGGCTTCGGCAGCAACACCGACACGAATCTGAACCTGTTCGGCGGTCTCGAAGGCAAGCGCGGCCGGATGCGGCCGTTCGCCGAGGCGCGGCTCATTGTCGGCAACGGCAGCTCGTTCCAGATTCAGGGCGGGGTGAACGTCCCGCTCCGGTAGTGTCCGATCCCCCAATAATGGATAGGCTGGTGCATTCGCTTGCCCTGCGGATTGTGATGGTGCTGTCCGCCGTCGTCGTCGCAGCGACGCCGGCCCACGGGCAGCGCGGTCGTGCAGCCAGGCGCGCGGCGCGGACGAGCGCTGGCCCCGAGGTCGGCGTGCGTGCGGGCTATAACTTCGACATCGACCAGGTGCTCGTCGGCGTGCAGGCCTCGTTCCCGCTCACGCGGGGCGTGGAGTTGTACCCGTCGTTCGACTACTACACGCCGGACAACTCGGTCAAGTGGGGGTTGAACTTCGACCTCAAGCTGCGTCCCCCCGCGCGCTACCAGTTCTGGTATGGCGGGGCAGGGTTGAACCTGCTGCATGCCGCTACGACGACGTCCCATCTCAATCTGTTTGCCGGCTTCGCCGGCCGGCCCGGGCCGTTTCGGCCGTTTGCCGAAGCGCGCCTGACGCTGGTGGACGGCAGCGCGTTCCAGATGGTGGGGGGGCTCAGCTTCCCGCTCCGCTAGAACTCGAAGGTCTCCATCTTTCGCAGGCCCACCCACAGCGGCACCACCGTCGCGACGACGCAGAAGCCCGCGGCGACGGCGAACCAGAGGATCATCCAGGCATCTACGACGACCGGCACGCGCTGGTACACCGCCCGGACGTACACGTACACGGCCTGCCACAGGGCGAAGATCACCGCGCCGAGCAGCGCGACCGTCGCCATCATGTACACCAGGCCGCCGAACGACGTCGGGATTTGTGCCGCGTTCTCCGTCTCGAACTGCGGATAGAGGGCCCCGAAGCCCAGCGCCATCGCCGCCATGGCGAAGGTGAGCGCGCAGATCGTCACCAGCCCCAGGACCATCATAAAGGGCCCGACCTGGAGCAGCACGTTCGTCAGGCCGGTGAGCAGCAGCGCCAGCACCAGCAGCGGCAGCGTCCCCACCCAGTACTTTGACCACAACAGCGCCCGGAGGTCGAGCGGACTGGAGCGCAACAACCACATGTGCCGGCCCTCGAGCGACACGGCGGGAAAAATGAAGCGCGCCGCGATCGACGCGAGCACGAACCCGGCCAGGCCAAGGTTAAGGAACGACACCAGGGTCACGTAGAAGAATCCCACCTCCTCGCCCCGGTGCAGCGGCAGCGCCTTGATATTGAAGAGGTACACCACCACGAGGACCGCCAGCAGGATGAGCTGGCTCCACTGGCTGGCGTCCCGGAAGAACAGCTTGATGTCCTTGAGGACGAACTCGCGCTTCGCCACCGGCAGGGACGAGAGCAGTGTCCCCACGGTCCAGGCCCACATTCCCCCGCGGACGAACCGCTCCGCTCCCTCCTGTGCCTTGGTGAATCCCGAGGCGAACAGCTCACGATGCAGCAGCGCGCCGAGGGTCACGAATGCCGCGGCCGTGGACCACAGCAGTGCGAGGGGCAGGGGATCGGGGTGGCCCAGCAAGAAGCTCATGAGCGCCTTCGTGGTCCATTCACTCGGCAGGAATGGCGACGTCGGCGTCCGCAGGACCGTGAGGAAGTCGAGCAGGTTGCGGAACCCCTCGGGGGATGCGAGGCGCTCGGGCCGGATGATCCGGAACAGCAGGATCACCCCGCCCGCCGCGCCGAGCGCGACGAGCGAGAGCAGGTCGCGGGTGCGCCGGGCGGGAAACAAGTTGACGAGCACGAGTGTGAGCGCCGAGCCGACGACGGCGGGGAGCACGAGCATGGGGAAGAACGCGAGCAGCGCGTACGGCACAAACAGCAGGCCTCCCCGGTAGATCACGCCGTATGCGGCGAGAATGGGCACGGCCATCAAGGCCACCATCCACGACGAATGCAGCAGTGTTTCCCCGAGTTTCGCGAGATAAATGCGCAGCCAATCGACCGGCGCGGAGATGAGCAGGTCGAGATCCTTCGCCAGGAAGAAGCTCGACAGCGCCGTGATCACATTCGAAAGCACGAGAATGGCGATGAACGAGAGGAACACGAGCCCGAGCAGTTTCCCGGCGAGCAGGGGTCCCAATTCCTCGACGCCCCGGAAGTACTTGAGGAGTTTGTACAGCACGCCGAACACCGCGAGCCAGAACGCGAGCGCCACCAGCGTGAGGATCACCAGCTTGCCCTTGCCGCCGCGCGCGCGCTCTTCGCGCACGCGCTGCAGCGCGGTGCGCCACTTCGGCTGGAGCACGTGCCAGATGGACGGCTGCTTCACGGAGTCCCGCCCAGCACCTCGATGAGATCACGCACGTGCGCGCCCCCGGTGAGCTTGAGGAACAGTTCTTCCAGGCTCGCGTCCCCAGCACGGTTCTGGTGGCGCAATTCTGTCACTGTCCCTTGCGCCACGATCTTCCCGTGCTGCATGATGGCCACCCGGTCGCACATCGCTTCGGCGACCTCCAGGGTATGCGTGCTCATCAGCACGGTGCCACCCTTGCCGACGAACTGCCGGAAGATGTCCTTCAACAGGCGGGCTGCTTTCGGGTCGAGGCCCACCATCGGCTCGTCCACGACGATGCACGCCGGCCGGTGAATGAGCGCGCTCGAGATGATCAATTTCTGCCGCATCCCGTGGCTGTAGGCTTCGACCAGCTCATCGCGCCAGCTGGTCAATTCGAACACCTCGAGCAGCTCGACGATGCGGCGCTCGATCAGGTCTCCCTCCTGGCCGTACAGCCCGGCGACAAACCGCAGGAACTCGGCGCCGGTCAGCTTGTCGTACACGAAAGGGCGGTCAGGGATGAAGCCGAGTTGCTGCTTGGCGGCGATCGGGTTCATGTGCACATCGTCCTCGCCGATGAGCACGCGCCCGCCGTTGGGCCGCAGAATGCCGGCGATCATGCGGAGCGTCGTGGTCTTCCCGGCTCCGTTCGGGCCGAGCAGGCCGAACAACTCGCCTCCCTTCACTTCGAGCGAGATGTCGTCCACCGCCACGAAGCTGCCGTACTGCTTGGTGAGATTCTCCAGCCGGATCATAAGCCCTCGACCTTCAGTCGTCCGATAAAGCGACTCAATTGCGTCTGGCGCGCGAGGCCGCCGACGATGAACCGCAGATGCCCGGCGTCCGCGGGAAACTGGTTCAGCAGCGGATCCACGGCCACCCATTGTCCCAGATACACTTCGGGCCACGCGTGATAGTAGAACCGTCCGCCGACTTCCAAGAGCCCGGCGACGGGGCGGGCGGGCAACCCGGCGGCCCGTGCCAGCGCGACGTACAGCACCGTGAGCTCGTTACAGTCGCCGCGCTTCTCCGTCAGCACGCGGACGGCGTTCGGGAGGCCGAGCGTGGCCTCCCGGCGCACGCGCGCGGCTACCCAGTGGGTCAGGCGCTCAGCGGCACGCCCGGGATCGGCTTCGTCGCCGAGGATCTCGTGGGCCGCCGTCCGCATGCGGGGGTCGGCGCTCTGAATGAGTGGTTGCGCCGCGAGCCATGACGCCACGCCAGAGTCCCGGGCCGGAAGGCGGTACGCCGCGGCCAGGGCCGCCGCCGTCTCGCGCCGCACGATCAACGTGTCGCCGGCGCGTTCCTGCCGGCCGCCCGTAAGATCCAGCCCCGAGAGGTCCGCCCCTGTCAGGACGGCGCGATACATGGCGTCGCTCCGGGTGGGGAGCGGGACGCGGGCGGCGAGCGCCGTGATCGGGATGATGGCGCCACGACCCGGCTCCGCGCTGCCCCGGACGAGACGGGTCACGTCGCGGTGCCGGAAGTTCTGGTACGCGATCTCGTACTCCGTGCGCTCCATAGTTAGACCCACGGGGCCGGCGACTCGCACGATGTGACCCTGCGCGTCGATCCAAACGTTCGTCGTCAGCCCCTGCGACCGCTCCTCGATTCTAAACGCGCGCACGGTGTCGAAATGCACTGCCGTCCAGGCCATCACCGTCGAGTCGAACGCCGCGCTGTCGGGGACCACCAGCGTCGACTCGGCGGCGATGGTCGCGCGGACGTCCCGCTCGGCTAACTCCACGGGGTCGAGCACACGAGCCTCGAACGTCCGGCCCGGCTTCAGGGCGCCGCCAAAGGCGAGACGCAGCGGGAGGAGGGTGGTGAGCACGATCGGTTGAAGCAGCGGGATGCGCGTGGTTTGCGAATCGCCGGCGGATGCGAGCGTCATCCGCAAAACGGAATCTCCTTTGACCTCGCCCCGCGCGAGCAGCCGGCCCTCGTCGCCGTCGAACAGGACTTCCAGCGTCTGGACGCGCAGGGCACGATTCACCGTGGCGCGGCTGCGCACCCGCGTCCGATGCAGCCGGCCCAGCACGGGAAACTCGAGCAACAGCACATCGCTGACGCTGAGCGCCGTGCCGGTGGTATCGACAGTGATGGATGCGAAACCGACTTGCTGGCCCGCCTGATCGACGCGGTAAAACATTGTCCCCGGGGGAACCGCGAGCGCCGCCTCGGCGAGCCGCTCCCCGGTGGTCCGGAAGAACTCGCGCTTCACCAGCCACCCCATGGATGCGGCCCACGCCATGAGGATCACCACCACCCAGCGTCCCCGGCTCACGACTCGGCGGCCCCCACGGTTCGAAGCGCCGCCTCGAAGGCTTCACGATCTTCGGGCGTCTCGACCACGATGCAAACGTCGGACGGGTACTGCGCTTGCGCGGCGTGGGATTTGAGGACCGATGCCATGATGGCGGCGGCGTCCTCCAGCGCGAGATTGCCGGCCCCGGTGCCGAGGGGCGGCACGGTGAGGCGGGCGAATTCCCACTCACGCGCCCGCTCGAGCGCGGACAGCCAGGCGCGCGCGACCGCTTCGCGGGTGACGGGTTCGGTATCGCTTTGGATGACGGCGTGGATGACGAACTCGGCCGGGAGGTCCCCGCCCCCTCCGGTAACGACAGCGGCCCCGACCGCCAGATCCTTCTGCACGCGCAGGCGACCGAGGAACTCCGATCCACCCACCGTTTCGAGCCGGCGGACGACGGGTGTGGTGGGATCGAGGCGGGCGGTGGCGGGACGAACAATCGCGTCCGTCTCGAGGAACGCGAGGTCGTCCACGACCACCCGGATCACCTGCCGGCCGCCTCCCGAGAACGTCGGTACATGTGCGTGGCGTCTTCCGGCCGCTTCAATCGGTCGAGGATGATCCCCAGCCCGTACAGGGCACGCGTATTCCGGGGTTCGATTTCGACCGCGCGCTCGAACGCCGCGCGTGCCTCGCCGAGATGATCGAGGTGGTTGAGGGATTCGCCGAGTTGGTACCACGCCCCTGCGTACCCCGGTTCCAGCTCCACGGCCCGTCGCAGATGCATCACGGCGTCGATCCACAGGCCGCGGCGCGACAGCAGCACGCCGAGGCTCATGTGCGCTTCGACATGCGCGGGATCCGTCTGCAACACGCGCTCCAGGTCTTGCTTCGACGCGCCGTACCTGCCACCGGCGGAGAGCACCGCCGCCCGCTCGAGCAGCAGCAGCGCATCGTCCGGGGCGGCGGTGAGCGCCGCGTCGAGAATTGCGAGCGCTCCGTCCCGGTCGCCCCGGGCAACGGCCTCTCTTGACGCCACCTGCGGGAGCACGGGAGCCGGCGCCGGCGCCTGAGGAGCGGGAACGGCGGTAGAATGGTCCACCGGTTCCGAATCTCCGGCGGGGACCTCCGCGGTTCCGGCCGTGAAGGCGACCTGCAGCGGCGGCGGTAGCTTGGAGCGCGTGACCTCGGCGGGGGTGGCAATTCCCGTCGTGTTCAGCGACTCCGCCTCTTCCATCAGCTCCGCGGCAACTTGTGCCCGGTGGGCGGCCGACTGCCAGCGAGGCTCGCGCTTGCGGATCATCCGGCCACCTCGCTCGCAAGCCACGACAGGTAACGGTCCAGCCCGCGCTCCACGGGCAGAGCCAGGAGCTCGGGCACTTCATAGGGATGCAGTTCGTGGATCGCGGCCACCAGCGCCTCCCATTTCGACACGTCGGTCTTGAGCAACACAACCACCTCGGCCTCTTCCTTCAGTTTCCCTTCCCAGCGGTACAGGGAGCGCCCCCCCGGGAGCAGCGTGCCACAGGCGATGCACCGCGACTGGAGCAGCGCGTGCACCAGTTTCCGCGCCTCAGGCTCACTGCCCAAGGTGGTCAGAACCACCAGCGCGGAGCGCTCCATGGGGGAGGCTAACGTAGGAAATTGCCGCGAGTTGGGCAAGAGAAGGGGGCCCCGTTGACCTGGGAACCATTAGCCTTCTAGCCTACAAGGCTATGTCCAACGACACGCTGGTCGTTCGCGGCGCCCGCGAGCACAACCTCAAGAACATCACGGTCGAGATCCCCCGCCATACCCTGACCGTGATCACGGGTCTGTCGGGGTCGGGGAAATCCTCGCTCGCGTTCGACACGATCTACGCGGAGGGCCAGCGCCGCTATGTCGAATCGTTGTCGGCGTACGCCCGGCAATTTCTCGGGCTGATGGAGAAGCCCGACGTCGATGCCATTGAAGGTCTCTCGCCCGCGATTTCGATCGAGCAAAAGACCGCAGGCGCCAACCCGCGGTCCACGGTTGGCACGATAACCGAGGTGTACGACTATCTACGCCTCCTGTGGGCACGGGTCGGGACGCCGCATTGTCCCAACGACGGTTCGCCGATCGAGCGTCAGAGCGCGTCGCAGATCACCGAGTTCGTCCTGACATGGCCGGAAGGGACGAAGATCGAGATCCTGGCGCCGTTAGTGCGGGGGCGGAAGGGCGAATTCCGGGACGTGTTCGAAGCGGCGCGCAAGCGCGGCTTCGTGCGAGTCCGCGTGGACGGCGAGACGCATGATCTGTCCGCCGTCCCGAAACTCAACCGCCGCCAGAATCACACCATCGCGGTCGTGGTGGACCGTCTGGTACTGCGCGTTTCGGATCGGAGCCGCCTGGCGGACTCGATCGAGACCGCCCTCAAGGCTGCAGAGGGATTGGTGGAGGTCGTGCGCCAGGGTGCCGCAACGGGGACCGTGTTCTCGGAGCGTTACGCCTGTCCCAAGTGCGGACTGTCGCTTCCCGAGCTCGAGCCGCGGCAGTTCTCGTTCAACTCACCGTTCGGCGCGTGCCCGACCTGCTCCGGCCTGGGGACGCGGCGGGAGGTGGTTGCGGACCTGGTGCTCGGCGACGGGACGCTCTCGATCCTCGAGGGCGTGATCCTCCCGTGGGGGGAGCCGAGCGGGTATCTCCGCAAGGTGATCCTGCCGACGCTCGCCCGCACGTTCAAATTCGACCTCGCGCGTCCATGGCAGGAGCTCCCGGCGGCGGTGCGCAAAGTGCTGCTGCACGGCGTGCCGGGCCGCACGCTCACCTATCAGTACGACAGCGGACATGCGCGCGGAGAGTATCAGTCGAGCTGGGAAGGGGTGTTGCGCCATGTCGAGCGTCGGTATCGCGAGACAGCGTCGGACAGCGTGCGCGCGCAGCTCGAGGAGTTCATGGTCGAGCAACCCTGCCCGGACTGTCACGGGAAGCGCCTGCGGCCGGAGAGCCTGGCGGTGCTTGTGGGCGGGAAAAGTTTGGGCGACGTGGTCGACCTGTCCGTGAGCGACGCGCTCCAGTTCTTCGATGGGCTGCCGCTCCGCTCCGACCGGCGGCCGGGCCTGGACCGCGACATCGCCGGCCCGATCCTCAAGGAGGTGAACGACCGGCTGCGGTTCTTGAAAAACGTGGGGCTCGATTACCTCACGCTGGGGCGGTCTGCGGCCTCGCTGTCGGGCGGTGAGACGCAGCGGATCCGTCTGGCCACCCAGATCGGCAGCCGGCTCGTGGGGGTGCTCTACATTCTCGACGAACCGTCGATCGGCCTGCACCAGCGGGACAATGCCCGGCTCCTGGAAACTCTGAAGGAGCTGCGTGACCTCGGTAACACCGTGCTCGTCGTCGAGCACGACCAGGAGACGATCCGCGAAGCGGACTACGTGGTCGATCTCGGACCCCGGGCCGGGCGCCACGGGGGTGAGGTTGTCGCGGCGGGACCGCTCGCGGAGGTGTTGCGCCACCCGGAGTCGCTCACGGCGCGGTACCTGCGGGGTGAGCTGCGCGTCCCCGTCCCGACGGGCCGGCGGCGGCCCGATCCGGCGCGGTTACTCCGGGTCGTCGGCGCGCGTCAGCACAATCTCAAGAATCTCACAGTGGACTTCCCGCTCGGCACCTTCGTGGCGGTCACGGGCGTGTCAGGGTCGGGGAAGTCCACGCTCGTCACGGATATTCTCTACCAGGCGCTGGCGCGGCACTTCTACCGCGCCAGGGTCGTGCCCGGCGCGCACGACCGGATCGAAGGTCTCGGGCAGATCGACAAGGTGATCGATATCGACCAGAGCCCGATCGGCCGCACACCGCGTTCCAACCCGGCGACGTACACCGGGTTGTTCACGCCGATCCGCGAGTTGTTCGCCGCGCTGCCCGAGTCCAAGATCCGTGGCTACGGACCGGGGCGCTTCTCCTTTAATGTGAAGGGGGGGCGATGCGAAGCGTGCCAGGGAGATGGTCTCGTCAAGGTCGAGATGCATTTTCTTCCCGACGTGTATGTCCCCTGCGAGGTCTGCAAAGGGCGCCGCTACAACCGCGAGACGCTCGAAGTCCGCTACAAGGGGAAGGGGATCGCCGATGTTCTCGATCTGACCGTGGCCGACGCGCTCGATTTCTTCCAGCCGCAGCCCCGGATTCACGCGAAACTCGACCTGTTGAACGACGTAGGGCTGGGGTACATCCATCTCGGCCAGTCCGCCACCACGCTCTCGGGCGGGGAAGCGCAGCGGGTGAAGCTCGCGACGGAGCTGGCCAAGCGCGACACCGGGCGCACCCTGTACATCCTGGACGAACCGACTACCGGACTCCACTTCGAAGATGTGCGCCTGCTGTTGGAGGTGCTGCATCGGCTCGTGGACAAGGGGAATACGGTCGTCGTGATCGAGCACAATCTCGACGTCGTGAAGACGGCGGACTGGGTGATCGACCTGGGGCCGGAAGGTGGTGAGGCGGGCGGTCGTGTCGTCGCCGAGGGGACGCCGGAACAGCTGTCTCGCGCGGCTGGTTCCTCGACAGGGCAGTTTCTCCGTGCGGTGTTGCAGGCGGGGGACTGAGCCGTAGGTTGAGGCGGGGGAAATGACCGAATGGTAGATCTGATTGCCGTCATCCTGCTCTTTGGCGGGGGTACGCTCTTCCTGTTGGCGATGTCGCCGATTGGGCGCGCGTTCGGCGAGCGCATCAAAGGGCGTTCGCCGGCCCCGGACCCTGCCGCGCAGGACGCCGTGCACGCCGAGATGCAGGATCTGCGTCGGGAGGTGGCGGAGCTGGTCGAGCGGGTGGACTTTATGGAACGGCTGCTGGCCAAGTCGCGCGACGCCGAACGGCTCGCGCCGCCGCGGGGCTGATGGACCCCCGCGTTCTGGCCGTGATGATCCCGATCATTGCGATCGGGGGGTTCTTTGCATGGATGATCGCGTTGGCGCTGAGCAAGGTATATCTCGAGAGGCTGCGCCTACAGAGCCGGGGCCTCGACGCCGGCGCCGGGCAGGAAGAGGTACTGGCCGAGCTGGAGCGCGTGCGCCGCGACGTGGCGGAGCTCACCGAGCGAGTCGATTTTACTGAGCGGTTGCTGGCGAAGCCAAGTGACCCGGCGCGGAAGCACGTTTGAGTTAGATTTCACTGAGGTCTACATGGGAATCTTTGACCGCCTGTCCACGCTGATCCGCTCGAACATCAACGAGCTGATTTCGCGCGCCGAAAATCCCGAAAAAATGCTGAACCAGCTGATCGTCGACATGCGGAGCCAGCTGGCGAAGGCGAAGCAGCAGGTGGCGGCTGCCATCGCCGACGAAAAACGCCTCGCCTCGCAGGTCGATCAGGAAAAGAAGAGCGCCGGGGACTGGGAGCGTCGGGCGGTGCTGGCGGTACAGGAAGGGCGCGACGACCTGGCCAAGCAGGCGCTGCTCCGGCACAACGAGCACGGGCAGGCCGCCGTGCAGCTGCACGAAACCTGGGTCAAACACCGCGAAGAGACAGAGAAACTCAAGCTGTCGTTGCGCCAGCTCAACGACAGGATCGAAGAAGCGAAGCGCAAGAAGAACATCCTGATCGCGCGTCAGAAGCGGGCCGAGGCGCACAAGCGGATCCAGGAAACGATGTCCTCGATCGGGGATAAGAGCGCGTTCGAGACGTTCGATCGGATGGCCGAGCAGATCGAGCACGAGGAGCGCAAACTGATAGCCGCGGCCGAGGTCAACGAGGATCTTTCGGGCGATACGCTCGTGAAGCAGTTCCAGCAGATCGAGGTCAAGGCGGACGCGGATCAGCAGCTGCTGGACCTCAAGCGGAAGATGGGCCTGTTGCCGGCGGGGTCTTCGGGCGGATCCAAACAACTCGGCAAAGGCGCCACGGATGCTCAGTTGATCGAGGACGACGACGCCGAGCCCTCCCGCTGAATCCTGAGTCGTCCCCCCCTCCGTCGCGGTTGTCGGGCGCCACCTTTGTGGCGCTCTTTGTCGCAGCCTTGGTCATCTGGTTTATCGCCCGGGTGGCCGGGGTGCTGCTGCTCGTCTTTCTGGCAGTGCTCGCAGCGGTCTATCTCTCGGCGATCACCGACCAGCTCGAGCGCCGCTTCCGAATGCCCCGCTGGGCCGGGCTCACGTGCGCGGTCGCCGGCAGCCTCGCGTTGCTGGTCGGGGCGGGCGCACTCATTCTCCCGCCGGTCATCGACCAGACCCAGGCGCTCGTCGCCGGGCTCCCGCAGAGTCTCAGCGACGCGCAGAACGTGCTGGCCCGCTGGGCCGGCCAGTACCCCGTGCTGCGGCGTACGGAGCTGGCGAACCCCGCCTCCGGGATCGTCGCCCAGCTCATCGACGACGCGGCGGGATTTCTGCGTGGCTCGCTCCTGCCATACCTGCGGGCGGGCGGCAAGGGGTTCATCGAGGGCGCGAGCGTGATCGTGATGGCACTCTACCTTGCGCGGACCCCCTCGCAGTATCGCGATGGCATCGTTTCGCTCGTCGCGCCACGCTATCGGGGGGTCGCCGGGCGCATCATCGGGGATGCCGGCGCGACCCTGCACGCCTGGGTGGTCGGCCAACTCATTGCCATGCTGGTGCTCGGAGTACTCACGGCCCTCGGTCTGCTGATTCTCGGCGCACCCTATTGGCTGGCGTTTGGCGTGCTGGCGGGGGTAGCCGCGGTCGTGCCCTTCTTCGGGACCCTGGTCTCCACCGTGCTTCCGGCCCTGTTTGTGGTGGGGACGGGAGACTGGATCAAGGTCGTCGCCGTGCTCCTGCTTGGAGTCGTGGTGCACGTCATCGAAGCCAACCTGGTCGGTCCGCTGATCATGGAGCGGAAAGTCTCGCTCCCACCGGTGCTCACGATCGCGAGCGTCCTCGTGATGGGAACCCTGTTCGGCGTTATCGGCCTTGTCGTTGCCGTGCCGATTCTCGCGCTCACCCTGGTCGTGGTGCGCCACGTCGTTCAGGGCGAGATCTACGGAGACACGGGGGAGATGGGGCCGGCGGTGCTCCGCACGCAGGACCGGCGGGCTGGCGTGGATCGGCGCAATCCCCAACCCCTCGGACCGACGCCCTCCGCCTGATGCGCGAGGCCCACCAGCAGCGCTTTTTCATCATTGCCGACCGCGAGTTCGGCCCGCTGACATCCAAGACCGCGAATTCGTGCATCCGCTACTTCCCCGAGCGGATCGTGGCGGTGCTCGACCGCACCCACGCGGGCACGACCGTCCAGGATGTACTGGGTTTCGGTGGCCCGATTCCGGTGGTCGACGATTTCGAACGGGGACTCGCCCTGGGTGCGACTGCTGTGCTGATCGGTATTGCCCCGGCCGGCGGCCAGCTCCCGCCGGAGTGGCGCGAGTGGCTCAAGACGGCGATCGGGCGCGGCCTCGAGATCTGGAGCGGTCTGCATACGTTCATTGGCGACGATCCGGAGCTCGGAGCCATGGCGCGCGCGCGGGGCGTGCGGGTGCTCGACGCGCGCCGGCCGCCTCCCGATCTGGGTATCGCCGACGGCCGGGCGGCGGAAGTGGCCGCCTACGTGATTCTCACCGTGGGTACCGATTGTAACGTCGGCAAGATGACGGCCCAGCTCGAGGTGCGGAACGACCTGATCCGGCGTGGGCACCGGGCGCGGTTCGTCGCAACCGGCCAGACCGGAATCTTCCTCGAGGGTTGGGGCATCGCGGTGGACGCCGTGGTCGCCGACTTCATCGCCGGCGCGGCGGAGCGGCTGGTGCTCCAGGGCGCGGAGGACGCCGACATCGTGTTGGTGGAAGGGCAAGGGAGCCTGATCCATCCAGGCTACTCGGGTGTGACCCTCGGCCTGCTGCACGGCAGCTGCCCCGATGCGCTCATCCTGTGTCACCAGGCGACCCGCGACTACATCGGCGATTACCATGGCCGGGAGCCCTGGGTGCCGATTCCGCCGCTCTCTGAGATGATCGCGATCTATGAGGGTGCGGCGGCCCCCGTCCGGCCGACGAGGGTGATCGGCATCGCACTCAACACGTTCGACCTGGATGACGAGCGTGCGCGCGCCGCGGTGCGACGCGCGAGCCAGGACACCGGACTCCCGGCCACGGATCCGGTTCGGTTCGGGCCGGCGCCGCTGGCCGAGGCGATCCTACGGGGCGTGATGGCGGCCTCGTAGCGCAACACCCGGGGTAGCGCGGCGGTAATTCGGTCTGCCCGCCTGGCCTCCCTTCCTCTATATAGGCGGCCTGAACCGACCGATCCTCGTAGTCTCCGATGTCGCCGCGCGCCTGGTGCGTCGCGGCCTGCTCGATCCCACGGACCCGACGCTGCCGCGCTGGCTCGAGACCCGCGTCCTGGTGTTTGCGCACGGGCCCGTGGTGTACGAGCGTCCGCGCGTCGTGCGCGAGGTGACGGCCGAGGTACGACTGTCGTTGCGTTGACGCTCCCGCGCGGCCCGCCTACGTTACTGCCGCGCCATGGCTCCTCCCCACCCGTCTCCGCTGCAGCTCTACAACACGCTGACCCGCCGCGTTGAGCCGTTCACCCCGCTCCATTCTCCCCGGGTGACCCTCTACACCTGCGGGCCAACGGTCTGGAATTACGCGCACATCGGCAACTTCCGCACGTTCCTGTTCGAGGACCTGCTGCACCGGTTTCTCGAGTTCTCGGGTTACGACGTGTTCCACATCATGAACCTCACCGACGTGGACGACCGCACCATCAAGGCGGCGGCGGCCGCGGGCAAGAGTCTGGACGCGCACACCGCGCCGTTCGTGCAGGCATTCTTCGAGGACCGGGACTACCTGCGCATCAAGCCGGCGCACGTGTATCCGCGCGCCACGCAAACGGTGCCCGCGATGGTGGCGTTGGTCGAGCGACTGCTCGAGCGCGGCGTCGCGTACGCGGGAGAAGACGGCTCGGTCTATTTCGCGATCGCGAAGTTCCCCACGTACGGGCGCCTGTCGCAGCTCGACACGCGCGAGCTCAAGACCGGCGCCAGAGTATCGAGTGACGAATACGCCAAAGACGATCCTCGTGACTTCGCGCTCTGGAAGCGGGCGTCCGCGGTGGATGAGACGGTGGGCGCGGCGTGGGACGCGCCGTTCGGGCGGGGCCGTCCCGGCTGGCACCTCGAGTGCTCGGCCATGTCCCTGTCGGAGATCCGGAGCCGCTTCAACGTCGAGACGCTCGACCTGCACGCGGGGGGGATCGACCTCGTGTTTCCGCACCACGAGGATGAGATCGCCCAGTCCGAGGCGGCGACGGGGCAACCATTCGCGCGCCACTGGCTGCATGGAGAGTTCCTCAACGTGCGCGGCACCAAGATGTCGAAACGATTCGGGAACTTCCTCACGGCCCGCGATCTCCGGGAACAGGGCGTGGACGCGGCGGCGCTGCGATTATTGTTCTGGCAGACGCACTATCGTCAATCGCTCGACTTCAACGACGCAGCGCTCGACGGCGCGCGCGAAGGTGTGAAGCGGCTGGGAGAATTTCAGCAGCGCCTCGCGCACGTGCCGGAGACCGCGGCCACGGCGGAGACGCTGGACGCTCGCGCGCTCCAGTTCGAGACGGACTTCCGCACTGCATTGGCCGACGATCTCAACGCCCCACGCGCGCTCGCCGCGCTGTTCGACTTCGTGCGCGCCGTGAATCGCGAGATCGATCAGGCATCCAGGACGCCGAATGCGCGCCGGGCCCGGAGCGCCCTGGAGGGGGCCATGGCGGTACTCGACATCTTGCCGAGTGCGAAAGCGGCTGGTGAGGAACTCGCGACCTGGGTGGCCGAGCATATCGCCGCGCGCGAGAAGGCTCGTAAGGCCAAGGACTTCCCCGAGGCGGATCGGATCCGCCGGGCGTTACGCGACCGCGGTGTGGAACTCGAGGATACGCCTGTCGGGACCAAGTGGCGGGTGGTCTAAGTCATTCGCGGCACGTCCCTTGCAATAAATGAGTACCCCGTTTATGCTACCCGTCTAGGAAAATCCGTCGTCGGTTGCTGATGTGACCCAACGGACTTAGCTCAGCTGGCGTAGCTCAATTGGTAGAGCAGCTGATTTGTAATCAGCAGGCTAAGGGTTCGAGTCCCTTCGTCAGCTCACGTTGCCGAAGAGGAGTACATCAACGCCCCGACGTACGACGAGGATCAACACACCCCGCGCCTTGGGAACGCGGGGTGCGTTGTCATAGGGGCGAGAGAAGTGCGGGGAGCGAACCGGGACGCTGGCTGGGTGGGGTGCCCGAGTGGCCAAAGGGAGCAGACTGTAAATCTGCCGGCGTCAGCCTACGAAGGTTCGAATCCTTCCCCCACCACTCGGCGCGCGGGCGTAGCTCAGTTGGTAGAGCGTCAGCCTTCCAAGCTGAGGGTCGCGGGTTCGAATCCCGTCGCCCGCTCTCGCTCGCGTAGCTCAGTCGGTAGAGCGCATCCTTGGTAAGGATGAGGTCACCGGTTCAATTCCGGTCGCGAGCTCTGGGGAGAGACAAAGGCGGTGTCAGGTGCCAGGTGTCAGCGGGCGCCTCCCTGACACCCGGCACCTGACACCTGACACCGCAGTCTTGAAGGAGCAGAGTCATGGCGAAGGCCAAGTTTGAGCGCAACAAGCCCCACGTGAACGTCGGCACGATCGGCCACGTCGATCACGGGAAGACGACGTTGACGGCGGCGCTGACGAAGGTGTCGGCGGACAAGGGGCTGGCGACCTACATCAGCTACGACCAGGTGGCCAAGGCGTCGGAGTCGCAGGGGCGGCGGGATCCGACGAAGATCCTGACGATCGCGACGAGCCACGTGGAGTACTCGACGGAAGCGCGCCACTACGCGCACGTGGATTGCCCGGGGCACGCGGACTACGTGAAGAACATGATCACGGGCGCGGCGCAGATGGACGGGGCGATCCTGGTGGTGAGCGCGGTGGACGGGCCGATGCCGCAGACGCGGGAGCACATCTTGCTGGCGCGGCAGGTGAACGTGCCGGCGATCGTGGTGTTCCTCAACAAGTGCGACCTGGTGGATGACCCGGAGCTCCTGGACCTGGTGGAGCTCGAGGTGCGGGAGCTGCTGTCGAAGTACGACTACCCGGGCGATGACGTGCCGGTGATCCGGGGGGCGGCGCTGAAGGCGATCGGGGGCGACAAGGTGTGGGTGGACAAGGTGTGGGAGCTGTTGACCGCCCTGGACACGCACATCCCGATCCCGAAGCGCGAGGTGGACAAGCCGTTCCTGATGCCGGTGGAGGACGTGTTTTCGATCACGGGCCGGGGGACGGTGGCGACGGGGCGGATCGATCGCGGCAAGGTGAAGGTGCAGGAAGAGGTGGAGATGGTGGGGTTTGGGACGGACAAGAAGACGGTGGTGACGGGGGTGGAGATGTTCCGGAAGCTGCTGGACGAGGGGCAGGCCGGGGACAACGTGGGGTTGTTGCTGCGGGGGGTGGAGAAGAGCGAGGTGGAGCGGGGGATGGTGCTCGCGAAGCCGGGGTCGATCAAGCCGCACACGAAGTTTGACGCGGAGGTATACGTCCTCACGAAGGAAGAGGGCGGGCGGCACACGCCGTTTTTCAAGGGGTACCGGCCGCAGTTTTACTTCCGGACGACGGACGTGACGGGGACGGTGGAGCTGCCGGCGGGGGTGGAGATGGTGATGCCGGGGGACAACACGAAGATGGAGATTGAGCTGATCACGCCGATCGCGATGGAGGAGCAGCTGCGGTTTGCGATTCGGGAAGGCGGCCGCACGGTGGGCGCGGGCGTCGTGACGAAAATCCTGAAATAGGCGGTTCAGATGCGCGAGAACATCATCATGGAATGCACGACCTGTAAGACCCGGAACTATTTCACCACCAAGAACCGGCGCAAGCACACGGAGCGCGTGGAGTGGAAGAAGTTCTGCCCGCGCTGCAACAAACAGCAGCTGCACAAGGAATCGAAGTAGCCGTGGCCACGGAGGCGCTCGGCAGCCCGAAGGGGAATTGGATCGTCCGGCTGGTGGAATTCTTCCGCGAGGTACGCGCGGAGGTCCGGAAGGTCTCATGGCCCAGCTGGGAGGAGCTCAAGAAGGCGACGACCGTCATCGTGATCTTCGTCGCGATTCTGGGTGTCGTCATCGGCTGGATGGACTGGCTGCTGCAGCAGATCTTCGTCGTCGGTCTGGCGAAACTGTTCTAATGTCGGAACACCGCTGGTACGCGATTCAGACGACCGCGGGACATGAGAACAAGGTCCGGTCGCTGGTCGAGCGGCGCATCAAAGACGACCTGCGGCCGGCGGAGGAGAAGCCGATCCGGCAGGCGTTGGTCCCCATCCAGGAAGTGGTGGAGATCAAGAACGGCAAGAAGGTGACGGTGGACCGGAAGATCTATCCCGGGTACGTGCTCGTGGAGATGATCCTGAATCAGGAGACGATCCACGTTATCAACGGCATCCAGGGTGTGATCAAGTTCGTCGGCACGGGGCGTTTGCCGATGCCGCTGCGGGCCGATGAGGTGAACCGCCTGCTCGGGATCGAGGAAGCGACCAAGGACGAGGAGCCGACGGAGCTGATCCCGTTTCTGATCGGCCAGGTTGTGGAGATTACCGAAGGACCGTTTTCGGATTTCAGCGGCACGGTGGAAGAAGTCATTTCGGACAAGGGGAAGGTGCGCGTTTCGGTCTCCCTGTTCGGCCGTCCGACCTCGGTGGAGCTCGATTACCTGCAGTTGAAGGCGCACTAAGCGCTCCCTGACCACGGGTACGTGGCAGCCCGCCCTCTAGGCGGGCGCAAGTGAGGAAGACCGATGGCGAAGCCGATTACCGCGTTGGTGAAACTGCAGGTCGTCGCCGGACAGGCGACGCCTGCGCCCCCGGTGGGAACCGCGCTCGGACCGCACGGCGTGAACATCATGGAGTTCGTGAAGCAGTTCAACGCGCGAACCCAGGCGGC
>Ga0193727_1000131_pt1 | contig 24673 bp, 28 predicted proteins | sample H2c2metaG_FD_143051 | JGI IMG/M metagenome (GOLD analysis project Ga0193727, IMG submission 143051) | Soil microbial communities from a riparian zone of the East river system, Colorado, United States - H2c2 | ecosystem: Environmental > Terrestrial > Soil > Riparian zone | place: USA: East River...
ACATTCGGGCGCGGATGTTCGCTCCCGGCCTTGGGATCGGCGAAGACCCGGCGACGGGCAGCGCCTGCGCCGCGCTAGCCGGATTTCTCGCGCTGCGATCGGAGAAGCGCGATGGAACGCTCCGCTGGACCGTGGATCAGGGAGTCGAGATGGGACGGCCGAGCAAACTCGAGCTGGAAGTCGACCTCAAGCGAGGTCAGCTTGCGGCGATCAAAGTCGGAGGAGAATCAGTGCTCGTGAGCTCTGGAACTCTGCACCTCGAGGGAAACGCCTAAACCCGTCTATCACTACTCCAGGTAGTGATAAAGCCCGAAGAGCGCCATCGCCGCGCCGCCGATGATGATGATGGTGCTGGCAGTATTGTTCTCGATCAAAGCTCCGGCGATCATCGCTCCGACCCCGACGGCCATCAACGCCACGTCCTGCCCCTGATTCCGGCGGACGATCGGGGCCGCGGTCACTTTGGTCGATGCATCGACCTTGGCGTTATCGACGCGAAACCCAACGGCCGCAGCCTGAAGCGTCGGACCTTTCGCGATTTTTTGGGTCGACTGCTGAGCGTTGGACGCAGCAGGAATCAAGGCAAGAGCACAAACGCTAATGGCCAAAAAGCGCATTTCATTTCTCCATTCGATGCCGGGACTACACATGAGGAGAAGGCTCTAGGCTGCCTTCCCGGGGTTTCCCGAGCAGTGTGAGGGCGCAGTGCGGCAATAAACGTGCACGACCGCACAATTGGAGAATGTTAGCGCTCGTCGCCCCTGCGCCCGTGACGGCGGTCCGGGATGTTGACCTGGCCCGACACCGAGGTGTAGTCGATGTTGCCGCTGCCCTTGTTCTCCACCCTGAAATCGCGGCCAATCTTGTTGACCTCGATCTCGCCGGAGCCATCGTTTTCCACGATCACGGACCCGCGAACATCTGTCGCGACAATACTTCCTGAGCCGTCGGTCTCGACGGTGAAAGACCCCGTGACGTTGCGTACATCGATCTCGCCCGACCCGTCGCTGACGCGCACATCGCCTCCCACGTTTTCGATGCGGAGATTGCCCGAGCCATCGGTGATGCGGACCGAGCCGGCGCCGTCCACCGAAAAGTTGCCGGATCCATCGCTGGCCTCGAGCGCGCCGACGTTGAGAACTTTCGCGTCGCCACTGCCATCGGACACTTCGGCGTTGATTCCCTGCGGGACCTGGATCACCAGGTCGAGCGCGCCGTTGTCGCGATTACGGCCCCAATCTCCGTCGGGGATGTCTGCTTTGATGAACACGACATCGCCTCGCCGCTCGGCGATCAGCCGGATCTCACCGAGGAACCGCTGCGAGCTTGCGCGCGCGGTTCCGGTGACCTGCACCTGCCTCAGTCCCGCCTTGCCTTCGATCCGCAGTGATCCGGCCGCGGCTTCGACCTCAACGGACCGGGCGCCGGCTGCGTCTACCACTGCATTCCTTGGTGCTGTGTAATCCCCGTAGCTCTGCGCATATGCGGTCGAGCCGAGGATGAAAGGTGCCGCCGCGAAGGCAGCGCCGCGAAACTGTCGATTCATGATTGCTCCGTTCGGGTGTGACTGGGTTAGACAACCCCTGTTCACGTACGGTTTGAACGGGCCCGACGTTTCAGTTCGGAAGTCAGGGAGCCTCTCCGAGCTTCCAGAGCCCATTGAGCATATCGGAGGCGTAAAGCCGTCCGCCGGAGAGTTGGACGCCCCAGACGTAGACAAGCCCCTGATCCTGCAGCCCGTGCGCCACCTCGCGCCCCATTGCGGCGAGGTCGCACCGGCCATCCGCACTCCTGTCGGCGGCGTCGCAGCTCGAGAGGTCGCCAGTGATGTCGATCGCTCTCACACCGCCGTTATAGTAGGCGGCGTAAAGAATTCCGCGGACTTCGTCGACGGAGAAGTTGTGGGTTCCAGCGCCGTCGAGGTGAAAGAACGCAACCTCGTGCGGAGAGGCAAAGTTGCTGACATCCACCACGTGGATGTCGCCGCTCGAGGAAAAGCCAACGGAGCCTTGCCCCTCCTGCCCGACGAAAGCGTAGCGTTTTTCTCCGGTGACCGCATTGCGGTACCACCAGACGTTGTGCGCCTGTCCGCCGGTGGAGACGCTGCCGAGCGCAATCGGATTTGCAACCGACCCGGCGCCGGCTCCGCCGATATCCCAGATGGTTATTCCCAGATTCCAAAGCGCCGTGATGAGAATGCCGTCGCGGACGTAAACATCGTGCACAAACGGGCTCCCCATCTCGGCGGTGAAGACCTGAGTCGGCACAGCCGGGTTGGACAGATCAACGATCACCAGACGGGCAGGGTTGCCGCCTCCAGGATCGATCGAAAGAAATGCGTAAAGCTTCGCGTTCACGCGTTGGACTTCCGCCGTGTGCACGCCGGGACTGATGAGCGCCGTAGCGTATCGCGTGATCAGCTGGGGATTGGTGGGATCAGCCAGGCTGTAGATCATGATCGAGCCATTTGGGCTGTACTCGGTCGCCACGACAAGCAGTTGGCCGTCGTCGCTCGCTTGAACGTCGCCGAGCGTCGCGGCGTTTGGCACGATGATCGTGTTCACCAGCGTCGGCACGTTGCCAGACACGTCCCAGATGTTGATCGCGTTGCCTTGATTCGCACGCGTCCCCCAGGTCGTGGTATAGGCGACGTTGCCCCTGACCCACAATTCGCCGGTGTAGCGGTCGCTCACGACACCTTCGCCCAGAACGGCCAGCGCCTGAGAGTCGGTTGGTGGCGGTGGCGGGATCACGCTGTCAGCGTTGCAACCAATCACCGCCAGCGCCGCAACGAGTCCGGCGAAGCACTTCATTGCATTCCATCCATCTCCATACCGGCCATCTTCATTCCCCGCATCTCCGTTGTTGCAGCTCCATACCTGCCCATTCGCATGTGTTTCATCCCGACCTTCAACGTTGCACCCACCGAAAAGCTCCAGATGCGATCGGCTCCGTAGAATTGCGCCGGATCAAATCCCGATGGGTTGAGAGTCGGAGTGAAGCGAACTCGCGCGAGCTCGGCAAAGGGCTCAACGGTGAAAGGCCTCGGCACGGGGACCAGCGCTGCTACGCGGGCGGTGACGATCGTCCAGCGCGAGAGGCCGGTGATGCTCAGATCGTTGGCGGGCAACGGAGTCATGAATTCGTTGGTGAGTCGCGATTCGTCCGGGCGCTCAGTTCTCTCGAACCTGAGCGCCCCGCTGACAACGCCGTAACGCGCGGACGTTTCGGCAAGCAGAGATGTGAAGGAAAAAGTACGGACGGACCCAACGTATTCTGAAGTGCGCGCCCATTCGAGCAATCCGTATCCGGAGTGTTGTGCATCCTCCAGGCGAATCGATGCGCTTTGCTTGTGTTGATCCTCACCGCCGCCGCGCGCGTTCTCCGGTGATCGCACCCGGGCGTAGCTGCCCTGCAGTTCGCCCTGCGGAAACGGAATGAGTGTCACCCTGCCCGACCACGAATCCCAGTAGCGCGCGCGGTTGGGGACATCGCCGGGTCCCTCCGGCTCGTCGCCGTTGAACAACCCAGCCTCGAGAATGACGCGACGCGTTCTCACCGCGCCGATCGCTACTGCGCGCTCGAGAATCTGGGCGAGGTGGTGGTTGATCGGATACTTCTCGAATGGCCTCGCCATCGGATCGTCGGTTCCGAATGGAGCGAATCCCTTTCCGAGCGTCAGGGATGCACCGTTCTCACCGATGCTTCGCTGACCTGTGATCAGCAGCTCGTGCAGGTACGTATGTGGATGCCGCCGGTCGATGAATCCCTCGCCCAGGATGCCGGCGTTGAGCTCGCCCCGCTTCATCGTCACGCCCTCGAAGTCGAGCGTCCCCTTGAGCTGCAGGGCGTCGTTCCACAGGCTCGCCATCGCCATCACCAGTGGCTGGGTGAGATACCCCTCCGTGAGATCGCGACCGTGAATCGCCGGCGACTCGCGCGTTACTACGCCGATCGCCTGTGCCCCGACCTCGACGTGGGCAGGACCGAATTGCCCCGACTGTGCCGCCAAATCGATGGGAATCAGCAGGACTGTCGCCAATACGTACAAACGCGTGGACTTCACCGGCCGGGGCCTTCGCCTCGACCGGGGACGAAAACGAATTCTGATCAGAGATCGAAACCTCGCGCGCTGTGGCTAGCCGCTGGATGAATTCTGGTATAGACTTTCATCAATATCGCACCGGGGATAGTGGCATGCTGGTTCAAGCTCGAGGCGCGGCATTAACAGTTGGTGTCGTCGCATCTCTGCTCATGGTTGGCGGCGTCGCGCCAGCGCAGCAGGCTGTCGCGCTGGACGCGGGTCCAAAAATCAACGATCTAGCTCCCGACTTTTCTCTCGTCGGTGCGACGCGATACGGGCTTCTCAACACCCGGGTCAATCTGGCCGACTACCGCGGCCGCACCGTTGTCCTCGCATTCTTCTTCAAGGCGCGGACAAAAGGCTGAACGATCCAAATGGAGGCGTACCGTGATCAGTACGCCACGCTCTTCAACAACGGACGAAACGTCGCCGTCATCGGAATAAGCGTCGACCCGGATACCGCGCTCGCGTCGTGGGCGAAGGATGAGGACTTCCCCGTTCTCTTTGCCAGCGACCCGGATGGAAAAGTCGGCCAGCTGTACGGCGCGTACGACGCCAAGAGCAAGATGGACAATCGATCGCTGTTCGTCGTGCGGCCGGATGGCAGAGTCGCGTACGTGACGAAGCCGTTCAAGGTTCTCACGCCGTCTGCTTACACCGAGCTGGCCGCGGTCGTCGACAGTCTGGCCCCGCCGGCCAAACCCGATTCGGCGAAGTAGCTATAGCGCTTTCTTGAGAGCGGCCTCGAGGTCCTGCTTTCCACCGAGTCCTGTGTAGACCACCCGGCCGCTTTTGTCGAGGACCACGACGTAGGACGTTGCGGGCGCATCGAACGCCCCGGCCGCCTTGCCGTCGGTGTCGTAGAAAGTGTCGTGAGGCAGCGGATGTGCGGCGATGAATCTTCGCACTCGCTCCGGCGACTGATTGATAGCCACCGCCAGCGCAACGAACTTGACCTTCTTGCCGAACTTCTTCTCCGCTTCGAGCAGAGTCGGCATCAGCTCGCGACAGTTGGCGCACCACGTGGCCCAGAATTCAATCAGCATCGGGGTCTTCCCGATGTATTGGCCGAGGTCGATCTGCTTGCCGTCAAGCGACTGGACGGTGACCACCGGCGCTTTGGACCCGACTTCAATCCCAAGATCCTGCGCGAGTGCGGGGCTGGCGATTGATGACGCGGCGAGCACCACAGCAGCTGCTGCGAAGGTTCGGACTGAGGACAGAGGGCGCATCAATTTCGGTTCCTGATTGTGGTTGGGTGTTCGATCAGATGAGGAGCAGCCCCATCTGCACAAGGTAATACTCCGCAACGCCCAACATGATCAGCGCGAAGATCCGCTTCACCCACAGCATCCACGCTCCGGCCCTCGGCAAGCGCGCGACCGTGCCACTGAACAGGCCGACCAGCACGAGGATGGTGCACATGCCAAGTGAGAAGACGAAGAGATAGATGAATCCCAGCACGCCGCTCTTGGTGGCTGTAACCCATGTGAGTACGGCGGCCATCACGGGAGCAGAGCACGGCGCGGCAATGAGTCCCGACGCCGCTCCCATCACGAAGACGCCATAGACACTGCCGCCCTCACCCGCAGTTGCGGCGCGGGTGAGGAGCCACGCTGGCACGCGTACCGGGATGACATCGAGCATGGCAAGGGCCGCGATGATCAGCAGATTCGCCATCGCGAAGTAGAGCCACGGATTGGTGCTCACGGAGCCGAACAGCGTGCCCGTGAGTCCCGCAAACAGCCCGAGCGACGCATACGCGAGCGCGAGCCCAATCACGTACGTGAAGGTGAGCAGCACAGTGCGCGAGCGGGGACGCGGCACATCGCCGACCGTGCTGCCGCCCACGATGGCAGCGGTGATCGGGATCATCGGATAGATGCACGGAGCGAGGCTCGTCAGCACGCCCGCGATGAAGAGAATCGGCAGGGCGGTGAGCGGACTGGATGACAGTTGGGCGGAGATGTGCGAAAAGTCCACCTATTGAATCTACTTCTTCGTCAGCAACTCCTCGAACAGATCGATCGCTCGCGGATCATGAGACTGACCGAGCCAGAACAGCGCTTTCTTCCGAATCTCCGGGTCCTTGTTGGTGCGCGCGACAGAGATGAGCGCTGGAACGCCTTCTTCGCGCGGACGCTGCGACAGCGCAAATACTGCCGACTCCCTCACCTCGCGATCGACGCTGTTGTCCAGAACAATCGAGTTGAGGTTAGCGGTCGCCGCATCCCCTGCGGCCTGGCCGAGCCAGAATACCGATTGCGTCCGCGTGCTGCGCGGCAAATCAGAATTGCGTGCGATCTTGAGCATCGCCGGCCAGATGTTGGCGCTGTCCGCCATGGTAGCGGGAAAAATTGCTTTCTCGCCCATGCTTCCCTTTTCGCTCTGAGCGATGGAGACCAGGTAGTCAGCAGCTTCACGCGCTGATACCATCCCGAGATCGACGACTTCAGATCCGGCCGGCCGCCAGCGTCCGCCGACATAGAAGCGGAGATCCGCCAGCTCGCCGTTCCGCCGATCGAGCACGACTCTGGCGGGGCCGACGCTGCAATCGCTCTCCCACTCGACATCGCGGGAAGTATTCCAGTCGTTGCCCCACGTCGTCCTGCCCCGGCCATTCGAGTGCCTGATCGAGTTGCCGCTGCCGCAGATTCCCGGCTTCGCGGCGAAGGACATGCGAACGGTTCCGTTCGAGACGCGAGCAACTCTGCTCGCGATGCTCTGCGCCGGCGCAATGCTCGCTGCAGCCGCCAGAACTGCGAGGACAGCGACAGCCATCCTCGCGAGCGAGTTCATTCGGATCGTTTTCATTTGTTGATCAGGTCCATGAGGAACTGCTGCACGCGAGGATCGCGCGACTGGCCGAGCCAGAAAATCGCCTTCTTGCGGAGCTCGGCGTCCTTTTCGTTCCTCGCAATGTCGAACAGCTTGTCGATCGCGCCTGTGTCTCGCTGCCGCTGCGAGAGTCCGAAGATGATTGCCTCCTTCATCTCGCTGTCGTTCACCCGGTCGTACAGCTTCGACATCTCAGAGATTGCGACGCCGGACTGTCCCGCCCAGAAGAGAGCCTTTTTCCGCAGCTCGATGTCTTCCTTCTGATTCACAGCGATGTTCATCAGCCACTGCTCGTTCCCGACCCCTCTTTGCTGGGACAGCGAGAAGAGAATCTTCTCCTTCAGATCCTGGTTGGTGAGACGCGAGTACAGGTTGCGCAGGAACTCGGTGTTCTCAGTCGAGTGGCGCTGGCCAAGCCAGAAGATCGCCTTCTCGCGCAGGTCGCTGTTCTCGCTCTCACGTGCCGCGAAGTCGCGGAGGCTCTGCGCGGCCCTCGGCTCATTCTGCTGGGACAGTGAGAACAGCGCCTTTTCCTTGATGTTTTCGTCCCCATTGCCCTTCAGAATCTCTTCGAGGAGTGGAGTCGATCCAGGAACCTGCGACAGCCAGAACACCGCCTGCTCGCGAGTCTCCTGATCCGGGTCGCTGCGCGCCACGCTCATGAGAATGTTCGCCGTCTCGGCGGTTCTCTTCTGGGATACCAGGAACACGGCCTTACGGCGCAGCGCCACCGAACAGGGATCTCGCCGTGCGAGAACCTGCTTCAGAATCGGCACCGCGCGCTCCGCGTCCATGTTCAACAGCGCCTGGAGCGCCATGATGCGCTCGTCGTCGTCCTCGTCTGCATCCGGATTGCAGTTGCGGCCCGGCCCCGGTATGTCGACTTCGCGCACTCCTGGTCGCCGCGTTTGGCGAGCTCGCCGCATACACGCGTGAGCAGCAGCGCTCCGTCCTGCTTCGCGATTGCCGGAAACTTCACCTTCAGCTGTTTCAGACGGTCGCGGGCGGTGCTCAGATCATCGTCACCACCACTCCGGTACAGTGCGAACGCTTCGTAGTACATCGCCTGGCCCGCGTACGCCGACTGCGGATACCGTTCGGGAATCCTGTGAAAGATTTCCGCCGCGCGCTTGTAATCGCCCCGGGACAGCGCTTCGCGCGCCAACCGGTACAACGAATCGGCGGGGTCAGCTTTTGCCCAGGCCTCAGGCGGGAGCAGATCAGACTGTTGATCGAACGCGATGAGAGCTTCGCCGGGCTGCGCGTCCACGCTCGCGAATGCAAGCGGGGCGATTGAAGGGTTCCAAGGATTATGGCTGGCCGGAGAGTGACCGACTCCGAATCCCGCCGAGGAAATTATTGCTGCTGCCGTGAGTAGTGTTCGCATTGTCATTGAAGTGGTCTCAGCTACCGCGCTGCGGGCCCGCGGGAATCGCGGTGCGCAGCCTCGTCATTACGTGATCCTGCCGCAAAGTCTTCTCGATCATTTCGCGATCCTGTGGCGTGCTTCCGGGCGATAGCTGGACGATCTGGACGAGCACGAGCTCGAGATCTTCCAGCAACGGGCGACGCTGTGGATCGTTGGCGACGGGTGAGTCCAGTAACAGGCGAGTGTTGCTCAATAGATCGCGCGCCCATGATCCGAGCTGCGCGTCCATCTGCTGATCAGTTGCCGAGCGTGTTCTGAAAGACGTGAGTAGCGCCTCTGCTTCACTGAGGTGCCGGACAGCTGCCAGCTGATACGCAGGTGCAGGAGTCGAGTTCGGTGTAGCCTCGCCGGCCGCGACGCGCGTTCCGCTGCCAGCCGTCAAACCGGTCCGCTGACCTCCAGCACTCCGAGCACCGCTAGGAGTCGAAGTTTCGGCCCCGCCACGGGCGATCTGCCCAGGATTGGATACATCGGCCGATTCATCGGGAACAGTGCCGGTCGACGGCTCGCCAGCAGAGGACGGATTCGATCCGGTCTTCGGTGGATTCACTGACGCAATCGATCCTGACGTGTTCGATGATGCCGTCCAGCGACCAATGCCAACCCCGGTCGCGAGGAAAAGAACGGCCGCGGCAGCTGCGCCGAGCCAGATCTTCGAGCCGAATCTCCGCACCGGCGATTCGGAAATCGTCGATCCTCCGCCGTACACGACCCGCGGTCCCGCAGCGCGCTGCGCCTGGATTGCGCTCCACATGTCCTCGCGGGGAGTACGAGTCGGCGGCGCGTTGTAGCTCTGCGCCGCTTTCTTCAGGAAATCCTCGAAATTGTCTTCAGTCATGACACCCACTCCGGTGCAAAATCGGCCAGTGCGACGCGCAGCTTGCTTCGTGCCTGAAAGAGGTGGGACTTCGACGTTCCAACAGGAATGTTGAGCGTCCCGCTTATCTCCTCGTGCGTGTAGCCTTCTACGTCGTGCATCACGAATACCGCCCTGTATTTGTCCGATAGCGAGTCGATCGCCCTCGCCAGCCTTTCCTTGAGATCGGGCTCTGCCTCGACTGGCAGAGCCCCGACCGTCAATCCTTCTTCCATAGGCGCTTCACGAGTCCTGAGTCGCTTCGTCTTACGGAGCCCGTTGAGCGACACCGAAACACCGATTGAATGAATCCAGGTCGAAAGCGATGATTCGCCGCGAAAGCTTCCGATCTTTTCAAAAGCACGGATGAAGGTTGCCTGCGTGAAATCCCGCGCGAGCTCGTCGTCACCGGCGAGCCGAAAAGTCAGCCGGTAAATGCGATCAACGTATGTCTCGTATAGCTCACGCTCGGCGGCAGCCTCGCCCGCAACCACCCGCGCGATCAGTTCGATATCGTTCACCGAGCTCCGAGACTCGTAGGCAACCAACCCCATTGTCGACCTTCTGACACCCGTTGCCTGGAAAGGGTTGAGGACTGACGTAAGGCCCGTTCTATGCCCCTAAAGAGGTACCTCTCCCGGACGCGCATGACCAGTCACCAACAGCCCAACATCTCCCGTCAGTCGCCGTGGCGGCTCCTCGGGCGCGCGGTGCTACTGCGGTGTCCCAACTGTGGAGGGCGCAGTCTGTTCGAGGGGTTTTTTCAGATTAAGCAGCGCTGCCCGACCTGTGGGATGCTGCTGGAGCGTGGAGAGTCGGACTATTTTCTGGGCGCCTACACCTTGAATCTGATCGCCGTGGAGATCCTGCTGGCGCTTGGCTTTCTCGTGGTGATGGTGGCTACCTGGCCGAACCCACCGTGGGACGCGTTGCAGTACGGTGGAGTAGTGCTGTCCATTGTCGGCGCGGTGCTTTGCTACCCGTTCGCCAAGACCACCTGGCTCGCTTTCGATCTCATGTTCCGCCCTCCGCACCGCGAGGATTTCATCACCCGCGTCAAGTAGCCGGTGCTACTCTCCGGCGGGGTAGTCTTCCGACGGAGACGGGAGGCGCCCGACATTCACATCGATCGGAAGTCTCACTCCGTTGTGGGTCTCGACGACATCGAGAAGCCCCTGCCACACCTGGGCGAAAGCGTGCCCAACTTCTTCCGGAGCCTTGTCGATCGAAAAGCCGCGCTCGCTGGCAATCCAGAAAGGCGGATCGGCCGAAACGCCGGCACTCGCGAGAACCTGTTTCACATCGCGGTAGATCAGATTCGCGTTGAAGCTGTGGGCGTAATACGCGGGCCGGAAGCGGCCGTCCTCGAGCACCCGCTCGGTCCAGGCGCGGTAGTAGTCACGCATCGCCGTGGGAACCGATTCCATCCGCTCGATGTCGAGGAAAATCACGGTGCCCCGCACAAATCCCTCGGCCGCAGTCTTGGCGATCGCGTCGTTCGCGTCCGCGGTTCCGCGAGCCGCGCTCACAAACTGGGCCGAGCAGCTCGCGCCCTTTGACGCGCGTGGAACGACGAGCACGCGCACGGGCACTCGCTTGTTGACGTAGCGAACGACGCGCTTGCCGTTGCGCGTTTTCACCTGCTTGACGCGCTTCGTGATGTAGCGCGTGACTGCGACTTTCTGTCCCGGAGTGCGACCCCAGGTCTGTTGGCCGACATAGATCACCGCCATTCCCCAGCCCATGTTCGACAAGGTCTCGCGCTTTCCTACCCAGGAGTCGTCGTTGTGGCAGGGAGCGGAGAGATAGTAGCCGACCCAGCGATACGGCTTGTCGGCGGTGAGCCAGGCGCGCATGGCGTCGTCGCCCGGATATGAAAACGTGTCGAAGCCGAGGTGCGGTCCCTCTGACAAGTTGTCGGCGATGGTGGCGGACGCGTCGGCGACGGCATCGCCGATCGAGGGCGCGCCAACCAAGGGTGACCCGCTACCAACAATCACCGCTGCGGACAGCACAGCGAGGATCGAGCGTACGTCGACTTTTGGCACTCTGCGCCTCCGGGCGTGGGTGCGGGGAACACTAACTATACCCTGTTAGCGAGGATCGTTCCTATGACCTCCACAGTTGTCCGAGAAAGGTGACAATAGGATGTTTACGGCGGCGGGTGAGCGGTTTAAGTCGTTGCCAATTAGCGAGTTAGTAGAGCGGCACAGCTTGGTACTCCTAATGCCCTACAAGGCCCCAACCTCTTCAGTGGAGTCGCTATGCACTTGCGACGCTTGATAGGTCTCTCTGGAGCCCTATCGTATTTGGTGGTACCCGGCGGCCTCGCAGCCCAGGTTGCCGGTGGAGTAGAGTTGTATGGCACCCTCGTCAACGCCGAGCCCGTCGCGAGGACGATGGGTGGCCTCGCGCTTAGCGTCGGAACCCCGTACGTGGGTATTCGAGGTAGTGGCGGCCTGGGAATCTCGTCCCTCGGCACGCAAGCGGGGGCGACGCCGGGACAATCGAACCTGGTGTGGGCCACGAATGGTGATCTGCTGCTCGGGCCGGTCAATGCCCGGCTTGGCGAGGGCTTCATGCCGTATGCCTTTGCAGGAGTCGGCATGGAAAGCAGCGCGCAGCCTGTGAGGTTCACTGACGCAATCCGCACCTGGAGCTTTGGCGGGGGGATGCAGCTCGCGCTCGGCAGTATGCTCTCCGTAAATGGAGAAGCGCGATCCCGCCACCTGGCCGCCATGGCGACGCCAGCTGACTCGCAGTTCGTGCGCGGCATCGAGTACCGGATCGGCATCGGCATTCACTTCGGCGGCGGACGCCAGCGCTCGTCGGTTTACTCGAGACGAACCTCCGACGCCAGCCGAACGCCCGACAGCCGAAGGACCGCCGACACTCCTCCCCGGGCTCCGCGATCGATTCCATCGACGCGAACGACCTGGCCGGTTAGCACCACCTCTGCGAGCGGCGCCGCTCGCAGGGTTGTGCCCACAGCTGAGCAGTACATCGGGACGCCGTACCGCTACGGAGGAACGTCGCCCCGAACCGGATTCGATTGTTCTGGCTTCGTGCAGTACGTCTATGGAATGCAGGGAGTCACGCTACCGCGAACCTCGAGGCAGATGGCCGGTGCCGGAATCGCGGTGGAGCCGTCTAGGCGGTCGCTGGCAGTGGGCGACCTGATGCTGTTCTCGCAGGGCGGGCGGATCAGCCACGTCGCGATTTACGCGGGGAACGGGCGTTTCATCCACTCCTCATCGAGCGGCAACGGGGTCCGATACGACGACCTGGGCAGCCGGCGGGGCCAGTGGTTCGCTAACCATATGGTTGCGGCTAGACGAGTGACAGGTGATGGCCGCATATTAGTGAACGCATTTACGGGCGGATCTCTGATCGCCTTTGATGAGCTCGACCCACCTGACAGCGCACCCCCTCCGTCCAGATGAGCTACCGCAAAGATCTTCCCAAGTCGTTCAGCGATATGGAAAAGCCGCACGAGACCGTTGCGGATTTGTTCGGCGACGATCCCCGCGTCGAGCCGTTGACCGTTCGACTGGGCGACTTGTGGAATGATCTTTTTCGCGCGGCCCATGAGCGTTACGATCTTGAAGCCCCACAGCGCGGTTCAGCAGTGCCACCTCTGGACGACATGAAGGGCATCCGTCGGTGGGACTAGCTCGGCTCCGGTCTCCGGTGCCGCCGGCGGCGTGATTCATTGATTCCTCCGGGGTGATTCGGCTCCTCGTCCAAAGCCGAGTCATCCCCGGGAGCTCGCAGCCAGCGAAGTACACTCTCTATCGCCGCCTCGTCGGTGAGCCTCGTTCTCACACGCGCGGGCGTGACTCCGAAAACGCTCACCCAGTGCTGCGAGAATATCCGCGCCGATTTGTAGCCCAGCTTGATCGAAACGTCGAGCACCGAATAGCCTGGATCGCGCAGATATCCAAAGCCGCGTAGGACCTTGGCTGCAATAACGAGCCTCTTCGGCGATCCAAGCTGAGCAGTGTCGAGATTCCGGTACACGCTTACGATCGCAATGCCCGCTTCCATCCCGAGGTCGAGCGCGCTCATGTACCGGTGCGGTTGATCGAACAGGTTCTCCACTGTGACGGAGAGCTGACGGGGGAGTTGCTTGAGACGGTCGGCGATCGCCTCGATTACACTGTGGGTCAGCGCATTTCCCTCGACCTGCTCGACTCTCTCGCGGAAACGCTCAGGTGCGTCGTCGAAATGGTGGAGCACAACATCCTCGAGTCCCATCCGGCCGAGCTGCGCGACCGCGTTGAAGGCGGGGGCGTTTAGTGTCACGTACGCGATCAGGGGAAGCGACGGGTAGCGCTTGAGGAGACTGGCGACCGCGCTGACGTTCATGAGACCGTCCGCCGACGGATCGAGGATTACAACGCTGACAGGCTTCCTCCGAATGAAGGACTCGAGCTCTTGCCAGGACGAAGCAACCAGCAACTCGGGCTCGTCAGCGAAGACGTGCTTGACGTGGGTGAGGAGTCGCGCCGACAGGAACGCCGCGACGCTCAAGTGGCGGTTCCGCTCATGATTCTATGAAACTTGGTGCCCGAACCTCTTCAGCGCGAGGGCAAATGATAAGAAAAGCGCTGTTTTTGGTAGGAAACAAGCATTTTGTGATAAGAAAACGGCATTTCGGGGTTTCCTGACGATGGTACGTTGTGGCGTGTTCAATCCCGCAACGCCCTCTTCCTCACGTCAGGAGATACTCCAATGATCCGCCGCCGCCTTCTCGTCGCCACCGCCATCATCGCCTCCGTCGTCCTCACCGCTTGCTCGGACATGACCGCTCCGAAGAACGACGCTTGCCCAATGACCAACGGCTCATCGACCTGCGCAGGACACTAAGCGAGATCAGCGGGGGCTGACCGCGCGCGATTAGCGGGCAGCCACCGCCGCTTTACGCAGGTCTGAAATAGCGTGGGCGACCGAGGCGACTTCTTCCGGCACCCAGGTCGGAGTTGCAACGAAGGAGGACGCGGTGCTCCGCGGAGCAGAACGGAGAGCGGAGAGCGCAGCCTGGGCTTTGAATTCGATTTCGTGGATCTGATTCAATGCCGCGAAAGCGACGGCCTCTTCGAGCGTCTGCTCGGCTCGTTCAAGACGGTTCAGGCGCTGCAATCCTTCTCCGAAAAAGAGAAGGAAGTGTGAGCGCACCCAGGTTCCGCATTTCGCGGCCGCAAGTTCGCTCGCGTAGGAGTCGAACGCGTCTTCCATACCGTCGACGCTGGCAAGCTCCATCAAGTTGATGGTGGCTGTCCAGCGCACCAGTTGGGTCTGCGATGTTGCCGCGAGCACAAGGTGCGTGTCGCGGGCCGAATCGCGCATCCCCAGGCCCGTGAAAATCGCGCCAATGTCTTCAAGAACCAGATCGCGTTCAGTTGGTCTGGACGTGAGGTTGAAGGCATCGTAGGCGAGCTTCAAGCCGTCCGCAAAGTTGCCTCTTTTTTGTGCGACAACTGCGCGGCTGTGGAGAGCCATTCCCTGGATATCAGGATAGGATTGATCCCGAGCCTGCACAATGACGTCGTCCAGAATCGTCTCCGCCTGCGGCAGGTTTCCCTTGGCAAGGTAGGTGTTCGCGATACCGACCTGCACCGTCAGAACCCCCTGCTTGTCGCCGAGGGTATCTGCGATGTAAGCGGCCTGCGAATAGCCGCGGGCTGATATCTCCCAGTCGCCATTGCGTCGCGCGGCACCACCGACGGCGATGTTCGCCTCCACTGCAAGGCGAGCGTTCTTCTCCGGGCGGGCGAGCTTTGCAACCGTCGCAAAGACGTCGGTAGCGAGCCCCCAGCTCGCTTCGTAGTCCAGCGAACGGCCGTAGGCGAGGAGAAAGCCACAAACGGTATCGTCGACCGCTCCACGCTTGGTTGCTTCCTCGAACACGGTGGTCAGGACACCGCGAACGGGATCGCCCTCGTTGACGCCGTCGATCGCCGAGCGGACGCTATGGAGCAGCCCCCAACCCGCAGGATCGATAGGCGATCCGGAGTCGACCAGGGTGTCCACGAGACGCAAAACAGAGAGTCCGGCGAACACCGAACGCCAGGACGCGCTGTCTTCTTTCATGGAGCCAAGTGTGTCGAAATAGACCTGATGCCGGATCATAGAGGCCCGTTTTGGGGGGATTTCAGTCCTGTAAAATGCTACTATTCCACGATTTACGAAATGCCTGTTTCGTATCACCATAGGGGCGGTTTCATGTCACCTTGAAAGAGTTAAGTCCCTGTAGGTGGGGCTAACGCTCCCGATATAATCGGTCTCTCAGGGTTCGCTCCGAGGGCCTAATGGACCAATCGGCGAGCGAAAACCACCATGCATCGGGGCGCGTTCGGGTGGTCCGAATTCGACGGTGGAGGCCAATAATGGCTTTGGGTTCATACAGCCATACGGCCGGCGCATCATCGTTGATGGTCAGGTAGGCCGCGGTGAATTTTTCGCGGGCATGGGCCGGATCGGATGCGAGCGCGCTGTCGAGCTGGACGTCAAAAGTCCGGTTCGAATACGATCCATAGTTCACGCCATTTTTCTCCATGCCGGCCGTGGTCCATCCTGCTCTCGTTCCGTCCGGACTCGCCCCCATGGTCCACGAACCCAGAGCAGCATCGAAGGCGTGAGTGCTCCGCCTCGCGTCAAACGTCCGGGTCTCCAGTTGCTCGAGGTCGATTCGAATCCCCATTCGGCGCAGCTGCGCCTGGATGAGCACTCCCATTCGGATCCGGTTAAGGCTGTTGCTCGCCACGATCACGGGGAACGCGAGATCACGTCCGTTTTTTGATCTCATGCCGTCCGGGCGCCGGCGCGTCCAGCCAAGGGAATCGAAAATCGCGCTCGCGCGGACGGTGTCAAATGGCAGCTGCACGATCCGTGGGTCAGTCGTCGGATATGTACGCACGGTCGGTCCGGCGGGCACCACAGCGAAGGTGTCGAATACACTCTTCACCAGTGGGTTGCGGTCGATCGACATTGTGATCGCGCGCCGGAGGTTGCGATCGCCGAAGAGCGGATGCGGCCGGGAGTGGTTTGCGGGATCGCGCAAATTGAACTGCATGAAACCGTATCCCATTCCCGGCAAGACGATCGCCTTGAGGTTGCCGTGACGCTGCATCCTGGCCTGATCTTCGACTCGGAGGCCGTCGTAGAGATCAGCGTCGCCACTAAAAAGTTTGGTCACCGCCGTCGTGTGCTCCGGCGCGACGCTCCAGATAACGCGATCGAGCATCGCTCGGCCGCGATAGTTGGAAGTGTCGGCGACGATTTCAACCGACGCCCCCTTGTTCCAGGCACGATACCGGAAGCGGCCGCTTCCAATCGGCAACGGCGTAGCCTCGCGGAGCGAGTCTACAGAGATCTTCTCGAGCTGGTGCGCCGGAAGAATGAGCATCTGCGCCGCGGCGTCGAGGAACTGCGATGGCGCCCTCTGGTGGAACCAGAAAACCGCTGTCAGGGAATCGGTCACCGTCACCGAATCGATGTTGGCCAGCTCGGTGCGGGATCCGCCCCCCAATGCTGGATTCTTGTACAGCGACAGCGTGAACTGGACATCACGCGCCGTCACGTCGCGGCCGTCGTGCCACCTGGCGCGGGGATTGAGATGGAACGCGAGCATCAGTGAATCATTAGACCACCGCCATCGATCGCTCAACTGGGGACGGAAGCCCTCATCGCTGAGCGTGTTCATAGCGGGACCGACGTCGGCGAGGTAATCGTAGATCTGTTCGGTGATCTGCTTCGCCGATGTAAAACGCATCAGCGGAGGAAAGAGAGTTCCCGGATCGACTGTCGTCGCGATGACGACGGTACCACCAGGCTCGCCTTCAACACTGCGCGCGCCTTTGTCACTGCACGCTGCAATCCACGGAACAAGCAGAAGTGCGAGACGCTGCCTCATTCACAGAAGGTAGCGTCGTCGTCCGCGCGTGGAAGGCGTTAATTCACTGAGTGATAGAAAAACGACAGTTGGATGATAGGAAACCGACATTGACGGCTACGGGCATAGGTGGAAACATCCATGAGTCATGGGAACCCCGGTTACGAAGACCATGGATGCAATGCCCACCTTTCAGGTGGCACATTTGAGACGAGACGGAAGGGACGTGATCATCGTCCCGGTCGATCGATCATTCGGGGTGCGGTCGCCCGCGGAGCAGGCGCGCATTCAGGAAGCCTTTCAACGAAGTGCGGCGGCCGTGGACATCCCCGGAGTAGTGGTGCCCGTTTGGGAAGATTCTTCGGGGAGAATGGCATTCCGCGCCCCTCCCCCATGGCACGACTTCTTCAAGAGTATCGACATGGTGTACGTCGCCACCGCGCTCAACCGCAGTCTGAGTCTGGAGTAGAGTCGCCCGCGCGTCTCCATCGGAGACGGTTCTGAAATTCAAGGATCATTTCTCCGATCGCGCGGCGCTCTACGCCACCTATCGCCCGCTCTATCCCGACTCGTTGTTCGCGCTCCTGGCCGGATTGACGCCAGAGCATCGGGTTGCGCTCGACTGCGGAACGGGCAATGGGCAGGCCGCGCTTGGATTGGTGAATCATTTCGAGCGCGTAATCGCGATCGATCCGAGCGCGGATCAGATCAACCGCGCCACCCCGCATCCCAGAATCGATTACCGGAGGTCGCGCGCCGAATCGCTCGCCTTGCCCGATGCGTCAGTCGATCTGGTGACGGCCGCACAATCGCTTCACTGGTTCGACGCTGCCGCATTCTTTTGCGAAACACGAAGAGTGCTCAACGCCGGGGGCGTCATCGCGGTGTGGGGTTACGGCGACCCGAGGCTCGACACCGGAGCACTGGACAAGACGCTGCGCGGGTTCAATCGCGGGACGCTCGAGCATCACTGGTATCCGGAAAGAAAGCTCCTGCTCGACGGCTACCAGAATATTCCGTTTCCGTTCGACGAGATCACCCTCCTCCCCATGGAGCTGGAGATGCGGTGGACGCTCGCGGAGCTCATTGGATACCTGCGAACGTGGTCCTCCACAGCGCGCTTTGTCGCCGAGCGCGGGTTCGATCCCGTCGTCGATGTCGAACGATCTCTGTCGAGCGATTGGGGTGATACCAGGCAGTCGCGTCTTGTCCGCTGGCCGCTCTACATCCGCGCCGGGAGACTCCCCGGAGCCTGACGGGAAAAAGACAAGGTTGAATCCGGGGTCGCACGCGGTGATAATCCGTTCGTGATGATGCATTCACCGGGGAGCGCGCGGTTCAGCCTCGCTGGCGGGCGCCCCGGCGCGCGCCGAATCCCAGCACGCGGGCCACACCGGAATGGCTGCCACCGCCGCCGACACACTGGCGAGCGCGCCGACCAAACCCACTCGACCGACATCCGACTCCGCCAAAGTCGCTGATTCCCTGCTCGCGCTCTGCAAGCCGCACGTGAGTCATTCGATCGATGCATACTCCACCTGCATCGGAGATGGCATTGCGTCGCTGTCATCGGCGGGCAACATCGCCGTCGCGATGGGAACGCTCGACTACGTCATCCACAGCGATCCTTCGCTGGTTCTGCTCGGGCATCCACTGGCCCACGCGCTCGGCTACGCCGTCAGATCCACGCCCGCTACCGCAACGCGTTTGCTGTCGCAGTGCGACGACCGATACCAATCGGGCTGCTACCACGGAATCCTGCAGCGCTACTTCGACGCGCGCATGGGGATGCCGCTCGCTCAAAGCTTTTTGCTCGCACCCTGCGATGGATTGCGCGGCACCAGAGAGCAGTTCCGCCTGTTCGACTGCCTGCACGGGACCGGTCACGGATTGATGATGTACCACCGCTACGACGTCAATGCATCGCTCAGGGATTGCGATCGCCTCGCGGCGGACTGGGATCAGCGCAGCTGTTACAGCGGAGTGTTCATGGAACACAACATGGGCGCGCGGATGCAGACCTTCGGCGACGGCGCGTTCGGCATGCATCGCCATTCCACTCCCGGTGCCTCCGTAATCCTGTTCAAGCCGGACGACCTGCACTACCCGTGCAATGCGACTCCCCCGCGGTATCGCCGCGAGTGTTACGAGCTGCAATCGGATCTCATTCTTCCGGCGCTCGGCCAGGATTACCGGAAGGCGAGCCGTGTTTGCGATGCCGCCGGCACTCCTGACCTGGTGCGCGAGTGCTACGTCGGTCTCGGCCGGAATGCGTCGGGGGCATCGGCGTTCCAGTATTCAGGCATTCGGAAGCGCTGCGACCTCGGCTCCGCGGCTGGCATTCCATTCTGTTATCAGGGTGCGGTCCGGCATCTCGCCTACGCGCCGAGCGAGCTGCCGCGAGGCATCGCTTTCTGCAAATCCCTGCCGGACGGGGATACGCGCTTCCGTTGCTGGATTGGCGTTGGACTACAGATCGCCGGGTTCTATTCCGATCAAACTTCGCGGGAGCGCGCGTGTCACTCGGAATCAGCGACCGATGTCGCACCGTGTCTGGAGGCTGCCGGCGTCGTACGCTCGGCGGCGAGGACCAATCCCTCGCCCTGACGGGGTGCGCGAATTGCTCCGAGGCGCGAGGAATGGAGTGCCATTGGAAAAACGACAGATAGGCTCGCTCTCGGTAACCGTAGTCGGAATCGGCTGCAACAACTTCGGCGCGCGCATCGACGACAGGCGGACGGAGGAAGTCGTCAACGGCGCGTTGGCAGCAGGTATCAACTTCTTCGATACGGCCGACTCCTACGGCGAAGGCAAGAGCGAAGAGCTGCTCGGCCGCTTTCTGGGCAACCGGAGATCACAGGCAATCATTGCCACCAAGTTCGGTCTCCCGATTGCCGGTCAGGGGAGCGGCGCGCGCCCCGAGTACATCCGAAAGGCTTTCGATGCGAGCCTCCGACGGATCAAGACGGATTACATCGATCTGTACCAGCTGCACAAGCCGGATCCGGACGTGCCGATCGGGGAAACTCTGGGCGCACTCGACGACCTCGTAAAATCGGAAAAGGTGCGCGAGATCGGCTGCTCGAATTTCACGGCGCAACAGCTGCGAGAAGCGGCGGCAGCGAGCGCCGCGCGCCCGGGATCTGCGCGTTTTGTGAGCGTGCAGAACGAATACAGCCTGCTTCATCGCGAGCCGGAAGAGGGCGTGCTGGCTGAATGCGAGCGGCAACGGATGGCGTTTCTCCCTTTCTTTCCGCTCATGAGCGGGTTGCTCACCGGCAAGTACCGGAAGGGACAACCAATTCCACAGGACACGCGGGTTGCGAAGTTCGAGCGCTACAACAAGCTGCTCACCGCTGAGAATCTCGACAAAATCGAAGCGCTGGCGGGGTTTGCCGAGTCCCGCGGCCACACCCTGCTGGAGCTGGCGTTTTCATGGCTGTTGGCCCACAAGGTCGTCGCATCCGTCATCGCCGGCGCCACCTCGGCGCGGCAGGTCAGTGCCAACGCGTCCGCGGTGGCCTGGGAGCTCGCCGCGGAAGACCTCGAGGAGATCGATACAGCTCTACGTGGGGGAAGCGCTATAAACCGATGAACCTGGATCATCAAGGGTCCAATTGGGTATCTCGGCGGGTAAGGTTACAAGCGTCATCCATAAACAATGGAGATCCAGTGAACCGAATCCTTCTTTCCAGCGTGGCAGCGGTCGTAGCAATAGCCGCCGCCACATCCAACGCAAGCGCACAGCTCTCATCGAATCCGTTTCAGATCGGCGGCGCGGCAGGAATAGCCTTCCCTTCGGGTGACCTGAGCAACGGTGCGAACACAGGGTACAACGTCACGCTCGCGGTAGGTTACAAGCCAATGCTGACGCCGATCGGCGTCCGTGTCGAAGCAGCATACAATGAGTTCGGCGCTGAAGGTGGCTTCGAAAAGATCAACATCCCCGCGTTCACCGGCAATCTTGTGTACACATTGCCAGGCGTCAGCTTCTCGCCGTACATCATCGGCGGAGCGGGACTCTACACGCCGAACATTGGCGTGGGCAACGACAGGGAGAACCATTTCGGATTCAATATTGGCGGTGGAATCAAGATTCCGCTCAGCTCGAGTTTCGAGACGTTTGTCGAGGCGCGCTACAATAAGGTCTCGGTCGACAACCTCAACGTGAGCTTCATTCCGGTCACCGTCGGGATCATGTGGTAGACGGGAACGGCAGGTAAAACAAAATGGCCAGCCTCGATAGGCTGGCCATTTTGTTCTGCGTTCGGGTAGTGAGTATTATTGGACCGCGTTGACCATGTCGAAGATCGGGAGGTACATGGCCACGACCATGCCTCCGACGACGACGCCGAGGAACACGATCATGATCGGCTCGAGCAGTGACAGAAGATTGCTCACCGCGGCATCGACTTCTTCGTCGTAGAAGTCCGCGATCTTGGACAACATCTCGTCCAGACCACCGGTCTGTTCACCGACCGCGATCATGGAGATAACCATGGGCGGGAAGACCTTGGACTTCTGGAGCGGCTGGGCGATGGTGTCACCGCCGGCGATCGAGGAACGCGACTGCATGATCGCATCCTGAATCACGCGGTTGCCGGCCGTTTTCGCCGTGATCTCGAGGCCTTCGAGAATGCTTACGCCCGAGCTGATGAGCGTGCCGAGCGTGCGGGTGAACCGTGACACGGCTGACTTGCGAAGGACGTCGCCGAGAACCGGCACGCGAAGCATAAACCGGTCGATCACCAGCTTTCCACTTGAGGTGGCGTAGTACTTCTTCCCGGAGTATCCGCCGACGATCATCACCGCGCCGATTACCCACCAGTAGTGTTTCAGAAAGTCAGAAGCACCGATGACGATTCGGGTCGGCAGTGGAAGCGCCATGCCCGATGACGCGAACATACCGGCAAAGACCGGGATGACGAAGATGAGCAGGGTCACGACGGCAATACCGGCGACACTCATGATGACCGTCGGGTAGATCATGGCTCCCTTCACCTTTCTGACCAGCGCGTCGTTCTTTTCCAGGAACGTCGCGAGGCGCATCAGAATCGTGTCGAGAATACCACCGGCTTCACCAGCGGCGACCATGTTGACGTAAAGGTTGGTGAACGCCCGCGGATGCTTCGACAACGCATCGGCGACGGTGTTACCGGACTCGACGTCGAACACCACTTTCTTGGTGACTTCCGAAAGCGACTTGTTGTCGGTCTGCTCGGCGAGAATCGTCAGGGCCTGCACCAGCGGCAGCCCTGAGTTGATCATCGTGGAGAACTGACGGGTGAAGATGACGACGTCGCGCGTCTTGATCGACCCGCGGCCGATTTTCTTGGTCGCGTCCTGGTCGATCTTTACGACACTGAGACGCTGTTTTCTGAGCTGCGAGATGACGTCATCGCGCGACGCGGCATCGATGGTAGCCGTGCGCAGGTCGCCGTTGAATGCTCTCGCCGTGTAAGTAAACGTAGCCATGTCCTAATCCTCTTTAACGTCTCACTGGGGAACCCGGTGCCGGCTTGGTAGCCTGCTTTCCGGCCGGCGGCTGGCCGGTTCTGCCTTCATCTGCCGGATCCAGCTGGCCAATCATTCGCTGGAACTCGGTTGGGTCGCCGCTCACGCGCAGGCATTCGTCCGCCGTCACTTCGCGGTTCATGTACAGCGCGTACAGGGCATCGTTAAGCGTCTGCATGCCCCACTTCTTACCCGCCTGCATCGACGAGTAGATCTGGTGGACCTTGTCATCGCGGATGAGCGCGCGGATAGCCGGCGTGACCACTAGAATCTCGGCGGCCATCACTCGTCCCTTCCCTTGCGCCTTCGGCAACAGCGTTTGGGTGACGATTCCTTCGAGCACGAACGCCAGCTGCGCCCTCACCTGGGACTGCTGGTGCGACGGGAAAACGTCGATGATGCGGTTGATTGCTTCGGCAGCAGAGTTCGTGTGCAGTGTAGCAAACGCGAGGTGACCTGTTTCGGCGATCGTCAGCGTGGCTGCGATCGTCTCCAGGTCGCGCATTTCACCCACCAGGATGATATCAGGATCTTCGCGCAGAGCATACTTGAGCGCGTTGGCGAACGACTTTGTATCGCTCCCGATCTCGCGCTGGTTGATGATGCAGCTCTGGTGCTTGTGGATGAACTCGATCGGGTCTTCAACGGTGATAATGTGACCCTTACGCTCGCGATTGATCTTGTCGATCATGGCGGCGAGAGTGGTCGACTTACCTGAGCCTGTCGGCCCGGTGACGAGCACGAGACCGCGCGGCTTCTCCGCCATCTTGGCAATCGAGCCGGGCAGTCCGAGCTGGTCGAACGTCTTAATCGCGAACGGAATCTGTCTGACGACCATCGATACGCAGCCGCGCTGCTTGAAGACGTTGCCGCGAAAGCGGGCCAGATTCTGGATGCCGAACGAGAAATCGAGCTCGTCCTCGAGCTCGAAGCGCTTCTTCTGTTGTTCCGTCAACACCGAATAGGCGATCTGGAGCGTGTCCTTCGGGGTCATCACGTGGTCGACACCAGAATTCGTGATGTCGCCGTCGACGCGCAGCTTGGGTCTCTCACCGGCAACGACGTGAAGGTCGGATGCGTTGCGGGAAACCATCTCCTCCAGCAGGTTGCGGAGGTTGATTCCCGTCGACGGTGGAGCTCCGGACGGCGCTGAAGTGTCTATGAACGGTAGGGTCATCGTAGATCGATTCGAGTGTTGTTGATCAAGCCGCGGTCTCGCGGACTATCTGCTCGAGGGGACAGATCCCCTTGAGTACCTTCAGCCAGCCGTCCATGCGAAGCGTGAGCATTCCCTCTTCGATGGCGATTTTTTGGATCTCGGCCGCGCCGGCGCTTTGCATGATCAGCTTTCTCAAAGCCGGCGTCATGTACATCACTTCGTAGAGTCCCTGCCGGCCCTTCAAGCCGGTACCATCGCACTGCTCGCAACCCTTGCCGCGGAAGGTCGGGAGGTCTTCCATCTTGGTGTCGAGTGTGATCGAATCCATGTAGGGCTTTGCCGTCGTGGTGGCGCGGCCCTTGGCGTCATTGAGCGCCATGTCGGTGAAGTGGAGATCGCGAAGCGTCACCCCACCACCAATCTTGGCGCCGGCGATCTCGGCCTTGTCCATCTTGTACGCTTCCGCGCAGCCGCTGCAGACACGGCGCACGAGACGCTGCGCCAGAATCAGATTGAGCGCCGAAGCTACGTTGAACGGCTCGATGCCCATGTCCATCAGACGCGTTACGGTCTCAGGTGCCGAGTTCGTGTGCAATGTCGAGAGCACCAGGTGACCCGTGAGCGCGGCCTTGATGGCGATTCCGCCGGTCTCCAGGTCTCGAATTTCTCCCAACATGATGATGTTGGGGTCCTGACGAAGGAACGCCTTCAACGCCGCGGCAAAGGTCATCCCGATGTCGGTTCGGACCAACACCTGGTTGATGCCGAACAGATTGTACTCGACCGGGTCCTCGGCCGTCATGATGTTGACGTCGATGTTGTTGATCTTCGAGAGCGCCGAATAGAGGGTCGTCGTTTTACCGGAACCCGTCGGCCCGGTGACGAGCACCATTCCGTAC
>Ga0193727_1000132_pt1 | contig 24605 bp, 14 predicted proteins | sample H2c2metaG_FD_143051 | JGI IMG/M metagenome (GOLD analysis project Ga0193727, IMG submission 143051) | Soil microbial communities from a riparian zone of the East river system, Colorado, United States - H2c2 | ecosystem: Environmental > Terrestrial > Soil > Riparian zone | place: USA: East River...
ACCAGCGCAAGTTTCAACGTGAGCGCCAATGCCGATCTGATCTTCGTCGACGCTTTCAGCAGCTGCCTGCCGTAACGCGCGTCCGCACTGCGCAGCGGCGGCGACAACACGCCGCGCTCAGTGCGTGTCGACGCCGGCGATCGCACGCACGCGCGCTTCGCGTATCGCGGCGCCGATGGCCGGGCCGGCCAGGCCGCGGTCGAGAAATGGCTGCGTCTCGACCTGCGTCGCTGCGGCGAATGCCGCGCCAAGGAAGGATGCCTGCGGATAGTCCGAGTCTGTCAGACCGAGGCGTCCGCGCTTGTCGGCTTCGCAGGCAAGCAGGAACTGGCGCAGGCGTTCGGGCCGGCGGAACGCGTCGAGCTGCTCGAACAATCCGAGCACCGTCGCCGGCTTCAGGTCGAGCGCGGTGTGCGCCAGCAGGTGCAAGCGGCACACCAGGTGCGCCAGTGCCGCGTACTCCGAGGGTACTTTTAGCCTTGTGCACAATGCCTCAAGCGGCGCGATGCCGGCGTGCTCGTGGCCCGGATGGCCGGGCAGCTTGTCCGGCGGCGTCAATGCCTTGCCCAAATCGTGGGTCAGCGCGCACCAGCCGATCAGTGCATCGCCCGGTGCCAGCCGCGCGGCCATGTCCAGCACCATGCCGACGTGCACGCCGGTGTCGATTTCCGGATGGTAGTCGGCACGCTGCGGTATGCCATAGAGCGCATCGACTTCGGGAAACAGCACCTTGAGCGCACCGCAATCACGCAACGTCTGCACGAACGCGCTCGGCGTCGGCTCGGCCAGTGCCTTACGCGTTTCCGTCCAGACCCGTTCGGCCTGCAAGTGGTCGACTTCGCCTGCGTCGACTATCCGCGCCATCAGTTGCAGCGTTTCGTCGGCGACCCGAAATCCCTGCGCGGCAAAGCGCGCGGCAAAGCGCGCGACGCGCAGGACACGCAGCGGATCCTCGGCGAACGCCGGCGATACGTGGCGCAACACGCGCCGTTCGAGATCGGCCGCGCCACCGAACGGATCCACCAGTGTGCCGTCGGTGTCCTGCGCCATCGCATTGATCGTCAGATCACGGCGCCGCAGGTCGTCTTCGAGCGTCACGTCCGGCGCGGTGTCGAAGGCAAATCCGTGGTAGCCGGGGCCGGTCTTGCGCTCGGTTCGTGCAAGCGCGTATTCCTCGGCCGTGCGCGGGTGCAGGAATACCGGGAAATCCTTGCCGACCGGCTTGTAGCCCTGGCCCAGCAGATCGTCCGGCCGCGCGCCAACCACGACATAGTCGCGATCGCGCACGGGCAGTCCGAGCAGGCGGTCGCGCACGGCACCGCCGACGAGATAGATCTTCATGCCCCCGATCTTATACAAGTAACGCTGTCGCGCGCAGCGCGACGATCACTCCCCCTCTCCCCGCGTGGGAGAGGGCAAGGGGTGAGGGGACTTCCAGCCTTCAGCGCGCCAGGAGCACCTCGATCCAGCGCAACGCTCACTTCCCTAGCGATGTTGCGCCGATGCCGTTGCTGGGTCTGACGTCGGAGCCGCTGCTGCGGCCGACTGCCGCACGGGTGCCGGCGGTGCCGCGCAGACCACCGTCTTGCGCGGTGCGTCCGCCGACGGTGGGGTGTAGGCCGCACCGATGCGCGGCAACTTCGATGATAGCGGCAGCGCCGTGCCGTGCATGCGCCAGTCATAGATCACGCTGAACGCGAGCACGCGCGATACGTACTCGCGCGTTTCCTTGTACGGGATCGTTTCGATGAAGAAGTCCGGCTCGAGTGTGTCGCGCGCGTCGAGCCAGCGGCCGACCGGATCGACGCCGGCGTTGTAGGCGGCGCTGGCCAGCCACGGACTGCCGTCGTAGTGCTGCGCCATGTCGCTCAGGTAGCGCGTGCCGAGACTGATGTTGATGTCCGGATCGAGCAGGTCGCGCGCGCCACCGTAGCGCACCTTGTTCGCTTTCGCCAGTTGCGCCGCGGTGCCGGGCAGCAACTGCATCAGCCCCCACGCGTCGGCGCTCGAATGCGCATCGGACGTCCAGGCGCTTTCGGCGCGAATGATCGCGTAGGCCCAGGCCGGATCGATGCCGGCACTGTTCGCGGCGCGCACGATCTGGTCGCGTCGCGCCAGCGGAAAACGCAATGTATACAAATGCAGATCGTCACCCTGGTTGAGGGTGTATACCGCCCGGTCGTACCAGCCGATGTCGCTGGCAAGCTCGGCGGCGGCGCGCTTCTGCGCCGCGTCCAGGTGCGGCACGGCGAAGTCCCATTCGCGCCGGGCCTCGGCGAGGCGATCGAGCGCGAAGAATTCGAATGCGCGCGCCAGCTGCGAGCGCAGCGCGGCCTGCTGCGCCGGGTCGACTGTATATTCGTCCGGGCAGATCGCGTAGGGTTGCTGCAGCCAGTCGGCGGCGAGGAAACCATGGAAGTTCGCTTCCTGCGCGAGCGTCGACAGCAGCGGCGTGGCGTCCTTCTCGCGACCCAGCTTCACCAGCATGCGCGCGCGCAGGTAGCGCCAGCGCGGATCGGCCAGTTGCGGCGACGGCATTGCCTCGATCGCTGCCAGGGTCTTGCCGAACTCCTGCGCGGCGAGGGCCACGCGCACGCGCCACTCGCGCGTCGTGTCGTCGGTCAGGTCGGCCGGCAACGCTTCGAGCCGCGCCAGCGCATCGGGTGCGTAGCTCGTAGCGCGGTAGATGGCGAGTGCGCGCAGCACGCGACCGTGCTGTTCGGCATCGAAGCGGAAGCGCGACTCGAGCTTTGCCCACTGCGTTTCGGCAAGCTCGCTGTTGCGCCGCGCGAGTCGTTCGAATGCAAGCGCCACGGCAGCGCGCGTGTGCGCCGTGTCGGTCCAAGTCGCTGCATCATCGAGCGCCCTGGCCGGTTCGCCGGTCGCCAGGGCGATCCGCTCCGCCGCGTTGCGCTCGGCGCCATCGAGCATCGCTGCGAGCGTGGTGACGAGGCCGGCGGTACCGGCACGTGCCGCCAGGTCGATGCGCTGCCAGATCAGTTCGACGGACAGCTTGCCGTGATCTTTGGCCCAGTGCACGACCGCATCGCAGGCGGTCGGCAAGGCGACCGGTGTCAGCCAGAGCGGTTCGATATCGCGTTTGAAATCCAGCGGCTGGCCCAGCGCCAGGCGCGCCTGCTGGGCATCGCATTGCAGTTCCCTGCCGCGTGGGGACGACGGAACCAGCGCGAGAAAATCCTTCCAGTCGCCGCGCTTGGCAAGTTCGAGCAGGAACGCATCGCGCAGCATCTGCGCAGGCAGGCTGTCGGGCCAGGCGGTCAGAAATCTATCGACTTCGGCGCGCTTGACCTGGGTGATGCGCCGCTGCAGTGCAGCCAGTTCGAGATACGGAAACAGGGGATAGCTTTCCAGCCCCGGTGCGAGGCGGCGCCAGCTGTCGTCCGGTGCGTGGCGGGCGGCTTCCCAGACCAGCGGAAATTGCTCGCGCTGGCGGACGAGTTCGGCCGTATCGGCGACCGCGGTTGCAGCCTGGACAGTACCCGAAAGGATCAGGCCGGATGCAAAAATCGCGCGTCGGAACAAACAGATAACCATTGGTCTTGGACCAGGAATGGCGCCAGTGTAACCGAATCCAGTAGCGCCGGTCCGTAGCGTTCAGGTCTGGCCAAGGCACGCGCCATATGCCATGATTACATCACCTTTACAATTTCTTTACGTAAACAATACGTATCGGCAAACGATCCGTAAACGCGGGCGCAGGCAAGCGTCCCGTCCAGCCACACACTGCACTATCAACTCGCCCGTGGAGGCAAGAAGATGATACTTCTGCGTCGTCGAATAACCGCACTCGGCATGTCAGCGCTGGCCATCGGCCTTGCGTTCGTGTCGCAGCCATCCCGCCTCGTCGCCCAGGATCGAGTCGGCGATGATACGACCCGGCTGGAAGCGATCCAGGTCACCGGTTCGCGCATCAAGAAAGCCGAAGTCGAGGGCCAGACTCCGGTCATCACGATCACGGCGAAGGACATCGCCGACAGCGGACTGGCGTCGATCGGCGACATCATCCAGCAGCTGTCGGTCAGCGGTTCGGCGTTGAACACCAAGTTCAATTCGGCCGGCAACTTCGGCTTCGCGCCGGACGGTTCCGGCGTCGGTTCCGGTTCAACCACGATTTCGCTGCGCAACCTCAACGCCAAGCGCACGCTGATCCTCGTTGACGGCCTGCGCTGGATCAACGAATCCTCCGCGTCCGGCGTATCGGCCGCAGTCGACCTCAACACGATCCCGGCCGGCATCATCGACCGCATCGAGATCCTGACCGACGGCGCCTCGTCGCTGTACGGTTCGGATGCGATGGCCGGCGTGGTCAACATCATCACGAAGAAGAGCGCGGATGGCGCCGGCATCAACGTGTACTATGGCGACTACTCGGTCGGCGACGGCAAGACCTTCAACGGCGATTTTTCGCTCGGTGCCAAGACCGAGCGCTACAGCTTCTTCGTCGACATCAGCCACTACAAGCAGAACGGGATCAGCTCCAACGATTCCGATCAGTCGCGCTATCCGACACCGGGCATCGGCGGCCAGCCGAATCCGGCCAGCTGGAGCTCGGCGACGCCGTTCACGCGAGTGTTGTTCGATACCCCGGGAGGCGTCGACTACGGCGGCCTTTGCCCGGGCGGTTTCTGCAGCATCACCGCCAATGGCGTGGCGCCTGCGGGCGGCGTACAGAACTTTCCGTCCGGCTATCATCACTTCAGTACCCCGGATCGCTTCAACTTCGCACAATTCAACCTGTTGCTGACCCCGTCGGAGCGCACCGGCTTCTTCGCGCAGACCGACTACAAGATCAACGACAACGTCAGCTGGTATTTCAAGGGTCTGTACAACACGCGCAAGTCGACGAACCAGGCGGCGCCGGAACCGATCTTCCTCGGCCAGGCGTTCTGCTTCCTGATCGATCGCTGCTACAACGTCGGCGTCGACGTGACGAACCCGTACAACCCGTTCGGATTCACGCTCGATCCGAGCAGCCCGGACTTCGGTCTTGGCCGCCGCCCGATCGAGGGTGGTCCGCGCATATTCAGCCAGAAGGTCGACACGCGTTACTTCGCCACCGGCCTGACCGGCAACTTCAACGCCTGGGATCACGGCTTCAACTGGGACGTCAACGTCGTGCGTTCGGACAACGATGCCGACCAGGATGTGACCGGCACCTACAACATCGCGCACATCCAGAAGGCGCTCGGTCCGCTCGCCGCCTGTCAGGCCGATCCGACCTGCGTGCCGCTGAATCTGTTCGGTGGTCCCGGCACGATCACGCCCGACATGCTCAAGTACATCCTGTATCACGAGCATGACACCAGCCATCAGTCGCTCGGCGTCGTCACCGCGAACATCTCGGGCGACCTGCTGCAGCTGCCGGCCGGCTCGCTCGATTTCGCCACGGGCTACGAGCACCGCAATCTGTCCGGCAATTATCAGCCGGATGCGGTCGTCGTTGCCGGCGACTCCAACGGCGTGCCGTCGAAGCCGACTGCGGGCAGCTACAACATCGACGAGTTCTACCTCGAGTTGAACGCACCGCTGATCGCCGACGCGGCATTCGCCAAGCACCTGGACCTGAGTCTCGCCACGCGCTACTCGGACTATTCCACGTTCGGCGGCACGACCAACAGCAAGGTCGGCTTCCGCTGGCAGGTTGTTGACGATTTCACCTTCCGCGGCACCTGGGCGCAGGGTTTCCGCGCGCCGTCGATCGGCGAGCTGTTCGGCACATTCTCGCGCTTCGACGCGTTGTTGCAGGATCCGTGCAACAACGCAACCGGTCAACGCGGCGCCAACTGCACCATCCTCGGCGTACCGAATCCGGCAACCTTCACGCAGTCGAACCCGCAGATCTCGGTGCTGACCGGCGGCAACCCGAATCTGCAGCCGGAGACCTCGACGAACAAGACGTTCGGCGCCATCTACAGCCCGACCTGGGCCGAGGGCGGTTCGTGGTCGCAGAAACTCGACTTCACGGCGACCTACTACAACATCACGGTCAAGGATGCGATCCAGGCCAAGGACGCGCAGACGCTGCTCGATCGCTGCGCCGATACGCTGGATCCGGCCTTCTGCAGTCTGCAAGGCCGCAACGGTGCCGGCTACGTGACGTTCCTCAACGACACGCTGGGCAACCTCGGCCGCGTCGAGACCAGCGGTTGGGACTTCGGCCTGAACTGGCTCGGCCCGGACATGGCATGGGGTCGCTTCGGTGTGAATTGGAACAGCACCTACGTCAACGACTACAGCGCGCAATCGGTTGAAACCGGCCTGTTCGAGCCGGCGCACGTTGGCTTCGAGGTGACCGACAGCGGCATCGCGCGCCTGCGTTCGACGCTGCACCTGAACTGGGCGGTGGCGGACTGGAGCGCAACCTGGTCGATGCGTTACATCTCCGATCTGACCGAGGATTGCGGCGCCGGCGCCGGTTTCCCGGTCTGCAACGGCCCCGTGACGGCGCAGACTGCGGACGGCAGCCACCACCTCGGCGCCGTGACCTACCACGACATCCGTGCGTCATGGAAGGTACCGGTCTCGACGCCGTTCACGGTGTCGGCCGGCATCAACAACATGTTCGCCAAGGATCCGCCGGTGTGCCTGTCGTGCTCGCTCAACGGCTACGATGCGTCGAACTATGACCTGCCGGGCCGCTTCTGGTACGTCGAGGCGAGCCTGAAGTTCTGAAACAACAAGAAGAATCGCTACAAGACAATTACCGGGCCGCTGACGCGGCCCGTTTTTTTTATGCTTCGAGAGCAAGAAAATCTTGAACGCGGATGAACGCGGATGAACGCGGATGAACGCGGATAGACGCGGATCAAGCAAGAAAGAATCTCGGGTTTCAAAAATCCGCGTAATCCGCGCAATCCGCGTTCAAAGCGCTCCTCGTTGAACGCGCCTGGAGCCTGATGCGTGCGGTGTTGTTCGCTTACGCGCGCGGTGCGACCTCGAGCGGCATGCTGACGCGCGCGGCGAGCGGCAGATGGTCGGAGACCGGGTGCGGCAGCGTCCACAGTGCCTCCACGCGCACGCTCGGCGTCGTCAGGATATGATCGATGGCGCGGCGCGGTCGCCAGCTCGGAAACGTCGAAGGCGGCGGCTCGGCCGGCGGTGTCAGCGAGGTTTTCTGGAACAACGACTTGAGCTCGTCGCTGTGCACGGTGCAATTCAGGTCGCCCATCAGCACCACGTGGCGCTGCTTGCCGATCAGTTCGGCGAGGAAAGCAAACTGGCGCTTGCGCGCGGCCGGGCCGAGCGACAGGTGCGCGACGACCAGCACGAGCATCGCGTCACCTTCGCCGAAGCGTACCCACAGCGCGCCGCGGCCGGGTATGCGGCCCGGCAGCGGATAGTCGAGCACTTCGGCCGGCCGGATCCGCGTCAACAGACCGTTGGCCGATGCGGCAAACTGGGAGATCTTGCGGTTCGGCTGATGACTCCAGTAGGCAAAGCCGGCGGCCTCGGCCAGGTACTGGGTCTGATTGACGAAGCCCGAGCGCAGCGAACCGGCATCGGCTTCCTGCAGTCCTACGATATCGAAGTCGGCGAGCAGCGCGGCGAAATTATCGAGGTTGCCGCGCTTGCTGCGTGACGGCAGCATCTGCTTCAGGCTCTGCGTCACGTAATGCCGATAACGGCCGACGCTGCCGCCGGCGAGGATGTTGCAGCTGAGCAGATTGAGCTGTGCCGTCGCCTTGACGGATTCGTTGCGTGCGGCGGGCTTCATCGTCCGAGCCTACGGCGACGCCGCTTGCGCCGCAAGCCTGCTCGCTCCAGCGGTCCCATGGCGCAAGAGCTCCTGACGCGGATTGCGCGAATGAACGCGGATAAGGGCAGAACCGAAACTGAAGCGGTTGCTTGATCCGCGAAATCCGCGTTGATCCGCGTCATGGCTCTTGATTCGCGCTCGTCAGCGAGGCGAAGACTCAGAAGCTCTTTGACGCCGATTTACGCGGATGAACGCGGATTGAGGCAGGAACAAAACTTGATGGTCTTCTTGATCCGCGTCAAGGCTCCCGGCAATGACCGGCGTTGACGTGGCCTTGTTCCGGCGAGGCGAAGCGACGCGTCAGTGTTTCGCGCCGGCTTTGGCTTCCTGCCGCACGAGAGACAGCGCAATCTGGACCATTTCGGGGAAGCCGATGTTGCGCTGCGAGTTGGCTCCGACGCGGTACTTGCCGTTGACGACGAGCGTCGGCGTGGCTTCGACACCGTAGCCGCGGATCAGGTCCGCGCCGTGCGACATCTTCGCCTCGATCACGAACGAGCTCGCGGTCGACAGGAAATTTCCGCTGGAAGCGCCATAGCCCGCGTAGAAGTTCGCCAGTGCTTCGAGCGATCCGAGCGGCAGGTGATCGCGGTGCATTGCATCGAACAGCGCCTGATGAGTCTTGTCGACCAGACCGAGCGCCTGCGCCGTATAGAACGCGCGAGCGAAGGGTTCCCAGGACGGATTGAAGACGGCCGGAATCAGCACGAATTGCGCGTTCGCTGGCAGCTTGCTTTTCAGCTCGTCGGCGTACGGCTGGAAGTGCGCGCAATGCGGACAGGCGTACGAAAACACCTCGACGACTTCGATCTTGTCGCCGGTCGAGGTCGGCTGGGCCGGCTCGATGAGGGTGTAATCGGTGCCGGCGGTCCAGGTAGTGGCTGCTGCCGAGGGGCTGGTGTCGGCGCTGCACGCGGCCGTGGCCAGCAAGCCACACAGAAGCAGGAGCAGACTTTGCAGTCGCTTGAGCATTGGATTTCCTCGCATGGAATGTCCGCGGTGCGCGTGGGCGGGCCCGGAAACAGAACGGGGCGTCACTTGCCTGCAGCCTCTTTCTGGATCAGATAGTGGATCAGTTGTTCGAGCAGCTTCCAGTCGCTGCCGGCCGAGACGAAGGTCAGCCGGTACTTGCCGGCGACGACGATCGTCGGCGTGCTGTCGGTTCCGGTCGCACGCACGAAGGCATCGGCCTGTTTCATCTTGGTACTGATCGTGAAGGAGTTGGCGGTGCCGACGAAGTCTTCCGGCTTGACGCCGTACGTGGCATAGACCTTCGCCGCGTCCTCGATCGTCGGCAGCGGGTTCTTCAGCGTGCGCTGGTCGGCATTCATGATCGCCAGCGGAGCGTCCGGTTTCCACACCGCATCGAACATCGCACCGTGCGCCTTGTCGGCAATCCCCAGCGCCTGCGCGGTCAGGTAGGCGCGCTGGAACATCGGCCAGTCCTCGTTCGGCTTGAACGACGCCGGCACATAGGTCATCACTGCATTGGCAGGCAGGCCCTTGGCGATCTTGTCGATGAAGGTGTGCGCGAAATTGCAGGCAGGGCAGCCGTAAGAAAAGACTTCCGTGACTTCGATCTTGCCGCCGGCGTCGCCGCGTTGCGGCGGATCGATCACAAAATACTGTTTGCCGGCCTCCCACGGCGTGGGAACGTCGGCGGCCTGAACCACTGCCGCAAGCGTCAGACCGAACAGCACCGCAAGCGCGCGCACCAGCATCAGATCACCTCATCAGGAATTTGCAGCATCCTTGAGACCGGCGCGGCAGCGTCCGGTTCCCGGGGAAGCGATTTACTTTGCGGCCGTGGCGCTGCCGGCGTCGGCAGAGTGCAAGCCTTCGATGTAGCTGGACAGCGCGGCGATGTCGCCATCGCTCAAGCCCTTGACCACTGCCGGCATGATCTGGGCGTGATCATCATCGCCCCAGGACTTGCCGTCGTGCCAATCCTTCAGCTTCAGCGTCAGGTAGTCGGCGTACTGGCCGGCGAGCTGCGGGTAGCCGGCAGCGGGGTTGCCACGGCCATCGGGTGCGTGGCAGGCCATGCAGGCCGGTACGGCGGTATTCGCGTCGCCGCCGCGATACAACACCTGGCCGCGTGCGACCAGCTTGCTGTCGGCGACTCCGGGCAGCGACGTCTTGCCGGCGAAGTAGGCACCGATGTCATGCATGTCCTGATCGGTGAGCGCCATGACGAAGCCCATCATGACCGCGCTGTCGCGCTTGTGCGACTTGAACAGACCGATCTGGCGCACGATGTAGTTCTCGTGCTGGCCGGCGAGCTTGGGGTACTGCGACGTCGCCGGGTTGCCGTCGAGCCCGTGGCAGGCCGCGCAGACGCCGGCCTTGGCCTGGCCGGCGGTGGCGTCGCCCGGCTTGGCTGCAGCGGGCGCTGCGTCGGCATGGGCTTCGGCCGGTGCAGCGGTCGCTGCCTGCGCTGGCGTCTCTGCGGATTTCTCCGACGGGGCTTGTGCAAACAGACCTGCCGAAACAAGCAAAGCCGAACCAGCCATCAACAGCCGAAAACTCATACACTGCGCTCCAGGAAAGGTTCGATCCGCACCGAGTCACCGAAACGGTGGCCAGGCACGGCACAAGCGCAGAATTATCCCAGCCGCCCCGAACACGGTCAAACGTTGACCGGACCATCATCCTTGACTGCGTGCGCCCCGGGTTCGCCGGGCAGGCGTTGAGCATAGGGCCGCGGCGGCAAAGTTGAAAGGCGCTTGAGCGGCTTCGACTTCGCCTGCTGCGCAAGCTACGCTGTGCCCCGAGCTTGTCGAAGGGCTCGGCACGAATGACTCCTTGATCCTTCAGGCCATTGCCAGCTCACATGTCCGCAGCACATCGCAATCCATTCCGCCAGGCGCAGTTCGTGCTGAGCGCACCCGAGCTGCGTCAGTTGCCGGCCGACGACGGCGCCGAAATCGCCTTTGCCGGCCGTTCCAATGCCGGCAAGTCGAGCGCACTGAACGCGATCTGCGACCAGACCGGCCTGGCACGAACCTCCAAGACGCCGGGCCGCACGCAGCAGTTCGTCGTGTTCACCCTGGATGCCGGCCAGCGTCTGATCGATCTGCCTGGCTATGGTTATGCAAAGGTACCCGAGGCGATGCGCGTGCATTGGCGCAAGGTCATCGATGCTTATCTGCGCGAGCGGCAATCGTTGCGCGGCGTCGTGCTGATCATCGACAGCCGCCATCCGCTCAAGGATTTCGATCGGCAGATGCTGGACTACTGCCGCGACATCGGCCTTGCCTGCCACATGCTGTTGACCAAGGCGGACAAAATGTCTCGCAATCAGGGCAGCTCGACCCTCGCCGCGGTGCGTCGCGAATGCAAGGCACAGGCTTGGCCGGCGAGCGCGCAGCTGTTCTCGTCGCTGGCAAAAAGCGGTCTCGACGAGGCGCGCATGACTTTGTACGCATTGTTGAACGCGCGTGCGGATGGCATGCTCGACCCGACAGGGGCAGCGCCGGACTAAGGGCACCGGCGTCGCGCAATGGTGGCGCGCGCCGGCTTTTATTCGCCTTGGCCGCCCCCAGATCGGGTCATCCCTTTTTCAGTACGAGCAAGCCATGTCCGGACCCAGTGTCGTCAAGGAAACGCCGGTCGAGCGCCGCGAGCAGCTCGTCGAATACCTCGTGTCCGGCACGCGTGAAGTGGAAAAGTGGAAAATTGGAACCGAGCACGAGAAGTTCGGTTTCCGCCTCGACGACCTGCGCCCGCCGACCTATGAAGGCGCGCGCGGCATCGGCGCGATGCTCAAGGGGCTGACCCGCTTCGGCTGGCAGCCGGTTGAGGAGAACGGCAACGTCATCGCGCTGACGCGCGGCGACGGCTCGATCACGCTCGAGCCGGCCGGCCAGCTCGAGCTGTCCGGCGGCCAGGTCGACACGATCCACGACACCTGCCGCGAAGTGACCTCGCACCTGACGGAGGTCAAGACTGTCGCCGACGAGTTGCAGCTCGGCTTTTTCGGCATGGGCTTTCAGCCGAAGTGGAAGCGCGAAGAGATGCCGTGGATGCCGAAAGGCCGCTACGCGATCATGCGCCGCTACATGCCGCTGAAAGGCAACCTGGGCCTCGACATGATGACCCGCACCTGCACGGTGCAGGTCAATCTCGATGTCGCCGATGAAGCGGACATGGTGAAGAAGTTCCGCGTCGCGCTCGCGCTGCAGCCGGTGGCGACCGCGCTGTTCGCCGATTCGCCGTTCACCGAAGGCAAGCCGAACGGCTACCTGAGCTACCGTTCGCACATCTGGACCGACACCGATCCGGATCGCACCGGCATGCTCGACTTCGTCTTCGAGGACGGCTTTGGCTTCGAGCGCTACACCGACTACCTGCTCGATGTGCCGATGTATTTCAGCTACCGCGATGGAAAGTACATCGACCTGGCCGGCCGCTCGTTCCGCGACTTCCTCGCCGGCAAGCTGCCCGAACTGCCGGGCGAATTGCCGACGCTGAAGGATTGGGCCGATCACACGACCACGGCGTTTCCCGAAGTGCGCCTGAAGAAATATCTGGAAATGCGCGGTGCCGACGGCGGGCGCTGGAACCAGCTGTGCGCACTGCCGGCGTTCTGGGTTGGGCTGCTTTACGACTCGACCGCACTCGACGCGGCCTGGGACCTGGTCAAGGACTTCAGCATGGCCGAGCGCCACGCACTGCGCGACGGCGTGCCGAAATACGCGCTGAAGCTGCCATTCCGCGGCGCGACCGTGCGCGAACTGGCGATCGAGGCATTGAAGATCGCTGGTGAAGGATTGAGGCGGCGCAACCGGCTCAGCGCCAAGGGCGTGAGCGAAGCCTCATTCCTCGAGCCGATGATCGAATTCGCCGACGCGAACCAGACGCCGGCCGAGCGCAAGCTGGAACTTTTCCACAATGTGTGGAAAGGCAATATCGATCCGCTGTTCAAGGAATTTGCCTATTGAGCCGCGGCGCTACCGTGCCGCTGCCTCGAGAGTTACTCGAAATGCAGTGCCTGGATCGGATCGATCCGGGTCGCGCGCCGAGCTGGTGCCAGCATCGCGAGTGCCGCAGCGGCGACGATCACCAGAATGGAGCCGAGAAGCACGGCGGGCCGGGTGCTGTTGCCAAATTGCAGCAGTGAGCTGTCGAGTAGCCTGGCAAGAGGTATTCCAGCCGCGAATCCCAAAATCAGGCCCACGGCCATTTGAATCGCACTGAGCGTGAACAGCGCCGAATAGATCTTTTGATTCGGCGCTCCGAGCGCGCGCCGGACACCAATTTCGTGCGTGCGCCTCTTCACGTTGACGGCCATCACTCCGTACATGCCGGCGCCGACCAGTACAAAAGATACGACGCCGAGGACGTCGAAAGCCAGCGCGAACAGGTGTGCGGTCTTTGTCTGGCTGCGCGGTATCGATTCATAGTCGTGGAAGGCGAGCGGTATATCGGCGTCGATGTCGCGCATCACCTTGTTCAAATGGGTTGCCACTGCCGCAGAGTCGTCCCCCGTACGAATGGCGACGCTGCCGACCAGAAACGGCGCTTGGCGCGCAGGAACCAGAAGTGTCGTCTGAACGGGCTGCTGTTGGGTGTTCAGCATGATGTTGCTGATAACGCCAACGACGGTCACCGTGGGTCCTGCCGGATTTCGGGGATCGAGGTGAAACTGGCGTCCGAGCACCGGTCGGTCGGCGCTGAATTTCTCCACAAAGCGACGATCCACGACGGCGACACGTGGGCGGTCTGATGCATCGCGCTCGTCGAAGAACCGTCCTTCCCGCAGCGATATGCCATAGGTGGACAGAAATCCGTCATCGACGGCGCCCATGGCGGTCCTCGGAATCGTGCGTTGGTCAGCCACTTCCCCGGCCGGCAATACGGCTTGAAATTGATTCCAGTAGGTACCCGGGACAGCCGTGCCGATCGTTACATCCAGCACACCGGATTCCGAGCGCAATCGTTCCGTCAGCCGCTCGTAGAGTCGCAGCCGCTCGACGTCTGTCGGGTAGGCGCTCGACGAAAGCACAATGCGCGACGAGAACAGGTGATCTTTCTTGATGCCGATGTCGGTATGGTCGATCGAGTCGATGGCTTGGACCATCATGCTCACGCTGATCAGCAGGGTGCATGACAGCGCCACTTCGACGATGACAAGAGCGCCGCTCAAGCGTGTCCGGGTACTGATAGCGCCCTGTGCCGCGGAGCGCAAGCGATCGGCAATCGCATCGTTGATCGCGTGTCGGACCGGTGGCAGTCCCGTGGCGAGCGCGGTGAGGATGGCAGCACCGATGGCGAACACAATGACAGTCGCATCCAAGTCGAAGCGTTGCCAATGCGCCGGTCCGAAATCATTGGCTCGGAACCAGCCAACCAGCCAATGCACGCCAAAAGCGGCGAGTGACAAAGCGAGCACTACAGCCGCCAAACTCAGGATCACACTCTCCATCAGCAGATACATCATCAGGCGCGCGCGCGTGGCCCCCAGCGCGAGCCGAACGGCAATTTCCTGCGTGCGCCCGAGCATACGCGACAGCATCAGGTTCGCCGCATTCGCGCACGCAATCAGCAGCAGCAGGAACACAGCGGCGAACATCACGTACAACGACTGGCGCAACATGCCTCCCCAAGTGATATTCCTCAGGTCGCCGATACCGACATGTGTGCCCAGAAATCGTTCGGGTTCCGAGTGGACTGCTTGTTGAAACCAAGACTCCAGCGATCCCCGCACTGCGGCATCCGATGCATCTTGGCTGCGTCTGACGACGAGATCGAATGGCGTTTCGTCTGCACCCATTCCATCGAACAGGTGGGCTGCCATCCACAGCGTTTCCCTGATCGGAAAACTGAAATCCGCCGGCATCACGCCGATGACGGTCGCCGGTTTTGCATTGATCCGGACTTGCCGGCCCAGAATGGAGGGATCCCCACCGTAGCGGCCGTGCCAGAGCGTGTAGGAAAGGATCACGACAGCGGGGGCGCCGGCCTTCTGATCGTCGTCGCTGAAGTCTCGTCCGAGGATTGGCGCGACGCCGAGCAAAGAAAAAAGATTCGCGGTCACGAACGCGCCGTAGTCGCGTTCGGGCACTTCAATATCGGAAACATTCATCGCCGCCGGCGAAAAACCGGCAACCTGCCCGGTCGAAGCCAGTCGCCGGCGAATGTCGAGCAGGGACTTTCCTTGTACTGGCCCGAGATACTCGGCGCCCCATTCATCCGAGTAGACACCAGCTTGCATCAACGCTTCGGGTTGAACAAATGGAAGTGGCCGGAGAACGAAGCCGTTGATCAAGGCCATCATGAAGACGACGCAAGCCAGGCCAGCACCAAGCACGCTGACAGTCAAGGCCGAGTGCGCTGGCCGTGCGATCAGCGACCGCAGTGCGAGTCTGATGTCGGCAAGCAATCCATTCATGGGCAACGTTGCGTGGCGTTCAAATCCGGCTACAAAGTGACATTTGATATTGCGACTACGCCGTAGCCGTGCCTGTCTTTTTAACACAGCCAAGCGCTGTCGGCGTCGAAACCGAACCTGGTCACGTGAACATTGGCGCGATCGGACCAGAGGGAACGTCTGCCTTGGCAGGTCGCCTCCGGGTTGATCACGAACGAAAAGCAATCGCCGCCACGGGGATTGCCGACCATGCTTGCGCAGCACAGGTGGCGGCCCGGTTGGGAACTAGCGCAACGGGCGCATCGCTTCGGTGACGGGAACGGCAAGCGCACGCAGCGCCGCATCTTTGTTCTGGCCGAGTTCGGCATACAGCGCGAGCAGGAAGTTCATCGTGTTCTGCCGCTTGGCCAATCCGCGCAGGCTCGAATAGGCGTCAGCCCAGGACGCCAGCGGTGCCGGTGCCGTGACGCCGGCGAGCCATGCCTGCCACGCCTCGATCGGATGTTTGCCGCGCGTGGCCACGCGGGCTGCGGCAGCTGCGATGCGTTCGCTTTCGCCGAACAGGTAGACCCGATCGTCGTGCGCGACGACCTGGGTTGCCAGTGCGGCGAGGATTCGGTCAAGTTCGGGCTGGTCGAAGTCCGGCTCGAGCGCCAGTTCGCCGAGCAGATCGGCGCCGTGGGCGACGCCATGCCGCCAGCCGGCATCCTCGTCGAATCCGCGGTAGTCGCGAACGGCGTCGAAATAAGCGATCGCCGAATCGAGCAGGGTTGTTCTCTGCGCCTTCTGCAGGAACGGTCGATCGCGGTCGGCGTGCGCGGTTTCGGCGAGTACCAGCGCAGCGAACGGTCGCGCGACGCCAGCCGCATCGTCGTGGCCATCGAGCACGGCAAGCAGATTCTGCTCGACGAACGTCCAGGTGCCGGCATCGAGTGCTCTTGCACTGCGCCAGTACGCGTAGGCTTCGTAGCCGATGCGGTCGCGCGATTCGCTGTCCGGGCTCGAAAGGCAGGCCAGCAGCGCACGTGCGAGCGATTGCCGGCGATCGACATCGGCAATGACGAAACGGTCGTGGCGCAAGGCCAGCAGGGTGTCGCGCGTGTATCCGCTTGGCGGGCAAGCCGGAGAAGTCGCAGCCGACGCGGCAGCGCCCAGCCAGAGCAACGTGCCGGCGAGCACGCATGCGTGCCAGGTGGTGCGGCGCGTGCGGGTGCGCGGCGGTTGCGGCATCGGCTCAGTGTGTCTTTGCAGGAGGCTTGAGGCCGCGCTCGATCAGCAGCGGTTCGACACTCGGGTCGCGGCCGCGGAAAGCGCGGTACATCGCGTCGGTGTCCTGGCTGTTGCCGCGCGACAGCACCATGTCGCGGAAACGCTGGCCGTTCTCGCGCGTCATGCCGCCGTGGTCCTTGAACCAGTAGAACGCATCATCGCGCAACACGGCGGTCCATAGATACGAGTAGTACCCGGCGGAATAGCCGTTGGCCCAGATGTGGGCGAAGTAGCTCGAGCGATAGCGCGGCGGCACCAGCGCGTAGTCGACGTGGTACTGCGCCAGCGCTTTCGCCTCGAATGCATCGACGTCCTGCTTCGGCGCATCGGCGGGTAACAAGTGCCAGGCCTGGTCGAGTAACGCGGCGCCGAGATATTCGGTCGTCGCGAAGCCTTGGCCATAGGTGCCGGCCTTGCGGATCTTCGCCACCAGTGCCGCCGGCATCGGCGCGCCGGTCTTGTAGTGCTTGGCGTAGTTGGCGAACACGCTCGGCTCGTCAGCCCAGTGTTCGTTGAACTGCGACGGGAATTCGACGAAGTCGCGCGGCACCGCGGTGCCGGTCAGGTACGGATATTTCACCTTCGAGAACATGCCGTGCAGCGCGTGGCCGAACTCGTGGAACATCGTGATGACGTCGTCGCGGCTGATCAGCGCCGGCTGGCCCGGCGCCGGCTTGGTGAAATTGCAGACGTTGAATGCGACCGGCTTGGTGCCGAACAATCCCGACTGGTCGACGAACGTGCTCATCCAGGCGCCGCCGTTCTTGTTGTCGCGCTTGAAATAGTCCGCATACCACAGCGCCATCGGTGTGCCGTCGGCGTCGAACACCTCGAACACGCGCACATCGCTCTGGTACACCGGGATGTCGTGCCGTTCCTTGAACGTGATGCCGTACAGCTTGTTCGCCGCGAAGAACACGCCGTCCTGCAGTACGCGGTCGAGTTCGAAGTACTGCTTGAGCTCGTCCGCGTCGAGCTTGAACGTGTCCTTCCTGACCTGCTCGGAATAGAACTGCCAGTCCCACGGCGCGAGCTTGAACTTGCCGTGCTGCTTGTTGACGAGCGCCTGCATCCCCGCCGCTTCGCCCTTGGCCTTGGCGACGGCGGCGGGAGCCATGTCGGTCATCAGCTTGATTGCGCGCTCCGGCGTTTTCGCCATCTGGTCTTCGAGGTTATACGCGGCGTAGTCGGGATAGCCGAGCAGCTTTGCCTTCTGCGCGCGCAATTCGGCCAGACGCGCGATGATCTCGCGCGTGTCGTTTTCGTCACCGTGTTCGGTGCGCTCGATCGAGGCCTTGAACAACTTTTCGCGCATCGCGCGATTGCTCAGCGAATCCTGCGCCGGCTGCTGCGTCGTGTTTTGCAGCGCGATGACGTACTTGCCGTCGAGCTTGCGCCCCTTCGCGGCTTCCGCTGCTGCGGCCAGGTCGGCTTCGCTGAAACCGGCGAGGTCAGCCGCAGCGTCGACGACCAGTGCGCCAGCCTTGGTGCCGGCGAGAAGCTTGTCGCGGAACGCGGTGCTGAGCGTCGACTGCTCCTTGTTCAATTCCTTGAGTTTCGCCTGGTCGGCCGCGGAAAGCTCGGCGCCGGAGCGCACGAACGTGCGGTAATAGCGTTCGACGAGGCGTGTCGATTCCGCATCGAGACCGAGCGTTTCGCGCCGGCCGTACAGAGTTTTCACGCGCGCGAACAGCTTCGCGTCGAGATAGATCGCGTCGCGATGTGCGGCGAGCTTCGGCGCTTCGTCGCGCTGGATCTTCTGCAACGTGTCGTTGGTATTGGCTCCGGTCAGCGCCGAGAACACCTTGCTGACCCGCGTCAATAAAGTGCCGGTGCGTTCGAGCGCGACGATCGTGTTGTCGAACGTCGGCGCATCGCCCTGGTTGGCGATCCTGTCGACTTCGCCGATCTGCCGACGCATGCCCTCGTCGATCGCCGGCTGGAAATTGCTGTCCTTGATCTTGTCGAACGGCGGTGCCTGGTACGGCAGCGTGCTCGCGACGAAGAACGGGTTTTCGGCCGCCGCCGTCGCGCTGAGGGCAGCGACGTTAGCCGGGTTTTGCGTTTCGCTCTTCGGCGCGGTCGGTGCGCAGGCGGCGAGCACCGTGGTGATGGCAACGGTCAGCAGGATCGGGCGGAGGTGCAGCGTCGGGGTTTTTCCAGAAAGTTTGCCGAAGGTGTTGGGCAGCTTGTCATTCCAGCCGTTGCGTGAGGCGGCGGCAGCTTGTAATAACTGGTAAATTCGCCGAGCCCAATGTAGAAGAGCCGACCATGTCGGGTCGGCTCTTTGCCCTGCGTCGGTCGAGTGCAGCCGCCGTCTTATTTCGACGCCGGCTTCTCGGCCTTGAGCCCGCGCGTTTCGAGCAGCGGCTCGACGCTCGGATCGCGGCCGCGGAATGCGCGATACATCTCATCCATCTCCATCGTGCTGCCCTTCGACAGCACCATGTCGCGGAAGCGCTGGCCGTTTTCGCGGGTCATGCCGCCGTGTTCCTTGAACCAGTAGAACGCGTCGTCGCGCAGCACCGCGCTCCACAGGTAGGCGTAGTAGCCGGCCGAGTAGCCGCCACCCCAGATGTGGGCGAAGTAGCTCGAGCGGTAACGCGGCGGTACCAGCGCATAATCGACGTTGTACTTCTTCAGCGCATCGGCCTCGAACTTGTCGACGTCCTGCTTCTCGGCGTCGGCCGGCAGCGTGTGCCAGGCCTGGTCGAGCAGCGCGGCGGCTATGTATTCCTCGGTCGCGTAGCCCTGGCCGTAGGTGCCCGAGTCCTTGATCGCCTTGACCATCGCCGCCGGCATCGGCGCACCGGTCTTGTAGTGCTTGGCGTAATTGGCAAACACGCTCGGCTCCTCAGCCCAGTGCTCGTTGAACTGCGACGGAAACTCGACGAAGTCGCGCGGCGTGTTGGCACCGGCGACGGACGGAAACTTCACGTTCGAGAACATGCCGTGCAGCGCGTGGCCGAATTCGTGGAACATCGTGGTCACGTCGTCGAACGTCAGCAGCGCCGGCTGACCCGCCACCGGCTTGCTGAAGTTGCAGACGTTGAACACGACCGGATGCGTGCCGAGCAGCCCGCTCTGGTCGACGAAGCTGTCCATCCAGGCGCCGCCGGCCTTGTTGTCGCGCTTGTAGTAGTCGGCGTACCACAGTGCCAGCGACTTGCCGTCGGCGTCGAACACCTCGAACACACGCACGTCCGGCTGGTAGACCGGAAGGTCGTGGCGCTCCTTGAACGTGATGCCGTACAGCTTGTTGGCGGCAAAGAACACGCCATCGTGCAGCACGCGGTCGAGCTCGAAATACTGCTTGACCGCACTTTCGTCGAGCTTGAATTTTTTCTGCTTGACCTGCTCGGAATAGAACTGCCAGTCCCATGGTCCCAGCTTGAAGCCACCCTTCTGCGCGTCGCCCTGCTCCTGCATCTGCGCTGCTTCGTCTTCGGTCTTGGCGCGCACCGCCGGAACCATGTCGGTCATCAGCTTGATCGCCTGCTCGGGACTCTTGGCCATCTGGTCTTCGAGGCTGTACGCGGCATAGGTCGGATAGCCGAGCAGTTTGGCTTTGTGTGCGCGCAGCTGGGCCAGGCGCGCCACGGTCGCGCGCTCGTCGTTGGCGTCGTTGTGTTCACTGCGCAACGTCGAGGCGTTGAACAGGCGCTCACGCGTCGCGCGGTTGGTCAGCTCGGCCTGCGCCGGCTGCTGCGTTGTGTTCTGCAAGGTCAAGAGCCACTCGCCGTCGAGCTGGCGCTCCTTGGCGGCAGCAGCAGCGGCGGCCAGTTCACCGTCGGACAGCCCGGCGAACTCTACTTTGTTGCCGGCCGAGATCGCGCCATCCTTGGTCCCCGCCAGCAGCTTGTTCTGGAAGCCGGTCTGCAAAGTCGATTCTTCCTTGTTCAACTCGCGCAGCGCGGATTTGTCGGCATCGGACAGTTTGGCGCCGGCGCGCACGAACTGGCGGTGATAGCGCTCGGTCAGGAACTTCTCGTCGGCGGCGAGCTTGTCGCGCGCAGCATGGATCGCCTCGATGCGCGCGAACAATTTTGCGTTGAGGTAGATCGCGTCCTGGTGCGCCGCGAGTTTCGGCGCCTCGTCGCGCTGCACCTGCTGCAGCGTGTCGTTCGTATTGGCCTGGGCCAGCGCGAAGAACACCTTGCCGACGCGGGTCAGCAGCGCGCCACTGCGCTCCATGGCCGCGATCGTGTTGGCGAAGGTCGGCGCGGCGGACTGGTCGGCGATCTTCTCGATCTCGGCCAGCTGCTGCTTCATGCCTTCCTCGATCGCCGGCTGGAAATCCGCATCGGTGATCTTGTCGAACGGCGGCGCCTGGTACTGCAGCGTGCTCGCCTTGAGGAACGGATTGGCGGCACTGGCAGTCGCCGCGGTCGCCGCCGCGGACGTGCCGGCAGCGGCCTCGGGTTTGGGCGCAGCTTGTGCGCCGGCGGAAATGGCGGCGGTCATGGCGACGAGCAGAAAGCGTTGGTGAAACATGGGGCGGACTCCGCGAGAAGTAAAAATGGAATTGTGGACAAATTCTTGATAACGGCGGGGATCGCATTCACGGCGGGCCCCTCGCGCCGTCAGGCGCCCTTGACGTCGCGCAGCGTCCAGTGGGTGCCGACGAGCAGGTTCAGACGATGGCGCAGGATCGCGTGCGGCAGGCGCGTCGCGACCGTCACGTCGATGTGCAGATCCTGCTGCTTGGCCGATACCGTCGCCGCCGCGTCGGTTGCACCGAGCCCGGGGTCGACCGCGTCGGGGTCGGGTTGCAGGTTGCGCCAGCGCTCGAACAGAGCCGGCTCGCACAGTGCCGCCTGCAGCGCCGCGGCGAAACCGCCCGCCGAGTCGCCGTGGAACGACAGTTCGGCGTTTGCGCCGCGCGCGCGCGCCAGGTCGTCGATGCCGATGAAAAAACGCTGCACGCCAGCCATGGTCGAATCCGCAAGGGGGCGGCAGTCTAACAGGTGGCGCGGGCCTTGGCAGTCATGACTTTCCACCCTGCTCGGGGTGCGTCCGGATGCGTAGAATGCGCAGCGCTTTTCTGCCCAGGAATTCCCATGATGTTCCATCGTTGCTCGCTGCGCTGGTTCGCCGCGCTGGTTGCCGTTGCCGTCGCGCCGCTCGCGTCGGCGGAGACGCGCCTGCTGCGCTTCCCCGATATCTGCAACGACCGCGTCGTGTTCACCTACGGCGGCGACTTGTGGACCGTGTCGGCGCAGGGCGGCACGGCCATTCGCCTGACCGCAGGTCCCGGCCTGCAGCAATCGGCAAAGTTCTCGCCGGATTGCCGGCAGGTCGCGTTTACCGGCGAATACAGCGGAGAGGACCAGGTCTATACGATGGCCAGTGGCGGCGTGCCGACGCAGCTGACCTGGTATCCGGCGCTCGGTCCGCTGCCGCAGCGCTGGGGTTTCGACAACCAGGTCTACGGCTGGACGCCCGACGGCGGTCGCGTGCTGTTTCGCTCCTACATCGACACGTTCGCCCTGGCGCAGCCGCGCCTGTACACGGTGGCGAAGGAAGGCGGCCTGCCGGAAGCGTTGCCGATGACGTTTGCCGGCGTCGGCCAGTATTCGCCCGACGGCAAGCAGCTGGTCTACTCGCCGCTGTTTCGCGATTTTCGTACCTGGAATCGCTATCAGGGCGGCTGGGCGCAGGATCTGTACATCTTCGACCTGGCCACTTCGCAGGGCCGCAACATCACCAATAATCCGCGCACCGACCGCGACCCGATCTGGATCGGCAACGCGATCTATTTCGTCTCCGATCGCGACGATGTGCTGAATCTGTACCGTTACGACATCGCCTCGGCCGCGACCACGCAACTGACCAAGCATCGCAATTTCGACGTGCGCTGGGCCAGCGGCGATCGCGCCGGGCATATCGTCTATGAACTCGGCGGCGCGCTGCGCGTCTACGACACGAATTCCAACACCGACCGCGCGCTGGTCATCGATGTGCCGACCGACGGCGTGCACACGCGCTCCGAGCACGTCGCGGTCGGCGATCACATCGAACAGTTCGGCCTCAGTCCGCATGGCGAGCGCGCGGTCGTCGTCGCGCGCGGCGACCTTTTCAGCGTGCCGGTCGACAAGGGCATCACGCGCAATCTCACGCACACGTCCGACGCGCACGAGCGCGAAGCCGCCTGGTCGCCGGACGGCAAGCGCATCGCCTACACCTCGGACGCGAGCGGCGAAGAAGCCGTGTGGGTTCGCGACACCGATGGCGGTGCAGGCAAGCAACTGACGCGCGCCATGCTCGGCCGCCTGTATGCACCGCGCTGGTCGCCGGACGGTAAGCACATTGCCTTCAGCGACAGCGCGAACGGCGTGCAGGTGGTCGACGTCGCCGGCGGCAAGGTCAGTGAGATTGCCAAGGATCCGTTCGGCCTGACGCGCGACTACGCCTGGTCCGCCAAGGGCGGTTATCTGGCCTACACGCTGAACGACGACAACGCGCAGACTTCGATCTTCGTCTGGAGTGCGGCGACCGGCAAGAGCGTGCGCGTGACCGATGCGCTGTTCGGCGAGCAGAGTCCGGCGTTTTCCCCCGACGGCAAGTTCCTGTACTTCCTCGGCGCGCGTGAATGGGCGCCGCAAATCAGTGCGATCGAATTCAATTTCGCCGCGAACCGCAATATCGGTGTCTACGCATTGACGCTGCAGAAGGACGGTCCGAATCCGTTCCCGATGCAGAACGACGAGCCGAAGATCAAGGAAGACGGCGGCGACAAGGACAAGGACGACGGCGACAAGAAGAAGGACAAGGACAAGGCTGTCCTCGAGCGCATCGACTTCGACGGCGTGGCCACCCGCCTGACGCGCGCACCGATCGAGGCCGAGAACATCGGCAACCTCGCTGCCACCGACAAGGCGCTGGTCTACACGGTCAACGACGGTTTCTATTACGGCCGCGACGGCCGCTTCAAGACCCAGATCCACGTCTTCAATTTGAAAGACCGCAAGGAAAAGACGCTGGCCGAGGACGTCGACAACGGCGCGCTGTCCGACGACGGCAGCAAGCTGCTGGTGCAGAACGGCACTACGTACAAGGTCTACGATGTCATCGGCGATCCGAAGGATGCCAAGACGATCAACCTGTCGGGCCTGGAGATGACGCGCGAACCGCGCCAGGAATTCGCCGAGATCTTCCGCGAAGTCTGGCGCCGCTACCGCGACTACTTCTACGTCGCCAACATGAACGGCTACGACTGGAATGCGCTGCGTGCCAAGTACGAAGCGCAGTTGAAGGATATCGGCGATCGTTCGGATCTGAACTACCTGCTCGGCCAGATGGTCGGCGAACTGAGCAACTCGCATTCGTACGTCAGCGGTGGCGACCTGAAGATGCCGAAGAAACCGAACGTCGGCCTGCTCGGCGCTCGCTTCGAGCTCGACAAGGCCGCCGGCCGCTATCGCATCAAAAGCATCATGCCGGGCGAGAATGACGAGGACCGTTATCGCTCGCCGCTGACGGAAGTCGGCGTGGACGTGCGCGTTGGCGACTACATCGTGTCGATCAACGGCCAGGAACCGCGCGCGCAGGACAATCCGTACCATCTGCTGCAGATCGCGCCGGGCCAGCCGGTCGAGTTGCGCGTCAGCGCCAAGGCCGATGGCGCCGCGGCGCGTACCGTGCTGGTCAAGCCGATTGCCAGCGAGACGCCGCTGCTGTACCTGGCCTGGGTCGAGGGCAACCGCCGCTACGTCGAGGAAAAGTCCGGCGGCAAGATCGGCTACGTCTACATTCCCGACATGGGCGGTGACGGCATTCGCGAATTCATCAAATGGTTCTACCCGCAGCTGCGCAAGCAGGGCCTGATCGTCGACGCGCGCGACAACGGCGGCGGCAACGTCTCGCCGATGATCATCGAACGCCTGTCGCGCAAGCTGCTCGGGGTCAACTATGACCGTAACGCGAACGCGACCGGCACCTATCCGCCGCAGGCGTTCTACGGCTACATGGCTGCGCTGATCAGCGAGTCGACTGCCTCGGACGGCGACATCTTTGCCTACATGTTCAAGCAGGCGCAGCTCGGTCCGACGATCGGCAAGCGCACCTGGGGCGGCGTGGTCGGCATCAACGACTACGGCCCTGTCATCGATGGCGGCCAGGTCGAGGTGCCCGAATTTGCCGCGATCGCCGATCTCAACGGCAACTACAAGGTCGAAGGCGAAGGTG